>Ga0302319_10007919_pt1 | contig 20794 bp, 23 predicted proteins | sample Bog_T0_2_FD_203319 | JGI IMG/M metagenome (GOLD analysis project Ga0302319, IMG submission 203319) | Peat permafrost microbial communities from Stordalen Mire near Abisko, Sweden - Bog_T0_2 | ecosystem: Environmental > Terrestrial > Soil > Wetlands > Peat | place: Sweden: Abisko, Stordalen Mire... | reverse complement strand
CGGTAATAACCTGGTCGCGGAACTCCTCGACGGCGACCTCGTAACCCCACTCGCGGAATGCGCCCTCGGTGAACTTCTGAATGTTTCCTTTGTGAACCAGGGTGACGGTCTTGCGGCCCAACTCAATTGCCTGGCGGATGGCGTAGCGGACCAGGCGCTTGGTGCCGAAGATGCTGATGGGTTTGATGCCCACGCCCGAGTCGGAGCGGATCTTCTTCTTGCCGCCCTTGAGCAGGTCTTCGTTGATGAACTCGATCAGGCGCGCCACGTCCGGCGTGCCCTGCTTGAACTCGATGCCGGAGTACACGTCTTCGGTATTCTCGCGGAAGATGACGATATCCACCTGCTCGGGGTGCTTCACGGGGCTGGGCACGCCCTGGTAGTACTTCACCGGGCGCACGCAGGCGTAGAGATCGAGAAGCTGGCGCAGCGCCACGTTAAGCGAGCGAATGCCGCCGCCGACGGGCGTGGTCAGCGGCCCCTTGATGGAGACTCTGAAGTCGCGGGCAGCGGCCACGGAGTCGTCCGGAAGCCAGGTGCCGAACTGGCGAAAGGCCTTTTCTCCGGCGAAAATCTCATACCACTGGATGGAGCGCTTGTCGCCATAGGCTCTTTGGACAGCTGCGTCGAAAACCCGCTGGGAAGCCTTCCAGATGTCGCGGCCAGTGCCGTCGCCTTCAATAAAAGGAATGATGGGAGTGTCGGGCACTTCGAACTGCCCGTTGGCATATTGAATGGGCTGGCCTTCAGTGGGCAGCGCCAGACCGTTATAGGTGGTTTGCATGGCTTTGGTGGGGTCCCTTTCGTGGAACGCGTCAAGGATGAGGCTAACACCTGCAAATTGGGGGTGGCAATGGCGGGGGGAACGTAGCGAGGTGCCGGTGCGCCGAGAGCGTTTGAAAAGGTGCTGCGATGTTTAAGCACCTGGGCAGTTTCCGTGTTGGCCACATTGCGGGAGCAATTACAATCGGCCCAATGCGAATCCAACAAGTAAAGAGGCTGCGCACAGCCGAAGTGATCCTAAAAGGAATCGCTATTTGGATTCTTGAGACCTCATGCGAAGCGTTTTTGTTGGGGCTGCTCTTGCTCATAATCTCGTGGGTTCAATTTCATCGCACCACTTCCGGTGCGACTCGCCTCATTCACGACCTGCTGGTATTTACCGCTGCCGTAGCACTGATGTTCTTTTTGACAGGATACTTACTGACAACGGCAATCTTAAGGGCAGTTTGGAGGGGTAAAGAATTGTGGTCCTATTCGTTGGTTGCCATCGGACTATTCCTGATCCATTTTGAAGTCCTAAATCGCGGAGTCGGAGGTGCTTTCGATCCGTCAGAAAGAACGATAGTCCGTGTGGTTGGCGCCTGTATTGCCTTTGCTTGCACTCTTGGTGGAAGCTGGTTGCTGTCCAAGTCCCATGTGTGGAGCAGAAATCGAGAAAAGTCAGAATGACGGCTCATCGCACGCCGATTCATTTAATGAACGATTTCTTGTCGGGTCAACGGCAAAAGTGGGACATCGACATGGGCGCACCCGAAAAGAAGCCTTGACATCATGATGCCTTCAAACATAGCATCATGATGTGCGAACCACTCTTACCATTGACGACGACGTAGCCCGCCTAGTCCAGGAAGAGGTGCGGCGCTCTGGCGACACCTTCAAAGGCACCGTGAACGACCTGCTGCGCCAGGGACTAATTGCCAGACGCAATCCCAAGCCCAGAAAGCGATTTGTGGTCACCCCGATTGCGATGAATACTGGCCTGGGAACGCGCTACGAGAAGGTTGAAGACCTGATCGAGGCCCTGGAAGGTCCGATGCATCGATGATCGTCGTCGATGTCAACCTCCTGATTTATGCGTACGACACAACCTGCACTGAGCACCGGGAAGCGCGGGAGTGGGTCGAGAGCATCTTCTCAGGCGATGAGCCAATTGGTTTGCCCTGGCAGACCATAACCGCGTTTCTTCGTATCCTCACCTACCCGGGATTGTTCGGCGAGCGCTTTACCATGGATCAGGTGTTATCTATCGTAGATGAATGGGTGGAGTTGCCTAATGTACGAGTCTTGGCTCCCGGTGAACAGCACTGGGCGCTCTTCCGGGAATTGCTCGTGAAGGGCAATGTGCGCGGAAAGCTCACAACCGATGCGGCCTTGGCGGCCTTGACGATAGAGTACGGCGGTGTTCTATACACAAATGACCGCGATTTCGCGCGGTTTCCGGGACTGCGCTGGGTGAACCCGCTGGCGGCGTCGTGAGACGATTTTGGCTCGCTCAAGGCCAGGTCTCGTGAATTCCCGGTGAAATCCGCTCGTACCCTCGTGTTAGCCGCACAGATGCGATAGACTCATGCGGGAACGTTATACAAGAAAGCCGAAATTCAAAACTCACGGAGGGTACATAGAAATTGGGAAAAAGCATGGTCCCGAAGAAGATTTTCTTCACCAAGGGCAAGGGAACACACAAAGAGCGGCTAACGTCGTTCGAGCTTGCGTTGCGGGATGCGGGCATCGCATCGCAGAACCTGGTGCGCGTTTCGTCTATATTTCCGCCGCAGTGCAAAGTCATTCCTCGCAAGGAAGGACTCAGGTATCTCGATCATGGTGAAGTGGTCTTCTCGGTGATCGCAGAGAACTCCACGCGCGAGCCGCATCGGCTCATCGTATCAAGCATCGGCGTGGCCATACCTGCCGACAGAGACACCTATGGCTACCTGAGCGAGCACCATAGCTTCGGCGAGACCGAAGACCAGGCCGGGGAATATGCGGAGGAGTTGGCTGCGGAGATGCTTGCAACCACGCTGGACGTCGAATTCGATCCGGACACGAGTTGGGACGAGAAGAAGGAGATCTATCGAATCTCCAACAAGATTGTGCGCACCAGCAACGTAACACAGTCCGCGGTGGGCGATAAGCGCGGGTTGTGGACCACAACGATTGCCGCAGCGGTGTTGATACTCGAAGGATAGCGAATGAATCCGGAGGGCTTCTGAGGCCAATCCCTCGGCGGGGTTGGCCTTGCTGCATCGGGCAACGCGAAACAAGAACCGTTGAGGAGAACGGGCCGGCAAACATGAGCGATCAACGCAAATACATTGTGGGCCTGGTGCAGATGCGCATGGGCACGGACCCTGACGCCAACTTCGCATCCGCGGTGGAGCATATCCGCCAGGCGGCGCGGCTTGGCGCCAACGTGATTTGCCTGCCTGAGCTTTTTCGCGCGCAGTACTTTTGCCAGCGCGAAGATATACGGTTGTTCGATTTGGCCGAGGCCATTCCGGGGCCATCGACGGCCAGGCTGGCGGAGGTTGCCCGCGAGGCTCGCGTTGCGATTGTCGCTTCGCTATTCGAGCGCCGCGCGGCGGGACTTTATCACAATACGGCAGTCACGCTGAACGCCGATGGAGCGATCGCCGGCGTCTACCGCAAGATGCATATTCCGGACGATCCGCTCTACTACGAGAAGTATTATTTTGCGCCGGGCGACCTCGGTTTCCAGGCCGTGGATACCGCGTTTGGCCGCGTGGGCTCTCTAGTCTGCTGGGATCAGTGGTTCCCCGAGGCGGCGCGGCTGACCGCATTACAGGGAGCGGAAGTGCTGTTCTATCCCACGGCGATCGGCTGGCACCCCGCGGAAAAAGAACGATACGGCGAGGCGCAATACGATGCGTGGCAAACCATTCAGCGTGCGCACGCCATCGCCAACGGAGTGTATGTGGCCGGAGTGAATCGAGTGGGCGAGGAACACGGCGACGTTTTGGGAAATCGTGCTACGGGAATGGGACTGGAGTTCTGGGGCGGAAGCTTTCTGGCCGATCCCTTTGGGCGCGTGATTGCGAGGGCTTCGCACCATGAAGAAGAGATACTGCTGGGCGAAATCGACTCGGCGCTGATTGAAGACACGCGGCGCAACTGGCCTTTCTTGCGGGATAGGCGGATCGATGCGTATGCGCCGATCACCAAGCGGTTTCTCGACCCGGTGAACAGATGGCCGGCGGATGGAGATTTGAAGTAGACATGCCGCACACGATTACGACAGGGACGACGCCGCAAACATTGGGCTACCGCATGCCCGCCGAGTGGGAGCGCCACGAGGCCACATGGCTCGCATGGCCGCACAATCCCGAAGACTGGCCGGGGAAGTTTCAGACCATCCCGTGGCTGTATGCGGAGATTGTTCGGCTGCTTTCGGCGCGGGAGCAGGTCCACATCCTGGTCAACGACGCAAGGGAAGAGCATCGCGCACAGAGCATTCTTGAGCGGGCCGGAGCGACGCTGGATCGCGTGAGCTTTCACACCTGGGAAACGAATCGGGTATGGACGCGCGACTCGGGGCCGATCTTTGTTCGTAACCCGGCAGGCCAGTTGGGAGTTACTAACTGGCAATTCAATGCGTGGGCTAAATATTCCGATTGGCAGTTAGACCGCCAGGTGCCGGGGCGGGTGGCGGCGCTGCTGGGTTTGCCGGAGTGGCAGCCGGTTGTTGAACTTGAGGATGGAACGGCACGGCGGCTGGTGCTGGAAGGCGGATCCATCGATACCGATGGCGCGGGAACCATGCTGACCACCGAGGAGTGCCTGCTGAGCGAAGTGCAACAGCGCAATCCAGGCGTGAGCCGCGAAAGGCTGGAACATGCGTTTCACGAATATTTAGGGATAGATCAGGTGATTTGGCTGGGCCGCGGCATCGCAGGCGACGACACGCATGGACATGTGGACGATATTTCACGGTTTGTTGGGCCGTCGACGATTGTAACGGCGATCGAGCCAGATACAAGCGATCCTAACCACGAGCCGCTGGCCGAGAACCTTGGCCGCCTGAAGGCTGCGCGGACGCCTGACGGAAAGCAATTTACGCAGGTTGAGTTACCGCTGCCTCGCCCGGTAGTTTTCCGGGGCCAGCGACTCCCGGCGAGTTATGCGAATTTCTATATTGCCAACGGTTTGGTGTTAGTGCCTACCTTTCACGATCCTAACGACCGCGTGGCATTGAATATCCTGGCCGAAGTATTTCCGGACCGCGAAGTAATCGGGATCCACAGCGTGGATCTTGTTTGGGGACTGGGCACGCTGCACTGCATGACGCAACAGCAGCCGGCGGCAGGTGACTGGGTTTCGGGGTAGAATGGTGCTGTCAGGGAGAACATCCGATGAGCCTGGATATTAAAGAAGTGATTCAAATTGCGAGGGAGCAGTTCAAGGAACTGCTTCCCGACCTTGCGCTTTGGCCAACTGCAGGAGTGCAAGGAATGGGTGGTGTAAGCCATGCAGAGCCACATCTTCCGTTTCATGTCAGGGACGCAGAAGTTATTCGACTGGAGGAGTTGGAGAAGGAAGGGGAGAATTGGGCTGTAACGTTCAGTGTGCCAAATCCAACCTACAATCCTGGCGCGTTGTTGGAGGGAATTCGGAGCGCAAGGAATCTGGCACGAATTGCCAAAGTCGTTGTTGTCGATGGTTCTGACGGAAAACTGGTTGCCCTTAAGGAGCGCGCGGCATGAAGCTTGCGGAGAATCCGCTGCTTAAGCCGTATCTTGGGAAGCCTGCAATCCTGGACTCGAACATCCTCCTTCTTCATTGGTGCGTCAGCTTCGACCGGGAGCTGGTAAGCACCTTCAAGCGGCTAAATACCTTTCAAGGCGAAGATATCGAATTGCTTGCTGAAACGCTCAGGATATTTCCAGTGCTGCGAACGACTCCCCATGTGCTCACCGAGGTCTCCAATCTGGCGAATGCTCTTCCCGCTTGGAAGAAAGAGGACTGGGTCGGGCACTTTTCGCGTCAAATCGAGGTGATTCCGGAAGAGTGGATTCCGGCGCAATCCATTCGTACGAATCCGCAGATGATTCTTGGGCTGACAGATGCGGTTCTGTCTGAACTGGCTTCCACGCATGTTGTTCTCACGATGGATTGGCCACTGACCAATTGCCTGGAGTCTAAGGGGCTGAATGTAATCAACTTTACCCGCCTTCGGAGTTTATGGCTCGAATGACGGATATTGATTTCATGCAAGCCGCTTTCGCGGAGGCTCGCCAAGCCGCGCAGGCCGGCGAGGTGCCCATCGGCGCTGTAATCGTCCGTGACGGGGCGATTGTGGCTACCGGCCAGAATCGCGTGCTGCGCGATCTGGACCCCACGGCCCATGCGGAGATTGTGGTCTTGCGCGCGGCAGCAGCGGCGCTTGGCAATTACCGGCTTAATGGCTGCACGCTGTATGTAACGCTGGAGCCTTGTTCCATGTGCGCCGGAGCGATGATTCATGCGCGGCTCGACCGGCTGGTGTTTGCGGCTACCGATCCCAAGGCGGGCGCGGCGGGGTCTGTGCTCGCGGTGATCAATCATCCGCAACTCAATCACCAGATGCAGGTGGAGCAGGGGATTCTGAGCAATGAGTCTTCGGAGTTATTGCGGAGTTTCTTTCGGGAACGGCGATAGCGCTAACTCCGAGTTAGTGCCTTGATCCGCTCAGCTTCCGCCGGCCACCCTTCCGCTAACTCCGCGTAACTCCCGCCGCGGTAGTCCGCAAAGTCGAAGCCGGGAGTTACTGTGCATCCTAGCAACGCCACTTTTCCGTCCCCGATCAGCCGCGTGCCTTGCCAAACCCCGGCCGGAACAACAAGCTGGACATGCTGCCCCGCTTGCAAATCCGGGCCGAGAGTTATAACGGCGGAGCTGCCGTCGGGGAGCAGTTGCAGCATTTCAACCGGGTCGCCCAGATAAAAGTGGAACATCTCGTCGGAATCGAGGACATGCATCTCGGAGAACGTTCCAGCTTCGAGAAGATAGTAGATTGCTGTGCCCATGGGCCGCATGCCGCGCGGAAGGTAGAGTGTGTTGGCGGAGGTATAAGTGCGACGGAAGTGGCCACCCTCCACCGGGTGCGGCCGCAGATTAAGAAGTGCCTTGATTTCGTCGGTGGTCATCGTCACAAATGTTAGCAGGACGGAGGCCGTAGAATGGCACCATGACGGTGCAGATGTACACGGCCAGGTGGTGCAGGGACTGCCGGGCGGCCAAGCAGTTTCTCGACGAACACGGCATTGCCTATACGGAAGTCAATGTGGACGCCGACCCGGCCGCCTCCGACGAGGTGATGCGCCACGTGGGCAAGCGGGCCATTCCGCAACTGGTTATCGATGGCGTGTGGTTCCAGCCCTACAAGCCGGGGCGCGGCCTGCTTTACGACGAACTGAACCGGCGTCTCGGTATTCCTCCCGCTTAAGGGTCCTTCCCTCGTACAATCAAGAGTTGGAGCGGGGCGTGGAATCCCGCTCTGACGAGGAGTCTCCTCTTGATTGAACGCTACACGCTCCCCCGGATGGGCCGGATTTGGACCGAAGAGAACAAATACCGCTGCTGGCTGCAGGTGGAGTCGGCTGCGAGCGCGGTGCTGGCCGAGGACGGGGTGATTCCCGTTGCCGCTGCTGCGGCCATTGCAAGCAAGGCCAGCTTCTCCGTGGCGCGCATTCAGGAGATTGAGGCGGAGGTGAAACACGACGTCATTGCCTTCACCACCGCTGTTGCTGAGACGCTGAAAGACCAGGGCCTCGACGCCGAGTCGCGTTGGCTGCACTATGGCCTCACGTCGAATGACATTGTGGATACGGCGCAGGCGCTACAGGTTGCGGAAGCCTCGGCGCTGATCCATTCAGGTCTGGCCGAGCTGCTGGCCGTTCTCAGGCGGCGGGCCATCGAATTCAAGCACACTCCCACCATTGGCCGTACGCACGGCATTCACGCCGAGCCCACCACGTTCGGCCTCAAACTGCTCAACTGGTACGCGGAGATGGAGCGCAACCTTGTCCGCTTCGACGCGGCGGCTGAGGGTATGCGGGTGGGCAAGCTGTCGGGGGCCGTAGGCACCTTTGGGCATCTTAAGCCGGAACACGAAGAGCGCATTTGCGCGCGGCTTGGCCTCAATCCCGCACCAGTGGCCACGCAGGTCATCCAGCGCGACCGGCATGCGGCGTACATTTCCACGCTGGCAATCGTTGGCAGCACATTGGATAAGATCGCTGTCGAAGTGCGCCACCTGCAACGCACCGAAGTGCGCGAGGCGCAGGAGTACTTCAGCGAGAAGCAGAAGGGCTCCTCGGCCATGCCGCACAAGAAAAACCCCATCACCAGCGAGCAGATCAGCGGCCTCGCGCGCGTGCTGCGCGGCAACGCGCAGGCGGCGTTTGAAGACATTGCGCTGTGGCACGAACGAGATATTTCGCACTCGTCGGTTGAGCGCATCATCTTTCCCGACTCGACCATTCTGGTGCATTATCTGCTGGCGAAGACGACGGATCTGATCGACCGCCTGCTGGTGTATCCGGAGCGGATGAAGAAGAATCTCGAGAGCACCGGAGGGCTGATTTTCAGCGGGCAGTTGCTGCTGGACCTGGCTGAGGCGGGCATGATGCGCGAGGATGCTTATCGGCTGGTGCAGGCTCATGCCATGCGGGCGTGGAAAGAAGATATGGTGTTCCGCGATGAGGTTGCGAAGGACGCGGCGATAGCTGGGCTGTTGAGCACGGAGAGGCTGGACCAGACCTTCGACTATACGCGGCAGTTGGGGAATGTGGATGCGATCTTTAAGCGGGTGTTGGGGCAGTAGCGCGAAAGTAAGGAGACCGGGTGGATGCCATGAATCTCACCGTCGCACTAACCGGCGCATCTGGGGCGGTCTTTGGCGGCGAATTGATTCGCGCGCTGGAAGCCGACGAGCGCGTGGCCCGCGTGCACTTTGTCGCGTCGGAAAACTCCTTGCGCGTAATTGCCGAGGAACTCGGCGTGAGCGGGCGCAACGATTTGCTGGAAAAGCTGCTTGGGGCAGCGCCTGCCAAGACCGTCCAGCACACCGATGCGGACATTGGCGCGGCCATCGCCAGCGGCAGCCATCCTTCGGACGGAATGATTATTTTGCCATGCTCGATGGGGACGCTTGCAGCGATCGCGCATGGCCTGGCCAACTCGCTCATCGCCCGCGCTGCCGATGTTACGCTCAAGGAGCGCCGCCCGCTGATCCTTTGCGTTCGCGAGACGCCCTTCAACCGCATTCATCTGCGCAATATGACGCTGGCCGCCGAAGCTGGCGCGGTCATCTTCCCCGTGATTCCGGCCTTCTATAACTTGCCCCAAGACTCAACCGAGATGGCGCGCCAGTTCGTCTACCGCGTGCTCGCGCACATCGGTCTTCCGCAGCCGGATGCGTATGTCTGGAAGGCGGACGATTAGCGGGATAGCGGCCTGGTCGCTCTTCGTCAGCAACCGAGCCGATCCAGCCAGCCCAATTTGACTTTTCATAGTATCAAGCCTGATACTTCACACCATGCCGAACTGGAGCAGTTTCGCGATCGCGGTCATGGCCATGTGTATGTGTATGGCCAGCGGACCCCTCCGCGTGGCTCTGGAGCGGCGAATGCGCTAGACGCAACCGATCTTCGAGTCAGGCGGCCCGGGTCCGAATAGGATTCGGGTTTTCGTGTTTCTTGGCGAAGACGGGGAGCAAACCAGGTAATCTTTTGGAATTGGGAAGAATATGTTTGTATATGCGGACCAGAATTTCTTGATTCGTTGCAGGGACGATGCTGAGGTGAAGAGCCTCGTTATTTCTGCTCATAGATCAGGAAAGGCAACTTTCGTTCTTTCCCCCATACACTTTTATGAGATCGGAACAGTAAAGCCGGAACTCTATCAAAGTACTGTTCAGTTCGTTGAAGAGATACAGCCTTCTTGGATTTTGTCCAGAGTCGACCTCCAGTGGATGGAGTTCTTATGTCAGTGGAAGAGTTATTGGAAGCTCGGCGAGTTCAAGTTCGATCCGATTGGAGATCTTGCCCACGTTGCGTCTGTCCTCCACCGGAAGCCACGCGAGAGATTTGCGGGGTTGACGCCTCGAGACTTTATTGATTCGTTCGTCGATCCGACTTCGTTGACCGAAATCAAAGCCTCATTCGAGATGAACCAAAAGGCTAGGGAGGAAAATCGGGCTAGATTCAAGGCTGGGCAATTTACATCGCAGATCATGAACGGAATTGAGAGGGCGTACGTGGCGGCGCAATTGGCGCGGTTCGACGAGAGTGAGCCAATTCTCAATGAACTCTATGGAAGAGCCAAGGAGTTGCTGATTTCAGAGCCCACATCCTCACGGATTTCGATCTTTGTTGAAAACGGACGGACCCGGCGGTTGAGAGCCAATGCGATTGAATCCTCAATGACCTATGGTGGCTGGAATGGAGAAGCGAGAATGAATGAAAACAGCCAAGTAGACCGTGACCACGCGGTGGTTTCGCTTGCGTACTGTGACGTTTTCGTTACCAACGACGGGAAGCTGAGGAAGTACTGCGAGCAAGTCCAGGGGCAAAGTGAATTCGCCTTAGCACAGGTTTTTAGTTGCTCAGAGTGGATCGAACAACTAAGAAGTATGTGATCCTGCCTCGTGGGGCTTGGGCTGGGGATGTGCCCTGACATGAAGTTCGACTTGACTGAATGAAACTGAAGGAGCGAGAAAAATATGCCAGACGAAAAGCAGTTGCAGTTTGCCACCCTTGCCGTCCATGCCGGCCAGTCGCCCGACCCCGCCACCGGCTCAAGAGCCGTGCCCATCTACCAGACCACCTCCTACCTGTTCCAGAACGCCGACCACGCCGGACGCCTGTTCGGGCTCAAGGAGTTCGGCAACATCTACACGCGCATCATGAACCCCACCACCGACGTATTCGAGAAGCGCGTCGCGGCTCTGGAAGGCGGAGCGGCGGGACTGGCAACCGCATCCGGCCAGGCGGCGGAAACGCTCACGCTTACCACGCTGGCTTCAGCGGGAGATGAGATTATCTCCACCACCTCGCTTTACGGCGGCACCTACAATCTGTTCCATTACACGTTTCCACGGCTTGGAATCACGGTTCGATTTGTGGATGCGGACGACTTTGCCGGCCTTCGCGCGGCCATCAACGATAAGACGCGGGCCATCTACACGGAGTCGCTTGGCAACCCGAAGCTGGATGTGGTGGACATCGAGAGGATTGCGGCGATCGCCCACGAGCATGGGCTGCCGCTGGTGATTGACAACACTACCCCATCGCCGGCCCTGGTGCGGCCCATCGAGTGGGGCGCGGACATCGTGGTCAATTCGGCCACCAAGTTTCTCGGCGGCCACGGCACCACCATTGGCGGCGTCATCGTGGACGCCGGCAAATTCGACTGGGCCGCTTCCGGCCGATTCAAGGACTTCTCCGACCCCGACCCCTCCTACCACGGCCTTTCGTACACGGCGGCATTTGGGCCGCTGGCGTTCATCCTCAAGGCTCGTGTGCAGGGACTGCGCGACACCGGCGCGGCTCTTTCGCCATTCAATGCGTTCCTTCTTCTGCAAGGAATCGAGACGCTGCACCTGCGCTTGCAGCGGCACTCGGAGAATGCGCTGGCCGTAGCCCGGCACCTGGAGCAGCATCCCGGCGTCGAATGGGTCAACTATCCTGGCCTGGAGTCCAGCCCCCATCACGCGCGGGCGCTGAAATACCTGCCCGATGGGCGCGGCGCACTGGTTACTTTCGGAATCAAGGGCGGCTATGAGGCAGGGAAGAAGCTGATCGACGCGCTCGAGCTGTTTTCGCTGGTGGCCAACATTGGCGATGCCAAGTCGCTCGTGATTCACCCCGCATCCACCACCCACCAGCAGTTATCCGTCGAGGAGCAGGCCACAACCGGCGTCACTCCCGAGCTGGTGCGGCTCTCCGTGGGCATCGAAGATATCCGCGACATTTTGGCCGATCTCGACCAGGCAATCGAAGTTGCCAATGGTCACAGCTCAATTGGCGCAGCGACAACCGCGGACCTTGCTGCACAATAGAGAGTAATGACCGAAACTCGCAACGCGACAGGCGCCGGCCAGCAAGCGCCGGTGTCCGGCACGCAAATTCCTGTTCCCACGTACGAAGGCGACTTCGTACTTGACCGGGATCTGATGCTGGATTGCGGCTGTGCGCTCGTCCGCCCCACGCTGCATTACGCGGTATATGGCCGGCTCAATGCGAAGCGCGACAACGCGGTGCTGGTGTGTCATGCGCTGTCGGGGTCGGCGCAGGTGGGCGCTTGGTGGCCAGAGTTGTTCGCACCCGACGCGCTGCTTTCTCTTAAGCGCGACTGCGTGGTCTGCGTCAACCTGCTGGGCTCCTGTTACGGTTCCACGGGGCCTGGCTCGGTAGACCCGGAGACGGGCCAGGTGTACGGGTCTCGCTTTCCGCTGGTCTCCATTCGCGACAATGTTCGGGCGCAGACTTGCCTGTTGGATTCGCTGGGAATCCGGCTGCTGCGGCTGGTTCTGGGCGGCTCCATTGGCGGAATGCAGGCCCTGGATTGGGCGATTCTCAATCCCGAACGGGTGGTACGGGCGCTCATCATCGGCGTGGCGCCGGTTTCGGCAATGGGGCTGGCCCTGAACCACCTGCAGCGACAGGCGATTCTGCAAGACCCGGAGTGGGCCGGTGGAAACTATCTCACCCAGCGGCAGCCGCGCCGTGGGTTGGCGCTTGCCCGGCAAATCGCCATGCTCAGCTACAAGTCCGCCGGACTTTTCGACGAGCGCTTTGGGCGCAATCCAAACCGCAATGGGCCAAACCGCAGTCCAGAGGATCCATGGAGCCTGGACGAGTTGGGCGGCGGGCTGGTTGGCGGGCGGTTCGACATCGGCGGCTATCTTGACTACCAGGGCCAGCGCTTCGTCGATCGCTTCGACGCCAACGCCTATCTGGCCATTCTGCGCACCATGGATACATGGGACCCGTTGCGCGGTTGTGCCTCACCCACCGAGGCCTTCAGCCGCATCCGTGCCCGACTCAGTTTTGTGGGAATCAGCTCGGACTGGCTTTTTCCACCAGAAGAAGTACGCCATTTTGCGTACACTGTCCACAGCGCGGGCGTGCAGGCCGACTATCGTGAAATGACAACCAACCACGGACACGATGCGTTCCTGGCCGAACAGGCAGAACTGATCCGGTTGCTGCAATAAAACGCCCTTGCACGGGCCGGGAACTGTTTTTCCGTTTCTGGTGTCTAACCGGTTATGCACTGCAAGGCGTGGCGCGGCGGGGTCGACGGGTCACCTTCGCGGAACCAGGTTCGCTCCTCGTTCCGCACGCAGAGTCTTTGCCTCAAAATCAGCCATCCCGGCCGGGCGCCGGAGAGCCACTGGAGACCGCCGCAACAAGAATTCTTTCCTTCCCGCATAACTTTGCTTGTCATTGAGGGCGTAGCTTTCTATAATCCATCCAACACCGCATTGGAATCCGTGGTAGGGTATACCCGTAGCCCCGGTACTCAACCGCCTAACACAACGGTTGCGGATATCGCCAGCGGATGCTTGAATATTGAACGCCACTTTGGAAATTCCCAGGAGCACTGAATGAAGAAGTTTGTCTTTGCGTCCGTGATGGTGCTGGCCAGCCTTTGCCTGTTTACCGCGCCCACGCTGAAAGCGCAGGATCTTTCCATCAAGGATCCGGCCGAGTACAACGCCTATCAAAATGCCACCACCCAGAGCGATCCAAAGGCCAAGGCTGCGGCTCTGGAGGGCTTTCTCACATCCTATCCGCAGAGCATCGTAAAAGGCGCGGTGCTGGATCTGCTGCTGGAGCTTTATTCCGCGCCTCCGCCAAACGGTCTCGCCGACAATGACAAAACGCTGTCGACGGCCACCCGCATTCTGCAGCTCGATCCCAACAACCTCAGGGCCATCCTCTCCGCGGTATACGTGAAGAAGGGGCAGTGCGCCAGGACCCAGGATGTGCAGACCTGCGACGATGCCGCGGCGCTTTCCCAGAAGGGCCTCATAGCTCCCAAGCCCGCCGCCATCGCCGACGCCGACTGGAAGAGCCTCACTCACCTGGCCTATCCGCTGTTTCACTCGACATTGGCGCTCGACGACCAGGTCTCCAAGAAGGACTTCAAAGCTGCCGTCGCAGAATACAGGGCAGAGCTGATGCTCTACACCGACGACGAGAGCAAGGTGGCTGGGTTGAACGACACGTTGCTGCTGGCGCAAGCGTACACAAATCCGGATGTGAAGGATTACGTGAATGCCGTCTGGTTCTATTCGCGGGTGGTAGACTTCGCGCCCGCGGCGTACAAGGTGAGGATCGAACCCCAGTTGGAACAGGTGTACAGGAGGTACCACGGCAGCCTCGATGGGCTGGACGCCATCAAAGCGCAGGCGGCCATCACAACCTTCCCTCCTGGAACCTACCATCCAGACCCAGACAAAACGCCGGCTGAGAAAATCCATATCATGCTCACCGATCCCACCATCAAGAAGGATCAACTGGCACTTTCCGACAAGGAGACCATTCTCGCCTTTGGCAGCAAAGACGACGCCGAATCGATCTGGGCGGTCATGAAAGATCAGGTGACGCCGGTCCCGGGAATTGTGATCGAAGCTTCGGCAACGGTCATCAAGGTTGCCGTAACCGACGACGCAAAGGCCGCCAAGATTGCCGACTTCTTAGTCAACTTGAAGACGCCGCTGGCCGACAAGGACATTCCGGCCGTAGGTTTCGAATTCAAGCTGCAGCCGGCAGCCCAACTGAACGGTACCTACGACAACTACACGCAGATTCCCGCAAAGGACGCGGTACCTGCGACCACCACCACCCCCGCGGTGCCCGCTACCGCGCAGTCCGCGCAGATCGTGCTTCGCGACGGATTTATCCAGCCTGAAGAGAAGAAGAAGCCCGTGGCGCACAAACCAGCTGCCGGACACAGGGCAGCCGCAGCGCATTGAGCCTCCGGCCCAATGCGTAGCATACAACCTGGGATTCCAAGAAGGGCAGCCCCCAACGGGCTGCCCTTTTCGTGTGCGCTCGAAAAAGATCGAATGGATGGGGCACGCGGCTGATACGGATTCGCGTGGTCAGAGACTTGGCTGCCGCCTTTCAGCTCTCAGCTTGCCGAAGCCGCTCACTCACCCAGCATCATGTGCTGAATCCCCGAAGCTCGGCCGGTGGCCGCATCGCAGGCGATGAGGGTGGCGCACATCCTGGGGTCTCCCTTCGCGGCCTCGAACTTGCCCGGCATGCCGGTCAAGAACCGGTGCAGCACCAGCTCCTTTTCCACGCCGATAATGCTGTCGTAGGGTCCGCTCATGCCGACGTCGGTCTGGTACGCGGTTCCGCCAGGAAGCACCCTTGCGTCGGCGGTGGGTACGTGAGTATGCGTACCCAGAACGGCGGTGACGCGGCCATCCAGATGCCAGCCCATTGCCACCTTTTCGCTGGTCGCCTCGGCGTGAAAGTCCACCAGGATCACTTTGGCTTTGATCGCCTTCAAAAGGTCGTTCACGGCGTGGAAGGGGTCGTTGGTGTAGTTCATGAAGACGCGGCCCATCAGGTTGATTACCGCATAGTCCACGCCGCTGGACGTGGTTCCCTCAAACACGCCGTAGCCGGGAAGGCCGGGCAGCAGATTGGCCGGGCGCAGGACGCGGCGGGGACGTTCCTGGCTGGCGGCGGGAACGGAGTTCATGTAGTCGATGAGTTCTTTTTTGTCCCAGACGTGGTTGCCTGTGGTGAGTACGTCGGCGCCGAGGTCGAAGATATCGTCGCAAATCTGCGGCGTGACGCCAAAGCCTCCCGCCGCGTTCTCGGCGTTGACGACGACGAGATCGACGGAATGCGCTTCGCGAATGTGGCCGATGTGCGCCTGCACGATCTTGCGTCCCGCGCTGCCAAAAATATCGCCAACAAACAAAATATTCAAGCAAGCTCCTAGCTTCTAGCTTCTAGCCTTTAGCTAGAAGCCGGGCGTCCCATCCCAGCCACAAATGTGGGTGCCCCAGGTCTCGCCTTTGAGACCTGGGAACGCAACAATCTCAAGCAACGGGCTCTTCCGATCCCTGATCCCTGCTTCTCATCAACGGAAACAGAATCACATCGCGAATCGATTTAGACCCAGTCAGCAGCATGACCAGCCGGTCCACGCCCAACCCTTCGCCGCCTGTTGGAGGCAGGCCGTAAGCTAGCGCGCGGACGTAGTCTTCGTCCATCTGGTGGGCTTCGTCGTCGCCCGCGGCCCGCTGCGCTAGCTGGTCGGCGAAGCGATTGTGCTGCTCCACCGGATCGTTGAGCTCGCTGAAGGCGTTGCCTAGCTCGAAGCCGCCGGCGAAGAATTCGAAGCGCTCCACGTGATCGGGATCGTTGGGCTTTTGCTTGGAAAGCGGCGAAACTTCGGTGGGGTAGTCGTAGATGATGGTGGGCTGGATTAGGTTGGGCTCGACTACCGCCTCAAAGAGGTTGTAGATGAGTTTCCCAAGTGGCGCACCCTTTGTCGAGTCGTAGTGGACGGCTGTAATTGCCTTGTGAAGCGTACTCAGTACCGCGATTCGATCTGCGTCGAACTCGCCCTTAGTGTCGATTGCCGTTTGCAGCGAATCGGAGGCAGCATACAGACGCGCTTGGAGCACCTGCGCGGATTCGAATGCGGTGGCTGCCGGCTTGGCTCCCGCTTCAGGCGGCCAGAACTCAACAATCGCCTCGCGCATGGTGAGCCGCGTCCACTTGCTCAGATCAATCTCAACGCCATTAAAGTTAGTGATCGTCGTTCCGTTCACTTCCATCGCCACGAACGCAATCAGCTCCTCCGTCAGCGTCATCAGGTCGTGATAATTCGCATACGCCTGATAGAACTCGAGCATGGTGAACTCGGGGTTGTGCTGGGTGCTTACGCCCTCGTTGCGGAAGTTCCGGTTGATCTCGTAGACGCGATCGAATCCGCCAACAACGAGGCGCTTCAGATAAAGCTCGGGCGCTATGCGCAGAAACAGGTCCATATCCAGCGCGTTGTGGTGCGTCTTGAATGGCCGCGCCGCCGCGCCGCCGGCTACCTGCTGCATCATGGGCGTTTCGACTTCTATGTACCCGCGCTCGTCAAAAAACGTTCGCAGTGCGCGAAGCACCTTGGCGCGCTTGACGAATACTTCGCGGGCGTCGAGGTTGGCGAACAGGTCGACATAGCGTTGGCGGTAACGGAGCTCGACGTCGGCCAGGCCGTGAAACTTTTCAGGCATCGCCAGCATGGCCTTGGCGAGGAAGGTCAGACGCTCCACATGGACCGTCAGTTCGCCGGTGCGGGTGCGGAAGAGGTAGCCCGTCACGCCGATATGGTCGCCCAAGTCGAGGAGCTTGTAGAGCGCAAAGCCCTGCTCGCCCACGGCGTCGAGACGGACATAGATTTGGAGGCGCTGGCCGTTTTGCTGGAGGGTGGCAAAGCCGGCCTTACCCTGGGCGCGGATGGCCATGATGCGCCCCGCCACGGCCACCGTGACGCGGGTTGCCTCAAGCTCCTCGCCGGTGGCTTCGCCCCACATGGCGCGCACGCCGGGCACGGTATGCGAGGCAGGGAACTGGTTGGGATAGGCCGCCTGGCCCAGCTTTTCTATCTCTTTGAGCTTTGCCTGGCGCAGCTCGAAGAGATTACGCTCAAACTCTGAATCGAACACGAGGATTCCTTCTTGGTGAGCCGGTTCAGGCCCAATGGTCAGTATAGCGGCTGGCGCGCCGCAGCCCGCGAATTGACATTGGGACAGAGAAACAGGCATGTCCCCGTCAGCCTGGCGCACGGCCGCGAGTATGGTTAAATGCGTACGTCAGGATGTCGAAAACGACAGCGCAGCAGGTGCTAATGTGTTCAGGCAAACGCGTGACAATTAGTGCAAATAGCGCACATTTAAGCCCGTTTTTGGTGCAAAAAGTGCGCAAATAAGCGTGTTTTTGAGCACACAATTGCACGAGAAAACGTTTACACAATGAGGAAACTGCTAGCAGTGATATCATCTAGCTGCCAGCTTTCAGCACTCAGCTACGGCGCGGGACCCCGACCCTCGACCCCGGCCCCGACTCTGAGGGTTCCCCGGTACCCGGTGTCCCGGTCCTGCCCTGACACAAAGCCACGAGCTTATTGCCGCATTTGGAGTGCCACGGGAGCTAGTGCGGTGAGTCTGAAGTTCATCGAAGAACAACCGCAGATTCTTCGACTCACCACCCCCGAACTGGAAGACGTTCGGGGCCCCGTTCGCTCAGAATGACAGCCAGTTTAGTGTTGTGTATTTCAGACTCAGGACACTAGCTCGATGATCATTTCAATTGTTTCAATTTTTTCTGCGATGTTGCTTGCATCGTGAGTTGGGGCGCAATTGGCAGCATCGTCAGCCCTGGCCATTCAGTGGGAATCTGTTCGACCCTCGCATTGGGCCATTGCGTTGGAATCGGTATCGCCCCCGCCCCAGCCCACTGGGCGGGCGGCAAAGGATCGGGCCATACGTTTTGGGCCACCAAAGGCCAATTCGGGCCGGATGTGGAGAGCGACCAATGGAAAGTTTTGCCAAAGTTGATTTGCCCTTTGGAATCGACAGGCGGCGGCTGGAACAAGTCTTTCGAATTCAGTTGCAACTCATTCGAATGCCACTTCATTGGCTGGGCGCATCCGCTGTTTGCATCCCCTGGCGCAAAGCTCGGAATCGACAGGTCTGGTTTAGTTGTCTTGCAGGTCATCCAGGACTTTGTATCCATTGGGTTCTGCACGAATATTTCAGGAGCCGCGGGAGCCAGTGTCGTCGATTGGCAAGTAGCCAAAGCGCATGTGCCGATCAACACTGCAAGAACCGTCAGCCGCATCGCATTACCCCCGCCGAATTTGTGCAACGCACACGTCAAGAAGTATACCTCTCCAATTGACTCAATCCTCGCCATTTGGAGAGCGTAGAGGCATTCACGCTTCCCTTAAACCAAGCCTGAGGCGAACCGGGCTTCCGCCGCGAGCCTTTCAAGTCCCACGTGCCGCAGCGGCGGTCGCAGTGAGAAAATAATTGAGAGGAGACTCGTCGCAGAGAAAACCGATGCCCGCCAGGAAAAAACAAGTAAAGCTGCTCCGCTGCCCCACCTGCGGCATGCTGGTGCTCTTCAACGATGAGGACTTTCCCTTTTGCAGCGACCGCTGCCGCAAGATCGATCTGGGCAAGTGGGCGATGGGCGTGTACAAGATCAGCTCGCCAGTGCTTGACCCGGATGTCCTGGAGGACCTGGGGGCCTTCGGCGGCGGCCACAGCGAGGGCGGCGACTCCTATGACGAGTAGGCCGGGCCAAACTGAAGTTCCAGCCGCCGGGAAAACCCTTTGGGCATGGACCGTCGCCACATTTTTCGGCGCGGGACTGGGCAAGCCAGGGCCCGGAACGTGGGGCTCCGTGGCCGCCGTGCTGGTGTGGGCCGCGTTTGGCTGGCTCGCTTGCCCCTCGCCGCACATGCTGCTTCTTGTGCTGCTCGCCGGCATCGTCCTTTCCATCGGCCTGGGCGTGCCGGCCGCTACCATCGCCGCCCGCGAATCTGGACGCCACGACCCGCAATTTGTGGTCATCGACGAGGTAGCAGGGCAGTGGATCGCACTGCTGTTCAGCCCCGTCGACTGGCGCCACGCGCTGATCGCTTTGGTCCTGTTCCGGTTGTTCGACATCACCAAGCCGTTTCCCGCCCGCCAGCTTGAGAGCCTGCCTGAAGGCTGGGGCATTGTCTTCGACGATGTGGCCGCGGGGCTGTATGCTTTGGGTATAGCGTCTCTGCTTCGCATCTGGATATAGGTCGCCATCATGGCTCGCATTCGCACCCAATCCGGCACTGAAATCGTCCCCGATCCGCGCATCGACGACATCGATCCCGCCGCCGCTCTGCCCCACGGCGAAGTCGACCTGATTGGCGCGCATCTGGGTCCTCTGGCGTTTGGTCCGCCCGCCGTGCTGGTGGACGGCCACCCGGCCCACGTGCTGATGAGCCGCGCGAGCCGCCTGACACTGCGCGTGCCCGATGAGGCTACAACCGGGCTGGTCGAAGTCCGCAGCCTCTCCGGCGCCAGCAATGCCGTTCCTCTCCGCGTGGCGCACCAGCTCAGCGAGGGTCTGCATCCGGTTACCAGCCCCGCGGTCAGCCGCTCCGGCATGGTGTACGCGACCATCTCCGGTCCGCGCGGCAAAATGACGCCCGTCTCCGTGGTGCGCGTGAGCCCAGACGGTCGCGGAACCCCGTTCGTTACCGGCATTCTGAACGCCACCGGACTGGCTTTCAATCCCGACGGAGATCTCTTCGTCACTTCGCGCGCCGAGGGCAATGTTTACCGCGTGGATGCCGCCGGCGAATCCACCGTGTACGCCGAGGGCATGGGCGTGGCCACCGGCGCGGCATTTGACGCCGAGGGGAACCTGTTTGTCGGCGACCGCAGCGGAACCATTTTCAAGATCGATACGCAGCGACGGATCTTTGTTCACGCTACGCTCGAGCCAAGCGCAGCCGCCTATCACCTGGCCGTGAACGCGCGCGGCACACTCTTTGTAACCGCTCCGGCGCTCACCTCCAATGACGTTATTTGGGCTATCGAACCCAACGGAGACACACGCGCCTGGTATCGCGGCCTCGGCCGTCCCCAGGGGCTAGCGCTCGCAAAGGATGGAGATGTCTACCTGGCCGCTTGTCTGAATGGGCGCTGCGGGCTGGTTCGCGTGACTGCAGCGGGCGATGCTTCGCTGGTCCTCTCCGGGCCGAATCTGGTCGGAATCGCATTTTCACCTCTGGGCACAACAATTCTAGCCACGAGAGATGCTGTCTTCGACGTGGACCTGGGCGTGGAAGGGCTGACGCTGTTTTAAGAAGACAGCTTTTAGCTTCTAGCTTCTAGCTTATTCAAAGCAGATCCGGCACCCTAGTCAGAATTCCACAGCCGCTCTCGCGCGCAAATCCCAAGCTATAAGCTAGTACCTACTTGCGATAGTTAGCG
>Ga0302319_10007916_pt1 | contig 20797 bp, 17 predicted proteins | sample Bog_T0_2_FD_203319 | JGI IMG/M metagenome (GOLD analysis project Ga0302319, IMG submission 203319) | Peat permafrost microbial communities from Stordalen Mire near Abisko, Sweden - Bog_T0_2 | ecosystem: Environmental > Terrestrial > Soil > Wetlands > Peat | place: Sweden: Abisko, Stordalen Mire... | reverse complement strand
AAACCGAACCGCCTCCGCACACCCACCGGCACATCCCCTGTGCCGGTGGGTTTCGCGCGTCCATCACTCGGTCGCCAAACAGAGATACATTTTCAGGCTCTCAGACCAAAACGTGTCACGGGTGACCGGCGGAGGCTGGGCGGGAAGCGACACCGGCACCGCATGGTGCGCGATCACGCGTCCGTGCGCGTCGAACAGGGTATGCGCGCCGCCCCCCGACTGGACCGAGCCGCCCTGCACCGCGGTATGGACCGTGCATGCCATGCCATGGGCGTGGCTGCAGGCGGCGGCGTGGAGGCTGGCGGCATGGTGGCCGAGCTGCGCGTGCACGGTGACCATGAAGTCGGTCGACGCAGCCGCCATCTGCAGCCCGGGGTGCTTGTACGCCAGCTCCATGCCGTTGAGCACGTCGGCTCCGCCCAGGCCGTGCGCCATGAAGTTCATCGGCGTGCTGTCGCCGGCGACAGCACCGCGTATGATCCGCATGTTGGCGGACACGAGCTGGTCGATGACCGACGGTCCGCTGGCCGCTGCATGTGCGGCATGGCTGGCCACCTGGTGGGCGCCGGTGGCCACACTGGCCAGTTGGTGAGCGTGCCCGGCGATGGCCCGGGCGGCACCGGGAGCCGCGGCCGGCTGGGCAAAATCAACCAGCCGCCCGGGATCCAGCAGCTGCGCCGGCGCGGCCAGTTGCATGGGGTCGGCCGCCAGGCCCGCGGAGGCCGTCATGTGGGAGAAATCCAGCGGCGCGGAAGAGAAGGCGTGCTGGCCGCCGTCAGCGACGGCGGCGGCAGCCTGGACGATTTCCTGGCCGGCCGGGCTGTGGCCCAGCAGCGAGGACGCCTGGGCGAGAAGGTTGCCCGAAGCCGACGTCAGGCTGTCTTTGAAGGCGTCGAAGTTGGTGTGGATGGCCACCGCCGCCCGCCCGGTCAACTCCACCAGCTCGCTGGAATATACGCCCAGCGCGTGCCACGCCGACTGCGTGCCGTCGGCGGCCAGCGCAGTGGCGCCATGGATGTGCTCTGGTCCGAACGGCAGGTAACCCATGCACCCGTAGCCAACGAATGCCACGGAAGCGGCGACCAGTGCCGTCAGCCGGCCGTGCGGCGTGGCGCACACATGGCGGGCGGTGTCCATGACGCCGGTGCTGACCGTGCGTGCCCCGCGGGTGAAGAACCTCAGAATGCGGGCGGTTCCGGACGCCTGGATGTCGGCTGACATCTTGGCACCCGTCAGCGCGCCCAGGCCGACAGCACCGGCTCGGCGCCGGATTTGCTCCCTGGCGGCGGGAACGTCTGTCACAACGCTGTCCGAAGCCATGAAGCCGCCGTCCATGCCGTCCGGTGCGGGCGCGAACAGGGACGAACTGGCCTGCGCTCCGCCGCCGGACGGCGCCGTCTTCCTCGAAGCCAGGAGGCCCCTGGCGAACCGCGCAATCCCGTTGGCCTCGGAAGAAACCTTGCCGGGGCCACGCATATCCGCGAAGGCGGACCGGCCGGCTGGATAGGCGGCTGACGCGCGGAGCGCGCGTGATGCCTGCCGTTCGGACCGGATGGCGTCACGGACGCCATCGCCGGATGCGGCCTTCACCGCAGCCAGGTGCTCCTGCAGGCGAGCGTACGCGGAGGGCGCGCTGGCACCTCCGCGTGGATGGGCGGAGCGGGCGCCACGCTCGGTGAACCGGACGGTGCTGGCGTACATGCCGGACACGACCCGTGCCAGGTTGTCAGCGGCTTCTCCCAGCGCGGTGTTGACATCCGCATGCGGCTGCGCGCCGCCAAATCCAGCATATCCGCTGACTGCCTCTGCTCCGCTCATTTCACACCTTCCTGACCCTGTTGTGTTCGCTCCAGCCATGCGCGCCGACCTCGATGACCGTTATGTCCGACGTGGCCCGGATCGCCGCCGCGGCCCACGCTTCGGCGGGCATAGGGAAGTCGGCGTGCACCGCCTTCCCGTGCCCGATGCGGATTCTCCCGTCGCGCACCGACAGAAGCACCTCCGTGCCGTGCTGCAGGCCGGCCGGGTCGATGGATATGAGGACGCCACCGTCCGTGGCGACCGTCACGCTGCCATTCGTAATCATGGGATATCCTTGTGCTCGGGGTTGGCAAGAGACCAGATCCTGCTATTATCCTTTCGCCCGGGGCATCGCCGTCAAAGGATATCTTCCGCGCCGGGCGAAGCCGCCGGAATTTGCGCTCCGCCCCGCGGCGCGGGCGGTCCGGAGGTTACAAAAGTCAGTTGGAATCTGCGCAAACACCAATTGGCTTGACAGGCCGGGTCATCGGCCTCATCATGTCAACATTGTAGGTCGGGGGGGCGAACCGTCCGAAAGACTACGCGCGGGGCCGAGGACACGCCACGGTGGCGCACGGAGTGGGCGAGCCGCGAAGTGATTGGGATAGGCCGCACGGCTTCGGCGTGTTCAGGTTTGTCCACTTTCACAGAAGCAGGAGATGGCATGGCCGAGCCCGGAGCTAACGAAGTCTCTGCCGTCAGGATTGGCAGGCTGTGCGGCCTTCTCCGCAGGTTCGCCAACGTCATGGCCGAGCAGGCCAGCTTCCATGCCAGTGTGCGCATGGACTTCACCGCCGGATCCGTTGCCCATGCCGCGGCGCAGGCCGAGCGGCGGCATGGGCAGGTCGCCATCGCAGGCACGCGCTGGCTACTCGAGATGGAGAAGACCATGCTCGGCGAACTGATGCGCGGGGCCAACTACGCCGCGGCAGTGCTCGCGGAAGCGGGGGCCGAAGCTTGGCCGGATCTCGCCGCCGTGGCGCACGAGGCAAGGGATGCGCTCCGGCACGCTGCGGCTGAGGCTCCGTGGATCTTCGCGCCGGCCAGCTTTGATCCGGCATCCCTGGAGGCCGCACGGCCCGCGCCATTCGAGGATCCCGCCGGATGGAAGGCCACCGAGCCGCAAGCGTTCGCGAAGGTGGCGCCGGGAGGCGTCCTGCTGTCCGTTGTTGCCTGGGAACGCGCCGGCGGCAGGTCGTGGCTCGCCCAGGTTGGCGGCATCGGCTTCGGGTTGCATGCCGCCCCGGCCGCCGCCGCGCGGCACGCCGGGGCGGTCCACGCGGCCATCTTTCAGGACCGCGATGCGGAAGGCGGCCCGGCAGATCTTGCTAGCATGGACGAAGCTTAGCCTGAGGCGGGAACCTGCAACCCAGGACAAGGCCATGCTGTTCGATCCACACAAGCGGGAAAACCTGCCGCCGCTACTGAAGGCAGGCATCGCGCAGGTCATGCAATACAGGCTGCTGGATGAGCTGTTCAGTGCCGGTGCATGGACCGCAAAGGACATTGTCTTCCAGGGCGGCACCTCGATCCACGTGATCTGGAATTCTCCGCGTGTTTCCGAGGATCTCGACTTCATGGTCTCGGAGACAAAGACCGGAGAGATTGGGCGGGTGGTCGAGAAGGCCGCCAGGGGCATCAAGGCGGCCATGATGCGCTCGCTGCCCGGATCCGACGTCCACGTCAAGTTCCCGCAAGCCGGCAGGGGCTCGCTCAGGGATGTCATGAACTACGACGTTGTCTGGTCCCACCCAAAAAAGATGGGCGGTGTGAGGGTGAAGGTCGAATTCTTTGTGGTCGAGCCGCAGCACCTGCTGAATTACGGGCGCGAAGTCCATGAGCACATGCCCGATGCCATGCTGATCAAGGCGCGCCCGGAACTCGACGGCTTCCAGGCCAGCGACCTCACGGTCCGCTCGCTGATGCCTGTGGCCCTGCCGGAATCCATCTACGGTGACAAGCTGGTCGCGCTTGCCAAGCGCCGCTACCTCAAGTGCCGGGACTTCTACGACCTGTGGTGGCTCCATTCGCAACTCGGCGTGCGGCCCGGCGGCGCCGCGATTTATGATGTCGCCAGGCGCTCCGCCGACTGCTACGCGTACAGCGACGGAGACCTTGCCGACAGCCTGCATGACTTCCAGACCCATCCGGCGGAGGTGGCACGCGACATCGAGCAGAACCTTGCCGCATTTCTGCCGGCGTCGGTTTACGAAGCGCTGGCGGCGCCAGCCAGAGGACAGGATGGGAACACATTTGACGTGATGTACCGCCATGCCATGGCAGAAACCGGCCGGCTGCTGGATGCTATCGGTGCCTGCACCCACGCCGCCCCGGAGCTGTGCCGGTGAGCGCAGAACGTGTGTCGGCCGTCGGGCGCCTGCGCAGCCTGAGAGCCCTCTTTTCCCTGCGTGACGTCACCATGCGGCACGGCATGTCGCCGGACACGGCCAGGAACGCCATTTCCCGGTGGAAGGCGAACAGGCTGGTTGCCCCGGCGGGGCCAAAACTCGGCTGGTATTACAATCTCATCGTTGACCCGGACGGGCGCGACGCACATCTGGGCGATGCGATCACAGCCGTTTTCGGGACGGCTGTGGTCATCGGAGCAACAGTCCTCAATGACCGCGGATGGACGCCGCAAAGGCCGATGGCGACCATGGTCGCGGTGCCCCAGGCCCGGAGCTACCCGAAAATCGACGGTGCGCTCGTCTACGGGCGCCCGGCCGAATGGTATTTGCGGGTTCATGCAGCCATCAACTGCGAGTTCGGCAGGGCAGGCCCTGGCCGCTTCGGCCTCCCGAGCCTGCCACCGGAATTCGCGCTGGCTGACATGCTGAAGCACAGGGACTGCCTGCACAGCCTGGCCCCTGACGATATCGAGATTCCGGACGACGAAATGCAGCCTGACGTCCTGGCGGAAGCATTCGAGACGCTCGGGGTCCCGCCCGACTGCTACGGGCCATACACCCGCGGATGCCTGCCGGCGGCCGCCAGCGCGTGAACCGCCGGCGGCCGCCGGCTCCCCGCAGGGGATCCGGTGGCCGATCATGCGGTCATGCGTCAGCGCGCGCCGACTTGACATCCTCGCGCATGCGGTGTGTGCCGAGGCCGACGCGCTTCGCGTACTTGCTCTTCTGCTTCGCGTAGTTCGGCGCTACGAGCGGGTAGTTGGGGGGCAGCCCCCAGCGCGTCCGGTACTGTTCGGGAGACATCCTGTACACACTGCTGAGGTGCCGCTTCAGCATCTTCATCTTGCGGCCGTCCTCGAGGCAGACGATCCAGTCGGGCTGGACGGATTCCTTGATCGGCACCGCCGGTTCCACGCCCTGTTCGGCAGCGGTCATGAAGCGCGTCTCGGCGGCGGGCACCGGGGCGACAGGAATAGGCGGATTCGCCGCGCGGACGGGCGCGGGCGCCTGCGCCACGGCGGGAGCCTGGGAAACCGGCGCGGAGGCGGCGGGCTGCGCCGCCGCGGCAGGCGCCGCGGCAGGCACCGCAGCGTTGCCTCCGCCGATCATGCCGATCGTCATGCCGATCTGGGTTATGTAGTCGGCAACCTTCGATGCATCCTTGATGTCGCCCTTGTCGATCAGCTGCACGATGAGCCCGGCGGTCGTCGAGGCGCTGGCCGGAATCTTCGCGAGTGACGTGCCGATGTCTTCGATGAAAGCCGGAACCTCCGTGGCGTTGGCGATCAGCCCGCGGTTTATGAGCGCGGTCACCACTCCGACCGCCGTCGTGGTCAGGTCCGCTCCTTTTTCGCCCATCCTTACCTCCATTCCATCGTGGCAAACACACCGTGCGTCGCATCTAACGGGCCTAAGCACGTGTTGCAAGACCCGGTTCCCGGCCGAAGCAAAAAAAGTTTACATGGTCGGAGGAGATCGGGCCGGAGCATTCCTGCACGTGCCACGGCTTGGGCTGTCCGCCTGGCACATGGAGGCAGCCGGCCCACGGTTCCGGAACACCCGCTCCGCGGACACATGGAATCCCCCGACGGGAACCTCCATGCTTCCCGCCGGGGCGTCCCCTGTCCGCGGCGGTCCGCCTTCCCAAAAAGGCCGGGCACTGCGGGCAGGCGGGATGCCGGGCGTCAATAGGGGACCGCGCGGCGGCTGATCGGGCAAGGAAAACGTTCAGTCGGCAAGGAAAGCTTGACAGGAAGCTTTGTGCGGCTAGCATCGGCGAGGCGAAACACACCGCAGGCTGGCCGACGAGATGTATGAATTTTGCAACGACATGTCCGCCAGGAATCGCCGCTGGGAGATCAGGCAGGCCCCCGGCGGGGCGGCGGGCGAGGTCCGGCTCGGGGACGGCACCGTGGTCCCGCCGGAGCTCGTGGAGATTGCCGCCCGCCGCGGCGTCGCGGACGCGGCGTCCTACTTCGAGCCGACCCTGCGCGCGGCGATGCCGGATCCGTCATCGCTGCCACGCATGGACGAAGCCAGCAGCCGCTTCGCGCGGGCGGTGCGGGACGGCGAGAAGGTTGCCATATTCGGTGATTACGACGTCGACGGCGCCACATCGGTGGCGCTCCTGACAAGGTTCCTCCGCCAGGCCGGCATCCGTGATTCCATGTTCCATATCCCGCAGCGGCTCACCGAGGGTTATGGCCCCAACATCCCGGCGATCACGGGCCTGCGCGAACGCGGTGCCGGCCTGCTGGTCATTGCCGACAGCGGAACCACGGCATTCGAGGCCATCAGCCACGCAGTGTCGATTGGCTTTGACGTCATTGTCCTTGACCACCACGAGCCGAAGGATGATGGGGCGCTGCCGTCGGCGATCGTCGTCAACCCCAAGTGTGGGGAGGACGTTTCCGGACTCACTTATCTGTGCAGCGCTGGCCTCGTGATGCTATTTCTGGTTGCAGTAAACCGGCAACTGCGCCAGGAGGGGTTTTTCGCCGCGCGGGGGATCGGCGAACCGCGGCTGCTGGACATGATGGGCCTCGTGGCGCTCGGGACGGTCGCCGACATGGTCCCGCTCGAAGGGCTGAACCGCGCCTACGTCAAGAATGGCCTGCGGGCGCTGCCGCAAATTGTGGGGATTCAGGCACTGATGGATGCCGCGGACAACCAGGAGTGCAGCGCGAGAAGCTGCGGCTTCGTGCTTGGGCCGTGCATCAACGCGGGCGGGCGGATCAGCGACACCATGCAGGGCGCGCGCCTGCTCATCTCGGACGACGTTGGCGAGGCGAAGGAGATCGCAGGCCACCTGTTCGATCTGAACCGCGAGCGCCAGCAGATGCAGAAGGACATGGTGGCCGACTGCCTCAACAGGGTCTCCGGGGAAGGCAGCGGCGACCTTGTGATCGTGGTCTACGACCAGGAGTGGCACCCGGGCGTGGTTGGGCTGGGAGCATCGAAGGTGAAGGACTTTTTTGACCGGTCGGCCGTGGTGATCGGCCGGGACGGGAAGGGATCCGGGCGGTCCGTGGAGGGATTCAACATCGGCAAGGCATTCATCAAGGCGCAGGAGGCCGGACTGCTCAAGAAGGGCGGCGGGCACGCCGCCGCAGGTGGCCTGACCGTGGCACCGGACAGGATCGCCGGCTTCCGGGCTTTCATCAACGGTGAGGCGAAGGACTTCCGGCGTCCGCCCACCAAGGTCGACATGGCTGTGCCGGTCGGCCTCCTGCCGAGGCATGTGGTCGAGGCATTCGATCTGATGGCGCCTTTCGGCATGGGCAATCCCAGACCGCGCATTGCCCTGACCGGAGGCGTGTTGGCGGACGTGCGGGTGCTGAAGGGCGCCCATGTCAAGGCAAGGCTGCTGGGCGCCGGCGGCGAGGCTGACCTCATCCTGTTCAACGGCGTCGGCACGGCGCTCGGCGGCGCGCTGCAGGGCGCCGAGGGGCGCTTCGCGGACGTGCTTGGAGAGATAGGCCTGAACTCCTACGGCGGCGTGACCAAAATCCAGATCAAGCCCGAAGATGCGATGATCGGAGCGCCAGCGTCGGCGCTGGCCGAAGCCGCGCACTGACCCGCCCCGATCACGCGCCCGCGTCCCCGCCGCCATCATCATCCGGCGGTGCCGCGTGCGGCGGAAACGGCGGCGGCTGGCTGTCCCTCGTCTCCGCGGCTGCGGCCGCCACCAGGCGGCCGTAGGCCGGCCCGATTGCCGCCATGACCGGCTTGCAGCCACGGTGCAGGCCGTCGCCGCGGCCTGACCAGGCGTCCGCTTCGCCGAGCGGCCCGCCGCAGACAAGGCAGCAGCCGGGCGGCGCCAGCCAGCGGCGGACCGGAAACCATGCCCGCCCCGGATCCCGGTCTGAAAGAATCGTCCGCCAATGCGCTTCGGCGGTCGGCCAGACCGCCCGCGCGGCAGCCGCCAGTTCCGGGGCCGGGAGGTCCCGTTCGTCGTCCCACCCGTCCGGGAAAAGCGGGCGGAGGACAGCCAGGAACCCTGCAAGCGGCTCCCTGGCCCAGGATTCGCGCTCAATGTCGCCGAGCGCCATGTCAACCGCCTCGTCAGGCTTCCGTCCTTCAACAAAGTAGCGTCCGGCAAGGCGGCGCACCCTGGCATAGTCCGCCGGAAAGACGCGCGCCCAGGTTTCCCCCGACACCTTGGCCGGACGCATCGTGCCGTCGATCCTGACGAAGCCTTCAGGCACCAACGGATCCTCCGCCTGTCCGCCGGCCGCCACGCGGGGGAGCGGCTGGCGGACAGGCGGAGGAAGCGCCGCGCACCCGCCAGGACCGCGGGCCTCCGCGGGCGGCCGGGGCGCGGCGCGGAATGGGCTGCGCCGCAGGGGTGTTGGGCTGGCAGGCATGTCAGCCGCCAACATCCGGCATCCAAGGATATGTGTCAACATAGAATTCCCGGCCGCTGGATTGTGCCTTGCGCTGGCGGGGCGCAGGCTGCAGGCCACGGAAAGAAGCAGCCGCGCCACCGCGCCGGTGGCGCGGCTGCCAGGGAGACAACGCCATGGACATCCTCGCCCGCCGGACCGCGGCACTGCTGGCCGGAAACACGGACCGTGAGAGCACAACAGGCGTCCGGCGCGGCAGCACGCCGCTGCTGGACCGGATGTCCGCGGCCGTCATGGCAGCCGGCGCCGCGGCAGTGCTGTCTCTCGGCGCTCCCGCACCGGCAAACGCGCAAACCATCTTCCAGTCGCTTCCCGGACAGGGCGGCTACCAGCCAGCCCCCTACCAGGGCCAGGGTTACCAGGGCCAGGGTTACCAGCCCGCCCAGGAGGGCACGGGCATTGGCCAGAGGCTGCTCGGCGTGCTGTCTGGCGACGGCATCACGGATAAGGACCGCAGTTACATGGGGCAGGCCGAGGCGGCCGCCTACAATGCGACGCTTGGCCAGGCCGTCACCTGGAGGAACCCCCAAACCGGGCACAGCGGCACTTACAGGGTGGTGCGCGACGGAAATACGGCGGACGGCTCCTTCTGCCGGGATCTCGACTCGCAGGCGCAGATCGGCGGCCTCCGCCATCACAGCACCGCAAGGATCTGCCGCAGCGGGTTCAACGGCCCGTGGCGGCTCGTGCACGCGCAGGATCTCGCCGAAATGACACATGCCGCTCCCGGCTTCGGGCTGGACCGCGTGCCCCCGCATGAAAGCCGCCGGATCGGCTGACCATCCCGCCGGCCCGGACGGGGCCGCCCCGCGGCGAACCTGGTCAATATACTTGTCAACAGTCTTGACTTGGCGACCAAATCCTTCCAGCCTAGGCCTGCGGCGGGCGGGTTGGCCGCGCCAGATGCTTGGAGAACCGGCTTGTTGGACGCGGCGCGCCTGGACGACAACGGAGACGGCAATCCCCCGGGGGATGAGCCCGCGCGCACGGGGGTCGAACTTCTCTACACCCCGGGCGAAAGCATATTCGCCGCGGCGGCGCCGGACATGGTCGCAAACGGCTGGTCCGTGTTCCCCCAGGAGATCGACGGAAGGCGTCCCGGCCGGGTCCGCAACGAAACCATCAAGTGGGGGGAAGACCACGACCTCAAGAACCGCAGGCCGTCGCCGGCGACGCTCGCGCTATGGTGCGGCCACTGCGCGCCCCTGAACGTCGCATGCGTGTTCGGCCCGGCAAGCGGCCACACCTTCGCCGTCGACATCGACGTGCTGGACGAGGCGATGTCGGCCGAGATCGTGGCCATGGCGGATCACCACCTCGGCTATTCGCCTCTCCGGAGGGAGGGGCGGTTCCCGAAAATCGCGCTCATCTACCGTCACGGGCCAGGCGAGACGGAGCGCGTTGCCAGCATCGGGAGGCACTTCGCGAGCATCGGCGAGGGCGGGAACGCATCCCGCAGCGAGCACGGCCTTGAGATCCAGGGAGAAGGCAAGCTCCTGACGTTCCACGGCAAACACCACAAGACAGGACATACTTCAAGTGGCTTGACCGCAACCCCCAGGTGGTCGGACCGGAAGCCGCCCCCCTGGTCACGTTGGACCAGGTGAAGACGTTCCTGGAAGCCGTCGACCTGCGCTTCCCGTTCCACCGCGGAGCGGCATTCAAGGGCGCTGACACCACCATGGAGTGGGATGAGAAGAGCAACATGCACGTCCCGCGGCTGGGGCGCGCGGCCGGCGGCGTCCCCTGGCAGGAGGGGGCGGACGGCAAGGTTTCGGACGGCCGCGAGGCATACCTGACCAAACTCGTCTACCGGACCGTGGAGGGCAATCAGGCCGCCCTGGAGGAGGCGCATGCACAGGACGGGCTGACCTCGGCCCGCGGGGCCGGCAGCATGGTCGAAAAATTCATCCAGCATGCGGCCATTGCCGTGGCGGAGCAGTTCGAGGCAACGGCCGAGATGTCAGGCAGGTGGCGCAGGGACACGCTGCGCCATGAGGTCAGGGAGCGCGTCGCCAGGCTCGCCGAGAAGGCCCTGGCCGGCAGGATCAGCCTGCACCACACCCGCCAGCGCTCCGGAAGCGCCACCGGCCAGCAGTTTGTCATGCCTGCTGCCGCCGCGTCTCCGGCGGCAGGCGGCACGGCGCCGGAGACGGCGGAACCGCCCGCAGACCCGGAGCTGTCATTCCTCCCGCCCAACAGGCTCCGCGGCAAGGGCGCGCTTTCCGGCCGCAAGCTGCTGTCAGGATACGTGGAGCCGCCTGTGGAAGGGGCGCCGGGCCGCGAGATCCCGGCTGACCGGGGGCCGATTGCCGGCATGATCCAGGACGGCCTGCTGGAAGCGTTCGAGTGTTTCTTCAGCGACGTCTACGGCGCGCGGCGCGGCGAACCATGCGGAGCGCGGCCGCACAGCCAGGACAGCGGGGCGAGGGTGCACATCCTCAGGGCACCGACCGGGGCAGGCAAGACCTCGCGGTGCATCCGTTTCATCGCCGAGGACCCCCGGACATATCAGGACCACACATGGATGGAGGACGGCGCGGAAAAGAGCGGCCGAGCTCCCATCGCCATGCTGCTGCCAACCTACAACAACATCGATGAGCTGCGGCAGCGGGCACAGGTGCTCAATCTCGACGGGGATCTGTCAGACGAGGAGCTGCGCAAGGCGGCGTCCGACCTTGGTCTGATCGCCGAGGACGAGCTTGACGGCAAGATCGCGGAGCTCCGCCGGGACGCGCTCAACTGCGCCGACCTTGCCATGAGGACATCCAACGACGCGCGCGGCTTCTCGACCATGACCTATTCCGGCAAGATCCGCGCGGGCTGCCGGATGCAGGACAAGCTGGAGATGGCGATGGCGGCCGGAATCGGCACGTCGGCGTTCTGCAAGGCCACCGTCCGCGACCGGCAGGACGACGCCTCCAGGAAGAAGGGCGAACCCCCGCCGGAGCCCCGTGAAGTCAAATGCCCCCATTATGACGAGTGCCCAGCGATCGGGCAGCGGGCGCGGATCGGCCAGGCGCACGTCGTGTTCATGCCGCACAGCTTCCTTTCGCTGGCCATCCCGGACGAGATCAGGCGCGTCCGGGCCGTCATCGCCGACGAGCGCATCCACCACCTGTTCCTCCATATGGCGACGCTCTCCGCCGCGACGCTCGCAATCCCGCGCAAGCCGCCGCGCCTGTCGCAGAAGGAAAAGGACAGCGGCGTCAGCGTCGAGGACCTCCTCATGGAGCGCGACCTCGCGGCCGACATCGCCCTGCGGGCGCTGCGCGACCCGGACCGCAGCAAGTGCCCCGCAGCCGCGCTCATGGAACACTGCGAGCCGGACGCGGAGAGGGATGAAAACAGGTACCCCGGACCGCGGTGGGTGCAGAGCGCCATCAGGGTGTGCAGCAACGCCATCCAGAGGGATGGCGTGCTCTCGCCGGAGGTGCCGATCGAGAAAGTGAAGGAGATGTGCTCGCAGCCGACGGGCCGCGAAATCCGCGAGGAGCTGCAGTTCTGGACAATCATCCAGCAGCGCATCGCGGCGCTGCGCATGGACGGCCTCAGGGACGCGGCCATCCGCGAGACACGCGCCAGGCTGGCCGGATTCCAGGGCGAGCATGACCCGGACCGCCGCCTGGCACTCGAGAAAAGGCTCGCAAGCCTTCTCGCCCGTCCCGACAGCGCATGCGGCGCGACGGACGCCCGCATCCAGCACCTCATCGAGGACTCGGGAAACGGCGTGTCCGAGGTCATCCGCATATCCTGGCGCGGCAAGCCGAACTGGGAAGGCGTGCCGATGCTCCTGCTGGACGCGTCGGCGGCGCCTTCCATCATCGCCAAGATCTGGAACCGCGACGAGCGCGCCATCGTGACCCACGACATCGTCGAAGACACCGGCATGTCGCTCAACGTCAAGATTGTGGGGGTGGTGAACCAGACCTTCAGCAATTCGTCGGTCATCGCGGCACGGGACGCGCCGAGGCATGTGCGCATCCAGGCGGCCAGGAATCTGGCAAACGTGCGGCAGGCGCTTTCGGCCGTTTCGGCGCTGCACGGCGACGGCCGGGTCGTCGCCGGGGCCAGCATCGCCATGCGCAAGGTCATCAACAACGGCTGGGTCGGCCCCGACAACGTCGACTGGTGCCACTTCGGGGCGCTGCGCGGGCTGGACATGTTCAAGCATCACGGCGCGGCCTTTTCGGTGGGCAGGATGGAGGTGCCGGTCAGGACGATTGACGGGCTGGTCGCCGCGCTGACCTATGACGATCCCGAGCCCGAGCCTCCGTTCGATTTCAGGGGGGACGGCAAGGACGCCGACGGGGCCGACCTGCGCGTGCCGACCGGGGACCAGCGCCTCCGGCTCCGGTCGGGGTACACGGCAGTGCTTCCGGTGCCGATGTTCCCGGGCAAGTGGGGCCGCCTCATCCAGCGGCAGTACCGGGAGGAGGAGCTGCTGCAGTTCGTCGGAAGGCTGCGCCCGGTCTACCGCGAGGGCAGGACGCCGGTCTGGTTCGCGCTCTCCTCGATCATCCCGGAGGAGCTGATCGTGGACGAGCTGGTCGCCATCGACGACCTCCTCCAGGGACCGACAGTGCTGTGGGACGCGGCGCGGCGCACCGGCGGCGTTGTCGAACCAAATGTGCTTGCCGCGGCGTGCGCCGACTGCTTCAGGACGCCGGAGGCGGCGCTCAGCGCGATGTCGGCGATGGGCTTCGACCGGGAGGCCGGCAGGATTGCAGCCAGGCCCGCGCGCGGGCACGTCGCCGCGCGGTGGCATCCCCGCGGCGGCGGTCCGGACACCGGGCGGCTCGCGTTCGTGCGGGCAAGCGTGCCCGACCCCGGGGAGCGGCTGCGCAGCGCGCTCCTGAAGCATCTCAAGGTCGATGCGGAGGTCGAGGTGCTGGGCAGCCGGGAGCCAAGCCTCGCCAGGCCGCGCCAGGACGATGCGGTCGAGAAGTGCATCGGGGCGAGAGTGGAGAGGGAGGCGAAAGCGACGGAGCGCTACGAGCGGATCTGCGAAATGCTGCTGGACAGCCCCGGCCGCTATGAGGACAGCATGTCAACCCGGGAATACGAGACGAGCGACGGGATTGGCGGCTCCCGGCTGCTCTCGCTGCCGGAAGTTGGCGCGCTGCTCGCCATCGACGACCACTGGACCGGCGGCGCGGACGGCGGAACGGCGCCGGAAGCCGCCCACGCCGGAGCCGCGTGAGCGCAATGCCAGCCGCACCGTGCCACCGCACGGCGTCCGGCTACAGCGGCATCCTGGAGAACTTCCGCAGCGACCACCATGTGCCCTGGACCGCCGACACGCCCAGCGCGGCGGCGGCGGCAAGCGCGAGGCATCCGCCCCCGGCGCGCGCCAGGCGCTGCAGCGCGCCGGGGGACGCGGCGAACGCCCATGCGTCCGGCATGCTGCGCGGCACGTCTCCGAAACCGGCGAGCCAGCCGCATCCCGCCGCGAGCAGCCACACGGCGGCGCACCAGCAGGCGGCGGCGGCAACCGCGTTGAAGGCAAGCTCCATCCAGTCGAGCGACAGCCCGAGCCGCTTCGCGAACCTTCGCATGCGCGTTCCCTTCTCAGTTGCGGCCCGGCAGCGCACAGCCGGACGTGGCGGCATCCCTGCCGTATATGTCGGGATAGAAGCGGACCGCGCCGCCCGCGTCCGGCCAGGCGGTGAAGTAGCCGACGACAACGCGGACCGGCTCCGGCGAATGCCGGTCCAGGGTGTCGCCGCCCTCCTGCATCCGGCGGACCGCATCGCTTCCATTGCCCAGAATCCAGCCGGCCAGGCCAAACGGGTCCTCGACGCGGACGCACCCGTGTGAAAGCGCGGGGTCTTCCGCGCCAAACGCCTCGGGCTCGTTGGTTCCGTGCAGAAAGACGCCGTTGGCGTTCCGGAGTCCCACCTTCATGACGCCGAGCGGGTTTGATTCGCCCGGCCGCTGCACGAGGCGGGCAGCCGTGCCGGCGCCGGGTGCCATCCTCCGCCCGTCCGCGCCGTAGGCGTCGAATCCGTTCTCCTCCAGGAAGGCGCCGTCGGCGGCCAGCTCACGCCATCCGTCCTCCCGCATGATGCTCTGCGGGACGGTCCATGTCGGATTGAGCCGCACGAAGCTCACCTCAGTCTGCAGGTCTGGCGTCTGGCGGTCCGGCCTTCCGACGACAACGCGCATTTCAAGCGCGGGCAGGCCGTCCTGATAGGCCGTCAGCGCCTGGGCGGCGGTGTTGACAACGATGAGCTTGCCGCTGGCCGGAAGCTGCACGCCGCGGAGGCGCGCCCGGGTCGAGGCGAGCGCCGCCGCCTCCGTGCCGCAGGCGGGAGCGGACGCCTGCGCAAGCGCGAGCGCCGCCACGAGGGCCGGGGCGCCGTCCTCGGCGCGCGCGGCGCCAGCCGCGAGCGCCGCAGCGAGGACGGCGGCAATGGCTTGCGCGTGGATATGCAACGGCGCTGCTCCGGTCAGTGGCCTTGAGGCCGATCTTACCCAGGGAAGCCAGTGCCGGCCAAGAAGGATTTGGCCAAATTCGAAAGCCTTGCTTCTTGCTTGCATACCAAGGCGATATACCAGACGAAACCGGTTGACGCGGAACGCCGGCCGAGCCGGGGGTGACCGGAGACAGGAATTGAAAGCGAGCCACCTATGCGCCAGCGCAAGCCAGTGGACTATGGGAGCGACAGAACCCCCCGTCAGATATGGGGCGACTGGGTGCGGGAAACGCATGCGCTGATGCTGGAAGTCCTGACTCCGGCGAGAATGCGCTACAGCGAGGCGCCACAGGACGATTCCGTGCCCGCCCAGTAGTGCAAGCCGGCCAGCCGTCCCCGGCGAAGGGGCCGCCGCACGGCGGGATTGCAGATGCGCGGGAGGCGCGCCTGCCGCCGGGCGCGGGCTGGGCAAAGAAAAAAGTATCAAGTCCTTGTTGACCGGAAAAATCTGATAGTTAATCCTTTGCGCAGGCCGCGCCGGTTCCGTCTGGCGCGGCGCGGCTGCCCCGCCTTTCCGGCCATGACGGTCCGGTCGCGCATGGCAGCGGGCGCCCGGGAGGACTTGCATGGACGAGATGGACCACATCCAGGACGCAGCGGTGGCCGCGCAGGAGAAGATCCTCGCGGACCGCCGGCGGCGGCTGGAGCACGAGGCTGGTATCGTGCCGCCCCTGCACAGGCTCTGCGATGACTGCGGCGGCGAAATCCCGGCGGCGCGGCTGAGGCTCCGGCCGCTCACCCGCCTCTGCGTCGACTGCCAGGCCGATGCTGAGCGGCCCAGGCAATGACCGGATCCGGCTGGCTGGCCGACGCCGTCATTGCTTCGCTGGACAGCCTGCCGGGCAGCGACGAGCGGATGCACGTGTCTGCCCTGCTGCGCCAGGCGCGGCGCATCCGGCTCGGCGATGCCGTGGCGGCGGCGGCGGCGGCCACGGTGCAGCGGGCCTGCGGAAGCCTCGAGCGTCATGTCGACCGCCTCGATCTGCCATGCCCGTGCACGTGGGTCGAATACGCCCATCTTGCCCGTGGCGGCGGCCAGCAGGGGCAGGATGCCATCGACGCGCGCCTGCCGCAGACCGTCGGCTGCCTGGTGGCGTGCGACCCGTCGGATCCGGCGCACGTGGCGGTGTTCGCGGCCTGGCGCACATCGCTCGGCGGGGTCCGCCATTCGTTCGCCCTGATGCACTGGAACCGGCGGGATTTCGCCGCCGTCGCCGCAGCCGCGGCGGATGAGGCCGGCGCGGCTGACAGGCTGCTGTCGACGGCGGTGACCGGGGTGCCGCCCGGGTTCCTGGCGGAGATCGAGATCATGCAGGGCATGGCAGCCGCAAACGACCCGCGGCGGGGTCTTGAGCTGCTGCAGGCCCAGCGCGACGTCAGCGGCGAACACCTGTTCCTGCTGGCCGTCCTGCTGATGCTGGGAACGGAGGCGGTCTCGCTGGAGCCGGCGCCGTGCTGCCCGCCAGCCCTGCCTGACACGGAGGGGGAGGGGATGGCGCCGGCGAACAGCAACCGCGGACCGGCCGCACTCCGGGAACCCGCATGGCAGGACGCCGGGAATGACCGCTGGACGGCCCGGATTGGCCGCCCGGCACGGCGGTGGCCATGGATGCGGGGGGGCTTCAGGACATCGGCGCTCTCGGGGAACCTGCTCTGGGCACCGCCGGCCTGACCCGCGTTACAGGCCGCGCGGGACGAACACCGGATTGAAGAGGTTGGTGATGGCCGCGATTTCAGGCTCCGCGCCGAACGCCTCGAGACCCATCTTGCGGTAGCGCTTGCCGACCAGCTTCCCCCATGGCGCCATGGCCCGCCCGATCCGGTCCTCGTCGCGCCAGTCATAGCCACAGGCCGCCGCCACCTCATCCGACCTGATGCTGAGTGCCCCGAGATGCTGTTTGATGCCGTCATAGTTCAGCGGAACGGTGCCGAACGCGACCGCGCTGGTGAACCATTCCATGGCCCGCACCGCGCGCTCCGGAGCCTGGCCATTGCCCTTCCCGTAATGCTGGTGGATGTCAATATGCTTGTCCCCGTAGACAATCGGGGCAATGTCGGCCGTGCTCAGCCGCACGAAGCCCTGTCCCTCCGTCAGATCGCGCAGGGACAGGATGTGGCTGCCCCGGCGGCATTTCTCGGAATAGCCGCCGACGCAGTGGTAAAGCCCTTCTGTCCCGTCGTCGTTGATGCCGAAGCGGCCCTCCATTTCGAGCAGCCGGGGGTCTGTGAGCGGCACGATGTACACGCCGTTCGGCGCCTGGGAAATCGCGCAGAGCGGCGCCCATCCGTCCTGCGGGATTTCAGCCTCGTTTATGCCCAGCGCGTTGAGGGCACGGCTCTTGCGCGCCTCGGTCTCGCGCTTGAGGCGCTCAGCGTCGGTTTGCCGGTCCGCGCCGGCGGCGAGGATCTGTTCGAACTGCGAGTGGAACCAGCGGCTGGACTCGAAGATGGTGGCCGCCGCCATGCCGCCGCACAGCACCTTCGCCGCGGCGGCGCGCGCCTCCTCCCGGTGCACCTGCGCAAGGTAGGCATCCTGCAGCCCCGACCTCAGCGCCGCCAGCGGCAGGATGACCTTCTTGGCGAAGGTGCCGATCATGTCGTCCACACCGATGCAGGCGGTGCGCATCGCCTCGCGGCTGGCATCGGGGGCGTACAGCCGCCTGATCCAGTAGGCGATGCCGTCCCGTGACATGTGCTCCGGCAGGTCCGGGATCCGGGCCGCGGCCTCGATGGCGCCCGCCTCGACTTTGGCGCGGGGCAGCCTGTCCAGCGCCTTCCAGTCGATCGCCGACCGCACCCGCTGGAACGTGGCCGTGCGTGACAGCCAGTCCGCCAGCGAATTGGAGTCATACTCCGCCGGCTTCTCCACCCCTTCGGGAAATGCGAAAGCAGACGCGAACCGCGCCGTCTCGGCGGCCAGCGCCGGGGGAGCGAGCCGCTGTGCGTCCTGCCACGCGAAGGCTGCCTGAACAGCCCTGAGCGCGGGTCCGCGAAGCCAGCCGGGCGGATCGGCCTCGTACCCCTCGGGCGACCTGGAGTCGGTGTACGCCTTGGCGGCGCGCTGCTGGAAATCGGCCCACTTGCCGCCGCATCCGGCATAGAGCGTCTCGGACGGCTGGCCTGTGGATGGCTTCAGGATCATCCCGACTGTGGCCGTCACGTCACAGAAAGCGTCCCACTCCGCGCGGTCACGCGGGAACCAGTCCGGCGGGATATCCGAGAGGGCGTGTCCGATCTGCTCCGGAGCTATCCCGCCCGTCGGCCACGTCACGCCCTGGATCCGTTTCAGAACGCCCTTGCCCATCCTGGGCTTGCCGCCAGCGTCCGCCCCGAAGGCTGCCTGGATCGCATCCGCCAGGGGCTCCTTGCGGTCAATCGCGCCCTTGATGCTTGGCCGCCCGGCCATCACCGTCGCAAGCAGCGGATAGACGCCGGCCGCCTGGCGGCGGAGGCGCCCCGCCTCGCCGGGCTCGGCGTAATAGAGATAGTCGCGCCACTGGAACGGCCCGGCCGCGCCGAGGGCTGCCAGCGCGTCCGCATTGAGCGCGGCGCGCACGCGCGCAAGGCCGGAATCGTCAAACCGCCTGGCCTCGGAAGCGGCCAGGTTTGCCAGCGGGAGGCGTGCCGTGATTCTGGCGTCGCCGATACCCTCGGCGAACCGCTGCACCGACCGGCTGACCAGGGTCGGCCGGTCGCCTGCGATGCCCATGAACGCGAGCGCATCGCCGATGCCCAGCGCGTCTGACGCAGCCCCGCCGGAAAGCAGGCGCGCGGCCAGATCGGGGATGTCCGCAAGCGCCTCGGCGTCGCCCAGGAGGCTTGCCCTCATGGCCAGCACCTTGCCAGACGGCGCGACCGCCACGAGCGTCATTTCCGGCGGCTGCACCCCCCGGTCGACGGCCGCGAAGCCGAAGGTCCGGTCCGGCAGGTCGAATCCGCCGGCCCGGAACACGCTGCGGTGGGCCTTCCACTGACGCGCCAGGAACTCCTGGACGCTGGGCTGGCCGATGCGCCTGTCCTCCGGCAGGCCTGTCACGGCGGGCATCAGGCTGCGGCCGGGACGGCGGCGCCCGGCTCCTCGTCATTGACATAGTTCTCCGCCGCCCACCTGGTCGCCCACTCGCGGTGCGAGGCGCTGGTGTAGAGACGCGCGCCGGCATCGAGCAGGTGGCGGAGGATGAGCGGCAGCCCGTCGGGGCCGACCTGCAGCTGCGGGCGCTGCCGCCGGGGCGCGGCAGCGTCCGCGTTGCCCTGCGCGGCGTTCAGCCGCTGGACCATCTCCCTGACGGGCGGGTGGCCGTAAATGAAGCCGAACTTGCGCGAGTTCAGATCCGGCAGGGTAACCACGAACCGGCCGTCGCGCGTCGGCCGCACCACGACAGCCTTCGCGTCGAGGTCCGGATCCCCGAAGATTTCGGCCTTCGCGTCGAGCATCGCGGCCGCGGCCTGCTGGGCGCTGCGCAGCGCGACCGGCATGAAATTGAGACCGAGATCCCTGCTCTTGTTCACCAGCACCCCGCGGCGCCGCACGCCGTGCTCGTCCTGGTAGGTCACCATGCTGCCGAGCTTGTACTGGATCGCGCGCTGCATGGCCTGCCACTCGTTGCCGGTGAGCATCGTGCGCTGTTCCAGGCGGGCGCCCTCAAGCGCGTCGTCGAACCGTTTGAGGATGGCGTCGTAGTCCTCGCCGTTCAGGCCCTCGGCGAGGGCGAAACCGTCGTCCCGCAACAGCGAGCCGAGGCTGATGCGGCGCGGCATGAAGTCGCCGGGTATGACGCACTCGACGTCATAGTTGCTGGCAAGGTGCTCATACCCCCGCTTCGGCATCAGGACGCGTGTGACGATGCCCTGCTCGACGGAGCCCTCCGCGGTCAGGCTGATCTCCGAACCCGGCCGGAGCTTCAGCAGCGTGTCTGCCAGGATCCCGAGACGGCGGTTTATCTCGGTCAGCACCGGATGGTTCTGCGCCAGCGCGTCCTGCACGCTTGCGGCGTCGCGCGGCATGTATGCCTCCAGGATCGATTCGCGCCGGCGCATCAGCCGCTCGCCGTAGGCCTCGGGCCCGTCGGCGCCAAGCTCGACAAGCCCGCGCTCGAACAGGCTCGCCACGGCGGCGCTGCGGAGCGGGTCGACATCGTGTTTGATGATGACATGGTCCGCATAGACCGGGCGGTGGAACTCGGAGACCGGGTTCTCGACGTCGGCTCCGTCGAGAACCTGCCGCCCGCGCGGGCCGGGGAACACCGTTCCCTCGACGACCTTCGTCATGAGCGGGTTCTCGCCCTTGGCGCTGAGCTCGTCCCAGGTCGCGCGGTATTCCGCGTCGAGCTCCGCCATGACCTGCTCCTGCATGCCGACGGGCAGCATGGCCAGCCGTGCCCAGAGGGCGTTCGCCGAGCGCTGGTTGTCCTGCTGGTCCTCGGCCCTGGCCCGGGCCTCCTCCCCGCGGTTGTCCTCCTCCACCTTGGCGTTGCGGTCCACGTCGAAGTCGAGGCGGCGCATGAGGTCAGGGCGCGCCTCGGCGTAACGCGTGCAGACGATGTCGCCGATGGCGTTGATTAGGTCGGGGATGTCCCTGATTGCGCGGGCCGGAGTTTTCGCCACCTGAGGCCGATCGTAATCGCCACCCGAGGCCGATCGTAACCGCCACCTGAGGCCGGGGAATTCGCCACCCTTGGCCGCAGGCACCGAGCCTTTAGGCGAG
>Ga0302319_10007914_pt1 | contig 20797 bp, 25 predicted proteins | sample Bog_T0_2_FD_203319 | JGI IMG/M metagenome (GOLD analysis project Ga0302319, IMG submission 203319) | Peat permafrost microbial communities from Stordalen Mire near Abisko, Sweden - Bog_T0_2 | ecosystem: Environmental > Terrestrial > Soil > Wetlands > Peat | place: Sweden: Abisko, Stordalen Mire... | reverse complement strand
GCTCGTGGCCAGGGAGATGGCCTGCGTCAGCTGCGAGACCACGCTGCCCAGCGTGGAATCGGCCACCTGCAACTGGCCTGTGACCAGGTTGGAGCTCTGGGTGAAGGAATCGTCCTGCTGAATCTGGTTCAGCAGCAGCACATTCTCTCCCGCAGCTACCGGGTTCTGGCTCAGCGAGTTGATGCTGACGCCGCTGGAAAGCTCGGCGGTCAACTGCTCCTGGTTCGCCTGGGCCTGGTCCAGCGAACTGACCAGGTTGGTCACATAACTTGGATCCACACGCATTCGATTCCTCCGCCGGCTTCGACTGTTGGCGCACTTCCCATTGCCCGCGCCCAGTCTGCCTTACGAGACGGCCGTCTCCACGCCCAGGTTCAACGCCGAGGTCATGACAGTGTTCAAAAGGTTGAAGACCTGCGAGGCAGCCTGGTAGCTGTTCTGCAACGTCGACATGGCAGCCGCTTCATCATTGAGATTTACGCCGGAAAGCGCATCGTTCTGCGTCTGCAACTGGGTGACCGAGGCGCTCTGGGCCGTGTTTTCGGCCTGCACTCCGGAAACGGTCGCGCCCAGCGTGGAGACAAAGTCCGAGTAAAAGTCAGTCGGCGTCTGGCCGCCGAAGATGCTCTGGTTAGCAAGATTGGCCATGGCCGTGGCGTTGGAATTGTCCCCTGTTCCCGCTCCCGCAGCCGCGGCGGCAATCTGGTTGGGGTCGGTCATCAGCACGCTCATCGATACCGCACTGCCGGCTGTGGCCGCAGGCTGCGAGAAGATGTTCAGCGGATTGGCCGCGGTTCCGGTAACGCCGTCCAGATCCGTGCCCGCGTTGTTCTGCGTGTTCACCTGCGTAGAAACGTTGTAGGCCAACTGGTTGAGCGCATTGAGCGCACCGGGAATGTCCTGGTCCCGCGCCGTCAGGTATCCGCCCAGTTCACCGCCCCCAGAGGCGAGTTGAGAGGTAATGTCGGCATTGCCCACAAAGAAATGCGTTACTCCATTCACCGTCCCGCTGGTGAGCTCTAAGCTCGAACCCTCCGAGACCAGAAGCTGGCCGGAGGTGGTGGTGATGGAGAGCCCGTTGTTTTCGGTGGTAATCTGGTTGATCCCGATCAGTTGCGAAAGCTGGCTCAAGTCCTCCTGGCGCTGGTCCTCCAGCGTGCCCGCGTCGGCGTTGGGCGAGGTGGTCTGAATCTGCTGGTTCAACTGGGCGATCGCCGTGGTCAGCGAATTGACCTGCGCGGTCACTCCCGACGCTTGCTGGTCCAGCGCCGCGCTCTGCTGGTTCAGGCTGGCCGCCGCATTCGATATATCCCCCGCCAGGGTGCCCGCCGCGGAAAGCACCTCCTCGCGCAATGAGTTGTTGGTGGGATCAGCCTCCAGCGAGGCGAAGGAGCTGAAGAAGCCGGTGATGTCGCTGCCGATGTCGCCGGCCGTCGCGGTGCTCGAACCCGAGTCCGGCGGAAACAGTGCCTGTACGGAGTTAAGGGCCGTCAGCCGCGCACCCGACGACGAAGCCAGCTGCTGCTGCTGATTCAGCCGTTCCTCCAGCACCCGATCGCGAAGCGATGTGGCCCCGGTCTCCGACACCCCGTCGCCATACCTGAGGCCGCCAACCTGGACCGGCTGATTCTCCTGCCAGTTCGGATTCTCCTGCGTGTAGCCGGGCGTGTTGGCATTGGCCACGTTGTTGGCCACAATGCTCAAGGCCGCCTGGTCTGCGTCCAGAGCTGCCGAGATCAGGCTGAATGCGGAGTTAATTGTCCCCATGCCCGCTCCTCCCGCCGATCCATCCGCGGGCCTGCTGCTCGCTGTACTCGAGGCGGCCCATGCGCAGCTCCCTCAGGCGGTTCATTACCTGCAGATTGCTCCGCGTCACGTCCAGCACCCGGGTAAACACCGCCATGTCCGCGGCCGCATCCCGCGCCTGGCGCGCAAGGCGGTTTCGCTCGCCTACGCCAGCCGACTGGAGGCCCCGATTCAATGCCTGGCAGGACAGCGCAAGCTCCTCCAGGCGGACCGAATCCAGCCGGGCCAGCGCCTGCGACGCCTCCACCACCAGCTCTTTCAGCTCCGGATGCTCCCCGCCCGCTCCAAGCTCATGCATTGCCCGCATCCCTTCCCTGCCGCCGGGCCGGCTTCCGCATTACCGGCTGCCGCCCAACATGGCGTCCACCATCTTCGACGCGACCGCGCTGGCCGGTACATTGTAAGTGCCCGCCGCCAGGGCCGCCTGCACGCCGGCCACCTTCTCCGGACGCACGTCCGAGTCGGCCGCCGTCGACGCAACCTCGCTGCCCGCGCCGCTCAATGTGGCCCGGTCGCTGGTCAACGCGCTGCTGCCGGCAGGGGTACCGGTGGTGGTCCTTGTCTGCGGCGGAGTTGCCGCCGGGGGCACCCCCAAGAGCGATTTCAACCCATCCAGACTGCTGCGAATGTCCATACGCAATCCTCCTTAGGGAAGGTATCGGCCGGCCCGCACATCACTCTAGTCATTTTCCGGCCCTTATTACGGTATTCATGGGTGAGTTTCCAATTACCGGAACTGTTCCGTTATGGTTACCCGCCGGTGAAAGCTGCTTCACAATGCGCGCGGCAATCCCAAACCCGCCGCCCTCGCTCAGAGCGCGGCCGAGCGCCTCGGAGGCAAACTCGCCCAGCGCCCCCGAGGAGCCGGTGTCGGGGCCAGCATCGTCGTCGCTTCCGGTCAGCGAGCTTGACGGATGCAGAGGTTTCATCAGCTCCTTCATCATCTGCGCCTCGAACTCGTGCGCAGCGCGCACCAGGCGCGGCTGCGGCGCGGATGCACCTTCCGTTCCCGCCGTTGCCGTGATTGCCCCGATTCCGTGCATCTTCGCCCCTTTTGATTCACCCGCCAGGTTAGAGAACTTCCAGGTCGGCCTCCAAAGCGCCGGCCTCCTTCATGGCCTGCAGGATCGAGATCACGTCCCGCGCCCCTGCCCCGGTGCGCTGCAATTCCTGGACCAGATCCTCGACCGTGGCGCCTTCCTTGAGATCGATGCGGTTGACCGGCTTGTCCTGGGCCTCGATGGTGGTCTGCTCGACCACCTTGGTGGTTCCAGCCGAGCCCGGATTGGGCTGCGAGACCAGCGGCTCGGAGATCACGTTCACGCTCAGCCCTCCGTGCAGGATGGAGACCGGCTGCAGCCGCACCGTGCCGCCGATCACCACCGTCCCCGTCCGCTCGTTCACCACCACCCGCGCCCGCGGATAGACCTCGACCTCGACTCCCTCGACCCGGTCCAGCAATTCCGCCATATCCTCCTCGGGCGCGGCCTGGATCTCGACCCTGCGGCTGTCGACGGCGTGTGCGCGCGATCCCCCCAGCGCCGCGTCGATGGCCGCGGCCATGCGCTCGGCGGTGTGGAAGTCGGCGTCGTTCAGGACCACGCTGACCAGGTGCATCTGTTTGAGGTCGAAGGGAACGGGGCGCTCCACCAAAGCGCCGCCTGGGATGCGCGCGGTGGTGGGGTGGTTGACCTGCTTCGAGTTGCCTCCGCCGGATGCCATGTAGCCGCCCAACACCAGCGCGCCCTGCGCCTGCGCGTAGACCTGCCCGTCGGGCCCGTAGAGCGGGGTCATCAGGAGGATTCCGCCTTCGAGCGAGCGCGCGTCGCCGGCCGAGGAAACAGTGATGTCCATCTTCGAGCCCGGCCGGCTGAACGGCGGCAGCGTGGCCACCACAAAGACTCCGGCCATGTTCTTGACCTGCATGTTGGAGGCCGAGTTCGAGCCGGTCTGCGGCACCGTCACGCCCATCCGCTCCAGGGCCGAGATCAGGGTCTGCGCCGGAAAGACGGTCTGCGAGCTGTCGCCGGTGCCGTGCAGGCCCACCACCAGCCCGTAGCCCACCAGCTGGTTGTCGCGGATGCCTTCAATGGTGGCCACATCCTTCACGCGCGCCTTCTGTGGAACGGACTCGGCATGCGCCAGCGAGGCAACCAGGAACATGGCCGCGGCCAGCAGCAACCACCACCAGAAGGATGCTTCCGCTTGCGATCCTGCCCCGCCTTTTCTCAAGTCCTGCATGGCTTCCATCTCTCGTGCCGCCCGCACGCTCCCGGCTCATCCCTGTTCTCTGATCCCTGTTCCCTGCTTCTAGAAGACCAGGAGCTTCTCGAGAAACCGCACCAGCGGGTTCTGCCGGTAGGTGGAGTCGTTGACGATGCCCTTGCCCGTCACTTCCAGTTCAAGGTCGGTCATGGCCGTCGACAGCACCTGGTTTTGCGAGCTGACATCCTCGGGCCGCACCAGGCCGCGCAGCTTGATCAGCTGCGTCTGCTGCGAGAAGGTCAGCTGGCGCGTGGCCTGCACCACCAGCATGCCGTTGGGCAGCACATCTACTACCTCGCCGCCAAAAGTGGTGGCGAGGCTCGAGTTGGTGGTGCTCTGCCCCTGCGCGCTCAGGCCCGAGCCCGCGGTCATGCCCACCAGATTTTGCAAGGCGTTGGAGGATTTCAGGGCTCCGAAGAGCGAGGTCAGCCCGGAGTTGGCGTTCGAGGCGCGCGAATTCTTGACCTGGCCGTCGGTCGAGGCGGCCAGGCTCTCCGTCACCACGATCGAAACCACGTCGTGCAGCCGCACCGCCTTGGCGTCGGTGCCCAGTCGCACCAGGCGGCCTTCCGAACTCCAGATCGAGCCCGCCGTCTTCACCTCCGCGGCCTGCTGGGCGCGCACCCGCTCGACATAGGCGTGCAGCGCCTCCTCGGGCGGAGTGGGCCTGGAGGACGGCGCCAGGGTCAACTTCTTCTTGTCCAATGCGCTGAGAGGCCTCGCGGACACCAGCAGAATGCCCATCAAACCAACCAGCGCACACCAGTTCCGCGCTCTCATCGCCGCGTCTCCCCTGCAAAGGCTGCCCGTCCAGGTGCCAGGGCCACAGCCTGCATCGTCCTGCCTCCCACGGTCAGCCGCACGTGCAACGCCGAACCCGCCATGGCCGGGTTCAGCGCCACCGCTTCCAGGCGCGCGTCGACCACCGGGGTGTGCTCTTCGACGACGACCCGGTCGCCCAGGTGAATCACCGGCGCCGTCGTCTGCGGTGGTTGGCCTGGCTGCGCGGACCCAGCCCGATGGGCGGAGACCAGCAACAGCAGGCCCGGCCCGCCGGGATGGCTCGGGTCGCGCTTGAGCAGCCACCGGTTGCCCAGGTGCGGGTCGTCGATCTCGCGCACAATCTCGCCCTGGGCGATGGAAGCAGCAGAAGCCGGGGAAGAGAGCAGGACGCGAGGGCCGGATTTGGACGAGGCGGCCGTTTGAGCCCGCGCCCAGAGCGGGACAACCACCAGCACCGCCGCCGCCCATCCCGCGATTCGATCGCTCCGCATCCCCTCTCCTCCCTTGATCCAGGCCCCAGCCGATCTTTGTTCTTCAACTTTCGCTTTAGTGCGTCATATTATTGACCTGCGAGTACATATCGTCGGCGGCCTTGATGACTTTGGAGTTCGATTCGTAGGCCCGCTGGGCCAGCACCATCTGCACAAACATGGTCACCACGTCCACGTTCGAGTTCTCCAGATAGCCTTGTTGCAGCGTCCCCAGGCCCTCGGTGCCACCGGGATTGCCGGTGACCGGGTTGCCGGAGCTGAGGGTGGTCTCAAGCAGGTTTGAGCCCATGCTCTCCAGGCCCCCCGGGTTGGGAAAGGTGGCGAGCTGAATCTGCCCCAGCTGCGAGGGGTTCTGCTGGCCCGGCAGGGTCGCGTTCACCACGCCATACTGCGTAATGGTGACCGCCGTGGCGTTGGCCGGGATGGTGATGGTGGGAATGATGGGGTCGCCGTCGGTGGTCACGATCGTCCCCTGGTTGTTGAGCTGGAACTGGCCGGCGCGGGTATAGGCGATGGTGCCGTCGGGCCGCTGCACTTGGAAGAAGCCGCTGCCCTCGATCGCCACATCCAGAGGATTCGAGGTCTGGTCCAGCGACCCCTGGGTCATGATCACCTCGGTGGCCGCGGATTTCGTGCCCAGGCCGATCTGCAACCCGGCCGAGACCGTCGACTGGCTCTCGGCCGCCCCCGGCGTCACCAGGTTCTGGTAGACCATGTCCTGAAACTCCAGGCGCAACTGGCGAAAGCCGGTGGTCGACGAGTTGGCCAGGTTGTTGGCGATCGTGTCCAGGTTCAACTGCTGTGCGCTCATGCCGCTGGCGGCGGTGTACAAGGCTCGAATCATTGCGGCTCCTTTCAGTCGCCCAGTGGTAAGTGGTTAGTGGTTAGTGATCAGCGGTTAGTGGCCCGCACCCGGCGTCGCGCACCGCTGCTCGACGTTCGCTGTCGCCGATCTTCAATCGCTGGCAACTCGTTGCTGATCACCCGGAATCGAATGCCAACCACTCGCCACTAACCACTGATCACTGCCTTTCACACTCTCGGCAGGTCCTCGCTGGCGATCTTGTTGAACTCGGTGTGGAAGACGGTGAGCGCCTTCTGCATCATCTCCGCCTGGCGCTGCATCACGATCAGGTCCAGCGAGCCCTGAATCACGTCCTGGTTGGCGGCCTCGATGGCGCCTTGATGAATCGAACCTTTGGCAGAGAGCTGGGCCGCCACTCCCTGGGGAGCCACGTAGCGGTTGGCGCCCTCGGGGGTGAGCTGTGCGCTGGCAGGAAAGGTAAACACCCCCACCTTTGCCACCACCCCACCGGAGACCGAAACCACGCCGTCGGCGCCCACGGTCACCTCGCCCGGAGGGAGCTGGATCGGCTTACCCGCGTCGGAGAGCACCGGCTCGCCGGCCGCCGTCACCAGCTGCCCGCCCTGGGAGCGGTGGAAGCCGCCGTCGCGGGTGTAGCGCAGTCCGTTGGCGGTTTGGACCTGAAAGAACCCCTCGCCCTCGATGGCCAGGTCCAGCGGGTTGCCGGTCGCGGTCAGCGCACCCTGGGCCATGCTGAGCCGGTCGCCGCCCAGCAGGCCAAAGTTATTCACCGTACGCCCCAACTGCGAGTCCAGAGCGTCGGGCCCCAGCAGCACCGAGCGGAAATATTCACGCTCGGCGCGGTAGCCGGGCGTCTGGGCGTTGGCCAGGTTGGCCGCGGCCGTGTCCAGCGCCTGGGTGCGCGCCACCAGGCCGGTCATCGCCGCGTAGTATCCGCTGTCCATCGGCTCTGCTCCTGTCGCGGATTGGAACAGTGCAGATGAAGGACCGGAAAGGAGCAGGAGGGATTAGAGCAAGATCAGAATCGAGAGAGGCAAGGAACAGGGACTCGGGAATAGGGGGCAGGAATAGGAGGACAGAAGTCGGAGATCGGAGAACCGGGCAGCATCTGCTTCCAGCTGTTCGCTGCGAGCCGCCCCCCAGTTCCCTATTCCCTGTTCCCTCTTCCCTGCTTTTTCACTGCAGGCCGTCGCAGACGATGGTGACATCGAAGCTGGACTCGCCGAAGCGGTAGGCGTGATGGAGCTGAAACTCGGGAGCCTGCACGTGCAGGTTGTAGTCGCGGCCGGTAATGACGGCCGGGACGGAGAGCCCGCAGTTGGCGGCCAGATCGGGGACCTTGCCCTTCCACGCCCCGGCCAGCATGTTGCCGATCTCGCCGATGGCGTCCTTGACTGTGTCGTCGATCTCGTCGAACTCCATGCCCGTCATCAGCCCGGCGATCCGGATGGCCGTCGAGCCCGAGGAGCGGAAGACGCAGGCGCCGCTGAGCAGCCCGCCGAAGCCCACCACCGCCGTCACCGACTCCTGCTCGTGGAGGACCGGTCCGGAGTCGCGCCTGCAGGCGACGCCCAGCATCAGCTGAAAGACCTCTTCCACACTCGCATCCAGGTTCCGCGGATCGGAGACCAGTTGCACGGATTCACGCAGCGAGACCGCCATCGTATGCTCCATTTCGTTTGTGCCGCCTCCCTGCTTTCGCGCGATAGCGGCGTTGCGTACCCCGTTCAACAGCATGACTGCCCCTTTCGGCTACGCCGCAGTGAGCAACGGCAGTACCCGCTCCTTGACCTGTTCGGCCGTGAATGGCTTGCGGATGTATCCCTGCGCCCCGGCCATGATGGCCTGCTTGACATGCTCCTCGCTGGACTCGGTGGTGATCATCACCACCGGAACGCCGGGGGCCAGGTTCTGCGCCCGGATCTGGCGCAAAAACTCCAGGCCGTCCATGGAGGGCATATTGATGTCGGTGAGGATCAGGTCCACCGCCTTGGCCCGCAGCAAGTCGAGCCCCTCGGTTCCGCTGCCCGCCTCGTGCACCACCATCAGGTCCAGGCCCGCCTGGCGCAGCGAACGCTCCACAATCTTGCGCATCACCGAGGAATCGTCCACGATCAGGGTTCGAATCTCACTCATGCCATGCTCCTCTAGCTGCCTTATCGGCCCTGGGGACGAAGTCTTGAGAGGCCGCTTGGGCCGATCCCCGGTCGGAGCGTCCCGATTCGGAATTTTCTCCGCATTCCAGAGGCGATTCCGTTCCATCCCGCTCCAGCGCGCCCTAGCGGGCGCCGATCGAGCAGATCAGGTCGCAAACGGACTCGATTTCCGGCAATGGGCCGGATGGGGCCCGGAGAATCATGCGGAGCCACAGGCAGTCATGCACCCGCACCAGGCGGGACTCGACCGGCCGGGCCTTCTCAACGGCCCGCGTGAGCGCAAGCACCGCGGCCGGCTCCGAGCCGGCCTCGATCAACTCGACGCGGGGAAACCGCGAGCCCAGCATGCGCATGTGCGCCGCGGCGAACTCCGAGCCGCGCACCAGGCCGCTTTCAACCCTTAGCCCCGTCATGCGCTCGATGGCCAGGGCCAGCACCGGGTCCAGGCGGTCTTCAAAGCCGAGATAAAGCAGCCGGCCCGCGGCCACGCGCAGGGGCAATGCTCCAAAGGCGTCCACGAACAGCCGCGGCAGCAGAACGGTAAGGGCCTCCGGGTCGTGAAACGCCAGAGCCAGCACCGGGCAGCTCCATTGCAGGCCCAGCGCCCGCGTGACCAGCTTCTCACTCACCCCCTGCTGGCGCACCAACCAGGAGCCCAGCCGGCCGCTGCCGGCCGCGCGCTGCGCGTCCAAAGCCCGGCGCAGCTGGCCCGCCGTGATCCAGCCCTGCTCGAGCATCGTCAGGCCCAGCGGTACGCGGTGCAAACGGAGCTCGGCCGGCGCCACCCTGCCATCGAGCTCGCGGCAGACGGCCTGCGCGACCCGCGCGCGCGTGCAGGCCGGCGAACAGCACCAGCCTCCTTCAAAGACCGGCGCGGAGCGGCTGCGCCAGAGATGCAGCCAGCCCGACGAGCAGCCGGGGTTGGCGCAGGTCTCCAGCCATCCCGGCTGCCTCGCCCGCAGATCCGCCCCTGCCAGAGAGCCCGCAAGCTCGCCGCGCCCGGCCAGGGAGCCCGTGCCGTCCGCCAGGCTCGCGCTGAGCCCCGGCCGATCCCACCAGCCGCCCGGACTGCGCCTCAGAAGAGGCATCGAATGCTCTCCAGCCGCTTGCGCGGCGCGGCCACCTCGGTGACGCGCAGGCCGAAGTTGCCGTTGACCAGCACCACCTCGCCGCGGGCCACGATCTTGTCGCCGACGATCAGGTCGACGGGGTCGGCGATATGACGGTCCAGCTGCACCACATCCCCAGGTCCGAGGTCAAGAATCTCGCCCAGCGCCATCTCCCGGCAGCCGAAGCGCAGCGAGGCTTCGAGCTCCACATCGAGCAACAGCTCGACGCCGGGGCTGATCGGCGGCGCGGCGGCAGCGGCCCTGGCCGGCTCCGGCTTGACCACGGGTTGCGGGGCGCGCACCTCGTCGCGGACCAGGAGGGTGAAGGAGCGGCTGCCGGCCTTCAGCTGGAAGGCGCGCGAGACCTTGCTCTCCCCTTCGGTGGGCTCGAACTTCTCGATGCGGCACTTCTTTCCGGTCGAGGCCAGCAGTTCGCCGGCGGCCGACTCGGCCACCTCGCGCAGCAGTTCGGCCCACCCGGCTTTCTGGTCCATCCCCTCGCCCATCAGCGGGGAGTCGAGGACGGCGCCGTCGACGACCACGGCAAAGCGGCCCTCGAGGTCGCCGCCTACCGCCGCGGCAAAGCCGAAGGAGTTGGGGGCCAGCGGCTTGGGCAAGGACTCGGCCAGCTCGGGCTCCCCGGCCAGCGCCTGCTCGAAGAGGGCGGTGGCGGCGCCGGTCCAGCAATCGAGGTAACTCTTCACCGCTCCTCCTCCCCCAGCGAACGCTCGATGCGGGCCCCGCGATGCAGTCCCTGGCGGATGGCCTGCGCCTCGGCCAGCCTCTGGCCGCCTACCTGCCAGACGGGCGGGGTGTTGGCGGGCAGATCGAAGCGCAGGATCGAACCCGGCTCCAGGGATTCGAGGTCGCTGGCGGACACGCGCACGGTGGGCAGCTGCAGGCTGCCGCCGAAGCGTATGTTGCGCGCCGCTGCCTCCATGCGCGCCCGGGTCTCACTGGCGTGGCGGCGGCTGCGGCCCCAGTCCGAGGTCAGGCGGCGCAGGATGGTGTTGGCGACCACGGCCGGGAAGGCCAGGTTGAGCAGGCCGGACGAGTGCGGCATACGAATCTCGAAGCTCAGGCACAATGTCTTTTCGGTGACCGACATGATGCGCGCCACCTGGGTCTGCATCTGGCGGCGCTCGAAGTTGAAGCTCAGCCCTACCGGCTGCCAGGCCGCGGTCAGCTCCCGGCAGACGATCTCAACGACCGAACCGAGAATCGACTCCTCAATGTCGGTCAGCTCGCGCAGCGCACCCTCCTTGCCCTCGCCGCCCAGAAGCAGATCGATGACCGGGGGAGCCAGCGCCAGATCGAGCTGCAGCACCGAGAGCGCCCCCAGCGGCTCGAGGCGCACCGAGGCCACGTAGCTGATCTCGGGGATGCGCAGCAGGAACTCGTTGAACTGGATCTGCTCGGCCGAGACCAGGTTGACCTGAAAGCGGGTCCTTAACCAGGCGGCCAGGTTGTGGGTCAGGTTGCGGGCGAAAAGGTCATTGAGCATGCTGATGGCCCTCAGCTGGTCGGTCGAGATCTGGCCGGCCGAGGAGAAGTTGTAAGGCACCACGCGGGCACGGACCTCGGCTCTGCCGGCCTCCGGCGCGGAGCTGCGCGCAGCCTCGAATAAGGCGTCGATCTCGTCCTGCTTTAACGTTTTTTCCATGGCCTCAAGTCCCTTATCAGTGGTCCGTGGACAGCCGTTAGTGGTTAGTAGTTAGTGGTTAGTGGTTAGTGGTTAGTGGTTAGTGGTTAGTGGACAGTGGTCAGTACTCTGGCTTCCGTTCCATTGCAGTTCGCAATCCGCTCCCCGGCTCGCGGTTCCCTAATCCCTAATCCCTAATCCCTGTTCCTTGCCTTCCCGCCCCCGCACCCGCTCCACGGGCCGGCGGCCCGGGGCCCGTTCGAAGGCTCCGCGCGCGGCCAGATCCTTCAGCGCGGCCCTGAGGTGGACCACCGCCGAGGCGTGCACCTGAGAGACGCGCGACTCGACCACCCCCAGCGCCAGGCCGATCTCGCGCATGGTCATCTCCTCGTAGTAGTAGAGGGTCATCACCAGCCGCTCGCGATCGGGCAGATGGGAGATGGCTTCGGTCAGCCGCTCCTCGAGCTCGCCCCTGAGGCAGCGGAAGAGCGGGTCCTCTTCCGGACGACCGGGCACGTAGGCCAGCTCTTCTTCGCCCGAGTCCTCGTTGCGTTCCATGTGCAGGGTGCCGATCTCCAGACCCTTCAGATCGCCCAGCAGCTGCTGGTACTCCTCCAGGCTCAGGGTCATTTCGGAGGCGATCTCGGCCTCTCCCGGAGCGCGGCCCATGCGCTGGGTGAGCACCCGGACGGCCTCCTCGACGGCGCGCCCTTTCCTGCGCAGTTCGCGCGGGCTCCAGTCGAGGGTGCGCAGGCTGTCCAGGATGGCCCCGCGGATGCGGAACTGCGCGTAGGAGCGGAACTGGACCTTCTTGGCGGGGTCGAACTTCGAAAAGGCGTCCATCAAGCCCACCACGCCGGCCGAGACCAGGTCCTCGATGTCGACATGCTGGGGCAGGCGCTCGTGGATGCGGCGGGCCAGAAAGCGGACGATGGGCAAATGCTCCAGCAGGATCCGCTCCTGCTCCCCGGTCAACCCCTGCACGGAGCCCGCGGCGGGCGGATAGCCGCCCGGCGCCGCAGGCCTGCGAAATGCTCCCTGATTGCCCATCGCGGCCGCCGTATCCAATCCCATTGCCTATCCCTTTCCCCCATCGCCGGCCCCGGGCCCTCAGCGCACCGTGCCCACCGGCCGCAGGCGAATCTCGGCGGGGATCTCCCCCGCCGCCACCACCGCCAGGCGAGGCAGCACCGGTTCCAGCCAGCGCTTCACGTGATAACGCGCCGGACTGGGGCAAAGGAGCACGGGAAGGGCCGCGGCAGAGGCGGCGCCGATAAGCTGCCTCACAGAATCGGAGAGGCGGCGCACCAGCGGCGTGCCCGGCGCGGCATGGGCGGCCAGCAGGCGCTGGCCTCCGTCCGGAGAGAGGGTCGCCAGAATCTCCTCTTCGAGAGCCGGGTCGAGCAGCAGCACCGGCAATTGGCCCTCCGGGTCGAGCAAGGGCCGGATCAGGCGGCGTCCCAACGCCTGGCGCGAGACCTCCACCAGGGTGACGAGGCCTTTGTTTATCGGAGCGGTCTCAAGCAGCGCCTCGAGAATCGCGCCCAGGTCGCGAATCGAGACCCGCTCGCGCAGCAGCTGCTCGAGCACCCGGCCGACCTCGCCCAGGCTCAACAGCTTGGGCACCAGCTCTTCCATCAACTTGGGATGGGTCTCGTTGAGCGCGTCCATCAGCCGCTTGGTCTCGGAGCGGCCCAGCAGCTCGAAGGCGTGGCGGCGGATCAGCTCGCCCAGGTGGGTGGTGATCACCGTGACCGGATCCACCACAGAGTAGCCGGCAGCGATGGCCTGGTCTTCGAGAGCCGGCTGAATCCATATGGCCGGGACGCCGAAGGCGGGCTCGCGCGTCTCCTTGCCCGTCAAAGGCCGGCGGCCGGAGTCGCCGGAGACGGCCAGCAGTTGCGGACCCTCGGTCTGCCAGCGGCCGATCTCCATGCCGCGCAGCGAAAACAGGTACTCGCGCGGCTTCAATCGCAGATTGTCGGAGATATGCACGGGGGGGACCAGAAACCCCATCTCGGCGGAGAGATGGCGGCGCAGGGAGCGGACCCGGTTCAGCAGCTGGCCTCCCTGCTTCTCGTCCACCAGCGGAATCAGCTGGAAGCCAATCTCCAGGGTCAGATCCTCGAGCTTGAGCAGCTGGGTGAGGTCGGACGACTGGGCCTCGGCGGACTTCTTCTTCTCCCCCGTTCCCGGTTCGGCCGCAGGAGCCAGGGCCGCGCGAGCAGCCACCCGCCGCGCGCCCACAAACAGGCCGGAGGCAACCAGCAGGAAGGCCGCCTTGGGCAGCCCCGGAATCAGGCACATGGCCGCCGAGACCAGGCTGGCCAGGTAGAGCGTGCCGGGCTTGGCAAGCAACTGCTGGCGAATCTCGCTGCCCAGGAGGCCGGCCGAGTTGGCGCGGGTCAGCGTGATGCCTCCGGCGACCGAGACCAGCAGCGAGGGGATGATGGTGACCAGCCCGTCGCCCACGGTGAGCACGGTGTAGGTGCGCGCCGCCTCGGCAAGCTCCACGCCCTGCTGCAGGGTGCCGATCAAGAGGCCGGCGACGATGTTGATGGCGGTAATGAGGATGGTGGCCAGCGAGTCGCGCTGGTTGAAGCGCGCCGCGCCGTCCATGGCGCCGTAGAACTCGGCCTCGCGGGCGATGGCCTGGCGCCGGCGGCGCGCCTCGGCCTCGTCGATCAACCCCGCGTTCATGTCCGCGTCGATGGCCATCTGCTTGCCGGGCAAGGCGTCCAGGGTGAAGCGCGCCGTGACCTCGGCGGTGCGCACGGCTCCATGCGAGACCACCAGGAACTGAATTGCGATGAGGGCCAGAAACAGCACGAAGCCGACCACATAGTTGCCGCCCACCACAAACTGGCCGAAGGCCTCGATGACCTTTCCGGCGGCGGCGGTGCCCTCCTGGCCGTGCAGCAGGATGCGGCGGCTGGAGGCGATGTTCAGGGCCAGCCGGAAGAGGGTCAGCAGCAGCAGCAGAGTAGGAAAGACGCTCAGCTCTACGGCTCTCCGAATCTGCACCGCGGAGAGGAAGACGATGATTGAGGCGGCCATCGAAAGCGCCAGCAGGAAGTCCAGGGCCGCGGCGGGCAGCGGCACCAGCATGACGAAGATCACGCTGATGGCGGCGAGGGGGAGCAGGTACTCGCGCAGCCGCTGCCAGACGGTCTGCGCTGCCGGTGTTCCCAAAGCCAGTGCGGCACTGCTCATCGCGGTCCTCCTTGATAGGGCGGGTAATTCGAACCTCGCGCGGCCTGGGCCTGGGCGCGGGCAGCGGTTTCGCGGGCGCGGCGCTCGCGCAATTCGGCCTCGACCCGCTGCCGGTAGAGCCAGGCCAGGATGGCGGCCACGGCGGCGTAGAGATCGACCGGAATCACTTGTCCCACCTCGACCGAGCGGTAAAGCGAGCGGGCCAGCGGCGGGTTTTCAACAATGGGAACGCCGGCCCAGCGGGCCTCGGCCTTGATCTCCTCGGCCAACAGGTTGCGCCCCTTGGCCAGCACCTTGGGCGCCTCCATGGTGGCGAAGTCAAAGCCCAGGGCCACGGCATAGTGGGTGGGATTGGTCAGAACCACGGCGGCCTTGGAGACATCGGCCTTGACGCGGCGGCGGCGCATCTGGCGCTGCAGGTTGCGGATGCGGCCGCGGATCTGGGGATTGCCTTCGGTCTGCTTGAACTCGTCGCGCAGATCCTGTCGGCTCATCCTCAGCCGCGACTCGCGGCTCTGCCACTCCACCAGGTAGTCGATGGCCGACCATCCGAACAAGAGCCAGGCGGCGGCCAGCAGCAGGCCGTAGACGTCTGCGCCGAGCATCTCCAGGCGCGCGGTCGAAAATGGCGGCATGGCGAGCTCGCGGCCGATGCGCTGCACAGCGAAGATGGCCAGCAGGCCGGCCGGCAGCAAAGACTTTGCGAGGCGCGCGGCGGCGCGCAGGGAAAAGAGATTCTTAAGGTTGGAGATGGGATTGATGCGGTCCGGCTTGAAACCGATGGCGCCCATGTGAAAGCTGACCCCGCCGGTCTGCAGCACCCCCGCGCCCAGCGCGGCTCCCGCAACCGCGGCCATGGTCACCGCCGGGCCGGAGAGAATGCCCAGAGCCAGCCGCCGCAGGGCGCTCAGCGTGGACTCGATCTGGGCAGGCTCCCAGTGTGCTGGAGAGCTCAAGGCAAGGAACCCGGCAAAGGCATCCCGCCAGGCAATCAGCGTCCGGCTCCCCAGCATGCCCAGCGCCACCACCCCGGCCAGAGTTCCGGCAGCGGCCGACAACTCCCGGCTGTGCAGGATGTCGCCGTCCTTGCGCGCCTGCTCGCGGCGGTGCTGGGTTGCCTGTTCGGTGCGCTCTCCGGGCATGGGCTTAGCCTCCCAGGCCGTGCACGGCGCCGGGCGCCGAGATCAGCCGTTCGGCCAGGTCGAGAAGGCCGGAGAAGCGGGCTTCGATGAAGCGCGGCCACAGGGCCAGGGAACCGGTCAAAAGGGCGAAGCCGGTCAGGGTTTTGAGGGGCACGGTCAGCATCATCACCGGCAACTGCGGGCTGAGCTTGCCCAGCAGGGCCACGGCCACCTCGACCAGCATGGTCGCGGCCAGCACCGGCGCAGCCAGCTCGACGGCGGCCAGAAAAATGCCGCCCGCGGCGCGCACGATGGCCAGCGCCGAAGCCGGAGCCAGGGCGTAGCAACCGAGCGGAACGGCGCGGAAGCTGCGCACCATCGAGGCGAGCACGATGCGGTCCAGGCCCGCCGCGATCACCACCAACGTGCCCATCAGCTGGAAGAGGTCGCCCAGCAGGGGCGTCTGGATCGAGGAGGTGGGGTCCAGCAAGTTGACCGCCGAGAAGCTGAACTGCAGGCCGACAATCTGGCCGGCAAAGAGCATCATTTCGGTCAGAAGCGTGAGCGTGAGCCCATACACGAGTCCCGCGGCCAGTTCCCCCAGCAACGCGGAGAAGCTGAGCGAGGTCTGCGCCAGCGGCAGCGCGGCCACCAGCGGAGCCAGCAGCCAGGCCGCCGCGCCCACAAAGACTGCCTTGGCGCGCAGGGGCAGCGCGGTCGAGGAGAAGAACGGAGCGAATGCCACCATCCCGCTCACCCGCACCAGGGCCAGCGCCATGGCGGCAAGGAAGTCGCTCCAGTCGAGTTCGGCTCCGTGCGGCATCGTCTTCCTTTAGCCGCTAGCTGCTAGCTTCTAGCCTCTAGCTCTGGTCGTCGGCCCTGCCGACAATCGCTTGCGGCGCTCGTGGTGTTGGCCCGCCTGAGACCGAGCTAAAGGCTAGAAGCTAGGAGCTAGAAGCTGCCCTACCCCAGAAAGCGGTGAAAATCGCCCAGCAGCAGGCGGGTATAGGTGGCCAGCCGGGCCAGGAACCAGGGCATGCCGACCAGCATGATCGTGGCGATGGCGGCCAGGCGCGGCACCGAGGTCAGAGACTGCTCCTGCAGGCTGGTCAGGGTCTGCACCAGGCTCAGAACGAAGCTTAAAAGCGCCGCCGCAATCAGCAGCGGAGCGGCCACGATCATGGACTCCTTCATCAGCTGGCGCAGCAGCTCGGCTACCAGGTCGGGCGTCATCGAAACCTCCTCAGAAACTCTTCAACAGCGAGCTGGCCAGCAGGTTCCAGCCGTCCACCATCACAAACAACAGAATCTTCAAAGGCGTGGAAACCACCACCGGCGGCAGCTGGAACATGCCGATCGATGTGGTGATCGAGGCGGTCACTATATCAATGAGCAGAAAGGGCAGAAACAGGACCGCGCCGATCGAGAACCCGGCCTTCAGCTCGGAGAGGATGTAGGCCGGAACCACCACCCGCATGGGCAGATCGTCGGGCGCCGCCGGTCGCTCCACCTGCCCGGCGGCGGTAAACAGGGCGAGGTCCTTTTCGCGGGCGTAGCGCAGCAGAAAGTGCTTCACCGGCCTCGAGCCCAGGTCGATGGCCTCCCAGCCCGTGACCTGGCCCTGGCGGTAGGGCTCGACGGCCTGCCGGTCCACCTCGGTGAGCACCGGGGTCATCAGGAACCAGGTCATCATCAGGGCCAGCCCCATCAGGGTTGGGTTCGAGGGCGCGGTCTGCGTGCCCAGAGCCTGGCGCAGGAAGTGGAAGACCACCAGCAGCCTGACCAGCGGCGTCATGGCCATCAGAATCGCCGGAAGGAGCGTGATCAGCGTGAGGACAAAGAGAATCGTCCAGGGGGTGGAGTCCGAGGGATGCATGCGCTGGCTCAGGTCGGGAAGCAGGGGCGCGGGCGCCGAGGCAGCAGCGCGGCCCGCCGCCAGTAGAGCTACCATGGGACCCTCGCATCGCGGTCGGTGGTGGCGCGTTTGGCGGGCCTTGCGCCCCGCAGACGGGCTGCGTCGTCGAGCGCATAGAAGGCCGGCGTGCCCTCGGGCGAGGTAGCCACCAGGAAGCGGCGGCCCTCCGCCTCGACAAGCGCCAGAGACTGGCGCGGCGCCAGAGCAATGCGCTCCAACACCGCCAGCCGCGGCGCGGCCCGCCCGCCCCCCTGCAGCCGGCCGAGTAGCCATCCGGCCAGCCCGCCCGCTTGAAATCTGCTCTTTCCTTGGCTTACTTCCAGTTTCATTCCCCCGGGCCTCTCTTGAATCAGCTTTTAGCTCCCAGCTTCTAGCTCCTAGCTTGTTTCTCGTTTGATCGCTCCCTGGTGCCCCTGCTGCCGCGCTCCGTGCCTTTTCAAGCGAAGAGCTAGAAGCTAAAGGCCAGAAGCTGTCTTCTCCACTCACGCCAGCCGGGTGACGCGCACCGCCAGTTGCGTGTCGACCACTTCAAACTCGCTCCAGGCCAGTTGCACCGCGCCGGAGGCCAGCGGCACATCCTCGCCGTGGCCCCAGGCGGACTCGATCACCTGCGCCGGCTCCAAAGCCAGAAGATTGCGGACGCGGAAGTTGCGCACCGGAACCGAAACGTCCAGCTCCACCGGCAGCCGCGCCACGGGAGCACGCAGTTCGCTCCCCTCCGCCTCGGCGGGCCGATGCGCTGTGGGCACCATCGCCTTCTCGGCGGCGATCTCCGGCGCTACTTCGTTGCGCGCCGGGTTCCCCGGATCGGCTGCCGGAGGCGCCAATGTCTGTGTGGTAGCCATGTGCTGCGAAGAAAGGGTGCAGCAGCATGACCAGAGACGCGACAGAAAGATTGGAAAGATTTCATTGGAGGCCGCGGCGCGCCTCGACTGCTTCCCAAACAGTGTGCCCCGCAATCCCATCACTGATACACTGATAGAGAGCAGCCATTCGCGGCCGAGGGCGCAAACAAGCGCCGGGGCCGCACTCAATCGAGGTCAAAGACGATGCCGGAACAGAATGGAAACACAAGCCTGACGGGAACCAGCCTGCGCCTCAAGATCGGCCTGGCGGAGATGCTCAAGGGCGGCGTCATCATGGACGTGATGAACGTGGAGCAGGCGCGCATTGCCGAAGAGGCCGGCGCCACCTCCGTCATGGCTCTGGAGCGCGTGCCGGCCATGATCCGCGCCGAGGGCGGCGTGGCCCGCATGGCCAAGCCCAGCCTGATCAAGCAAATCATCCAGGCGGTTTCCATTCCGGTGATGGCCAAGGCGCGCATCGGCCACTTCGCCGAGGCACAAATCCTGCAGGAGCTGGGCGTCGATTTTATCGACGAGAGCGAAGTCCTCACCCCCGCCGACGAGGCCCACCACATCGACAAGCACGCTTTTACTACGCCGTTTGTCTGTGGAGCGCGCAACCTTGGCGAGGCCCTGCGCCGCATCGCCGAGGGTGCGGCCATGATCCGCACCAAGGGAGAAGCGGGCACCGGCGACGTGGTCTTCGCGGTCCGGCACATGCGCCAGATCGCCAGCGAGATGCGCGCCCTCACCGTGCTTTCCGAGCAGGAGCTCTACAAAGCCGCCAAGGACCACCAGGCCCCCTACGAGCTGATCCGCATGGTGGCCCAGACCGGCAAGCTGCCCGTGCCCAACTTCTCCGCCGGCGGCATCGCCACCCCGGCCGACGCCGCTCTGATGATGCAACTTGGCGCCGAGGCTATCTTCGTCGGCTCTGGAATCTTCATGAAGGAACGCGCCACGCCTCTTGACGTGGAAAACGATCCCAAGGAGCGAGAGGAAGCTGTCTCCCGCGCCAAAGCCATCGTCCAGGCCACCACCCACTTCAACGATCCCAGGATCCTCGCCGAAGTCAGCGAACAGGTCACCGGGACGATGAAGGGCCTGGCCGCCGCCGGCTTGGATGAGTCGCAGCTGCTCCAGACGCGAGGCTGGTAACCACCTGCGCAGGGGCAAACGCTTGCTTTCGCTCGCAAAGGCCACATCGACAAAGAATCTGCTGGTGCAGTGAGGGACTCGAATCCTCTTGCAAGTGATTCATTATCAACGATATGTATTTCTCATCAGATAGAATACCCCCAAATATACCCCCCGCAGAGCAGAGCTTGGGGCTTTTGCCGCCAGATCGAGCCGGATTCCCTTACGGAGCGCCGACCTGTTCCGGGAGATACCGAATCCCCTGGCACTGGTTGGTCGGAACACCGCTACCGGCTTGCAAACTCTGTCTATGACGAGTCGCGAGCAGCCGAGCTTTCGCCTGCTATTCTCGCCCGTTCCAACATCCAGGAGTAGAGATCCGGATAGCACTTCTTGAGGTACTCTCTCCTCTTTCTGATTGCGTCGCCGGACAGGTCCGCCGTAAGAGGGCGCTCTGAAACAGCCTGATACAGCTCAGCAAGATGCTCATCATAGTGCTGACCGACTTTAAGCAGAACGAATCCCGACGCGACAATCAAAAAGAAATCGCAGAGATTACCTTCCTTATGGCCGCGCTTCCCAAGCAGGTCCAGCATCCCGCCAACCACCTTCGAGAACTCGGCGAGCCGCCCTGGGAGACCGCTGAAACTGGAGATGTATGGAAGCAGTACATCAGAATTCGGCCCGTGGAATACCTCCGATTCCAACTTCGAGCCAAGCTTCGCTGCATCGGCCACAAGCTTGGCCTCTTTTTCCAATAGCCCATCCTTTGATTGCCCCTTTGATCGTCTCTTCCCGTCCTGGGTAGTCAACGATGCATAGACCTTGAGCATTGAGTACAGGAGTTTCCGATCCGGTTCACTGAGCTTCCGCAGCGGATTGGTGGCGGCAACGTGCCGGAAAGCCTGGGCTGTAGGGCCAACGAGATCGGCGACCATGGGCAATTGACCTCCTCCCAATCCGGACAAAAGTACGGCCAGGGTTTTGTCCATTGAACTCCTGCTTTCCGATTCTAAGCTGCAAGCAGCAATCAGAAGGAGTTCCGAACATGGCCAACACGATTCTTAGACTTCCGGCAGTAAAGACACGAACCGGGCTCTCTCGATCCACGATTTACCTCCGCGTGGCGGAAGGCAGGTTCCCGAAGCCCATTTCCCTGGGTGCTCGCGCGGTCGGCTGGGTCGATGCCGAAGTCGAGGCATGGCTCGCCGGCCAGATTGAACTGAGTCGAGGGACTCAGGGCAGTCAGCCGCGGGCGCCGGAGGCGCGCTGATGAAAGCCGAAGCTTACGCTCTGCTTCCCCCGGAGATCGTCGCCGCCGCTGGTCGTGGCTGGCACGTTCTGCCGGTTCAAGCGCGTGGAAAGCTGCCATTAGTGACGGGCTGGCCGCAAGATGCTACCAGCGACATTGCGCAGCTTGGGGCGTGGGCGCACCAGTACCCGGCTTGCAACTGGGGACTGGCGACGGGCACGGCGTCCGGGCTGGTG
>Ga0302319_10007913_pt1 | contig 20798 bp, 14 predicted proteins | sample Bog_T0_2_FD_203319 | JGI IMG/M metagenome (GOLD analysis project Ga0302319, IMG submission 203319) | Peat permafrost microbial communities from Stordalen Mire near Abisko, Sweden - Bog_T0_2 | ecosystem: Environmental > Terrestrial > Soil > Wetlands > Peat | place: Sweden: Abisko, Stordalen Mire... | reverse complement strand
AGCGAAGACCCAGTGTCAGGGTTAACGTGCGCGCCGCTTTCCAGGTATCTTCTGCGTAAGTTGCACGGTACCAGCGCGCATCGTGGAAGAGATTGACGGTAGAGACGGATGCGGAATCCATCAGGTCGGAGAGGAAATCCGCCGCTCCAAATCCGGTATTGGCCGTTCCCGGAAGACTCGTAAAGCGGCCGCTAAAGGTATAACCTCCGCGTGGATTTTGGTTGGTAATCCGATCGCGCATGCTCTGGAAGAAGACACCAAACCGCAGTGAATGCTTCCCAAAGTTCCTGCTGACGTTATCTATAATCTGAAAGTTATTTGCATAGTTGGTGTTCGGCTCCGCATTGGGGGAGCCAAACAGACTAAGACCCGTTACCGTAGTGTGCGGCAGACCACCCTGTCCGGGAGAATAGGGAATGCCGCCGAGACCAAGGGCTGCGGAAGCATTTACATTGCTATCAACCTGCAGGGAGAGATACTTCAAATAATTGAACCCATACCGGAACTCATTGACCAGCGACGGAGTAAAGATGTGGGTCTCGCTCAACGACATGGACTCGTTGAACACCTGAAGCGAACCGTCGTTTGGTGCGGAGCCGCCATCCAGTGGTAGACCAAGTGTTGGCGAGTACTTTGCCACCTCATTCGAGTAAGTGAACCGCGCAAAGGCCTGGTCTTTGGGAGTCGGATTCCAATCGATGCGGCTGCCCCACTGCCATGTGTTCTGGTGGAACGGATTGTTATTCGTAAAGTTGTTGAAGGTGTTGGCGCCGTTTGTGTTCGGCTCGGGATAAAGAGCCAGAATGCTCTTTGCGAGTTGGTTCACGTTGGCAGGGCAAATTACATTTTGCTGCGTGCCGCAGTAAAGCAGCTTGCTGCCGTTCGATCCAGGCACATAGAGTTTCGTGGCCACACCCGTAGACGTCAGGGCAGGATTCAAAAGTTCACTGAAATTCCCCTGCTTCATGAGGTCGGTTGGAACAGAACTGAGAGAGGTGTTGGCATAAGTGATCCGGTTAGCTTCGGCATAGCCAAAATAAAAAAGCTTGTTGCGGAAGATGGGAGCGCCCAGCGTAGCGCCGAACTGGTTCTCTTGATACTGCGGGGCGGTCGTCGTATTCCAGTCGGTGGCATTCAACGCGTTGTTGCGGAAGTACTCCCATGCGTCGCCATGGATATTGTTCGTTCCGGATTTGATGCTGGCATTCACGACCGCCCCTGCAGAATGGCCGAATTCCGCACTGAAATCTGCCGTCTGAACTTTGAACTCTGCCAACGCGTCGGGTGGTGGCTGCACCGCGTAGGACGTTCCACCGGAAAAGTTATAGGAGCCGTTGTTGTCGTCGAAGCCGTCCAGGATGAAATCGTTCTGCTCCACCCGTTGTCCGTTGGCCGAAAAGTCTCCGTTACCGCCGGCAGGAGATCCTGTGCTCGGCGTCACGCCTGCGGCCAGTTGTGCGATGAAGACCCAGTTGCGTCCGTTGAGCGGTGTGTCGTTGATGGTCTCCGTACTCATCACCTGTCCAACAGAGGCTTCTTGTGTCTGCAGGGCAGGAGGCGCAGTAGTCACGGTAACGGTGTCCGACACCTGCCCCGGCTTGAGCGCTAGAACCACATTCAACCGTTGCTGCACATCTAGACGAAGGTTCTCCTGCACCGTGGTCGAAAAGCCTTTCGATGCAGCCTCTATCTTGTAGTTTCCAATCGTGACGGGAGTGAAGACATAGATGCCGCTACGGTTCGTTTTGGTATGCAGGAGGAGGCCGGTGTCCGTGCTGGTCAGCGTGACGCTTGCACCGGGAATGACGGCACCATCTTTGTCCTGCACGACACCGGTGATCGTTCCCTGATCCATCTGAGCCATGGCAGGCAGACTCACAACCAACAGAAGAGCCAGAATCCATAGAAGGTGAAGGTTGACCTGCCCCCGCATCCGTTGAGCGATCCGTGACATTGAAGAACTAATCATCATGGCTTATCCCCTTAGAAGTACTTCCAAATAAAAAGCTGGCCTGCTTGTCGTTTTCCTTGACGACTCATATGCTGCAAACGTTTGCAAGTTTGTTAGATTGGAGGCCGAACGATGCGTCCTCCAACAGGCGGTGCCATACTATGCAAGCGGAGTGGATTTTGTCAATGGGAAGACTTCGCACCCCAGCGAGCCCTCGCAAACCCTATAATCTCATATGAAATAATGAAATTTTTGACGAAGAGCCCCATCGGAGACTAGGGTTTCGACAACATCATTTGTCGATCTGACAGACGCGCAGCGGACCTCATCCAGACACTTGAGATCGTTTGCAGAGAATGGCTTATGCCGTTGACCCGTTTGTCGCGATTTGCGGATCACTAAGGAGGCCGAATGAATTCCGCAGCCCCCGCTGTTTCCCGCATTCTCATCAGTTCTGTCATTTCCTTGCTGTTCGCTTGCGCAGCAGGCTCAAAGGCGCAAGGAAATCAACCGGTAGGCAAAGATGTCGTCTACAAAACCGTAGACGGCAAGACTATGCACCTTTACATCTCTTCACCGCCGGAGAGCATCAGTGGCCCGCATGCGGCAATCGTCTTCTTCCACGGCGGCGGCGGGACCGCAGGGGCGCCCGCGCAGTTCAACCGGCAAGCGACTTCGCTCGCCGCGTTGGGTATCTGCCGCCGGCCGGCTCCCCTGCCCCGCTCGAGTAACCCCTGCTAACGCCAGTAGAAGTTGAGCGCAATGGCGACCGAAAGCAGGACGAGCGAGAGGCACCAGATAGGCAGCGTACCTGCGCCAAACGCGACGGACCGATCGAGCACCAGTATCCTGCGTTGCGTTTCGTTGTTCTTCCCGCTGCTCGCCAGCAGGCCCACGATCAATGCCGTCGTAAACGAATAGATCGCTCCGTGAAGGGTCATGTTCATCACGGAACCGTACCGGATCCAGCCCAACCCGAAAGCTGCTACATGGACCAGCCCCATCGAAGCTCCTATGGTAAAACCGGCGATGGCACCCCGCGCATTTACCCGGCGACTGAGAATGCCGAGTAGAAAGATGGCCCAGAATGGCGAGGCAAAGATCGAAAAGAGCAGTTGGATGTGCTCCATCAGATTGCCGAACAAGATCGTCAGATAGGAAGTAAAGCCACCAACGATCGCCGCGAAAAGATAGGCCAGCCTGCCAATCCACAGGTAGTGGGCTTCGCTCTCTTCAGTCCTGATCGAACGTCGGTAAATGTCCTGTGTCCACAGCGCGGAGAAGGCCGAGATATTCGCCGCCAAACCGGACATCAGCCCCGCGACGAGAGCCGTGAGACCCAGCCCCAGCATCACCGGTCCATACGTCATCCGCATCAGCAGCGGCAAGGCCTGGTCATACCGCGACGACCTGCCAAGCCCGGGGATAGCCGCCACAGCCGCCAACCCCGGCAGTACGCCGATCATCGAAAAGAACAGCTTTCCGAAGCCCGACCAGAGCGGAACCAGTCGCGCTCCATTGTCCGTCCGGGCCGTGAAGGCTCTCTGCATCAGCACAAAGTCCGTGCACCAATAACCGAAGCTGAGAACGAACCCGAGACCGATGACGACGCCGATCGCATCGAGCGTGGAACTCGTGGAATAGAGCGGCGTGGCAGTCCAAAGATGGACTCGCATGCCGCCGTCCGCAAAAGGCAGCGACCCTCGGCCTTTGGCGTAATGCAACAGCAGCGGCACGAGTCCCGTTAGCATCAGGCCAAGCTGAAAGATTGAGTTGTACATGGTGGCGCGGATGCCGCCCAGCAGTACGGAAGCCAGAACCACGCCTGCTGAGAGCAGTATCCCGGTGAGGAATGGCAGGCCGAGAATGGCTTGCAACACCTGAGCCATCGCGTACAGGTTAATGCCGCCCAGAAGAACCCTCGTGATCGCGACCACGCAAGCGTTCAACAAACGAACATCCGGCCCATATCGCTGTTCGAAGTACTCCGGAACGCTGCGGATGCCGCTGCGCCGATACACCGGCATCACCCACACCGACAGGAAAATCATTGCGGGTATCGCGCCGATCCAATAGAACTGGAAAGCCTGAACACCATACTGGGCGGCAGCCGCATTCAATCCGAGAATGTCCAGCGCACCGCAGTTCGCCGCGAGATAGGAGAGGCTGACGATCGGCAATGACACTGAACGCGTGGCGTTCAGGAAAGAGTTAGCCGTCGATCTGGCGCGCCGCGATAACCATCCGATCGCCACCGTGACGGCAAAGTAGCACAACAGGAAGAGAATGCCGGCGTAGTGGGAAAGGGAGGTTTTCATGCCGGGAGTCGACCAAGAGGGTCCTTCGGCATCCTACTCCAACGCTCGTCCGCCACCTAAGCCCCCGGCGGAACGACAACGTCCGGCGTATCTTTCGGCAAGTAGCCGATCGACTCCAGGAAGTGCATTACCGCGTTCAGGGTCAAGCTCGTGTAGGGATCCTTGTTGGCAAATCCATGCGGCTGACCAGGGTAAAAGTCGAGAATGCACTTCGCGCCGGCTGCATCGCACTTCGCTTTGTAGTCTTTCAGTATCTCCGGCGCAACGAGCTTGTCCGCGCCTCCTCCCTCGATGACGGTTGGCGGCGAGTTTTTGCTGAGGTACGCCTCCGGCGAGTACTTGCGCGGATTGTCGCCGAAGCGGTGCTGGTTGTAACCCTCAAGACCAACGTTGACGACCGGAAAAAAAAGCACGAGCGCATTTGGCTTGGCCGAGACGGCCAGGTTGTCCTGCGGATCGTCCCATCCCGGAACCAGCGCCGTAGCGGCGGCTAGATAGCCCCCTGCCGACCCGCCGCTGGCGACAATTCTGTCGGGATCGATTTGCAACTCTTTGGCGCGCGAGCGCACCCAGCGCATCGCCGACTTTGCATCTTCCAGGCAGACCTGAGGACTTTCCTCACTGGGAGCTTTCGCGATCAAGCGGTATTGCACGTTGACCACCAGCATCCCGCGCTGCGTCAACTCTTTCGTCTGCTGGTTGAATTGCGTGACGTTTCCGCCTGTCCAGCCGCCGCCGTGGAAGAAGACGATCGCGGTGTGGGTGGGCGAACCGGACGGCTTCGCAATCCAAAGGTGCAAGGACTGACCATCGACGGTCTTATACACCTGTTGATCGCCGGGGGGCACAACTTTTTCCTGAGCGCTCAAAGTAAGACCCGCAAGGCTGAACAACAAGGCAGCTACAATCATCTTCATCGTTTCCTCCAGATAATGGTCAGGCATAGAATTCGGCAGGCGTAATGGTGGGCTCCGGCTCGCCGTTGGCGACGATCATCTTCCGCAGCTGTTCGCGTAACCCAGCGGCAATCGCCTTGTACTGCGGACGCCCCGCCAGATTGACCTGCTGGTAGGGGTCGGCGGCGTTGGAGTACAAGGCAAAGTCCGTGTAAGTCTTGCTCCAGGGAGCCTCGCCCTTTGCGATTCCCGGGTCATAGCACGCATAGGTCCAGTCAGCCGTGCGTATGGCTCGGCCGCAGACAGCCTGGCTCAACTGGATATACGCGGCATTCGGCCAGCCGCGGCGAGCTTCGGCGGAGTCGAGCATCGGCTTCAGTGCGCGCCCCTTCATGCTGGCCGCAAAGGCCACGCCGGCTGCATCCAGCAAGGTGGGCGCAAGGTCGAGCAGCGTCACAAGCTCGGATACGGTCGTCGCCCGATCAAATCCAGGCCCGGCTATGATGAACGGCACGCGGATCGAAGAGTCATGCGGGCAACGCTTGTACTCTCCTATGCGGGTTCGAAATGTGCAGCCGTGATCGGAAAAAAAACAGATAACCGTGTTCTCCAACTCGCCCGAGCGCTGAAGCGATGCCACCAGCTTCCCTACGGAGTCGTCGATCGCCTGTACGCACCCGTAGTAGCCCTGCAGATGCGAGCGCCAGTCGCCCGGGAGGTTACGCAGATCGTGCGGAACAAAGGCATCCTGATAATCCTTTGTATATCGCGGCGGCGGCACGAAGGCCTCCATGTCGTTCTGCTGGTGCGGCTCGAGCTGCGAAAGGAACAGGAACCACGGCTTGTCATGCTTCTTTTCGATGAAGTCGCAAGCGCGGCGAGCGATGAAGTCGACACGATACTCGTCGTGATAGTGGACGTCAGTACCATCGTCGGCGTAGTAGTTCCCTTCCTCCGGATGCGACACGAGCTCGGTGATGTTCGCGCCCTCCCAAAGATCGTCGAATCCCCCGCGGGTCGGTCCCGGAGGCAGCCAGCCAAGCTGCGGTTTGCCTTGCGCATCGTCCTTGTCCGAGACATGCCACTTGCCCATAAAGTTCGAGGTGTACCCGGCCTTGCGGAATTCGGTCGCGATCGTTGGCAGCGAATGATCCAGTTCGATCTCCAAGGCCCACACTTTGGTCTCCGTCGCGTACCGGCTGGTCAGAAACGATGCGCGCGACGGCGAGCACAGCGGTTGGTTGCAAACGGCAAACTGGAAGTTCGTACCGCGCGCCGCTAGGGCATCAAGATTCGGCGTGATCACCGATGGGTTCTGTCGGTTTATTCCAACGAAGTCGGCGCGAAATTGGTCCGAGCAGATCATCAGCACGTTCGGCCGCTTTGCCGGCGGAGCCTCTGCCAAGGCTCCGTTGTTCGCTGTGGCTACCCCAGTCGTGGCAAGTGCGGCATTACGAAGAAAGCTGCGACGCGATATCTTATCCATTGCCGATCCTCATTTACGTAAATCAGTTCCCGCAGCTATCTGAGGTTCGGAGCGTAACCAGCTCTCATAAGCTCAGGACTTTTCCTAATCAGTCGTTGGCGTTTCGCCGATAGAAAACCGCAGCCGCGGAAGGTACCGGTGGATTCGCGCACGATCAATTCGGGCTCGAAGGTGGAATCGGTCGCTTCCGCGTCCGCCGCAGCAGTTAATGTCTTGAAAATCATGGCAGCGATACTTTCGCTGGCAATCGACGCCGTGGTAAGCGATGGACAACTCAAATGAGCTATCGGAATGTTATCGAAGCCGGTAACGGAGATCTGTTCGGGGCAACGAATCCCTTGGTCACGTAATGCCCTGAGAACACTCAGAGCCGTCATGTCGTTGACACAGACAATGCCGCTTGCATCGAAACCCAACGTGCGAAGCTTCCGGATCGCATTACGTCCGTCTTCCCAGCTCTCTCGCGAAGGCATCGGAACATGAAGATACTCGACATCATGCGTGTTGCAGGTCTCTTCAAACGCCAACCGACGTTCATCTGTGCCTCCTGTATACGTGCGCTCGTGGTGCAGATAGGCAAGCCGGCGATGGCCGAGAGAAGCCAGATGGTTCACCAACTTCTGCATGCCGGAGCGTGCGTCTACCCGGATGTGCGACAGCCCTGGAAGCGCCACATTGGTGTTGACGCAGATAACCCGTGTCTTTGAAGCCAGCAGTTCGGAAACTTCCCGCGGGAGCGTCTCGGATGCCGCGATCGCAATGCCCGTCACGCAGCGACCACGCATCATCCGAAGCAGCTCGGCGAGACGATCAGGTTCGTAGTTAGTATTGGCTACGATCAATTCGTAGCCAGCTCTGGCCGAATGTGTCTCAAGGCGGTGGAATAGGTCGACGAAGAAAGGGTTCTCGAGGTTCGACACAATAATGCCAAGAAGATTGGATTGCCCGGAGACAAGCAGACGTGCTTGCAGGTTCGGTGTGTAATTCAGTTCTTCCAACGCCTCAAGCACACGCCTCCGCGTGGCGCCCGAAACGGTATTTGTATCGTTGACAACTCGCGATACCGTGGAAATGGATACTTTGGCACGTTTGGCGACATCCTCAAGACGCATGTGATCAGCCCCCCCGCTTCAAGGCTAGGGTATGGGCTCTGAAGGTGCCGTTCTTGGACGAACCAAAAGCGAACCTTAACGCAAACAGTGCAACTGAGGAGATGCGGCTGAGGAGTTTCCAGAACGCACCTGCTCCATAAAGTGGGCGCGAGCCTACAGGGGGGAGGACGGTGGACAGCTTCGCGGGCAACATGGACATCATCTCCGTCTCGGAAGTACCGACCAGCGGCACATAAGGGTGTAAAGCTTCTAGCAGCAAAGACTGGTGAAGGTATCAGGTCGCCAATTGAGGAAGAGTCAAGGCCATCGGTTCCAATGATCGAGATTCTGCACCTGGCGACAAGGCATAGCCATAGCCAAGTTCACTGCCTCTGCAAGGGCTCTAGTTCGGGTCTTGGGATACTGCTCACTTCGCAAACGTTTTCATTCTTATCGTTCTACGGCTTCATTTAGGCTAATCCAACGCCCGGCGCAATCTTAAGCAAGCACAACGTACCTTGTCAAAATTTGACCTTGGCGCAAAGACCTCGTCGAGGTTCGTCGGAAGTGACAATTTCGCTGATAAGAGGCATCTTGGCATCGTATGACAACGACTGTCAGGCTCTCCTAAAGCGTAACCCGACCGGCGCGGCCAAGGCTTGTAATCGCCCGCTAGAGGGCGAGAATTTTCGTGTTACGACGGCTCTGGAACGTCTTGGCAGCGTTTTCAAAAATGCAGAGGGCGAAGTTGCCGTGCTTAGGCCGAATGATGATGGTTTCGATTGGCCCGATAATGTCCCTCCGTCAGCGCATGGAGCGAGCCAGAGACGCCGTCCAACTGGCGTCCGCCATGGTTCGAAACAACGACCGCTTGAGCACCTTCATCGACAGCACGCCGGGCGTCATCGCCGGTAAGAAGTCCCTTGGCCACAATGGGGCCCGGCCACATCTCCCGTATCCATCGCAGGTCCTCCCAACTGGCCCCCGCGTGGGAAAGCGCGGCCCCCACATCGACCAGGTCCATCGGACCTTTTCCTGGAATCACAACATTCCCGAGTTTCGGAACTCCGCCATCCAGCAGGAAGGAAGCAAGCCAACGGGGATGCGCGAGGATGTTAGGAAGGAAGCGTGCCTTTGGCAGCAGTGCGGGCGCCAGAAGTTCCTTTATGCCGTTGCGCGGATCGCGTTCGCGCTTGCCTGCCAGGGGAGTATCCAGGGTCAATACCAGCGCGGAGTAGCCGGCGCGGCGTGCGCGGTCAATGACGCCCTCGGCTGCCTGGCGACCTCCAATCAGATAGAGCTGATACCAGAGCGGACCGGTGGAGGCGGCCTTCACATCCTCCAGCTTGTGCCCGGAAATGGTCGGCAAAGTGTAGATCGTTCCTGCGTGGCCGGTCTCTTTCATCGGGAAGATTCAGGCTCGGTATCAGGCTTTCATATCCGGTTACCAGTGCATCGGGCGCGTTCTTGTCCATCAGCTCTCGGGTGCGTTCCAACCGTGCTCTTGTGAGGTCGGGCCGATTGCGGAGCAGGCTGGACATCCATTCTTCATGAATGTCCTTGGACCACTTGGCGCGATAGACGCCAGGTATAGCCAAGTACATGAGGAAGCTGCGCAGCTCTGCCGGGTACAGCACTTTTGCGTCGAGTAGCGCGATGAGAGGCGGCATGAATCAAATGCCGATTTCGTTACGCGGCAAGTGTCAAATGCTGCTGGCCGCACCCAACCGTTGGGGCTGATTTCCAGATGTCGCTGGCGAGGTTGTCAAGTTTTGGTTTGTCGAGGGCAAGGGCCATTCGGTCAATCACGCTTCTTTCTGTGTCGCTATCACCGCATTTGAGCATACCCGGACGTGTCAGGGATACCGTTTCCTACGCAGTAGGAAGGGGCTAACCCTCCGCCGCCTCTCTGGCAGCCTCGGCAAGCGGGGCAGTAATATCTGCTTTCTGGTTCTGCCTTTGCAAGGCACTCAGCTGTAGCAGTGTGCGGTGCAACAACGCCTCATCGCTGAGGTCAGAAGGAAGCCTGCAAAATCACTCTAAAGGTGGAAGGCGAACGGCAGTAAATCGCCAAGAGACGAATCCGCGGCTCCTGTTTCGCCAGGAGCGAATATCCATGTGTCCGGGTTGCCGAACTCAAACAGTATCTGCCTGCAGGGTCCGCACGGAAAACTGGCGGCGCCGTTCAGATTCTCAACAGCGATAGCACGAATTCTAAGGGTTGAGCCAGCCTCGTCAACAGCCTTTGCAATTGCGGTATGCTCCGCACAAATCGTAAGTCGATAGGATGCGTTCTCGATATTTGCACCCGTAAAGATGCGTCCATCTTCCAGTAAAACGGCTGCGCCTACCCGGAATCGGCTGTACGGAGAATACGAGCGCTCAGCTGCGCTCTTCGCGCTCTCACGTAATTCGGAGATTTGCTGGGAGGAAAGACCACTTGGATGTTCTTCAGTAGGCATAGGCAATGATGTTCTTCAGTAGGCATAGGCAATCACGAAAATATTCGGTCGTTTGCCGATTTGCAATCCGGTCGATATCGAATGCTAACATCTCACGGGCCTATCGACTCACGAGAACCGAGGCGTCCCGCGCTTACGATGAAGGTTCTCAAAATCGTTTGCCGACTTGCCATTCCTGAGGCTCACGGTCAGGGCCAATGCATCACCTAGCGCCAGCATCAGAGTGGTCGAGGCAGTCGGCGATAGACCATAAACGCATGCCTCCTGCTCAACGCTGCAATCCAGCGCGACATCGCTGGCCAACGCAAGCGTAGAGGTCATAGAGCCCGTAAATGTGATCAGTTTCACATCGAAGTCTTCGAAGAAATGTAACAGGGCCAGAAGCTCCTTCGTCTCGCCGCTGTATGAGAGCGCAATAACGACGCATCCCGGCAATAGCATCCCGATCTCGCCATGTGCGGCATCGCCGGGGTGCATGAAGTTTGCCGGACTGCAACTCGAACGCAGAATTGCGGCAATCTTCTGCGCGATAATGCCACTCTTCCCCATGCCGGCAACGAAGATCCTGTGCTCAGCGCAAACGGCCTGCTGGAGAAGGGAGACAGCTCTCTCAAACGGCTCCCTCATCGTTCCGTCGAGGCGCTGGGCAAGTGCCTCCAGTGCTGCCGCTTCGATGCGGACAAACTCCGACGGATGCCTGGCTACCGCGACCTCAATCGACATAAGCCTCTTTCTTACTTCTGAGCCGGGGATGCCGGTGCCGGGGTGTTTGGACGATTTCGTTCCGGCATAGGATCGGCACTCCGTATCCACGCGGTATAGATCATATTGCGCAGCATGGTTGCTCCGCGGGCAAGGCACTGGGCTGTGAACTGGCGCGACTCCGCCGTTCCCGCGCCGGTCAATGCGCCTGCTTTTTCAAATTTATAGACTTGCTCATACATCGAGTGTGTTTGCCGAAGATATGTCATGTAGTCGGAAAAAATATCGCTCACGAGCATCGGCTTCGACGCAATCAAGGGAGCCACGTCGCTCTCCTTGATGTTCGCCTGGACAAACATCCCTTCGAATTGACCATGAATGCGCCTGGATGTTGTATAGCCGTTGGGATTGTCGCCGAGCCATCCGTTGTACCGATAGCTGGTGTGGAGCGGCTGCGCTGCATCGCCCACATAGTGCCCCAACCACCCAGCAAGGAATACGATCTCTGCTTCAACCGGCTTTGTGTCCTGGTTCGCTGCGATCAGGTGGCGATACTCACGCATGGAACTGCGCAGCCGCTGCCAAAGCTCATTGGCCTGGTACGGTTGTGTGCCCACGTCCTCGGCCTTCAGGGTCATATCTGGATGCTTCGCCTGCAAGATGGCCAACTCACGCACATAGTCGTATCGATCACGAGGCATCGTCGTCAGCATGTCGGACCATTCCATGCTGAGGAAATGATCGGGCTCTTGAGCGTTCCTCAACTCCGGCTCAAGGGGTGAGCCCCACCGGTCAGGCTCAGGTGCATAGTAGCCAAAGGCATCGCGAGCACCACCGTCGCGCAGGAATGCAGGCACGTCCGCAGGCAGCGCATCGTGCGCCAACTGATTGATCATCTGATGGCCGTATCGCCCCCACGCAAAACTCTCGCGGGGCAACATCAAGGCTGCGATGAGAACGGCGGCAAAAAGTGGCTTGGAGTGTAAGAGTTGTTGGCGCATACGCCGCAGTATATATCCATAGTGGATATGTTCTGGGCAAGCAGAAGTTTCTTGTATGAATGAAAGGGATTGCTCTTGAGCTTGACATCCAGCATCGAGTCGCTAGCTGATCGGTGGAACAATCGTCCTGTTTCGAGCGCCCCACATGTCGCTGACGGTCCGCCGCTAAGTCGCGCTGCACATCCGTTTCCTTGTTCCGACGGCAGGCCGACTATGTTCGATAGACGACCATTGAATAGGAAAGTCCCTTACAAATGGGGGACTCGCAGACGCGAAAGGTTCAGGGCTCGCCAGCGAAAAACCTAAATTTATCTTGCGTCGAGTGGCGAACCCATGCTAAATTTCGCGTATGACCCCCGCGCTTTACTCAAATAACATCTCTGGCTTCATTGACCGGCGCGGCTTGGACGGTAATCGCGGCAGCCCGGACGTGAGATAGGACCTGGTCCGTCAAGCAGGCATGCTGATGCGTGTTCGGCAGGAATTCTAAGATTGCTCAATCACAAATCTTTTTGTAACGCCGCTTCTATTGCGACGTATAGGGATCGTTTGTCTCATGCTGGCTTCTGAGCTGCAGCATTGATTCTACCTCTGTCTCTAGAACCTAATAGCTGATCGCGAGGAGGCGTTCGCTGTCCATCGTAGAGTTACACCGATAGACGGACTGTTTGCATCGATTCCACATTCTGAACACAACCAAGCCAGGTGAAATTATTCGGAGGGTATCGCAATGAAACTCTATCGTTTGTCTATGCTGGTTTTCGCTGTTCTCATCTTGCCTATCTCTTGCGCCTTTGCGCAGACGGCGCTGACGTCATTGAGCGGCACAGTAACGGATTCCCAGGGTGCTCTCGTGACCAACGCGAGCATTACCCTGTCAGATAAATCCATCGACTACCTTGAGACCCTCAAGGTGGGGGCTCGCGGTCAATATGTATTCGCCCAGATTCCTCCTGGCCACTACACGATTACAGTGATGGCAGCCGGCTTTGGAAACAGCACACGTACCGCCGAGTTGCTCGTCAACCAGCCGGCAACCATCAACTTCAGCCTATCTGCATCCGAGCAGGTATCTGTGTCGGTCGATTCCACCGCTTCACTGCTGAACGTAACGGATGCCACGATTGGTACGCCGTTCGACAGCGCGGAGATTCAAACACTGCCGTTTGCTCTTGGCAACATACAGGACCTGCTAAGTCTCCAGGCGGGTGTTGTTTTCACAGGTGACACGAACAGCAACTCCAGCACGGATACGCGCCCGGGATCAGTCGATGGCGCTCGTTCCGATCAGAACAACATCACTCTTGACGGCGTAGACAACAACGTCACGAATAAGGGCTATGCGTTTCAAGGGGCGTTGCGCGCGACGCGCGATTCGCTCGAGGAGTTCAGAGTCGTTTCGACGCAATCCAATGCCAGTGCCGGACACTCCTCAGGCGCTCAAGTCGCCCTGATTACACGTGGTGGAACCAATGTCTGGCACGGTAGCGCCTATGAATACTACCGGCCCACCAATACAATCTCCAACGACTTCTTCAACAAGAAGTCCGAGCTCACATCAGGACTTCCGAACCGCCCGCCGAAGTATGTGCGCAACCTGTTTGGCGCGTCGCTTGGTGCTCCGATCTTCAAGGACAAGCTCTTCTTCTTTAGCGCGTATGAGGGCCGGAAAGATGCAGTCGATTCGGTTGTCACCAACACCGTACCGCTTCCCTCGCTGACCGCTGGTACGCTGAGCTACACCAACGCCTCGGGCGGAACAACTACACTCCAGAAGTCCGACCTCGCGAAGATTGATCCGAACTGCTCTGCGAACGGAACATGCCCTCTCGGTCCGGGAGCTAACTCAGCCGCTCTGGCCTATTTCGCCCAATACCCTCACTACAACAGCACAACTAAGGGTGATGGTCTCAACACTGCTGCCTATACGTTCCCTTCCCCGAATCCACTCTCATACACAACGCTAACTGTGCGCTTCGACTATGTGCCAACTCAGGCTCACCGCATCTTCGCGCGAGGCAACCTCCAGGACGACAACACCGCCGCTACGGAGAGCTTTCCAGGAAATCCACCAAGCACAAAGGTGTTCGATAACAGCAAGGGACTGGCAGCGGGTGATCTATGGACCATCAGCCCGACTCTTGTGAACAGCATCCGCTACGGATTCACTCGGCCGGGCACAGCAATCCGGGGCAACATCAGTACTCCGTACGTGAGTTTCGGAGGTTTGACGTCGCTGGCCTCCTACACATCTTCACAGATATCCATCCTCCCCACCAACAACATCGCCGATGATCTCACGTGGACTCACGGAAGCCATACGTTCCAGTTTGGCGCTGACTGGCTAATTCTCTTTGATGACCACTCGACCAATGCAACGATCTTCCCAAATGCGACGGTAGCGACCGGAAATCTTGTAGCAGGCGGCATCGCCCGCACCGGTTCGAGTCTCGATCCAGGTGCGTTCGGCTATCCGGCTGTCTCGAGTGGGTTCGTCTCCTCCTACAATTCGGCCGTTGCAGACGTGACCGGCCTGATTACCGAGGGGACTAACTATGCCAACTATGCGATCAGCAATGGAGCGCTGACGGCTCTTCCTGCGGGGCTGATACCCACACGACACTTCTATTCCAACGAGGTCGAGTACTACGCTCAGGACTCATGGAAGGTGCGATCAAATCTCACGATCACGTATGGACTGCGCCACACATTGCTGCAGGTTCCCTATGAGCGTAGCGGGCAGCAGATTCTCCCAACGTTCAGCCTCAACAGCTGGTTCCAGTCGAGAGTGGCTGCGGCAGCTTCGGGTACCGTAAGTCAGCCACTGATCTCCTTCACGCAAGGAGGTCAGGCGTCAGGCAAGAGCGCGTATTGGAATATGGACAAAGGGGATGTTTCTCCTCGTGTCGCGTTCGCATGGTCACCAAATCCGACGCTTTCCGTTCGCGGCGGCTACGGCCTATACTACGATCATTTCGGGGACGCGCTGATCGATGCTCTGGATCAGCGTGGTTCATTTGGGTTGTCCTCCACTCTGTCGAACGGAGCGTCCCAATATGTCGATACCGCCCCCCGCTATTCGGGCATAACGAACGTTCCCTCTGCTGTTCTGCCTTCCATCCCCAGTGCCGGCGCACTCCCGGTAACTCCAGCCACCGGAAACGGTCTGACAGCCTGGGTGTTGGACGACAAGATCAAGACACCTTACTCTCACGTCTTCAATCTTTCCCTGCAACAGGAGATGCCAAAGGGCATGGTGTTCGAGCTTGATTATGTAGGTCGCCTGGGGCGGCGCTTGCTCCAACAGTTGGATTTGGCTGAGCCTCTGGACCTGTATGATCCCGTCGCGGGGATGGATTACTATACCGCCGGGACCATCTTGAGCAAGTATGTCGACCAGGGCGTCACAACCGCTCAGGCCGCCACGATTCCAACGCTGGCTTACTTTGACGATGAGTTTCCACTGGCAGGTGCGGCAGGACTTACCCCGACACAAAATATCTACAAGAACAAGTGGGTCACGGATCGCGGCAACGAAACCGAAGCGGTCTTCGAACTGGACACAGGCATCTCGCCGGGGCCGACGAAGGGGCTCTACCGTTACTTCAATCAGCAGTATGTCAACCTTGTCGGATTCACATCCATAGGCACCAGTTCGTACCACTCGCTGCAGGCATCTCTGCATCACCCTATGTCGCACGGCATTCAGTACGATGTAAACTACACGTTCGCAAAGTCGCTCGATATGGGTTCCGATGGAGAGCGTGTCGCATCCGCGAACTCTCGTGGCTACTCACAGATCATCAGTTCCTTCAATCCGAAGCTGAACAAAGGTCCTTCCGACTTTGACGTGCGTCAGAATCTGACTGTGAATGCCATAGGAGCTTTGCCCTTTGGACGAGGTGAGAAGTTCCTCAATCAGGCACCTAAACTGGTTGACGAGCTTCTCGGGCACTGGACCATTACAGGAGTTGCACACGGCAGCACCGGTCTTCCGTTTGCTGCATACGACGGTAAGGGATGGACTACCAACTTTGATGTCCGTAGTTATATGGTCTCAACCACGCAGAACCGATCAGGCGGACATGTCTTTGATTCCAAGGGCAATCCAAATGCATTTGGAACCGGAGCAGCAGCAGCTCTTGCAAAGCTGCGACTTCCTTATCCGGGAGAAACTGGTGAGCGTAACTTCTTCCGTGGCGATGGCTACTTCGAGATTGACACTGGAGTCCAAAAGATATTTCCCATCTCGAAGGATCACAATCAGCAGTTGAAGTTTGCATGGGAGGTGTTCAATGCTACGAATACCAACCGCTTCGACCCCAAGAGCATATCGAATAATGCAAACTCGGCAAGCTCGTTCGGGGAATATTCCACCGAACTGACCAGCTATCGAAATATGCAGTTTTCTCTGCGCTACAGCTTCTGACAGTAGAGGGCGGTTCCTGCAGGCCGGGATCGCCCTCTACCCTTTTTCCCCCATCTTATACTGCTTTAATCGGCGTCCCGCATCTGCCGGCTCGAGCTGAAATGCCTGCTCCGTACCGAAGCACTCAATGATCATCGAAGCAGAGATTGTTGCGCGCATCGCCGCCTCCAGGGGTGGATGACCCATGGCTCGATTTGCCGTATAGGCTCCCGAAAAAGCATCACCGGCCCCGGTTAAGTCAATAGGCGTGGCCGCCGCAGGGATAAGTAACTCGGGAGTCGCACCGTTTACACCAAGAACGCAGCCCTGGCGGCCTCGCTTGAGTACGACCTCAGAGAAACCCGCAGAAACCAGGCTCGTTACTAGTTGTGGAGCCTGTTCAGCTCCCATGAGATGTTGCACCTCGGCTTGACTCGGAAGAAAAGCACTCACAGTCGGCAAAAGGTCGTGCAACGCTGCCGGCGACAAGCCACGAGAGTAATGGGGCGACGGATCAACCGAAATAAATCCGATCTGGCCCGCGAGTCGCAATACCGATGCCTGGTGTCTTTCCACTACTTGTGGCGCCAGGTGAATGGCCTTGGCGGGAAGCCACGCAGAGGGAATATCTTCCGCAGAAGCACTTATATTTGCAATATGCGCTAGATAGCGCGCGTAAAGCGTATTCATATCCGCAGCAGGATCACGTAACGAAGGGTTCCTTGGAAAGGACTGGCGATCTCCATCATCTTCGTAGAGTATCCACTCGATAAGTGCCGTCTCACTGCATGGAACCAGACCGAGTGAGCTCGCGCCGAGATTAGTTAGAGTGGATACCATATCGAACGGCAGATCTCGCGGAACGCGAGCTACCACGCCAAGCCGCTCCGCTGGACACCAGAGTCGTGCTCCGGCCAGGGAATATAACGCGTTCCCACCAAGCTGACGCTGCCAGAGCGCTGGCGACGCAGGAACAGTGTCATCCACTGTAATCTGGCCGATAAGTAGAATATCCGGTTTGCTCATCATGCTAACTTGCTCGAGTCAGTAAGAATCGCGCCGTGGCGGATCAGTTTGTAGTTATCTGCCCTTCGAAGGGCAGAAGGATCGCCTCCTAGTAGGCGCGAGACGTGCATAACGAGCAGTTGTGCAGGCAAGTGATATGTAAATGGACTTAGAAATTCATTCTTTTCGCCATCAATGCGAAACACTTTCTCTGCGGAGGAAAAGCTGCCGCCACCAGGGTGGGTGACAACATACGCCCGCCCACCCGCGTCGGCAATTCCTTCGACAAGCTCTTCGGCTCGGTCCAGCGAGTTACCGGGAGGTGCCAATACAATGACCGCGGAACGGGACTTCCAGGTAAGTGTCAAAAAATATTGCAGATGTGCCCACTCCTCAAGATCTTCCGGAATTCCATTCCAGGGCAACTGTTCATGGAACTTAGCTGCACAATATCGGGCGGTACCTAAGCTGGGACCAGCGCCAATTACCCAGAGTGTGTCTAGGTTCTTCAAATCCGCCGCAGCATCAACCGCTGTTTGTTCTATTGTTGCAGCAATCGATCCGACGGATTTAATCGCTTTTTCGCATTGAATCAGAATATCTTGTGCGGTATGCTGACGAATGGCATTGTTGAGTACTCCAAGGCGCAGTCCGACATGAAAGAGCGTGTAGAGTGTCACCAAAAACTCGTTCATGTTCATGAAAATGCCGCGATTGTGCGCAAGAATTTGGGGTAGATCTTCTAAAGGCCGAAAGATATAGGTGTCCGCTGCGGAGGCCAGCGGACCCGTGTCGGACCCTGTGATACCTACAGCGAGGAGCCCCATGGACTTCGCAAGGCTTACCGTCTCACGAGTCCGTGCGGCAGAGCCTGAGTTGGAGATGGCCCATACGGTATCCTTCCGACCCAGCAGGGGCAGACGATAGCGGGCAAACTCCATGGATGTATGGGCACTTGCATTTAGACCCGCCCACCGTTGCAGGGCCGGGATGGCACACATCGCAGCAAACAGGCTATCGCCCGATCCCGTCATTGAGATAGCGGCATGCGGGTTGAATTGAGGGTTCGCTATCAGACGTTCAAAACCCGAATCCAGTTCGCTGCGAATCCGGGCGAAATTTATTCCATTCTGAATGGCCTGTTCAAACCAAGGACTATAGTTGATAGTTTTTGTCAAGACAGGGGTGCTCCAATTCAAAGTGACCTACAAAACCACTATAATCATCGCATGAATCCAAGGTATAGTTACACATCGATCAAGCAGCGCCCAAAGATATTCTGGCCGGAACAAAAGCGCCTGGCCGTCTACGTAGCTTTGAATGTTGAGACCTATTCGCTGGGTGGTGAACTTATTGAAGAGTTGCTGCCTGCCGGCCCGCAGCCGGACGTACTCAACTACGCGTGGTGCGACTATGGGAACCGCGTTGGAGTTTGGCGACTTAGACAATTGTTTGACCAACTGCAAATACCCATCACGCTATTGGTAAATTCATGCATCTATGGCGAAGCTCCGGATATCGTTGACGCGTTCCGAGAGCGAGGGGATGAGATTGCCTGCCATGGAAGAACGAACAGCGAACGTCAGGGCGGTCTTGATGAAGTCAAGGAACGTGCCCTTATCGACGATGCGACCGAGACCATTAAGGCCCATGAGGCGAGGCACCCCGGCGGTTGGCTGAGTCCCTGGATCTCAGAGACCGGGAACACGCCCGATCTCCTGAAGGAGGCGGGGTATCGGTATCTACTCGACTGGTGTTGCGATGACCAGCCGGTATGGCTGCAGACTCGCTCTGGTCCACTGCTTTCTGTTCCTTATCCTCAGGAGATCAACGACAGCAGCACTGTGATCGGTCGCTATGCGGGGGCAAAGGAGTTCGCCGATATGATCATCAGTCAATTTGACGAAATGCTATCGCAGTCTACCGAGCAGTCACTTGTCATGAGTATCGCACTGCACTCCCACATCAGCGGTCAACCGTTCAGGCTCCGGCATCTGCGCCGCGCGCTCGAACACATAGTAAGCAGGTCCAGCGAAGTGTGGATCACGCGGGCTGGACAGATAGCCGAGCACTTCGCAAGCATAGTTCCAGCGAACGCCTTATGAGTTATATATTTCGTAATGCCCGCATTCTTACGTTGGATGAGGCCAACACGGAGTACGCCTGCGCAGATCTGCGCGTTGAAGCGCAGCGTATAGTTGCGGTCGGCGCAGGGCTGGAGCCCACCCAGGAAGATACAGTATTGAACTGCGAGGGAAAACTGGTGATGCCGGGGCTTATCAACGGCCACTTTCACAGCCCCGGGAACTTCAACAAGGGTGCATTGGACGACATGCCGTTGGAGCTGTTCATGCTCTACGAAGTGCCTCCTTTCGACTGCCCAGCCACCTCGCCCCGGCTGCATTACCTTCGCACGCTCCTTGGGGCGGCAGAGATGCTGAAGTGTGGCGTCACGGCGGTCCACGACGATCCGTTTTATGTGCCCGCGGTGACGGCGGAGCTGGCCGATTCAACGATGGAGGCGTACTCGACATCCGGAATACGTGCCACAGTGTCCATCAATATGCCGAATGTGCTCGAGTATGAGAAGTACCCCTTCCTCTACGATCTGCTTCCCGAGGAGTTTCGCAAGCGGATGCGTGAGGCTGCGCCTGCGTCCACCGTGGAGCTGTTGGCGATCTATCGTGAATTCATCAAGAAGTGGCACGGATCGAAGGAAGGAAGGCTGCGCACTTCTGTCTCCTGCTCGGCACCGCAGCGAGTTACAAGAGAGTATCTCCACGCGTTGAATGACCTAAGTAAGGAGTATGGAATTCCCTACAATATGCACATCCTCGAGACGCGGCTCCAGCGTGTGCTTGGCGACACTCTCTTTGGACGCTCCCTGGTGCAGTATATGAATGATGAGGGAGTTTTGAACGAGCGGTCTCTGGTCATTCATGCAATCTGGATCGACGAGCACGATATGGATACGCTCGCCTCCAGCCGTTGTTCTATCGCGCACAACCCGCTCTGCAATCTCAAGCTGGGCTCGGGAATTATGCCGTTCCGGGCGCTAACAGACCGCGGCATCAACATCTGCCTGGGAAGCGATGAGATGTGCTCTGATGATGCAGTCAATCTGTGGAACGTGGCCAAATTCGGTGGACTGGTCCACAAGATCACCGATCCCGACTATAGGCGCTGGCCAAGCGCACAGGAGATACTCGCCTGCGCTACCCGCAATGGGGCGCAGGCCATGGGTATCGGCTCTCAGACAGGTTCACTTGCGGTAGGGTCACAGGCCGATCTTATCGTTCTTGATCTGGACACGCTGTCTTTCACTCCACTGAATGATTTGAAGCGGCAACTCGTATTCTGCGAGAATGGCAGTTCGGTACGAACTGTGATGGTTGCGGGTCAGATCGTTGTCACCGAAGGGAAACTCCTGACTCTGAATGAGGCTGCCCTGAAAGCTGAGATTCGTGAACATTGGGTT
>Ga0302319_10007912_pt1 | contig 20804 bp, 26 predicted proteins | sample Bog_T0_2_FD_203319 | JGI IMG/M metagenome (GOLD analysis project Ga0302319, IMG submission 203319) | Peat permafrost microbial communities from Stordalen Mire near Abisko, Sweden - Bog_T0_2 | ecosystem: Environmental > Terrestrial > Soil > Wetlands > Peat | place: Sweden: Abisko, Stordalen Mire... | reverse complement strand
ACCGCCGCCGTAGCAACTGCGCGTATGGCCGACACGCCCAGGTTCTTATAAATCGAAGCCATGCGCGCCAGCATTCCGTACACCAGCGACATCGATTCCTGGCTGAACCGCCCGGTTTTGAATACGCTCGCGCCCAGCCGCGTTACTTCGCGTTCGGAAGCGAGTATGCGAGGCGCCGAGCCCTCAACCACATCGGCCACCTCCATTCGAATCGAATTGCTGCCAATATCGACGGCTGCATAGCGCGGCATCTCTCGTTATTGTGCCGCAGGGCTTAGTTTTCCGTGGGCGTTCCACCCGCTCCACCACCAACACCTCCACCGGAGCCTTTGCGGGAGCCAGGCGCAAACCAAGCACCCGTTCCAGCGCGCCCGCTACGGCCTCGAACATTCCCAGGTTCGTCGGCGGCCCATCTCCTCCTTCCAAAGCGTTTGAAATATCCATATCGATATCGAAAGCCCCCGCAAGCCCCGTCTGATCGATCACCGGCCGATCCGACCCCAAACGCGTGAGAAACCGCGCCAGCGAAGGCAGATCCTTAGGAGCGGAGCATAACCAGCAGTCGCTCGCGTCCCGCGCCATCCGCCGATTTGCCCTCAACATCGAAGCGGGCCGAGGCCATCCATGCCGGCCCTGCTGTCACCTGGTAATCTTCCAGCGACCAGGCTGCCTTAATCAGATCTTTGAGGCTGGCATTCCGCATCGTCAACCGTCCTGGCGTCGTTACCGCGCCTATCGTCATCATCCGTCCTACGGGAGGCGCGTTAGGACCGGAAGGTTTTATCGACGCAGCTTCAAATCGGGGCTGCGCCTGCGCGCCGAGCATCGCCGATAGTGCAAGAACCAGGAAGAGTACTCTCATGGCCGCTTGCCTAACCGAAAATCCGGAATCACGAGCTGCCGGGTGAAATGCGCCACCGGCTCCCAGGTTTGCACGAAGACCTGCGCACCCTTCATGTCCGCCTCGTCCGCCGGTTCCATCTCAGGGTCCCCAATCCTCGGACCAAACCGGAATGGCAGGTTCATATTGACAGCGCTGATCGCCCCGCTTTCGACGCTCGCCTTCCATGGTGAATAATCGCCGTTGCAGTCAAACCGCGGCGAGTGTCCTGTTTTGCCGGTGGCTTCGTGAAGCTGCCAGAGCGCGCATGGGACCTTGCCCGCAACTCGGCAGCGGACTTCAACCTGCGACGCTTCAAAGTTCGTCCGGAGGGCGCAGCGGCCCCTGCCGTCTCCGAGTTCCGCGGTGCCGTCAGCCGGCATGGTTTTCTCCGATCCGGGTTTCATCAGCGTAAGCGATAAATCCATCTCCATTCGGACCGGATGACGTTTCAGCGGCCCTACCAGTTCTTTCGGCATATAGAGCCGTTCCACGGTCTGGGCCGAGGAACTAACGGGGTACACGGAGCCCCAGGCGTCGGTTAGGCGGGTAACCTCTCCGCTAGGCTCGATAATGCGCGCCGAAACTCGATCCTCCACGACCCTCTCCCCCAGGCCGACGCCGCTAAACATGACCGGCACCATCAAAAACACCTGATTGTCCGAAGTGCCGTTGAGATCTGCCCCGCCCCCTGAACCTGAGTGGACCTGGATCGCGCTGGCCGCCCCTGGGTTTGACGAAAAACGTTCCTGGATCGCGAAGACCTGTTGCCAGGGCACAAATTGAATGGCGAACGCGGCAACAACAGCCGCTCCACAGATCCATCGCGACGCAATCACTTTCCGCCGGTAGTACTGCAATCCGAGGATGGCCAGTACAAACAGGAGGACACAGACCGATTGCATCGAGCTTAGAATCCACCCAATCCCCGACCGTTCCGCAATGGCCGCGCTTGTGTTGACCGTCGCGGACTGGAGCAGTCCGAACGCCAGCCCCACGGCGAACCCGGCACCGATCGCTTCCATCAAATTTCGAGTGAGAGCTGCAAAGGCAATCAACGGCAGCACCATTGTGGCCAGGGTCCAAACGCTTCGAGAAGCGGCCGCGGCGACGACATGCACAATTCCGAGACCGCCAGCAAGTCCTTCGGCAATGTCGAGAACGAAAATCGGGCCCTGCACCAGAAGAACCACGAACGCCAGCTTGCTCAGCAGCAGATCCGTCCGTTCTATCGGCCTCACCAGCCAGTCCTGGCGGAGACCTGCAATCGCATCCTTTTGCACAATAATCACGACCAGCAGGGCGGTTGCCACCATGCTCAGGGTCGTGAGCACATAACCCACATTCGGCTCGGCTGACGTCCGGGCGTTGACGAACGCGGCACGCGACAACGCCACCACCCGCATCGCATACAACAGCGCTGCACCCAGCACCATCCACCACGTCAGCTTCCAGTCTTTTTTGAAAATGTGCCAGATCATCTCAGCCTTTCCTCGACCTTGCCAGCGTCGTAAAGATCGACCGCAATCCCATCGGCTGCGCATCCACATTTCGCACGGCGCCGTTCATCGAACCAATGGCGGCTCCCAGCCGTTCCTCCGAAAATCCGCTGTCGACGAACATCAAGACATTGCCGGCAGCCCGTACGTTCAGCCATTCCGCCGGGACATGGCTCGGCGTCGCGGCCTCGCGATCCAGAGTCACGTGCACCTGGCGAAACCGCGCGCTCAAGTCGCTCATGGATTCTTCGAACAACAACTTCCCCTCATCGAGGTAAGCCACATGAGTAGCCATCCCTTCGATCTCACTCAACTCATGCGATGAAATCAGCACCGTCATCTCGTCCGCTTGCGGCAGTAAGCTCTCCATGAACTCATCGCGCACCAGAGGATCAAGTCCGCTAAGAGGCTCATCGAGAATCAACAAGCGCGGTCGAAACGGCAACGCACACGCCAGCGCCATCTTCATCCTCATGCCATGCGAAAGATGCCCAATCCTGCGCTCCAAAGGCAGGGCCAGGTGCCTGACAATGGAAGCCTCCAAAGCGCGATCCCATCCCGTGTAGAACGGCCGCAGATAATCCAGATAATCCCCGACCGTGAGACTCACCGGCATCTCCTGGTTTTCCGAAACATACCCAATCTGCGCCAGTTCGCACGGCGACAAACGGCGCGAATCCACGCCGAGCACGGTAGCCGTTCCCCGATCGGCCTCAAGGATATTCATCAGGATTCGGATGGTAGTCGTCTTCCCCGCACCATTGGCCCCGATTAAGGCATAAGCACTGCCTTCGGGCACTGACAGGCTAAGACCGCGCAAAGCCTGATGCCGCCCGAATTTCTTCCAAACGTTCTCCGCCCGAATCATCTCCGACCCACCTCCGACGATTTTCCGATCTTCCGCCACTGCGATTCGATCGCCTCAACCACATCCGCCAGCTCAAGACCCACCCGCTTAGCCTCAACCACCAGTTCCACAACTTCCCCCTGCAACAGCCGCTTGCGATCTCCGGCGCGCGCGACAGGCAAATCCGCGACCACCGTGCCAATCCCCGGACGCACTTCAAGAAACCTTTCCTGAATCAGATGCTGAATTACCTTGTGAGCGGTGTTCGGATGGATCTTCAAATCGGCAGCCAGAGCGCGAACCGAAGGAAACGCCTGTCCGGCCTGAAACTCTCCGCCAATAAACGCTTTTTTGGCTGCGAAGACGACCTGATCGAAGATCGATTGCCCCGGACGCAGCTCAAAGCGGAACGGTGTCACAGCAATACTGTGACAGCTATGACTGTTGTTGTCAAGACCCGTTCCGCTGTTATATTGATCGTTTCACTTTTTTGGACTCCGGGAGACACAGCTATTGCTGCGATTCATACGGCACTTACTGCGCGTATTCAGTTACATCTTTCTGGCTATACACAGCCTTGTGGCGCTGGCTATGTCGGCGGTGATCGTCGCCAGCCCGCATGACCGCGTCAAAATCGGTTGGCTGCCATGGGAAGGGGAATCATTGGGCGCGGTGCTCGCCGTATTCGGGCTGGTCGGAATAATCCTGGTGTTTCTTGCGGTGATCGGCCGCGCGCGAATCCTGCTGATGTTTTTTGCTTTGATTTCGCTGCTGATCCTGGCCCGCGGCTTCTTTTTCACTCCCTGGCATTTCAGCCGCCACGAAGACTTTCAGAACGCATTCCACTTCGTGCTGGGTTTTTTGCTGGCTTTCATTGGAGCCATACCGATGGGCCAAAACAAAAAGGGCTATCGCTCCCGCTAGCCCTACTTCTTACCCTTCAGCTCTGCCTGCAACTGCCGAAACGCCGAGTCCTCAAAGGTCGTTTTAATACGTTCGCGCCCCTCGCTCCGCGGCTCACCCGCACGCGGACCCTCGCCGCGCAAGCATCGTCCCAGGAAATACGTCGCGTCCTGATCGTTCGTCGACCTTTCCAGCACTGCGCGAAACTGTGTCGCCGCCTGGGTGAAATCGCCCTGCTTCCAAAGCGCGAAACCGAGATTGAACCAATAATCGGGATCGGCCTGATCCCCTTCCAGCGCCTTGCGGAAATTGTCCGCCGCCGCCGGATCGCTCTTTCGCGAAAGCGCCGCGCCCAGATCGTTATAGACCTCGTTCAGCGGTAACTCGGCCGCCACCTGCCGGAACTGCTGAATCGCCGCATCGAAATCGCCGTCGTAATACCGGCAAATTCCCATCAGAAACGATGCCTCAAGATAGTGCAGGTCGGTTTTCGAGACCTTCTGCAGCCAGACCTCCGCCGTCTTGTATTCCCTGCGCTGAAAATACACTCGCCCCAGCTGGAAATCGGGCGGCGAGAAATGCTCGTCGAGTCTTGCCGATTGCGAAAACAGTTTGATCCGCTGCTCCGGATTCGACGCCATCAGCCCACGAACGTAGCTCTCCATGGCTTCCACCCGCACTGCCGGGCGCAACTGCAGAAATTCGTCCTGAGTTCCAGCCCTTTCGGGCGCAAACTCTTTCAGCAGCATCCAGGAGATCTTCATCTCCATCAGGCTAAGTTGCTCCAAAGGGCCCGATTGCTCGATCACGGGATTCTCGTGCAGTTTCTTCAGATCGATGACATGCACCTTGATAGTAAGGCCGGATTTCAGCGAGCGCGCGCCCTTCGCATCCGGAGCCACGTCGAACTCGCCGAAAATAACGGCGCCGGCATCCAGGGTTTCGCCGATCTTCATGACAGTCGCCTTGGTCAGAACAATTCCCTCGCGAACAGCGAGACGGCGATACACCTCCTCACGATCTTCGCGAGCCAGCACCATCAGGCCCGCCGAGCCCAGAGACTCATGGATGGTCTCAGCGACGCTCTCTCCGATCCAGTCGAGGTTGGTGCCGGCGGAATCGCCGTTGGCAAACAGAGGAAGCACCGCCAGCGTATCGGCCGCGGGGCAGAGAACAGGGACTGCGAACAGCAGAAGGAAGGAACAACGAAGAGGGGAAGACACTACTCTCTCAGGTTATCCTGTTTCCGAAGTTCGTACGCATCGACTTTATCTTTCGATCGGCCCGTCGCTTCCTTGTTCCGCAGCAGAGCCTTACGCCCGATGAAGTTCACCGGAATCCCGTCGAGTTCACCGGACGATTTCTCCGCCCAGGCTTCATCAAGGGAAGCCATGCCAGGCGACGGCGAGCGCTCCCACAACGAGGTATTCAACTTTGTTCGAGTTCAAGCACTCGATAAACTCGCGCAAATCCCTGCTCAGAGGAATCGAACGGGCCCATCTCCTTGAGTTTGAGTGCGAAGAAAATTTCGGCCCGCTGCTGCGGAGTCATTTGGGCGCGTTCGAGATCGTCCGCGGCGTCCGCCTCTTCGAAGCTGTGAAAGATCCGAATTGTCTTTTCCACTCCCTTCATTTTACTCCTGTACCTTCAAAAAATCCCCCACCAAAACTTCCGCGGCATCCCCCACCGCGGCGTCGTCCCCAAACCCCCGCAGAATCTCAATCCCATTCTCCTGCCGGAACCACGTCATCTGCCGCTTGGCATACCGCCGCGTATCCCGCCTTGCATAAAACAGCGCGTCCCGAGGCGACAACTCCCCCTTCACAACCTGCAGCGCCTGCTTGTACCCAATCGCTTCGAACGGCTTCGCATCCTCTGAAAACCCGCGCGTCAGAATCCCCGCGGTTTCCTCAATCAACCCACCAGCGAACATCTCCTCCAGCCGCGCCTCCAGCCGACAATAAAGCCGCGCCCGATCCGGAAACAACCCCATCTTCAAAACCCTGAATCCCTCCAGTGCGTCGCGGCCCCGCTCGAAGACCTCCCTCGCTGGGCGCCGCGCTGCCATACAAATCTCCACCGCCCGCATCGCCTTAGGGACATCGTTCGGATGAATCCGCGCCGCCGTTGCCGGATCGAACCGCCTTAGCAGCCGATGCACCGAGCCCGGCCGCCGACCTTCGCGCTTCGCTAACCGCAACCGCAGGTCCTCATCCCGCTGCGGACCAGGCGCCAGCCCGTCAATCAGCGCGCGCAAATAAAACCCAGTCCCACCGGTCACCACCGGCAGTTTCCCCCGCTCCGCAATCTCGTGCAGAACAGGACGAGCCAAACGTGCAAAATCGCCGGCGGTGAACACCTCGTCAGGGTCCAGAGCGTCAATAAGGTGATGAGGAATCCCGCGCCGCCCGTTTTCCGGCGTCTTCGCCGCCCCAATATTGAAGAATCGATAGACCTGAATCGAGTCGCAATTCACGATCTCGCCGCCGAATCGTCCGGCGATCCGCATTGCCAGATCGCTCTTGCCGGACCCGGTCGGTCCCACGACGGCCACCAGCGAGCGAGTTGGGCGCAACGGTTCCTGCATTCCTGGCGTTATACAATGATGACGGATAGATTGCGAAGTCTCGGTGTTTCAGGATTCATCGTCCGAAAAACTCACGGTCAAGGAAGGCAGATCAACATGACAGGTTACGCGCGGGGCGCCGTTTTATCTCTGGGTTTGGCATGTGCAACCGCGTGGTCTCAGACTCTGCCGCCCCAGGCGGAGACCGCCGATCATTCGTCAGCCTACTACACCTTTGCGATGGCTCACCTGTATTCGGAGCTTGCCCAGGCTTATGGCAATCGCGGCGAATACGTAAATAAGGCCATCGACATGTATCGCCAGGCCATGAAGCTCGACCCCTCGTCCAGCTACATCGGCGAAGAACTGGCCGATTTCTACGTCCAAACCTCGCAACTCGACCGCGCCACCCAACTCGCCAATGACCTCATCAAGGCGAACCCCAACAACGCCAGCGCCCACAAAGTTCTCGCCCGCATCTACGCACGCCAGATCGGCGATCCCGAGCAGGGCAAGATCGACCAGGCCATGCTGAAGGCCGCGCTCGACGAATACCAGAAAATCACCGGACTCGACCCAAAGGACATCGAAAGCCTGTCGATGCTGGCGCGGCTCTATACTGTTTCGCACGATCTCGACGGCGCCGAAAAAACCTATCGCGCCATCCTCGCGGTCGACCCCAACGATGACGATGCGCTGACCGGCCTTGCCACGGTTTACGCCGATCGCGGGGACCTGACCAACGCCATCGCAACCCTCAAACAGGCTGCCGAACAGAATCCCGACGCCACCAAAGTGACCGCGCTCGCCCAGCTCTACGAGCAGGATAAGCAGTTTTCCAATGCCGCCGACGAATGGAAAGCAGCGCTGCCCCTCACCAACGACAACGTCACCGTACGCAAGCACTATGCGATGATGCTCGAAGCCTCAAACCGCACCGACGAAGCCCTCAAAGCGGTGCAGGATCTTGCGGCCGACGATCCGAAGAATCCCGATCTGCAGTTGGAACTGGCCGGCATCTATCAGCGAAAGAAGGATTTCGCCAACGCCCATGCCGCGCTCGAGAAGGTCAAAGCCGTAAACAATGGCCCCGAAGTTCGCATGGCCGAAGCCGATCTGCTCGCTTCGGAGAACAAACCGCTCGAAGCCGTCACCATCATTGAGGGTGTTCTGTCGCAGACAAAGAAGTCCACCTACAGCGATCAGGATCGCAGCGATCGTATTCAATACCTGACGGTTCTTGCGCAGCGGCAGAAAGAGGCTGGTAAGGCGCAGGACGCCGTGGCGACACTTCGTCAGATCTCCGACCTGAATCCTGCCGCGGCGCCGAAGGTTGAAGTGGAAGTCGTCGAGACTTTGCTCCAGTCCAAGGATCTGAAAGGCGCTCGCGCGGCATCCGATGCGGCGCTGAAGAAGTATCCCAGCGACCGCGCGGTCGCTCTTGAACACGCTTCGCTCCTCAACCAGTTAGGCGAGTTCGATGCTTCTGTCAAAGAGTTCAGGGCACTTTCCGATTCCGGGAAGGACAAGGATGTCCTGCTCTTCATCTCTCAGGTTTACGAAAAGGCAAAACGGTATACCGAAGAGAGCAAGACTCTCGATTCGATCGACGCGCTCTCTACTACTCCGCCCGAAAAACAACTCGTTACCTTTCACCGCGGCGCGATGTATGAGCGTCAGAAAAACTACGATGCTGCCGAGCAGCAGTTCCGCAAGGTGATCGATCAGGATCCGCGCAATGCGCAGGCCCTCAATTACCTCGGCTACATGCTGGCCGACCGCAATGTGCGGCTCGAGGAAGCCCAGCAGATGATTTCGAAAGCGCTCGATCTCGATCCCGGTAATGGCGCTTTCCTGGACAGCCTCGGATGGGTGCACTTCCGTCAGAATCATCTCGATCAGGCCGCGGACGAACTCCGCCAGGCGCTTGACAGCAAGGACGCCGGTGACGATCCTACCGTCCACGACCACCTCGCTGAAGTCTATTTCAAACAGGGCAAGGTGAAGGAAGCCGTACAGCAGTGGGAGGCGGCGGTGGCCGGTTTCAAGGCCGCGCTGCCCAGCGATCAGGACCCTGAAGAGCTCGCCAAAGTTTCGAAGAAGCTCGAAAACGCCAAAGTCAAAATCTCGGAAAAGCAGTAAGTCGAATTACTTTTTGATCTCGACGTCGAATTCATAAAAGCCCTCGTTGCTTTTGAAGTCGGCTCCGCCTCGACCGTTGACTGAAAACCAGGTGCGCCCGTCGTGGGTACTCATGATCAGCCCGCCTAGGCCGTTTCCCGCTGGCCCGCTGCAGCCATTCGACCCCTGGGTTTTGAAATCCTGACACACGATGCCGTGCTCGTTGTCGATTGTCACCGCTCTTCCTGACGGATTCGGAATGCTCGCGCCCCATTCCAGATTGCCCGGCAGAACGATGTGGTAGCCCGCATCACGCGGCTCGACTACCGCGCGCTCCGGTGTGCACAGATTGCGGTCCGGCAGGCATTCCGACATAAGAAATGAGATCTCGGATGAAACCACCGACATACTCGTGGCAACGCTTTCACTCGCGAACGACCAGCTGAGAATGTCATGGTTCTCATAGCCCGCGCCTGTCGACGCGGTGAACCCCACCCAGGCCGCGCCCTGGCGGTCGGTCACTACGGAAAAATCCACTGCCGCCTCAAGGACCGGTTTTTCCATACCCTCGATAAAAACCGAAAGCACGGGCGGACGAAACCGGATACGCGCGGTATGAATACGGCCGTCCTTAAGGTCGACAGGCAGTTCGGGTGTGAACGCCAAACGCGCGGCCGGCCACCGCATTTTGTTCGGCCTGCCATGGGCGCGAAAAGCGATGTAGTTTGAAGACGGATCGTGCTCATTTTCATTCCGGAAGGTGTCGAAGAAAACGGCGATGCTCCATGGAATCCCTTTTTCGTGGTGATTAGAACGGTCGGCCACGGCAAAGCCGCCCGCGGACCCGCGCCCACCCAGTGCATTCGGGCCGGAGTTCTGCACCACGAACGCGAAGCCGTCGGCGCCGTTGCCGAGTCCGCCCTGGTCTGTCAGCCGGAAGCGGAAAGTGGTGTCAAAGCCGGATCCTACCGTTTGTTTTCGAACAGCCCAAACAGCTCCGGAAAGGCTGGCGCTTGCGGAGGTAAGACGCATTGCCGTTTCCTGCACGGAGGCGTCGCCCACCAGTTGCAGACCCTGAACCGACGCGAAGTTATCGAAGCGCTCGTCGGCGTCCGCGACAGCGATTAAAAATAAAAGCGCGATCCACGCTGACTTCATATCACTCCCCGATCAGATGCAGCAGCACATGACGGCGATGCGGCACGGCGCGATGCTCAAAAAGATAAATCGCCTGCCAGGTGCCGAGTGCGGGAGCGCCGCCGCGCACAGGTATCGAAAGCGACGCCGAAGTCAGTGTGGTTCGAATGTGGGCCGGCATGTCGTCGCCGCCTTCGGTTGTATGGCGAAACCAGGGCGTGTTTTCCGGAACCAGGCGTTCGAAGAACTCCGTCATATCGCGAAGCACGTCCGGATCGGCATTCTCCTGAATCGTCAAACCGGCTGAAGTGTGCTGGATGAACACCGTTAGCAAGCCGCTCGCGATCTGCTGTTTCCCGACCCAACTGCGCACCTCGCGCGTAATATCGATAAGACCCTTGCCGCGCGTCGAAACCGGAATTTCGCCCTGCGCCTGCTTCATTCAACGGTTACGCTCTTCGCCAGATTGCGCGGTTGATCCACGTCGCACCCGCGCCGCACCGCAATGTGATACGCCAGTAACTGCAGCGGAACGATTTCGAGAATCGGCGTCAGCAAATCGGGAGCGGCCGGGATCTCAATAACGAAGTCGGCCACCTTGCGCGCCTCGTTGTCACCCTCGGTAACAATCGCCAGCACCTTGCCTTCGCGCGCCTTCACTTCCTGAATATTTGACAGCGTCTTCTCGTAAAGCTGGCCGCTTTCCGAACTCGTGCGGTCCCGAGTGGCCAGCACAATCACCGGCAGATTCTCATCGATCAGCGCGTTCGGGCCATGCTTCATTTCGCCCGCCGGATAACCCTCCGCGTGAATATAAGAAATCTCCTTGAGCTTCAAAGCGCCTTCGAGCGCGATCGGGAAATGCACGCCGCGGCCGAGATAGAGAAAGTCGGTGGCGCGGAAAAGCTTGCGGGCAAGATCTTCATAATGCGCATCGTGAGCCAGAATCGATTCCACCTTGCCGGGAATACGAATGAGTTCCTGCACGAAGCAGCGCGATTTCTCTTCGTCGAGATCGCCCCGCATCTGGCCCAGATAGCATGCCAGAATAGACAGCGCGGTAAGCTGGCAGGTAAACGCCTTGGTTGACGCGACCCCGATCTCCGGCCCCGCGTGTGTATAAATGGTGCCCGATGCCTCACGCGTGATCATCGACCCCACCACGTTGCAGATCGCCAGCGTGCGCGACCCCTTCTGCTTCGCCTCGCGCTGCGCCGCAAGCGTGTCCGCCGTCTCGCCCGATTGCGAAATCACTACTGTCAGCATTTCCGCCGAAACGATCGGATCGCGATACCGAAACTCGCTGCCGTAATCGACTTCCACCGGGATCCGAGCCAGCTTCTCGATCATGAACTTGCCCGCCAGCGCCGCATGCCAGCTCGTGCCACACGCGATGATCTTCACCGAGCGGAACGCCTGAAACTGCTGCGGCGTGATGTCCATTTCATCGAGGAAAATCCGGCCGGTCTCCTGCCCGACACGGCCGAGCGTAGTATCGCGAATCGCCCGCGGCTGCTCGAAAATCTCCTTGAGCATGAAATGCTTGTAGCCGCCCTTTTCCGCCATAATCGGGTCCCAAAGCACGTGCTGCACCTGGCGCTTGATCTGGTGGCCCTTGAAGTCCGTGAGCTGCACTCCGTTGAGAGTAAGAATCGCCATGTCGCCGTCCGCCAGGAAGAACATGTCGCGCGTATGGCCGAGAATCGCGGGCACGTCCGAAGCCACGAAGTATTCGTTATCGCCCAGGCCGACGACAACCGGTGGACCCTCGCGCGCGACCACAATTTTGAACGGGTCGTTGCGACTGATGACCGCGAGCGCGTAAACACCGCGAATCCGCGCCAGCGCTTCGCGAACCGCCTGTTCGAGATTGCCCTCGTAGTACTTCTCGACCAGGTGCGCAATCACTTCGGTATCGGTCTCGGTCTTGAACAGATGCCCTTCATGCTGCAGTTGCTCCTTGAGCGAAAGATAATTTTCAACAATGCCGTTGTGAACCACCACAATGTCGCCGCTGCAGTCGCGATGCGGATGCGCGTTCTCTTCCGTGGGACGGCCGTGGGTGGCCCAGCGAGTATGCCCGATGCCGTAAGGGCCATCCACCGGGTCCATTCGCATCACGTCTTCGAGGTTGCGCAGCTTACCCGAAGCGCGGCGAATTCCCAGAGTCTCATCGTCCTGATAGACCGCGATGCCCGCGCTATCGTAACCGCGATACTCCAGCCGTTTCAGGCCTTCGAGAATAATGGGTACCGCGCGCCGCGCGCCCACATAACCTACAATTCCGCACATAAGGCCATTGTACGGAACCGTGCGAGAATCCAACCATGTACAGGCTGACGCTGGTCGCGCTTGCTTTGCCAAACCTCCTGGCTCAGCGACGCTGGCAAAAGGGTTTCGATGGCAAAGAAACCAACATAGACGAAAAGCAAATCGATTTCGTGATGGGTTCGGGGAATCACGTCCGCGCTTTTGTTCACCTAACAAGCCGCAATACTCTGCAGTAATTGCCTTTCGGATGGTATGCCGAAAAAGGCGGCTCCTGGGGGATGTTTCCCGGCTACGACCGCCCCGATTATCCCGGTTCCACTCGCGCCATTACCTATAAGTGCATGTTCTGCCACAATGCGTATCCGAAGATCCCCGGCGGCCATCAGGACACCGCGCGGCGGGACTTCCTGCAGCCCCTGCCGCTCGGAATCGATTGCCAGAGATGCCACGGGCCGGCGCAGCGCCATGTCGATCTGGCTTCGCGGGCCGGAGCGAACGCAGAGGAGATTCGAGCGGCCATCGTCAATAGGAAACGCCTCAGTCCCGACCGCGAAGCAGAGCTTTGCCTGAAATGCCATCTCGAAACCACCAGCGGACCGCTCCCGAAGGCTATTCGCAAATTCGACCGTGAGCCTTTTTCTTACGTACCAGGCCAGCCCCTGGTCGATTTCCGTCTGATCTTCGATCGCGCCGGTGGCATGGGCGACCGCTTCGAAATCGCGCCGAACTCGAACTCGAGACCGCCATCCTGCTTCAGCCCGACCTCTGGCGCGCGCAATTCGAACTGGGAGTGGTGCTCGGCCGCAAGCGCCAGTACGCCGCCGCTGAAGAACACCTGAAGCTCGCCGCGCAAGGCGATGACCCCGACGCGAAAGCCTCCGCACTCAAGTCGCTCCAGCAACTCATGCGATGATACAGAGAATTCATGGTTCGCACAGCCATCCTGTTCGTATGCTTTTGCAGCCTCGCCTGCGCAAGCGATGAGCTCACCATTTACGAACTCCTCGCGCCCGCCTCCCACAAATTCGCCATCATTTATGACATGGCCACCACCGCGGAAGGCTCGCCCTATCTCTTCAATCCCATCCGCCGCGGTTCTGTCGCCTCCGACGAGCGCGTGATCGATGCCGCAACCGGCAAAGAACTCAAATTCGAAACGGTAACCTACGAAGCCGCAAAGAAAAATGGCCTGAAGGGTCGTCAGGCTGCCGACGATTACCTCCAGGTCACCCTCGCGCATCCCGTTCCCAAAGGCGGCGAAGCGCGCGTACGCATCTTCAAAACTTATCTCGACGCGGCATCCTATTCCGCCGATGGCAGCGATCTCGTCTTCGAGCGAGCCCTCGGAATCAAGCGCAACGAAATTGTGCTGCCCACCGGCTTCGAACTCACGGCATGCTCCGCGCCAGGCATCGTTACCACCGCACCCGACGGCCGCATACACGTCAGCTTCTTCAATGATCGCGACGACCAGTTGCTGGTCAAGCTGCGCGGAAGGCCCCTCAAATGACAATGCTGTTTCTCCTTATGTCGCTCATGCAGGTGCATCGCGCCGAGCAGGATCGCGAAATCACCTACTGGCTGCTCGAACCAGACACCCATCAGTTCCGCATCTCGCACGATTTCAATGCTGCCAAACCCGGCCAGAAGTTCGTGCAGAGCCTGATTCGCAAGGGTTCCACAGCCTCCGACGCGCGCTTCTTCGATCTCGATACCGGCGAAGAGCTGAAGGCCTACCCGGTGGATGGCGCAGTCCAGGCCGATTTGCCAAAACCAATCGCCGCCGGCGAATCCGTCCGCATTCGCGTACTTGAAACCTACACAGACGCGGCGGGGTATCGCATCGAAAACGGTGAATTCATCTGGGACCGTACGCTGGGACGCCCACGAAATCAGGTAACGCTGCCCGTCGGTTGGATGCTCACCGAATCCACCGTGCCCGCCATCGTTTCGCTCGATAGCGAAGGCCGCCTGGTCTGCCGATACACTAATCCTCGGAACGATGAGATTCACGTTGTCCTCAAAGGCCGCAAGCGTTAAGCCTGCAGTCCTGACCACCATCTCCGGCTGTCTGTTGGCTGCGGGATGGGAACGCCAGGTCATAACGGCAACCGGGATTCGTCAGGATACTCCCGCACAGCACCCACTCTCGTATTTCACCCGATATCCCTCTCTGCGCGATGAGACCGGCGCTTTCTGTCCGTTGTGTTCACCTGAGAAACGTCTCGCATTGGCTCGCCGGCAAAAGGAAAAAGCCCAGGTTCGACTCGTAGGAAGCATCGGCACGTTCTCGGTTTACGATGTCCTCTACTTCTTTGACGACGACCCTAAGCCAGAATGGAAATCCCTGCTCGTCCGGACAGAGCTCGAAGCTTACCGTGAGATCTGGCACTACCAAAGCAACGAGGGTGAAATCTATCCTTCGTTCCTCGTTCATACAGGGGATCAGACCTTGCTTGGGCTCAAAGACGACTGCTACCGGCAGGACATTATTGAACAATATTTCTCGCTTGGCTCAGAATTTCCCGTTCGGGTCGATTTGAATCCGATCTGGATGGCGGCCAAAGCTGCCGTTCCTTGCAAGACAGAAATTTGGAAGGGCTACGATGGCCGGATCGATTTCCCGGCCGGCCGTATGCAGGTGGGGCTTGTCACAGAACCCGACTGGCGCTGCTGCAGCAAAGGCACCGTAGACGTCGAATTCAAACTCAGCGAGGGCCGCATCCGCGCGACAAGCGCCACGTTTGACAAAGATGGAGAATTCACATGGCGGGTATGCCGGTGAAGCACGTCGAAAATCGAATCGACGACCTTGGGGAGCCGACCAGGGTGCTTACTGATCCAGCATCTCAATCCGATAATTCTCAATCACCGGATTGCTCAGTACGTCTCGCGCAATCGCATCCAGATCCTCGCCCGGGCTCATTGTAATCTCGAAAAACTTCCCCTGCCGCACATCCTCGATTCCTGTATGTCCCAGGCCATTGAGCGCGGCACGAATGGTTTGACCCTGCGGATCGAGAACCGACGGTTTGAATGTGACGTATACGCGGGCTTTCACGCCTTTCATTTTACAGGCGCGCCAACCGAGTTGATTTGATATATGATGTTTTCGCCAGCAGGTTTAATATGAACAGGAACAACTTCGCCGTCTGCGCGGCGTGTCTTATCGCTTCAGCCATAGGCGCCGACCAGATCCTCGTGCACGCCCAAACCCAGACCCCTCCCCCCGCTGCGAAGAAGAAGGGCGGTGGCGGCGGCACGCGCGGCCCCGCGGTCCGGGAGATGATTTACGTTACATTGCCCGGCACGCTCGAGAAGCCGACCGACACCAATGGCAACGGCATCGTGGTTCTCGATGCCCGCGACGACTACAACTTCGTCAAGCGCATCCCCACGTGGGACGTGCCGGCCAGCCGCAATCCTGAGCAGGTTTCGGGCGTAACCGCGAGTCCGGTCACCCAGATGATTTACGTCGCCGCTCGCGGGCATCTCGGCGCGATCGATCTCGGCACGGAGAAAATGGTGTGGTCGCAGGCTTATGACGGGAATTGCTGCGAGCGCCCCCAGGTTTCGCCGGACGGCTCGTTTATGTATGTTGGATCGGACCTCAAAGACTTCTGGTACGTGGTAAATCCGAAAACCGGCGAGGTGATTACGAAGGTGGTCAATCCGGGCCAGTCCAACACTCACAATCTGAACTTCAGCGCCAATGCGAAGACCGCCTTCATGTCGCCCAACGGCAAGACCATGGCGATCGCGGACACCACGACGAATAAGCTGATCAAACAGATCACTTTCCCCGATAACATTCGCGTGTTCGTCCTGAATCACGATTCGTCGCTGATCTATTCAAATCTGAACAACCTGCTCGGCTTTGTCATTGCGGATGTGAACACAGGCAAAATCCTGCATACCGTTGAAGTTCAGGGCTTCGGCTGGCCTGAGAACTGGAACATCACGCCCCGGCCGCGCGTGCCGCACGGGTGCCCCAGCCATGGCATCGCGCTGGTGAAGGACGAAAAGGAAGTCTGGCTGTCTGACGGTCTGAATGACTACATTCATATCTTCGACAACACGAAGATGCCGCCGCGCCAGATCGCAAGTATCAAGACCAACGGTGGCGCTTACTGGATGACGCCCAGCGTGGACAGCAAACTGATCTATGCATCATCGGGCGACGTGATCGATATCGCCTCGCGTAAAATCGTGGGGACGCTAAAGGACGAGTACGGCAGAAGGCTGCACAGTGAGAAGCTTCTGGATATGGTGTTCACCGAAGGCAAACTGACTGCTGTATCGAATCAGTTCGCCAACGGTTTCAACACGGCGGAAGCGACAACTACCGCCTCGCGATGACGCTGCTCGCGGCGCTGGCATTTCTGGCGCTTCAGAACGATCCCGATAAGGCCGTCTTTGAGAAGGTCTGCGGCAAATGCCACGCCGCTACTATGGTCCACGACCTCAAGACCGAGGAAGAATGGGGAGAGACTGTGGACAACATGGCTTCGATAGGAGCCAAAGGCACCGAAGAGGAATTCAACGCGGTTCTCCGCTACCTGTCGCGCAATTTCACAAAGGTAAACATCAACACCGCGCTCGCTGCCCAAATCGCACCGGTGCTGGATGTCACTGAGGCTGCGGCCCAGACTATCGTCGACTATCGGACCCGGCAAGGACCATTCGGCACTCTGAGCGACCTCGCGAAAGTCCCCGGCCTCGATGCGAAAAAACTTGAAGCCCGCAAAGACCGCATCGCTTTTCGCTAACTACTTCGCAGCGCGAGCTACTACCTCTGCCTTAGCCCCAACCGGATTTTCCATCTTATCCAGATAACCAATCAAAGACTCCACCTCTTCATTCGTCCCTACCACCGGAGGCATGTAGTGCTTATAAGGCGAGTTCGGGCCAGCTTCATGCAGCATCGTTACCAGATTCGCAATCGATTTCCGGTCGCGACCGTGCAACAGCTTGCGCAGCGAACGATAGCCGTCTACTGTATGGCAGTTCATACACTGCCCGCGGAACATCAGTTCGCCCTCATCCATTTCTCCGTGAGCCCATAGGCTTCCGGTGGTAAAACCGATACTGCTGAACTTCGCCATATCGAGGCGACGCACGCCGTTCGAATACAGGAACTGTCCCACCGTATAAGGCTTGCGAATCATCTCGCGTGCGTGCTCAGTTGCTCCCGTCGCGGCCAGCGCCAGAAACAGCACCGCGCCCGTATGTCCCGCCCCGAAGTCGAGCGGATTCCGCCAGCCCAGGAAACAAACGACGGCGAGGATGGTCGCCGAAGCCATCACCGTCACCAGCATCGCGCGCGTCACCTGGGTGAACATGCCCGAACCGATCGTGCTGACGCCCAGGTCCATTAGGTGCCGGCTGTTTTCGGGAATCGATGAGAGATACCACAGGAGCGCCAGCGGCAGCAGCATGAATGCCGGAATCAGCCATCGAGCCGACCAGCGAATCACGTCCGCCTTTAACGCCGTTCTTGTGAAGCGGTCGATACGGCTCGCGGTCAGCAGCGCCCACACGCCGGCCAGCGCCGCGCAGATCAGCGTTCTAAGGGCCAGGCTCGGCCAGTAAGTAGGATTGAAAAACGCATTCCAGAACTTCGATGCTTCCCGTCCCGTCCCCGCCACGCCCAGCCAGGTCTCACCCGGCGTCAGCATAAACGCGAGAATTCCGTTGATGATCACCAGGGTGCAGAATGATGTTCCCGCATATAACCACGCCAGCCGCATATGCGTCTCCGCCGGAACCCGATCCCAGGTGTAGTAATAGACAATCACCGTGGCAATCTCAACAATAAAGAAACACCACTCCATCGCCCACCCAAATACAAAATTGTGAATCAGCGTGCTGGTGCTTTCCGGACTGGCCAGTCCGATCGCAAACCATATGCCTACGACAGAGACCGCGCCGAAAACGCCGGTAAGTATCAGGAAGAACTTCGAATGTCCGCGAATCACCTCCAGCCAGTCCTCTCTGCCTTCGCGTCTCGCTTTTCGTTCGGCGAATGCCAGATAAAACCCGCCGCCCACCGCGAACTGCGAGATCATGACGTGGAAAATGGCGATCAGGGCCACCACCCCGACACTGCCTATGACAGGAACGTCCCAAACCGGATAATTCATTTGTCTCGCGATTCCCCTTTAGAGCGTTGCATAGCCCAGAATTGTGAATGCCAAAATACCGGCCAATATCAGGAAGCCGGCCCATGTCGCGGTACGCGCGCGCTTGCCCGCCTTGCTGTCGCGATCGTAGAGCGGCACCAGCGCCCAGAACACCAGCACCGCGCCAAACACCAGCATGCCGAAGATCTCGCCGCTCAGTCCCGGAAGGATATTTCCAAAGACCTTAAGAGCTTCGAATTGCGACATACCATTCGGGATGAATCCCGTTCGGCGTCGGCGAAAGCGCATTGGCCGGCGAGCCGAGATCCCACGGGAACAGCGTGGCCAGAATAGTCACCACATTGAGCGCGATCAACCACATCGCCAGATCCATCGCGAGGAAATTCGGGAAGAACGGAATGCTGCGGCGCTCGGCGGCAGGCAGTTCCTCGACGCAGGGCGGCACCGCGTTGCCATGCTTCTGCACAAGGTACAGATGGAACATCAGCACCGGCAGAAACAGCAGCGGCAGGACCACCACATGCAGGGCGAAGAAGCGCTGTACGGTAGCTTCGCCTACATCCGGGCCACCCCGAATCAAAGCGGTAATGACGGGTCCGATCCCCGGAATCATATCGGGAATCTGCAGTCCTACCTTGGTGGCGAAATACGATAGCTCGTCCATCGGCAGCAGATAGCCGCTGAATCCAAAGACCAGCACCAGTCCAGGCAACCCCAGGCCGGACCACCATCCGAACTCGCGCGGCTTCCGATAGGCCTTCATGAAGAAGGCCGAGAACATGTGCACGAAAACCGCGAATACCATCAGATTCGCCGACCAGGAATGCGCGGACCGGATCAGCCATCCGAATTCGACATCATAGGTAATCTGCCGGACCGATTCGAAGGCCTCTTTACCGGGCCTGAAATAGACCAGCAGGAGAATTCCCGTCAGCAGCTGCAATATGAACAGGAATAGTGAGATTCCGCCCCAGTAATACCAGAAAGACTGCTTATGCTGCGGCACGGTCTTATGCCGTGCAAATGCTCCGATTTCGGTAAGGCTCAGCCGCTCATCGAGCCATTCATAGAGGCTTGACAACTTAGATTCGGGGAGGCCTGACGACTTAGGTTCGGGATACGGTGACGTTGCCATCAGCAGCCTCCACGTGATAAGACTTCAAGGCCCGGGGCGGCGGTCCGGAAACCACCTCTCCCGTATTCATGTCGTAAACGCCGCCATGGCAGGGACAATGTATGCGCCGGTTCTCCGGCTCGAAGCGCACCGTACATCCCAGATGCGTGCAGACGGCGTCGAATGCCGAGTAGCTGCCGTCCTCGTGATGAATCAGCAGGCTCGGCCTGGGTCCGAACAGAAACATGGTGGCGGTTCCCACTCCTGGCAAATCCTTTTGAAGAAGTGAAACGCTGGTAATCTGTCCCTGCTCCTGCGCGCGAATCGACGGTGTAGCCAGATAGCGGTACACCGGATAGCCCAGCGCGCTGGCGTAACATGCCCCCATCGCTCCTACGCCCGATTTCAAAAGGGTCCGGCGGGTATTCGAATTGCCGTCAGGCATACTCTTCCTCAATCCTCCTGGCTTTAGCCACTACCGAAATCAAATAACCGACAGCGCCGAGCGCCGCCACGAATTAAACAAGAAAAATTCCGACTACGGACCAGTTCGTCACCACCACCCGGTCCCAGACTTCGAAGCCCGCGGCGCGCAGCGTGTAATCGCGAATGCCATCGCGCACCATCACCGTCGAGGCCACGTTCAGAAACGCCAGCAGCGCCGCAACGATAGGTACGATTCGCCAGAGAGCGAGGAAAAGCCCGCTCACCATCAGTAGCGCTCCCGTGGCCAGCCACGCCCACACAAACGTGCCATACACCGGATCGTGCATTACACTTGCGACCACACCGGCCGGCTGTGCTTCCCAGGCATACATTCCGAAAGTGGCTTCGGCAAGCAGCCCGAGCGATATCGCCCCCGTTCCCGCAGTTCGTAAGAAACGAGCCGTGTAGGGTTCCACATCCGAACGCAATGCCAGCAGCGCCAGGGCAACTCCGGCAACGGGAAACGCCCCGGTGATAAAGAAGAACCATCGAGGCCAGAGCGTCGGATCGGCTGTGTTCAGCTGAAGGCCCGACGGGCTCGCGCGATACATCGAAACCCAGGCCTGCGGCCGGTTCATCAGGGTCATATTGTTGCTGTAGATAAATGCAATGGTCAGGATCAACAGCAGAGCCGCGAAGCCTGGGCCTTTCCACGGACGCCGCGCGTCCGCCCGCTGAGCGGCAGCATAGAGCCCGTAATAGCTACCCATTAAAAGGAAGATCACCGAGATCCACCATGCGCCGATCAGCACGCTGCTGGTATATAAGGCGCGCCCGTAAAGCACTTGCGCAAACAGTAAAGGAGGCACGCCGAGATTGATCACGAACGCCATCAAA
>Ga0302319_10007910_pt1 | contig 20807 bp, 10 predicted proteins | sample Bog_T0_2_FD_203319 | JGI IMG/M metagenome (GOLD analysis project Ga0302319, IMG submission 203319) | Peat permafrost microbial communities from Stordalen Mire near Abisko, Sweden - Bog_T0_2 | ecosystem: Environmental > Terrestrial > Soil > Wetlands > Peat | place: Sweden: Abisko, Stordalen Mire... | reverse complement strand
CCGCTCCGCCATCTTGGGACCGATGAGCACGGCGTTGTCCCAGGTGAGCTTAGTCATCGGCTTGGGAAGTTCTTGCAGCCAGCCGTTGTTGGAGAATTGTCCGTCGTAGATGGTGGGGTCGCGGCGGATGTTCAGCTCGATAGAGTTCTGTTCAGTCGTAACTTCCAAGCTGGGACTTGCAGATTTCGCGGTAACCGGTTTGGGAGCGAAGGTCGTGCCTTCGACCCATCCGTCATGCAGAGAGTTGCGCCAGAACTGCTCGAAGTCGGCATTGGAGTGCTGCTTCTGCCAGTACGCGCGGACCAGATCGTAACCCGTGGCGTCGGCTTGACCTAAAAGGAGCGCGACGAATTCAAGCGCGCTCTTGCCGTTATACAGAGGAGCAATCAGCGGCTGAATGATGCTGACCGTGCCGTCGTAAGCGCGGGCATCACCCCACGCTTCGAGTTCATGGGCTTGATTGACGTGCCACTGACAAAGCTCGGCAGTTTCGTTCTGATAGAGGCCAAGATGAACGCGCAGTGGAACTTTGCCGTTCTTTAGGACGCTCGCGAAGTCGAGATCAGCAGGCGTGTCGTAAGCGGGATTGCCGCCCAGAATGATCAGCAGATCGACCTTGCCAGCTTCGATGTCCGCAACGAGTTCTTTAATCGAGTCCGTGTTGTTGATCGGGTTCGCATCGACCGGGTTGGAGTAGAAGACGGCCTTCCCGACGTTGCCAAGTTGCGCATTGATCGAATGCGCTAAAGCGTGAACCATTGGCGGCTGATGGTCGCCAGCGACTATCAGGCTCGCGCCTTCATGAAGTCGGAGATCAACAAGAACCGTACCAAAGAATCGCCGCTCCATTTCAGAAAGCAGCCCCACTGCCGGATTTCCGATGGGAGCAGCCTCAATTCTCCGCCGATCTTCCTCCGTCGCGGGGCCGCCCACTTTCACCGGAACCGTACCGTTAACAAATGCCCCAGCCAATGTCTCTATTCTTGACGCCTGCACTGCCAGCCGATGATCTGCCTTCGCTCCCGTAGTCGTCGCCCCGCTCTCGATCACGTACAGCCGGTTCATCTTGCCGTCGGGATTGCGGCGCTTGGCGAAGTCGCGGATGTAGCGGACATTCCCCGGAAAGCCCGCATACAGGAAGTCGGCGTCGAGCGAGACGATTACGTCGGCCTTTTCGAAATCGTAGCGCGTCTCGACCGGCTGGCCGAAGGCCAGCTTCGCGCCTTCGAGCACGTTGTCGCGGTTGACCGGCTCATATACATGCCACTTGGCCTGCGGATAAATCTTCAGGAAGTTACGCAGTTGGTCGGCGAGCGTGGGCGAAGAGATGGTCGGCGTAAGGATGCGAATGCCCGCGCCCTGCAGCGCTTTCTGCGCGCTGAGCGGGCCGCGAATCGCGGTGAGGAAAGTCTGCCAGGAGCGCTGGTCGCCCATGGACACGACGCTCTGCGAGCGGTCGGGATCGTACAGGCCGAGGATGTGGGCTTGCGCAAAAATGTCGGTGCCGCCGAGCGACGCGGGGTGCTTGTCGTTGCCTTCAATCTTTGTCGGACGTCCGAGATGGCTTTCGACCAGCAGCGGGCTGGCGTATCCGCCGAGCGTCATCGCCGTGGCATAGAACTGTGGGCGGCCGGGAATCACATCTTCGGGCTGGCGAACGTAGGGAACGATCGGCTCAAGGGGCAGGCGCACGCAGCCGGTCATGCCGGCCAGCGCCATGGAGGCGCCCATCACCTTCAAGAAGCCGCGGCGCGAAACGGAATCGACCCACTCGGAAGCGCCTTTGGGAAACTCGCGGTGCAACGCTTCCTGGAACGTGGGGCTGCCCGCAAGCTCTTCGAGGCTGCGCCAGTATTCTGGGCCGGCGTGCGTCTTCGAGGCTTCGTCCAGCCTCGCGCGCACCGATTCCAGATCCAGCTTGCCCTTCTGGCTGGGGCAAACTTCTTCTTTCTTCGTCTCGCGGGGCGCGCCGCCATTTTGTTCTTCCATCTTCATTGGTTCCACGCTACACACTCTGTCATCCTGAGCGGAGCAAGAATTCGCGAAGCGAATTCTCGCGCAGTCGAAGGATCGCTACCACCATGGAGCTGACGCGGCGCTAGGGATCCTTCGACTCCGTGTTTGCTTCGCTTCGCGGAGCAAACACTCCGCTCAGGATGACAAGTTCTCATATTTCCGCTCTTACCGGTGGCACGTGTTGCAACTCGTAATGTCTTTCACGCTTCGCACGCTGTATTTCTTCACCAGCGCCGAGCCTAAGTCGAGTTGATCCGTATAACTCTGTCCATCCACCACCACCGGGTTCGCGCTGGTGGGCTGCTGGTAGCGCATGTTGAATACCTGATCGCGCGGGCGCAGATTCTGTTCCGGCGCGCGATGGCAACTCAAACACCACTCCATCTGCAACGATTCCTGCTGATACATGAGCGGCATCTGGTCGACGGGACCGTGGCAGGTGTTGCAACCCACTCCTTTATTCACATGAATGCTGTGGTTGAAATAGACGAAGTCGGGTAGCTGGTTCACTCGCGTCCACTGCAGCGACTGACCGGAGCGGTAGCTGGCGCGGACCGGCTCCAGCAACTGGGCGTTGGTCCAGATCTGCGAATGGCAGTTCATGCAGGTCTTGGTGGGAGGGATGCCGGCGAAGCTCGAAGTCTCAACCGAAGTGTGGCAGTAACGGCAGTCGATGCCGAGTCCGGTGACGTGATGCTGATGGCTGAAGGGCACGGGCTGCGGCTTGCGTACGCCCGCATAGGTAATGTAGGGCGAACGCTGGACTTCCATCGCCACCCATCCGAGCGCGGCAACGACGAAAACCGCGCCAAAGATCGTGGCCCGGGACAGGGTGTTCGTACTGCGATGAAAAATCTGCGACATGCTTACGTACGAGCTTCAGAAAATACGAATGAGACCCAGCAGATCTCCAATATTATGGAGCGTGATGGTTGCGGCGCAAAAGAAAACACCCACTGCTTTTTTCGCGTCAGGGATGAGAACTGGAGATTATAAATATTTCGGGCACAGTTGTCGCGTACTTTCCCCGGCGGGAGCGGAAAAACTTCCCGAAACTAAACACTACTGGAAATAGGTAATGTTGCGTTTCTCCATACTCAGGCGGATATCGCTAACGGAGATTCATCACCAACAGTTTCGGTTCGGTCATTTCTTCGATCGCGTAACGCAGTCCCTCGCGGCCGAGGCCGGAGTCCTTCACGCCGCCGTAGGGCATCTGGTCGATGCGGAATGAAGGGATATCGCCCGCGATCAACGCCCCGACTTCCAGTTCGTCGTAGGCCTGGAAGAGCAGTTTGACGTCACGAGTAAACAGGCCAGCTTGCAGGCCGTAGTTGGAATTGTTGATGCGGCGCAGGGCTTCGTCAAAATTCTGATATGGCTCCACGGTAACCACGGGGCCGAAGATTTCCTGGCAGTTCACTTTCATCTCGGGATTGGTGCCGGTTAACACCGCGGGCTCAACGATGGAACCCTTGCGGCCGCCACCGCACAGCAAGCGAGCGCCCGAGCGAACCGCTTCCTCGATCCAATTGGTGACGCGGACGGCATCGCTCTCTCGAATCAGCGGACCGAGGTCGGTCGATTCCTCCATGGGATCGCCGGTTTTCAGCTGCTTGACGCCGTCGACAAGAAGATCGGTGAACTTGCCGTAGACCGATTGCTGCACCAGAATGCGCTGCACGGAAATGCAAGTCTGACCGGCGTAGGCGAAGCCACCGGAGATGCAGCGCTCGGCGGCGTAGGGAAGATCGGCGTCGCTGTGCACGATGGCGCCGGCGTTGCCTCCCAGTTCGAGCGCGACTTTTTTCTTGCCGGCGCGGCGTTTGATGTCCCAGCCTACGGGCACGCTGCCGGTGAAGCTGATCAGCTTGATGCGCTCGTCGGTGACCAGAAGGCTGGCGTCTTCGTTCGAGAGCGGCAGCACGTTGAGTCCGCCATCGGGCCAGCCTGCCTGCTGCACGCACTCCGCCAGCAACAGCGAGCAGAGCGGAGTTTGCGGCGCGGGCTTCAATATCATGGAGCAGCCTGCCGCGATGGCGGGCGCTACCTTGTGGGCGACAAGGTTGAGCGGAAAATTGAAGGGCGTGATGCCTGCGATGGGACCGATGGGGAAGCGTTTTACGATGCCCCAGCGCCCCGCGGTCGATTGCTGCCAGTCGAGGGGAAGATATTCGCCGTAAATGCGCGTGGCCTCTTCCGCTGCGACGTTGAAAATGAACACGGCGCGGTCAACTTCGATGCGCGCTAGTTTGATGGGCTTGCCGGCTTCCTGCGCCAGAGTGCGGGAGAATTCGTCGCGGCGCTCGGCAATCGACTGGGCGACGCGACGCAGCACGCGCTGCCGCTCGAAGGCGGGCAGTCGGCGGGTAGTGCCGAAAGCCTTCACGGCGGCGGCGATGGCGGCCTCGGCATGCTCGCGGCGAGCCTGGATCAGGCGGCCGATTACGCTGCCATCGAAGGGCGCGCGGATCTCGACCACGTCGCCATCTTCCATCCAGCGGCCGTCCATAAAAAACCCGTGGGTCGCGACTGGGGCGAGCGTCATTTCCGGCATGGTTGGCCTCCGCGTGCAGACAAACGCTTTTGATTATAGGCCTTGGCGGTTGGTTGCTTTTTTCTGGAAAGCAAGATCATTAAACACAGAGGGCACAGGAGCCCACTGAGGAGCGGATTCCTTCTACTACAATGAAGACCGTTAGGTCCATGCATATTCTAGAAACCATCGTTGAGCTTGCCCCGCGTCTGCGGCGGAAGGAAATTTCTCCGGTCGAGCTGACTCGCGCTTGTTTAGATCGCATCGAGAAGCTCAATCCCGCTCTGAATGCCTTCATCACGGTGACCGCCGAGTCCGCGCTGGCAGAGGCTCGCGTGGCGGAGATCGAAATATCGCGCGGGGAATGGCGCGGACCGCTGCACGGAATCCCGATTGCGTTGAAAGACCTGATCGATACGGCGGGAACGCGCACAACCGCTGCCAGCGCGCTTTTTCAGGACCGCGTTCCCGCGGAGGATGCGGAAGTGGTGCGGCGGCTGCGACGGGCGGGCGCGGTGATACTCGGCAAGAACAATCTGCACGAGTTCGCTTATGGCGGCAGTTCGCTGGTCAGCTTTTTCGGTGACGTTCACAATCCACGAAACACCGCGCACATCGCGGGAGGATCATCGGGAGGTTCGGCTGCGGCTGTGGCTGCGGGGCTTTGCTACGTGGCGATTGGCACTGATACTGCTGGCTCGATTCGCGAACCGGCTGCGCTGTGCGGGTGCGTGGGGCTCAAGCCGACTTATGGACGCGTCTCCGCGCGGGGCGTGATTCCGCTTTCGTGGTCGCTCGATCACGTTGGGCCTCTGGCTGCGAGCGTTAGCGATGCGGCTGTGGTGCTGCAGGCCATTGCGGGTTACGATGCGCTCGACCTGGGCAGTGCGGATGTTCCAGTGGGCGATTATGTTTCTGGTCGTTTTTCTGCACTCGGCGACGGAGCGAAGGGTCTGCGCGTTGGGATTCCTCGGGCGCACTTTTTTGATGAGCTCGATGATGAAGTCCGTGCTGCGATGGACCGAGCTCTTGCCGTCATTGAGACGCTGGTGGCGGAGATGCGGGAAGTGGCGATCGAGATACCCACGGATCGCGTTGTGCAAAATGCCGAGTCTTTTGCTTATCACGCGGAGAATGTTGCGCGGACGCCTGAGCTATATCAACCGGAGACTCTGCGTCGCATCCGCTGGGGTGCGGATATTTCCGCGGTGGAATATATTCGGCGGCGGCGGGAACTGGAGCAGGAAAGGCTCCGGGCTCGTCACTTCTTTGCCGAAGTGGATTTGCTGGTCACGCCTACGACGCCGATCCCGGCTCCGGCGATTGCCGATCTGAAGAAAGACCCTGCTGCGCTGCGCCCCGCGGAACTTACGCTGCTGCGCAACACGCGGCCGTTCAATGTGTGGGGACTGCCTGCCGTCTCAGTGCCCTGCGGTTTTACGAAAAGCGGGCTGCCTATCGGGCTGCAGATCGCGGGGCCGCACTGGCGGGAGGATCTGGTGCTGCGGTTGGCGAGTGCTTACGAGCAGGCTGTGAATGTCACGGCAAAATAATTCTCGACGGGTTGCTTGAGTCAGGATCGGCATCGGCTGCTGGAGAGCTAAAAACCGGGGTATCCCCCCTCAATCTTTGGAATCATCGGGTTAGCAAGAAATTCCCCGCAAAATCCGCTTGTCAAAGAACTTAGATACCAAAATCCATGAAACAAAGGACTTCGGGGCGGGATGATGTGGGGTTCGCCCGACCGTCACGGCCTCTAGCATCATTGCGCGATTTGAATTGTTGGACAAGGTTAGATGTCACAGGGTGCGGCTGTGGAAAAGAGTTTACGCCGCAGCGTATGACGAGCGTTACATTTGGAATTGATTGTCTTTCGCCCCTTCGGGGCTTGATTCTCGCTTTCGAAAATAAACCCAGGGCTTGCGGCCTGGGCTGCATTCTCTCGCCGCCTCAGTCCCTAACCCCATCCATAAATGCCCGCAACTTCCGCGACCTCGATGGATGTCTCAGTTTCCGCAGCGCCTTGGCTTCGATCTGGCGAATGCGCTCGCGGGTTACGGCGAACGACTGCCCGACTTCTTCCAGCGTATGCTCGCTGCCGTCTTCGAGGCCGAAGCGCATCTTGATCACTTTTTCTTCTCGCGGGGTCAGCGTGCGCAGGACCTGTCCAGTCTGGTCCTTGAGGTTCACGTTGATCACGGCTTCGGCCGGCGAGACTACGGCGCGGTCTTCGATGAAGTCTCCCAGATGCGAATCTTCTTCTTCGCCGATCGGCGTTTCGAGCGAGATAGGCTCCTGCGCAATCTTCAACACCTTGCGCACTTTCGCCACAGGAATGTCCATGCGCTTGGCGATTTCTTCGCTGGTCGGCTCGCGTCCCAGTTCCTGCACCAGTTGCCGCGAGGTGCGGATCAGCTTGTTGATGGTTTCGATCATGTGCACCGGGATGCGAATCGTACGCGCCTGATCAGCAATGGCACGAGTAATCGCCTGCCGAATCCACCACGTGGCATACGTCGAGAACTTGTATCCACGGCGGTATTCGAACTTGTCGACGGCTTTCATCAGGCCGATGTTGCCTTCCTGAATGAGATCGAGGAACTGCAGGCCGCGGTTGGTGTACTTTTTGGCGATCGAAACTACGAGACGGAGGTTGGCCTCGATCAGTTCGCGCTTGGCCTGCTCAGCGTCCATGTCGCCCTGGATGATTTCGCGCTGGGTGCGCTTGATCTCCTGGAACAACAGGCCGGCTTCGACTTCGAGCTTCTCAACTTCACTTCTTACGGCGCGTGCCTGCCGGCGGTATTCTTTTTTTTGCTCTTCGCTGCGCGTGGCGTCGGCCTTGCGCTCCAGGTTGCCAGCCTGGCGGTCGAGCGAACGCATGCTGTCGACGGTCTTGTTAACGCGCTCGATCAGCCGCTTGCGCTCGGCATTGGTGAATCCCAGCTTGCGCACCGCGATGGATACCTTCACGATGGCACGGGCGAAGTTGCGCCGGGCGCGGCGATGGTCCTTGGGACGCTTCTTCAAAGACACGGCCGCGTATTTTTCCTGCACCACGGCGACTTTCTTGTAAAGCTTCGCCATGTTGTCGATCTTGCCGGTGAACTCGTTCAGCCGATTCTGCAGAATCTCGTCGGTAATCTCCTCCTCGTCGAAAGTGACAACCTCCTTGATGGAGCGCACACCTTTCTTGAGGTCTTCGCCCATGGCGAGCAGTTCGTGAATCACGATAGGAGAGCGCGAGAGCGCCTTAAGCACGCGGATCTGGCCACGCTCAATGCGCTTGGCGATTTCCACTTCGCCTTCGCGCGTGAGCAAGGGCACGGTGCCCATCTCGCGCAGGTACATGCGGACGGGGTCGTTGGTTTTTTCGAGAGCCCCGGGCGTGAGGTCGAGTTCAACGTCGTCGCTCTCCTCGCCTTCGTCGAACTTCTTATCGAGCGCGGCGGAAGGCAGTTTGGGGCCTTCCAGCACGTCGATGCCTTGCGTGCCAATGGTCGTCAGCAGGTCGTCCAGGTCTTCGGGACTGACCACGTCGTGCGGGATAAGCTCGTTTACCTGGTCGTAGGTTAAATAGCCCTTCTCTTTGCCGGCATCGACCAGCTTTTTTATGTCGTCGTACTTGTCTTCAAGAGCCAAGGAGTGTCCTCAAATTCTTCAATTCGCCCGCGCGGAGCGTGTGGTACAGTGTTGAAAAGGTGGGAATCTGGGGTAGCGCGGAGTCGTGCGCCTAGCACAAACTTACAGAGTTTAGCACATAAGTGCTGCTCCGTCTATCAGTTGCCCCGCGACCCTTCCCTTCGCCCGCCGCTATGTCTAACTCTGCCAAATACTTAGATGGTTCTAACCGCTGTTTTGTTTCAAGCTGTTTTCTTGTTTTCTGCAGCCTTACGTAAGCCGTCTTCGGCCAAGCTGGGATCGCGCAGCGCCCGGCTGAGGCGGTCTTTTTCAAGCAACAGCTCGTTCCTGAGTACCTTATCGTCGCCGACGCCGGGTTTGTTGAGTTCGCGCTGCGCCTGCTCCAGGCGGCGCCGCAAGTGAATGCGGCGCAGGGCCCGCACCGCGCCTTCCAGGCGCTCGGCGCTGAGTTCTTCGTCCTCTTTCAACAGGATGGAAGCCAGCATCCGGCGCTCACTTTCGGAGCAGGGCACGTCCATTACATCGGCAACTTCTGGCCCGGCATTGAGCAAGACCTCGACCAGCGATTCCGTCGCCAGTCCGCGATGAAGGCTCTCATTCTGGAGCGCGTACTGCGCTTGCCGCGCCGGATCGAACTCTTCGTCCTTAACAATGTCGCGGGCGCCATCGCGGGCGGAAAGATGCTCGGTTGCTGGCTGCATCTGCCGCGCTGAGGCCAGAGCGCGAATGAGAATTCGCTCGGCATCGGTAGCCTGCGCCTCCAGCGGAGCCTTCACAGCGGTTGCAGAACGCTCCGAAGCTACATGACGGAGTTCCTGCCGCAACACAGCCGAATCAATTCCCAGCTTCTGCGCGATCTCCTGTCCCAACTCGTCGCGGACAATGCGGCTGGGCACGCGCTGAATGTGGGGCAGCAGGTAGTTCACCGCTTTTTGTTTGGCCTCGGGGCTGCGCGCGGGAAAAAGACTTCGGGCGCGGTCGATGAGATAGTCGAAGTACTTTTGCGAATGCCGCAGAGCCTCGCTGTAGCGATCTTTGCCTTTGCGCCGGATGAAGAGGTCGGGATCGAATCCCTGCTCGAGCGTAAGAACTTTGATCTGAAAATCTTCTTCCACCAGCAAGCCCAGCGTTCGCTCGGTGGCTTTCGCCCCAGCCGTATCCGGATCGAAGTTGACTACGGCGTTCTTGCTGAAACGCCCCAGCAGCTTGGCTTGAATCTCGGTAAACGCCGTGCCGGAGCTGGCGATCACATTGTGAAAGCCGGCAGCGTAGACGGAAATGCAATCCATCTGACCTTCGACCAGGATCGCGTAGTCCAGCTTGCGGATGGCTTCCTTGGCTTTGTCCAGGTTGAACAGAACCCGGCCCTTGGAATAAATGCCCGTCTCCGGCGAATTCAAGTACTTCGGACCAGCCTTCTCGTCGACAGCCAGCGTTCGCCCGGTGAAAGCGATGATCCGTCCCGCGTCATTGGCGATGGGAAACATCACGCGGTTGCGAAATTTGGAGTAGACAACGACGGCTTCCGGCTTCCGGCTTCCGGCTTCCGGCGAATCGCTCTCCTGAGTCTTGTCATTCCGAACGGGCGCAAGCCCGTGAGGAACCTGCTGTTCGTCTCCAGCGCCCCTGCCCTCGCTGTTGTCCGGACGCCGGACGCCGGACGCCGGGGGCCGATCTTCCTGCTTCCACGAGAACAGCCCGCTCTCGCGCAGCGCCTCTTCGCTGAACTCGCCGGCCAGGCGGTCGCGCAACAGGAAGCCGGAATCGGGCGCGTAGCCGATACGAAAACGCGCAATCGTTTCCGCATCCAAACCGCGGCCGGCCAGATACTCCCGCGCCCGCGCTCCCTCGGCACGCTTCAGGCATTCCTGGAAAAACACGGCGGCGCGCTCCTGAGCGTCGAGGATCTGCGCGCGTAGCTTGGCGTCCCGAGCCTCGCCCGGACTCGAATACGTAGCCTTCGGCAGCGGAATGCCCAGCTTTTGCGCCACCAGCCGGACGGCCTCAGGGAAAGTGATGTTCTCGATCTTCTGTACGAAGCTGAAGACGTCGCCCGAGACACCGCAGCCAAAGCAGTGATAGAACTGCCGCGTGGCATGCACCGAAAACGACGGCGTCTTTTCCCCATGAAACGGACAAAGCCCCGCATAGTTCTGCGCCCCAGCCTTCTTCAGCTTGATGTAGTCGCCGATGATGCGGACAATATCCGCCTGCTGCTTCACCGTCTCTTTGAAATCGTCAACGGGCATGGATGGACTGGGGCCTTCGTGGAAGGGACACCTCTCCCTTTAAGATTGTGAGCCAGATTGCCGCTGATGGGAATATACCGGAATGGGATAGCTGTGGAGAAGCTGTGGAAACAGAGAATGAGGTGAGGATCGGTTAGGAAAGCATAGTTGTTATTGTCAGAGTTAAGTTCTTGTCCTTCGGGACTTAGACGCCGGTTTGTGGACCGGTACGGGGATTACCAATCGCCCCGCGGCTCAGGCCTACTAAGGGTAAAATCGCCGTATACCCAGACTCGCGCGTCATCGTAGGGACGCGTCAACGCAGGCTTGGCATTGCCGTTCTTATCCCACGGCTGGAGATCACCGTCCAATTCACAAAACGCAAGGTCGGTCTCTCCTTTGTTTCTCAGGTCGTCGGCTCGAACCAAAATGGCGGCCAATATGGAGTTGTCGAACGGCTTAAGCTCAACCTCTGTCGCCAAGGACACAGATTTTTCCAGCATCTGCCCGTTCAAAGGAAAAACTTCCAGTCCTTGTTCCGCCTTTAGCTTTTCCAGCCTGGCTTCCAGATTGTCTAAATCTTGCTTTACGAGCCCTTCGAATTGGTCCAGCACTTGGCGAGTGGACTCCACCTGCGCAGCCTCAAGATGTCCTTCCGTCTTTGCCCATTTCAGGAATTCGCGGAGGCGATTAGCTTCGTTAGGTTGAAATTTAGTCCTTATGACAGACCGCGCTTCGCTGAGACATGGTGCTGGCAGATGGAGACTGATCTTTCCTGAATTAGCATCTCCGAGGAGTTTAACCGCCGCCAAGACACGCCTATGAGCGGGCGCACAGCAGTCAACTACCCAATTCGTCTCAACAAAAACATGTTTCATCTGTGCCCGCTGAATCTATCGGGGCCCGGCGGCGCGTACAATGCCGGTTTCAACAGCAGGGAGAATGTAGTGACTTATGATTTCGCGCAGCTTAGGGTCGCTCGGTCGGTTTGGGCTGATGATCGAAGGAAGTTTCTCAAGCCACATTTGCACAGCAATTTCAAACGCAATGCCGTCGGCAATGGCGAACGAGCTGAATTTCACCAGTTCGGAGATATCAAAGTCCCCCAGCTTCTCAATGGAATCCTCGGAGTCCGATGTGAAGCGGTCAATATAGACCCAGAGGCGTTCCGGCGACATCAATAATCCCAAAGGGCAGCGCATCGACAACATGAAATTCTTAAGCTGACTCTCCGTCGCTTCCATGTCAGGGACGCGGAGCTTGGCCTCGACAACCAGCTTGACTTCCGTCGAGTCTGGGCTGCTCACAATAATGTCGGCATGGGCGGGCATCGATATAAGGATACGCTATCTCGCGAAGGCTCGTAAGAAACCTCGCTACGCCCATGTCGATTATTCTGACTTAGGAGGCCAAGGATTTCTTTTTTCGACAGCACAAATTCACACCCGCAACTCCACCATCGTAGCCCCACCCCCGCCCTCGTTCTGCGGCGGCTCGGCCACCGACTCGACGTGCGGATGCTGCTGCAGCGCCTGCCGCAGGGCTTTGCGGAGGATGCCCATGCCGCTGCCGTGGACTACGCGCACGCGCGGCAGTCCGGCGAGGAAGGCGTGGTCGACAAACTTTTCCACGGCGCGGGTCGCGTCGTCCACGTTATAGCCGATCACATTGATTTCCGACGGCGCGTTCTGACCTTCATTTTCAAGCGAAACCGAAATTCCGCGTGCCCGCGCCGCCTTCACCGGAGAATCCGCCGCACGCGGGCTAGCGAACACCTCGGCGATATCGTCGCGCGCGATCTTCATCTTCATCGCGCCCATGGCAACTTCAAAATACTTGTCGTCGATCTTGCGCGTAACTGTCGCTGACCGTCCCGTCGATTTCAGCTTGACACTGTCGCCTTCGAAGACATTCTTTACCACCTGGGGTTGGGCATGAGGGTCGCCTTCATCGGCGCCGCTGGCGTGCGCCACCACCGTGGAATCGAATTGCTCTCGAAATTCGCGGCGCATCTTGGCGATGCGGCGTTCAGCGTCTTTTGAAAGCTTCTGCGCCGCGGCCTTGTCCTGAATGGCGTTGACGGCCTCGCGGGCGTGATATTCGAAATCGCGCAACACGCTCTCCAGCTTCTTCTCCATCTCGCGGGTCTTCGCTTGCTGCTCTCGCTTGCCCTTGGCTGCGAGCTGTGCCTTTTCTTTCTCCAGTTCGAGTTCCCGCGTCTTCAGTCGCAGGCGCTCGCTTTCCATCTCGCGCAATCCGGCATGAAGCTTGTCGAGAAACTCGCCGACATCGCGAGCCTGCGTGCCGAGCCGCGACCGTGCCGAGTCGATGATCGCCGGATTCAATCCCAGACGCTGCGCGATGTTGATTCCCGCCGACGCTCCCGGAACTCCGATCTTCAATTCGTAGGTGGGTTGCAGCGTAATCTCATTGAAGCCGACCGAGGCGTTGATGACGCCCGGAGTATTCGCGCCGTAGACTTTCAACGACGTGTGATGCGTTGAAATCACCGTCATGCAGCCAATGCGGCCAAAGTGGCCAGCAATGGCCACGGCGAGCGCCGCGCCTTCCTCGGGATCAGTGGCCGAACCCAGTTCATCGAGCAGGACCAGCGACTGGGCGGTTGCAGTGCGCGAAATAAAATCGATATTGGTAACGTGGGCGGAAAAGGTCGAAAGATTCTGCTCGATCGATTGATAGTCGCCAATATCCGCGAGGACCGCATCAAACACCGGCATCTCGGCGCGATCAGCGGGAACTGGAATCCCCGACTGCGCCATCAACGCCAGCAGGCCCACGGTTTTCAGTGTCACCGTTTTTCCGCCCGTGTTCGGACCGGTGATTACCAACTGGCGCCGCTCACCTTCGAACTCCACGCTGGCCGGAACCACCGCGACGCCCTTCAGCTTCAAATTGCGCTCCAGCAGCGGATGGCGGGCATCGCGCAGAATCATCCTCCCCGGTGTCTCTGCACTCAACTGCACGGCCACGCAGTTGTATTCTTCGGCGAAGCGCGCTTTGGCGAACTGCAGTTCCAACTCACTGAGCACGTCGGCCGACACCAGGATCCCCTCGGCCTCCTCGCCGATGCGCCGCGCCATCTCCAGCAGAATGCGATGAGTCTCCGCCTGCTCTTCGTCGAGCAGCCGCACCAGTTCGTTGTTCTGTTCGATCGTCTCGAGGGGCTCGACAAAAACGGTCTGCCCACTCGAACTGGCTCCGTGCACCACACCCTGCACGCGCCGTTTCTGCTCGATCTTCACCGGGATGACAAAGCGTTCGCCGCGGATCGTTACCAGCTCTTCCTGCGCGGCGCCGCCTTCGGCGAGCTTTCGTAGATATCCGCGCAGCGATTCCTGAATCCCGCGTCTTTGCTTTTCAATCTCGCGGCGAACCCGCGCCAGCTCCGGCGAAGCGCGATCTTCGAGCGTTCCATCGGGCTGAATCTTGTTGCGGAAGGATCGAAGGAACTCCGTGAAATCAGGCACGCTTTCGGAAAGCGCGCGGGTTCGCCGCCATTCCGTCCGCATGTTCGCCGGAGGATGAAATGCGATCTCGCGCCACTCCGCGGCGCGATCTACCACCAGCAGGACGTCGCGAATCTCCGTGGTCTCCAGGACCGCGCCGGCGATTCGGGACTTCTTTACCAGCTTCGTTATCTCCAGCAGGCCGGAAAACTCGAAGCGCCCGCCCACGCGGCGGAACTCCCGGACTTCCCCGGTCAACTCCTGCTGCTCGACGATCCAGGCGGAATCGGTGGAGGGCGCAAGGGCTGCAATCCTCGCCTGGCCCAGCGGCGAAGAGGCGTATCCGCGCAGAAGTTCGCGCAGAGCGTCGAACTCCAGCACGCGCGCGGAGTTGTGGATTAGCGGCTCAGACATCAGATTTCATGTTACAGGAATGACAGAATCGGGATGAAGATGGGAAGGACGACGACGCGAAGGCGCAAACCGCGTCTTACGACCGGGCTGCTGCCAATGCGCGAGAAGCATTCTCGCCGGCAATGGGCAGCACGAGCACGAACAGAGCCCCACCCTCCGCTTTGTTCTGACAGGTGATTAGTCCTTTATGATCTTGCACCACGCCATAGACGGCGCTCAGTCCCAAGCCGGTGCCTTTGCCGATCGGCTTGGTCGTATAGAAGGGATCGAACACCCGATGCGGCTCTTTGATGCCGGCTCCGCTATCGGAAAACTGCACCACCACTTCTTCTCCCTGGCGTTGGGCGCTCACAGAAAGCAAGCCGCCGCCCGCTTCCTCCAGCGCATCCAAAGCATTCTCCACGATCTGGACGAAGGTTTGGAACAACTGGTGGCCGTCGCCCCACACTCGCGGCAGGTTCGGCTCCAGCGAGATTTCGATGTGGATCTTCTGATCGTGCCGTTCCAGTTCCCGCATCTGTACGCTGCGTTGCAGAAGCATGCACAAATCCACCATCGCTTTCTCCCCGGAACTCTGTTGCGCGAAACTCAGAAGGCTCGATATCAACTCGCGGGTCCGCTGGGACTGATGCACAATCTTGCGCACCAGCGTGTCCTGGTCGCTGGTCAACCGTTGATTCGACCACAGCTTCTCCGCATATCCCATGATTGCCTTCAGGGGATGGCCGATCTCATGCGCGGCACCGGCAACCAACTGGCCCAAGGAAGCCAGTTTCTCTCTCTGCACCAGATGGCTTTGCAATCGTTGCTCGGTTTCAAAACTGCGCCGCGAATCTTCGAGCAACTGGATCAATGCCCGGTCCTGCAGATACTGGCGCACAAACACGAACGCGCCGAGCACCAGCATCGCCGCCAGGACGGTAAACAGGCGAAACGTCCGCGCCGGAGCCGGAGAGCTGTCCCATCGGTAGGCCCACAGTCCCAGCACTGGCAAGGAGAGAATCGCCAGCATCGCCAGCCGCAAAGCCAGCGCACCCCACTTGTCGTCGGCGCTCGGCGCTGTGGCTTCTGTGTGCCAATCGCGCGCGGTCAGCGCGGTCGCCGCCATCCAGCACACTGCGCCCAGCAGCGGAACGTCGTAGAGACTTCCGGTGTAGTATCTTCCCTTCGCGAGCGCCAGGTTCACCGCCTCCGAACCCAGCGCGTATACCGCACTTGCCGCCATCAGGTTCAGGTACACCCTCTTCCAGCCGGCAGACGCTCTCAGGGCGGCAATCCCCAGCACCAACACCAGCACGCCGCTCTCGACCAGATAGAGTGGGCCGAAGTTCCTGTCGTACTCCGCCACATTCACCGACACATATTGCGACGGGAACACGACAAACGCATATAGGAACACCCACCAAACCACAAGCATAAGAAAATCCAGCGCTCCCACGCGGAATTTCTGTTCACCTTCGCTACGGTGCGGACGCAATCCAACCGCCGCTATCATCGGAACCGGGTGGAGGAACAGAAACACATCCATGAACGACGGATCTGGAAAGGCCGTGCGGCGGAAGGCCTCGAAGTAGACCCATGCCGCCTGATTGCACGCCCAGAGAATGCACCCCGATCCCATCAGCGCCCAGAACCGCCGATTCGCGCCTTGCGCCGACCACGCATTGGCCAGCATCACCCCGCCCACCGCGAGGGTGAGCACCAGATACGCAACGTCGCCCATCGCGGTCAGCGCCGGACCACGCGGCACCGCCGCCGACACCGCGGCGAACGCCAGCGTGATCCCGCCCGCAAGTAGAAACCAGCGATTTCGTCCAGACAGACTCATCCGCCTCCATTCTATGGACGAAACCGGGGATTCCCAGATCGCTTTCGGGTCTCAACAGGTTACTTTTGTCACACTCCCTCAGTTCGAATGATCCGTCCTAAGCTGGATCTCGATCCTGCGAAACTTCCCGAAGCGAGCTTCCGTCTTCCGGCAAATCCTTCCGGCTCATCACTCCTGCTAGAATTAGCCTGAGTGTGGAGCGGCCGCGCCCGATCTGCAGGCTCAGCGAGGCTTAAGCCGCTGCCTTGGACTTGAATCGGACCTGTTTAGTCCGTCGCCACGCTCAGAAATCCCTGGTGCCCCATGGCTTTCCCCGTCACCCGTCTTCGTCGTCTCCGCCGCACCGATCAGCTTCGCAATCTGGTACGCGAAACTCGTCTCACTCCCGACGCCTTCGTCTACCCCATGTTCGTCTGTCCCGGCGAAGGCATCCGCAAGGCAGTTCGCTCCATGCCCGGCGTCTTCAACCTGTCCGTGGATGAGGCCGTCAAAGAGGCACAGGAAGTTTACTCCCTGGGCGTGCCCTCGGTGATTCTCTTCGGTCTTCCCGACAAAAAAGATGATGTCGCCACCGGCGCCTGGGCTGACGACGGCATCGTGCAGCAAGCTGCCCGCGCCATGAAACGCGAAGTCCCAGACCTGATCCTGATGGGCGACGTTTGCCTCTGCGAATACATGTCCCACGGCCACTGCGGCATCGTGCGGCCGGGAACTACGCCGCAATCGTTGGGCGCTGCCGCCCGAGATGCCGTGCACGCTTCTCACCGGGGAGCGGTAGCCGTCAGTAACGAAGAGGAGAAAGAAAAAGTCATCGACGAACTGGCATCAATCGTAGCTCGCGCCGTCGACTCCAAGTTTGAAATCGATAACGACGCCAGCCTCGAACTACTGGCCCGCACTTCGGTCTCGCTTACGCGCGCCGGCATCGACATCATTGCCCCCTCCGACATGATGGACGGCCGCGTCGCCGCTATCCGCCGCGCTCTCGACGATGCCAGCTTCATCAACACACCAATTCTTTCTTATGCCGCCAAGTTCGCCTCCGGATTTTACGGCCCGTTCCGCGAAGCCGCCGATTCCGCCCCGGCATTCGGCGACCGCCGCTCGTATCAGATGGATGGCGCCAACCTGCGCGAAGCCATGCGCGAAATCGAACTCGACATCGAAGAAGGAGCCGACATGATCATGGTCAAGCCCGCCATGCCCTATCTCGACGTCATCGCCGCCGCCCGCCTGCGTTTCGACCTCCCGCTCGCCGCCTATCAAGTCTCCGGCGAATTCGCCATGATCGAAGCCGCCGCCCAAAATGGCTGGATCGACCGCGACCGCGTCATGATGGAATCCCTGCAGAGCATCCGCCGTGCCGGCGCCAGCATTATCCTCACCTACCACGCCAAAGACGCTGCCAGACTCTTGGCATAAACCTCTGGGACCGATTGTGGGGAGCGGCCCTGTGTGGAGCGGGCACTGTTGCCCGCTGCCCTTGACCCGTCGAATCTATTTGCCGCCGGCCAATACTCGCGCGTGATTTGCTACCAGCAGCAAACCATGCTCCCGGGCACCTTTCTCCAGCGCAACCAGATGTGGCCGCGCCAACGCCGAACGCGATTGCAATTCGATCTCCGCCAACTCCAGCCGCGCTTGGTATTCGTAGTTCCTATACCCTGACTTGCGGGTGGAGGCGAGCATCGCCTCCAATTCTTGGTTGGCTTCCGATGTCTTTCCAGCCTTCCCTTTGGCGCGGCCATCCGCCAGAATGGCTTCGAAACGCTGCGGCTGGCTGGCCGTCTGCTGCGAAAGCGTCACGGCCTCCCCCGCCCAGCTTTGAGCGGCGGCCGCTTTTCCTTCCGCCAGAAAAATCTGCGCCAATACCGCGCGAGCCCAGGCTCCATTGTCGGCGGCCTTGTCCTTGTCGAAGACTGCCATCGACCCGCGCGCCAGGGCCTCGCCGTCGGCAAAACGCTTCTCTTCCAGCGCCACCACCGCCAGCCCGGTCTGAATCTGCGCGGCACGGTCGTCCTGCTGCGCTTCCTGGGCAAGCTTCAGCGCCGCCTCGTATCGCCTGCGCGCGCCGGCAACGTCCGCTTGCAGAAACAGCGCGTCCCCCAGGCAGTTTGTGGGATAGGATTCGCCCGAATGATAGGAGATATCGCGCATGATGCTCAAGGCCTGTTCGCAATACTTCCGGGCATTCTCCGGGTCGCCCAGTTCCACCATCAGGTTTCCCAGGTTGCCCACCGTCACTGCCTCGCCACGGCGCTCGCCGCTTTTTTGAAAGCTGTTTAGCGCTTGCTCCTGCATTTTTTGCGAACCCGCCAGGTCGCCCAGGCTGTCGAGGGCATTGGCGATGTTTCCGTAATCGCTGGCCAGATCGCTGGTGTTCCGCAAATCGAGATCGATGTGAAGCGCCTGCTCGTAGTAGTCCCTGGCCACCTCCAGTTTGCCCTGGTCATAAAACGAGTTGCCGATTCTCTCCAGCGCGCTCCGCGTTAGGTGCTGGTCTCCGGTCTCGCGAAACACCGGCAGCGCCTGCTCGAAGAGTTTTCTGGCGTCCTCAAAATGCCCTTCACCATAGACACGGCTTCCCGAAAGCAATAAGCAAAGCGCGGCGCCGCGGCGGTCGCCGGCAGCGGCATAGAGATCTCGAGCCTGATCGATCAGCGGCTGGGACTTTTCCGGCTGTCCCAGCTGCTGCCAGGCAGCGGCTTCCGACCGCAACGCCCCTGCCACAAACAGGTTCGCCCCGATGGCGCTTCCTTCCTGCACCGCCTTTTCGGCCGACGATTGTTGCAGCTTGAAGTCACTTCGCGCCGCAGCGAGCACGGCCTCCGTCAGGTCGATGCGGGCGGCTTCCCCCTTCGATACCGGAAGCTTGCGGAGCTCGGCAACGGTTGTGACGGCATCGTTAACCTTGTCCCCCTTGATCTGCGCCCGCGCCAATAGCAGACCGTAATCGACCCTGTCCGGAAAAAACTCCCACAAGGCCCGATAACTGTTCGTCGCCCCCGGCCAATCCTGCGTGAGTTCGTGATACCGCCCCTCGATCAGCAACCGTTCCTCGCGCGAAAACGGAGCCGACAGATCGAGCGCGCGTTTGGCTTCCTCTTTTGCCCGCTCGTCATAGCCCAGAGCGGACCACGCCTCAGCCAGCGCGGAATGCGTAGGCGCATGATTGGGATCAAGAGCGGCCGCTTTTTCCAGCAACCTGCGGGCGGCCAAAGCGTCGAACAGCCGCAATTTTTCCAGCCCCTCGGAATAGAGCTGCACCGCGTCGTGATTCGCCGGCAGAGCGGCCCGAACGCTCGCCGACTCCGCGTCCGATAGTCCGGCTACGCCCAGTTTTGCGCGTAAGGCCGCGCCCGCCTTGCTCACCAGTTCGTCAATCTGCGCGGCGCTGCCCTTTTCCGAAACCGAAGCCAAGGTTTCGCCCGCGACTGTATCCTGCAGGCGCAGGTCGAACCGGATCGCACCGTCGGCGAGCGGAATATAGGAACCCAGCACCACATCGTCCGTGCCCAAATTCTCGCGGATGCGCGTCAGCGTCTCCTGGCTGAAGCTATCTGCCTCAGGCAGCGCCAGGCTCGCCCTCATCTGTGCCACACTCTCACCAGAAATGGTTCGTAACTGATCGCCCTGGCCCAGTTCGGTGGTGAGCATCTCCGAGAGCGCCGTGGAAAGCCACGCTTCTTCCGGCTTTCCCGTAAGATTCTTGAATCCCAGCACGGCTATAGAACGGCGGTGCGGACCTTTTATTACCGCGGAGCGGGGTCGATTGCTTCGATGAACCACAAAGTATGCGGCACTCACCAGAGCCAGCAGCAACGCGATCCGCGCGGCCTGCGAATACCGCTTTTTTGCCGGCGCAGACGGTACGGCAACTGGCAGGCTGCCGCCGTCCAGACGTTGTAGGTCAACTCCGAGTTCCCGTGCGGTCTGGTAGCGGTACGCGGGATTCTTATCGAGCGCCTTGAAAATGATCTGTTCCAAACCTGGCGGAATCTCACCGTGCGCGCTGCGCAGCGGATCCGGCGGCTGGTTCAGAATGGCGTTGATCAGCAGCGAACTGTTTTTCTGCGGGAAAGGACGCTTGCCGCTGGCCATCTCGTAAAGCACCGCGCCCGCCGACCATACATCGCTGCGCGCGTCGGTTGGCTCTCCCCGCAACTGCTCGGGTGCCATGTAAGGCAGCGTCCCCGTCACTTCCTGCGACTTCGTCAGCGTGGCGGTCAGTCCCTGCTCGCTAGGGTGGGGCGCGAGCTGCGCCAGCCCGAAGTCGAGAATCTTCAGCCGCCCGTCAGGAGTAAGCCGCAAATTTGCCGGTTTCAAGTCGCGGTGAACAATCCCTTGCTCGTGCGCAGCCGTGAGCCCGAGCATCAATTGGCCGCCCAGGTCGATTACTTCTTTTGGGGTGAGTGGTCCCCGGCCCAGCTTCGCATCCAGCGTGGTGCCTGGAATGTACTCGATGACCAGAAAGTCGGTGCCCTCCTGGCTGCCAAATTCGTGCACGGTCGCGATGTTGGGATGGTTCAGCCGGGCCAGCGACAGAGCTTCCTTGCGAAAGCGTTTGCGCGCGGCATCGTCGGCCAGCAATCCCGGAGGAAGAACCTTGATCGCAACGTCCCGCTCCAACTGCTCATCCCGCGCGCGGTAAACGACGCCCATACCTCCCGCGCCAA
>Ga0302319_10007908_pt1 | contig 20812 bp, 16 predicted proteins | sample Bog_T0_2_FD_203319 | JGI IMG/M metagenome (GOLD analysis project Ga0302319, IMG submission 203319) | Peat permafrost microbial communities from Stordalen Mire near Abisko, Sweden - Bog_T0_2 | ecosystem: Environmental > Terrestrial > Soil > Wetlands > Peat | place: Sweden: Abisko, Stordalen Mire... | reverse complement strand
CTGGAGCTTTTGACGCCAATACCTTGTTGGAGTTCCAAAGAAACCGCGAGCGGTACGCATTTTTGAAGTGGGGGCAAACGGCGTTCAGGAACTTCAGCGCTGTTCCGCCGGGGATGGGTATCTGCCACCAGGTCAATCTCGAATACCTGGCTCGTGTCGTTTTCACGACTGAAATCGATGGCGCACTGGTCGCCTATCCTGACACGCTTGTCGGGACTGATTCCCATACCACGATGATCAATGGGCTCGGGGTTCTCGGCTGGGGTGTTGGCGGGATCGAGGCTGAGGCTGCCATGCTCGGCCAGGCGGTATCCATGCTTGTCCCGCAGGTCGTCGGATTCAAACTGACCGGCAAGCTGCGCGAGGGCGCGACAGCCACCGACCTGGTGCTCACCGTGACGCAAGCACTTCGCAAGCTGGGAGTCGTTGGCAAGTTCGTCGAGTTTTATGGCCCCGGCATCGCCGAGCTCCCGCTAGCCGATCGTGCCACCATCAGCAACATGGCTCCAGAGTACGGCGCGACCTGCGGCATCTTCCCAGTGGACGCGGAAACGCTGCGCTACCTCCGCCTCACCGGCCGTAGTGAAGAACAGATCGCGCTGGTTGAGGCCTATTACAAGGAGCAGGATCTCTTCCACACCAGCAACTCGCCGGAAGCTGTCTATACCCAGACCCTCGCGCTCGATTTAGCCACCGTCGAACCCAGTGTTGCCGGACCGAAGCGTCCGCAAGACCGTGTGCTGCTCAAGGATGCGGCAGCCAGCTTCGCGCAGCAACTTCCCGGCCTGCTTTCGCCCACAGCCAAGCCTCTCGGAACGCGAACCGCCGCCGCATGGCAGCGCGGAAATGTCACTGATACTGGTGTTGCGGAAAAGGTTCCGGTCCACCTCACTACCACCGTCAAGGAGCGCTTCGGCGTCGACCCGGATACCTATCTCGACCATGGTTCCGTAGTCATTGCAGCCATCACCAGCTGCACCAATACCTCCAACCCCTCTGTCATGGTCGCCGCAGGAATTCTGGCGAAGAAGGCGGTTGAAAAGGGTCTAACCGTTCCGCCGTGGGTGAAGACTTCGTTGGCCCCCGGCTCCCGCGTTGTCACCGACTACTACACCAAAGCGGGACTTCTTCCTTACCTCGAAAAGCTGCGCTTCAACGTTGTAGGCTATGGCTGCACTACTTGCATCGGCAACTCAGGCCCTCTGCCTACCGATGTGTCGAAAAGCATTGATGAACATGGTTTGGTCGCGGTCTCAGTCTTGAGCGGCAACCGCAATTTCGAAGGCCGCGTCAACGTTGATGTGCGCGCAAATTATCTGATGAGCCCTCCGTTGGTGGTGGCGTATGCTCTGGCCGGCAAGATCGGCCACAACTTCGATACGGATCCTCTAGGTGTTGACGATGCCGGCCAGCCGGTCTATCTCAAGGACATCTGGCCCACCCAGGCCGAAGTCGCCGCAGCCATTGAAAAGGGCTTAAGCAGCGAGAGCTTCCGCCGCGAATACGCCACCGTGAGCTCAGGCGACGCAAACTGGCAGGGGCTCAGCTTCCCCACCGGCGACGTCTACCAGTGGGAGCCGGACTCGACCTACATTCGCAAAGCGCCGTATTTCGACGGCATCACGAAAACGCCGGCGCCGATCACGGACATTCTTAGTGCGCGCGTGCTGGCTGTGCTTGGAGATTCGGTCACCACCGACCACATTTCGCCGGCGGGCAATATCAAGGCCAACGGTCCGGCGGGAAAATATCTTGCCGAACACGGAGTCAAGCCGGCGGACTTCAACAGCTACGGCTCGCGTCGCGGCAATCACGAAGTCATGGTCCGCGGGACATTTGCGAACGTGCGGCTCAGGAACAAGCTCGCCCCCGGCACCGAAGGGGGAGTAACGCGCCTGCTTCCCGAGGGCGAAGGAATGTCCATCTTCGATGCGAGCGTGAAATATGCCGAGCGCGGTGTGCCGCTGGTGATTCTGGCTGGCAAGGAATACGGGTCGGGTTCCTCGCGCGACTGGGCAGCGAAGGGTCCGAATCTGCTCGGCGTGAAAGCTGTAATTGCCGAAAGCTTCGAACGCATTCATCGGTCGAACCTTGTCGGCATGGGCATTCTGCCGCTGCAATTCGCTGAAAGCGAAAATGTCGAGTCGCTTGGCCTCACAGGCGAGGAGGTCTACGATTTCGCCGGCCTCACCACGATGCTAACCAGCAAATTTGAAGGCGGCCGGACGCTCACAGTGAAAGCTATCGCAGCCGACGGAGGCGTGAAGGAATTCGACGCCAAGGTTCGCATCGATACGCCGCAGGAGATCGAGTACTTCGAACACGGCGGCATTTTGCAATACGTTCTCCGCCAGTTAGCAGCAAAATAACGGGGACTTGGTGCAGGAATGAGGCGAGGGGGAACAAGGTTTGATCTCGCCTCAATCCTCAATGCCAAGGTAGTCTATACTCTCCCCATGCTGAACGAATTTACAGCGGTAATCAAGCGCGATGGCGAATGGTTTGTTGCCTGGTCTCCTGAGATTCCGGGCGCAAACGGCCAGGGCCGCGACGTGAAAGAATGCCATGAGAGCTTGAGCGCAGCAATCCAATTGATTCTCGAAGACCGCCACGTGGCTCCCAATTCGGCGCGATAAGACTGCACAAGCATCCGATCACCCCAACAAAAATGCCACTCCCATTTTCGGAGTGGCGTTTTTGCTGCGAGGTTGATTTTCGGTTATTTTTTCTTTGGCGTGGTCTTGACCGACTTCGGCGCCGGCCGCTTGGTTCTGGGCACCTCAGGAATAAGTGCGGGAACCTCCTCCTCTTCGCGAGGAGCGAAGAACCGCACACCTTCAAGGTTGTGTTCGCCCATCACATGCAGGCGCAGGAAGTTTGTCGAACCGGACTTGGTGCGGGTACCGGCTACGATGGCGATCACCTCGCGAGGCCGCACATAGCCACCCTGTTCCAAGAGACTTTCCGCGACATCCACGAGAGCTTCAGTCGTATTGACCTTGGGACAGCGGATTGGCGTTGTGCCCCATAGCAGGTTCAGACGATTGATCGTGACTTCAATCGGGCTGAGCGCGAAGATCGGCGAAGAGGGGTGATACTTCGAAAGCTGCCGCGCTGTTACGCCCGACTCGGTGAACAAAGCGATCCCACGCAGGTCAAGGTCGTCGGCGGCGTGGGCTGTGGCTTCGCAAATGGTCTCGGCAATCGAAAGGTGGCTGCGCCGTTCGCGCGATTCCAAATAGCTTTCTTCCTTGATGTGGCGCTCGGCGTCAGCAACAATCCGCGCCATCATGGCGACAGTCTGGACAGGGTACTTGCCTACAGCCGACTCGCCGGAAAGCATTACCGCATCGGTGCCATCGTAAACAGCATTGGCCACGTCTGAAACTTCGGCGCGCGTCGGACGCGGGTTGTCGATCATTGACTCCAGCATCTGCGTCGCTGTGATGACCGGTTTGCGGAACTCGGCAGCTCTCTTGATGATGTATTTCTGGATTGCGGGTACCTTTTCCGGAGGAACTTCGACACCAAGATCGCCGCGGGCAACCATGATTGCATCGGCAACCGTGAGGATGGCGTCCAGGTGTTCGATGGCTTGTGGCTTTTCGAGCTTGGCGATGATCCATGTTTCCCCGCCGTAGGCCGACACACGATTGCGCACGAGACGCACGTCTTCCGCGGTCCGGACAAACGAAACGGCAATAGCGTCAACACCGTTTTTCAATGCGAATTCGAGGTCCTGGCTATCTTTGTCGGTGAGTGAGGGAACGCGCACGGGGATTCCAGGCAGGTTGATGCCCTTGTTTTCCCCCAGCATGCCGCCGTTGATGATGTCGCAGACAACATCGTCTCCATCCACTTCATGCACGCGCAACTCGATCAGGCCGTCGGAAAGCAGGATGTTCGATCCTTGCTCAACATTTTCTGCCAGGGTCTTGAATGTGGTGCCTACCAGGCTTGCGGTACCGGGAACATCCCGTGGTGTGATGGTCAGACGCTGACCGGCCTTGAGAAGCACTGGCTGGTGGTCTTTCAGCTTTGAAGTGCGAATCTTGGGTCCTTGCAGGTCGCCGAGGATGCAGAGCGGTTTGCGCTCCTCGCGGCTGACTTTGCGGATCATCTGGATCAGCGCCAGTTTTTCTTCGTGTGTGCCATGTGAAAAGTTGAGGCGAACCACATCCACGCCCGCGCGCACCAGCTCCCGGAACACAGGCTCTGTGTTGGATGCCGGCCCGAGAGTTGCGACGATTTTTGCGCGGCGTTGCGATGGGGAATCTGTAAGACTCAATTCGAATGCCATTTTGAGAAAACTCCAAAAAACAAGGCTATTTCCGTCAAGGAATTAGTGCGGATGGTCAGCCTTATTGTACACGGGGGGTCGAACAGGATCGGACCAGGCTGGACCATTCCGGGGCTTCATCCATTGTGCAAGAGCCCATTCACAATCGGCGGTGCGAGTTGTCACTGACCTGACGAGATTGGATAGGAATCGCCAAAACCGGAATATCTGCCCTGCCGTTCCCGAAAAAGAGCGCCGTTCAATTCCGCCCCCAGCAGCACGCTGACGGCCGAGATATAGAGCCAGATCAGAGTCGCGATTCCCGCGCCAAAAGAGCCGTAGAACATGGAATAATCGGCAATCCGTGTCACGTACCATCCAAAGGCAAGTGTGGAGGGGAACCAGATCAGCGTCCCTGTAACCGCGCCGGGTCCAACCCAGAACCAGCGTTCCGTTCTCCGTGTGCCGAAGTGGTAAATGGCGCTGAGGACAACGATGCTTGTGCCCAGCGCGATCAACCAGCGCACGCACCGCCAGAAAACCAGCACGATGGTGTGCAATTCGTGGGTTGAGTTTTGAATCATCCAGCCTTCGATGAGATGGCCGAAGACGAGCAGTAACGTGGCCAGCGACAATGGCACCAGCGCAATGGGTACAAGAAGCAGGGCTCGAATACGCCGGCCCCAGAAACCCCAGTCGTCTATCGGCAACTGGTAGGCGCGGCGAAAACCCTCCATTAGCGACAGCATCATGCCCAGGCCGGCGAACACGCTCAGGCTGGTGGCAGACAGGATCACCTGGCCGGAGTGAAAGCTCTGGTTCAGCACATAGGACTGCAGCAGATCCATTGAGTCGGAGGGAAGCAATTGCTCGAATGCACTGCGGATTTCGCCCACCAGAGTGGTTCCCTCAGGCACCTGCGCAACCAGCGTGGTAATCACCAACAGCGCGGGAAACAGCATGAGCATGCCGGAATAGGCCACTGCTTTCGCCGTGTTGAACACGTCATTGGCAAGGGCCTGCAGGGCCGCGCTGCGGATATTTGCAAAAGATACGAACATTCAGCTACAGGCAAGAGTAGAGCATTTCCGCGGATTCACGCCACCCGCTCGTGTTGTCTTGCGACTCAACATCCGCAGCAACCTGGGTAATCAGCCGCAACAGGCCTGCCACGCCTATGTCTTCTTGGTGCCAAACGGTTTATCATTGGCGGGCCATGAATTTTAATTGCGTTAGCTCTCTCTGGCTGCTTCTGCCGTTGCTGCTGCTGTCAGGGATTAGCCGTCTCACCGCCGCAGCCCAGACCCGTCCCGTTCCCAACCCTCAATTGGCATCAAAAGAGCTGAATGCTCGCGTCGATGCGCTGCTGAAGAAAATGACGCTTGAGGAGAAGATCGGGCAAATGGTGCAGTACAACGCCGGCTATGCTACCGGACCCGGCGGGTCGAACACCCACAATGACGAACTGGCAGCCAAGGGCCAGATCGGGTCCTTTCTAAACGTGGTAGGTGCCGATGCAACGAACCATTATCAGCACATTGCCGTCGAGAAGTCGCGCCTTCATATTCCGATTCTTTTCGGACAGGATGTAATCCACGGTCATCGCACCACTTTCCCCGTTCCGCTTGCGATTGCCGCCAGTTGGGATCCCTCTGCAGCAGAACTGGTGGCCCGATACGGAGCCGTCGAAGCGCGCGCCGACGGCATCCCATGGGTATTTTCGCCAATGGTCGACATTGCCCGTGACCCACGCTGGGGACGCATCATTGAATCCAGCGGCGAAGACCCGTATTTAGGTTCGGCCATGGCCCGGGCTTGGGTCAAAGGCTACCAGCAGGATGATCTCTCCAAGGCCGATTCCGTCGCCGTCAGCGTGAAGCATTTTGCCGCCTACGGAGCCGCCATCGCTGGCCGCGACTACAACGCCGTCGATATGGGCGAACTCACCCTGCGCCAGGTTTACCTCGAGCCCTATCACGCCGCGGTTGAGGCAGGAGCAGCTACGCTCATGAGCTCGTTCAACTCGATCAACGGCATTCCGGCTACGGCCAACCCGCATATTCAGACGGACATTCTGCGCAATGAATGGGGCTTTGATGGCTTTGTTGTGTCCGACTGGGGCGCGGTCGGCGAACTCATGAATCACTCCATCGGCGATGGGCCAACCGTCGCCCGCAAAGCCCTCGAAGCCGGTGTGGACATGGACATGGAAGGACATCTTTACGGGAGCGTGATTGCCGACCAGGTTCGCTCGGGCAAAATCCCTGAGAACGTGGTCGACGAGGCAGTGCGGCGTATTCTTCGCGTGAAGTTTGCTCTTGGCTTGTTTGAGCACCCCTATACTGCCGCCGGGCCGGCCTATGATGAAACCCCGGAGCGCCGCGCTGCTGCCCGCAAAATCGCCGACGAAACGCTGGTGCTGCTCAAGAACGACCCCGTTGAAGGCGTCGGTGCGCTGCTGCCACTGACTGCCAAGGCGAAAAAAGTGGCGTTAATTGGACCGCTTGCCGACGATCAGCGAGAGTTGCTCGGCGCGTGGGCCGTCACCGGCGATCCCAAGTATGTTGTGACGCTCCGTTCGGCCCTTCAGGAGCGTCTGGGAGACCGTCTGCTCTACACCGAGGGCTGCGGTCTGCTCAGCGGAGAAGACGCCAACATTCTCAAGCATGTTGACTTCGATCGCCCCATGACCGCCAACGATCACGCGCCCGTTCCCGACGATGCCAAAACCATTGCTGAAGCTGTCGTGACAGCGCAAAAAGCGGATGTAGCCATCCTGGCACTGGGCGAACCAACCAACTGGATGGAGGGGGAAGCTTCCAGCCGGACCACTCTAGGCTTTACTGGTGCGCAGCAGCAGCTTCTCGAGGCCGTCGTAGCCACCGGCAAGCCAGTGATCCTGGTTGTGCTGGCCGGCCGTCCACTCGAACTGAAATGGGCAGCCGAACATGTCCCCGCGATCCTTGAAGCGTGGAGTCCTGGAGTCGAAGCGGGCCATGCCGTGGCGGATGTGCTTTTTGGCGACGTGAATCCCTCCGGCAAGCTGCCGTCCAGCCTGCCGCGCGCCGTCGGACAGGAGCCGCTCTACTATGCGCAGCTCCCCACCGGACGCCCGGCCCATGTGGATTTAAGCCACTTTCCTCAGAATGCAGAAGAGAAGTTCGTCTCCCGCTATATGGATGAGGAAAACTCGGCGCTGTTCCCTTTCGGCTGGGGACTGAGTTACACCCGCTTTACCTACGCCAAGCCGACCATCAGTCGCGCAGTGGTTCCGGCAGCGGAGGTGATTTCGTCAGCCAGCAATCCTGTCGTTACAGTCGGCGTCGATGTCAAAAATACTGGCAGTGTGGCCGGAACCGAAGTGGTCCAGCTCTACATTCGCAATACTGCCGCCAGTGTCGAACAGCCAGTGCGCGAGCTCAAAGGCTTTGCCCGCGTCACGCTGGCCCCGGGCGAGCAAAAGCATGTGGAATTTCCGCTCGGCTTTGACGAGCTGAACTTCTACAACGCCGATGTCAAGCGGACCGTTGAGCCGACTACCTACAAGATCTGGGTCGGCGGAAGTTCCTTGGCGAAGGCCGAAACAAGCCTGCAAGTCGTCGAATAAGGAGATGACTTGCCGGGGAATTGATAGGCAATAACCGCAACCTCGGTTTCGTGTCTAAGGTTGAGTTGCACAGGTCGGGGAGTTGAAAAGGTCCGCTCCGCCCGGGCATACTTGACTAGCGATCGGATCATATAGGGGGAATTTGAAATGCTCGCAAAACGAATTGGAATGAAGGTCTCGACTTCTTCAGCGATCTTCATGCTTCCGATGATGATGGTGTTTGTGCCAGGGGCATCGGTAGTCGCCAACGGACAACAGGTTGGTGGCACGACCTCAACGATTGACGCTCCGGTGCTTCCCGGCAAAGGCGTTGCGGGACCGGTGACTGACGTCCAGCACAATTTCGCAGATCAGGCCTTCACCAAGTCTGTTCTTGAGCGCGACGCGGGCGATCTGCAACTTTGCCAGTTGGCGGCGCAAAAATCGCAAAGCGACGACGTCAAGCAGCTTGGGCTGAACATCATTGAGAACCGGACCAGCCTGGATGTTCAGTTCAAAGTAATCGCAAGGACGCTCGATGTTTCCGAACCAAAGGGCCCGTCGAAGAAAGACAAGCAGCTGATTTCCAAGCTTGAAGGGCTGTCTGGACCGCAATTCGATGAAGAATTTCTCAAAGCGCTCGCGAGGATTTACCGCCAGGACAGCAAGGATTTTCAGTCTGAATCGCAGACAGCTCAAGAACCAAGCGTGCAGCAGGTCGTCCCGCAGGACGCTAACGTGCTTTCAAAGAAGCTCCAGGAAATTCAGCAAATCGCACAGGCGCACAACGTCGCACTTGATGCCAAGAAGTAGAGAATAGTGAGCAGAAACCGACTATTTCTTGGTTAGCTGCAGATGCTGCAGCAGGCTGTCAAAGCAGCCGGGGATCTGCGCATCCCATTCGTTCCAGTCGTGCCCGCCAGGCTTGGTGTGGAATTCGTAGGCAAAGTGGCGATCTTTGAGCCGCGACGCGAATCGGCGATTTGGATCGAGCAACGCTTCCTGCTCTCCAGCCGTCACATAGAGATATGGCGTGATCACAGGGTCGGCGGATTGGACTAACAGAAAGGGATCGTCAGCCTGCCGTGTCGCGCTGCCCATCGGTCCGAAAATGGTCCTGAATCTAAACCACTGCCCGTAACGTCTCACGGTGAATCGGCGGCTTGGCACGTCGATGGCTGGACTGATGGCGCCGGCGAAGGCAAAAAGGTCCGGACAGGATAGCGCCAGCTTTACGGCCGCATAGCCGCCCATCGAAACGCCGACAATGGCGCGGTTCTCTCTTCCTGTTGCCGCTGGAAAACGAGACTGAACGTCGGGGATCAGGTCGCTCACCAGGTAGTCTTCGTACCTGTCCTCCGGCTTCAGGGCAGCATTGACATAATAGGACGAACCGCCCTCCGGCATCACCAGAATCAATCCGCCCGATTCGGCTATCGCCGCATAGCGTGCAACATCGGAATAGTTTGACCAGTTCCAAAAGCTGCCCCCACTGCCGTGCAGTAGATAGACGACCGGTAGCTTCTGGCCGGGAACCAGTCCAGAGGGAAGAAAAACCCGGTAGGGCATTTGGCGATTCAATGCCGTTGAGAAGAAGATCACATCCTGCTTGCTTACTCCGGCGGCGAGGCGCGGATGGTCGAGCGCCACCTGTACCGCCTTACGGCAGCCGCCCGTAAACAACGCCGCTATGCCAAGGGAAAACAGCATTGATGCCACAATTTGTACTTTCTTCATGTAGAAAGCGATTTTATCTCGACTTCTATATGGGTGCGCCAGTTACACTGTCCAGCACCGGGAGGCAATACCAATGCAGACACGTATTCAGGGCACCACTATGCCCGTTCTAGATGTGCAGCTTGACCCCAACGAGAGCGTGTTCTCTGAAAGCGGTGAGCTTTCGTGGATGACCGCTTCCATCCAGATGACCACACACACGCAGATGGGCGGTGGCGGAGGCCTGTTTGGCGTGCTGAAACGGGTAGCCGGCGGCGGTAGCCTGTTCATGACGGAATACCGCGCCATGCAGTATCCCGGCGAAGTTTCCTTTGCGACCAAGGTTCCCGGCCACATCGTCCCCATCCCGGTCGGCAACGGCCAGGAGTACATGATTCATCGCCATGGCTTCCTGTGCGCGACAGACGGCGTCACCATCGGCGTCGGCTTCCAGCAGTCACTGGGCGCGGGCATCTTTGGTGGCAACGGCTTTCTGCTGCAGAAGGTAGCCGGCCAGGGAACAGCCTGGATCGAGCTTTCCGGCGAACTGATTATGAAGACTCTGGCGCCGGGCGAAGTACTGCGCGTGCACCCTGGTCATGTGGGCGCATTCCAATCCTCCGTGGGCTTCAACATCACGACCGTTCCAGGCCTCAAGAACGCCATCTTTGGTGGAGACGGCATCTTCCTCGCCAATCTTCAGGGGCCGGGAACGATATGGCTGCAAACGCTGCCCATCTCCCGCCTCGCTCACCAGATTGGCGAGTATCTTCCCCGTGCGGGCAGGGAGGTTGCAACCAACTCCAGCAGCGCGGTGCTCGGTGGCGTCATAGGGTCGATTCTCGGCGGAGGGCAATAAAGCAGTAATTAGTGATTAGGGGTTAGTCATCAGTGTTTGGTTGCCGGTAATTGGGTGCTCTGGGTCTCGGTTTTGAGGCCCTGCGAGAAGCTCTGGGCAGGCTCCTTGGCACCCACCTTTCCGCATCGAAAGGCTCTATGCTGTAGCATTCTCTGAAAGCACTCCGCGCTTCACAGGAATCCAGCATGCCGGTAGCCGTCGCAAAATCCCGCAGTCTTCGCAGCGATATCGTGTTCGCCTTCATTCTTGTGCTGGCTTGTGCCCTGGCGTGGGTGGTTCGCGAGGTGCTCATGCTGCTTTATGTGAGCGCGCTGTTTGCCGCGGTACTGACACCGATAGTTCGTTCGACCGGCCGGCTGCGGATTGGGCGCTGGCGCCCTTTCAAGGGCTATGCGGTTTTCTTTCTGCTCCTGGCCATCGCAGGCCTACTCACAGCCTTCGGCTTCCTCGCTCTTCCTCCGGTGATCCGCGATTTACACGAGTTCGCCAGGGAGATGCCGGTCCGTTTGCCTGCACTCCTCGATAAGCTCAGGCACATTCCCTTCGCCGATAATTTGAACACGGAAGAAATCAGTGCAAAGCTTCAGGATTTTGCCAGCAACGCGGCCACCTATCTTCTGCTCTCCATACGAGACTGGGCCGGCACCATGGTCGATGTTGCGATGGGGTTCATTCTTACGGTCTATTTCATTCTTGAAGGCGACCATGCCTATGCCTGGTTTCTCTCGCTCATTCCGCCCGATAACCGCGACCGCCTCGACTTCGCTTTGAGGCGGGCAAAGGTGCGCATGGACAAGTGGCTTTTGGGTCAAGGCAGCCTGATGCTCATTCTCGGTATGCTGAGCACCGCCGTCTATCTCTGGCTTAACATTCGTTATGCGTTTGCGTTAGGCGTCTTAACCGGCTTGCTGAATATCATTCCGGTGCTTGGCGCGGCCATCTGCGTGGCGCTGGCGCTGATGGTAGCAGCAATCGATTCCTGGGGACGTGTGCTGGGAGTCGCTATTTTTTACGTGGTATATCTCAACATTGAAAACTCATTCCTTACGCCGCGCATCATGAAGAACAGCGTAGGCCTTCCCGGTCTGGCCATCCTGGTAGCGTTGCTGCTCGGCTCCGCGCTGGGAGGAATTCCAGGTGCGCTGGTCTCCGTCCCCACTGCGGTTCTAGTATCCGTCCTCGCGGATGAATACCTGGTTCACAAGCCGGCCGCGGAGTAGGTTTCCACCTTCTACGACGCAACTCACAGGCCGCCGGCTGCCTGTTCGACGATTGTTAAAGCATTCGTCAACTGCTCCAAGGGAATCGTTGTAGGCGGAGCCACACGCACTCGTCCACCACCCGTACCCAGCAGAACGCATTTCTCCTCGCAAGCCCTCACCAACTCTCCCGCACGCCCATAGCGCACTTCCAACGAAAGCGTAGGCCCCGCCAAATGAAATGCGGTCAGAACAGGATTTGCCGCCAGCCTCTCTCCAAGTTGGCTCAACCGCAAATGAATTTGCGCCACCTGTGTCTCGATGTCGGTCGAGTCAATGAATTTCGCGACACACTCGGCAGCCTGGAACCCCAGCGCCGCGGTCTGGAAGGGATCCTCTCCTCTCCGATCACCGGCCAGGAACGCGCTGCCCATCGCTTCAGGACAGACCACTGCGGTCAGAGGGTAAATTCCGTTGGTCATTGAATTGCCGAATACAAGGATATCTGGTTGCAGATATGCACTAGCAGCCATGCTTAACTCGCCGAAGCGGAAGAACCCGCACTGAATCTCGTCGGCAATCACAATCACCCCGGCAGCCTGAGCAGACTGCGACAGGCTGCGGAGCCAGGGTAGCGGCAGCGGCACCGAACAACTGGTTCCCTGAATGGGCTCGTAGATGAGGCATGAAATCTCGTCCCATGCGTTGAATTCGCTTGCTGCGGCGATCCGCAGATAGGAGCTGCCATGCCGCGTGTTTCTGGCGTTGCCCCTGGGGTCGTGACTGGAGCCGGCAATGACAAGAACCTTTCCCGGCCGCGTGCGCCGCGCCATATCGATCGCGGTGCCGACAGCCGAGACTCCACCAACCTGGTAGAGGACGGTATGCGTATCCAGGCCCAGCTTCCGAGTCAGCCATTCAGCGAACGTGGCCGCCGAGGGCGGATAAAACGAGGTCGCAAGATCGGAGGTCAGGTTGCCGAACGGATCGATCGCCGGGTTCAAGTGTCCGAAATTGACAATACCGTTAGCGCTGGTCAGATCGGTGAACGAGAAGATATGCCCGGTAGGAGAGCGTAGGCGCAGCGTGGCGTTTTTTGCTGCCAATACCTCGTAGGGCCTTGGAGATGGGAAAGTAGTCCGCTGGGATCTGGGGGAAGTACCAGTGGCAACCAATTGAACCTCATTTAGGACGGCAGTTTCGAGAAGGCAGTTTCTTACGGAGAAAGCCGTTTGTGGGTGATGGGTTTTGGGGTATAGCAATTGTGAAACTGCTGTAAGACAAATCTACCATCGGGCGATTGGGGCAGCAAACGTGTGGTGGGTCAGAAAGGTACGAGAGCTGGCTCACAATCAAGCAGGCATCCGGAGAGAGCAAATTTCAGAGATAGTCCGCTATCTCACCACCCGCATAGCTCCATCCACCGCCGCTTTCATCACGCCGCAGTCAGAGAAAAAATGCACCAGGCCGGCTGACAAGGGTTGCAATCCTTCTTGAGAGTGACGTGAAGCTGCCGGTGCGGGTCCGCGGAGGGCCATCTTCAGATCGCCACTGCCCTGCGCATCCAGAATTAGACCGGTGAGCTTGCGGCCGAGGTCAAGTGGAAAGCTTTCCGACACAAAGACCAGCTTGCCGCGCGTGGTGATGACAACCGGGCCTTCGCTGGTGGTAAAGACCTGCTCTGTCTCGCCGTCGGGCAGGCTCGCTGCGCCCGCCTGCTGAGCCGCGAGGTCTGGCTTGAGGCCGGAGTATTTGCGTCCGAGTTGATTTGCGTAGAGGTCGGCAAAGGATTGAGCCGAAGCGGTGTTCTTCCAAGCCGACAGGTAGAACAGTGCCAGCGACGTGGTCTTGCTTTGTTCGGCGGGAGTAGCGGCTAGCCGCTGCCCAGCCCAGTAAATGCCGCCATTCCAGGCAGGTGTGAGGTCAGCCGAAGCTTTTTCTCCGCCAAATATTTTTGCCAGCACCAGCAGATCGAGCTGACCCACCTGGCCAATGTCGTACGGCTTGTAGAACTTGTCCACCAGGGGATGAATATTGGGCAACAATGGCACGGTGGGAGCACTCTTGTGTTCGTATTCACGCGGATTCATGATCTCCCAGGTCGAAGTTGGCGGGCGATCCAGCGCCCCCGGAAATGCCGCGGTCTGGCCCTGGTCCATCCAAATGTCCTGCTCAAAGCTCAGCCCTTCGCGATAAGGAAACAACAGCGACTCCGACAGTAGCACGGGGGCGCGCGCCAGCACCGGCGAGTCCTCTGAAGTCGCCATCTGCTGCTTGATGAAGTCCATTACCTCGGGGTCCTTGACCAGGCTTTTGCCCATCGGCTTGAGCATGTAATCCATCATGACGGCTGTTGCCTGGCCTTCGGTCACTGCATCGCGCGCGGTGTCGATTTCATCCTTGGCGAGGTGGTCATTATCGCCGGATGAAGTGGTTGAGACATCGTCGGGGGTCTGATCGTCCCATTTTTCGAGATCGACGCGCTGGTCCTGAAGGGCATGGGTAAGCTCGTGCGCCAGCACCGGCTTTTGCTCGTCGATCTCCACCCAGTCGAGCATGTTTACGGTTTTCGTTTTGGAGTCGTAGTAGGCCTCAACCTGTTCGGTGAGCAGTGCCAACAGAAAAGGCTTGAGATCGAAATCCCGGTCCAGTAAGCCGAATTTTTTCAGGACGATTTCATCGCGCTGCATGCGCTTGGCGCTCTCGTCCTCTTCGAATTTTGCTTTAAGGTAGCTCTCAACAGCGTCCCGGCTCGTGATGGTCCGCTTGACTGTGCTCTTGATCGGCAAACCGGTTTCATCGGAGGAGTACTTGATCAGTTCATCCACCAGGGAAAAGAGTTCTTTGGCCTGATCGGGGGTGATATGAGTCGGTTTTTTCTCGGTGGCTGGGGTCTGAGGCTGACCCTGAGTCTGCTGGACTTTGGCCGGAGCATAAGCCTGCTGTTGGCCCACTCCAGCGGTTGCCGCTGTCAGAAGGGACAAAAGAACTGTCAGTCTCCACCCCTGCCGCAATTGTCCCGAACCCCGAAACCACGCAAATCGCCTGTGCCGCTTGCTCATTCGATCTCCTGTTTGCACTTCAGCCGCGCAGGAATCTCCTCCCGCGGTGGCTGCTTTCTCTTCCAAGGCTATAATTAAGATGCGGTATTGCGCGGGATTTGATCGGGAAAACTCTCGCAATGACCCAGAAAACTTCCCTATGACGCAGATTGATTTTGCCGCAACCGCACAGCCTACCCCGTTCGCCATTTTGCTTGAAAATGCCGCTACCCCTCATGAACTTGGTGTCTACCGCGGTGTACTGACCCCGCTTGAGTTGGACGCGCCAGATGCTGAAACAGCGGCGCTGGCAACCGGTACAGGGTGCCACGATCTGGGCTGGCTGCGCCGCGTAGCCGTGCGCGGAGAAGATCGTTTTCGGTGGCTCAGCGGCATGGTCACGAACATGGTCAATGACCTTCCTGCCAACACCGGAGCGTGGAACCTGGTGCTCAATGCTCAGGGACGTATTCAGGGCGACTTGACCGTCTGGCGCGAGGAAGATGGCCTGGAACTCGAGATTACTGCCGACCAGTATGAGCGCCTGCTGGCTCACCTGGAACGTTTCATCATCATGGATGACGTGGAGCTTGTTCCGCTGAACGGAGAGGCCGCGCTGGGTCTTACCGGGCAGCACGCGGACGCAGTTCTCGCCAGGGTCGGGCTGCCCACGCTGGCGAAGGAATTGACCTGCACCCGAGTCGAGTGGAACGGGATAAATCTACGCGTAGAGCGCGGTTTTGGCGTTGTTGCCGCACACTATGCCTTATGGGCGCCGGAAGCGCAGATCGGCAAGCTGTGGAAGTATCTCCGCGCAGCAGGAGCCACTCCGGTCGGAAGCAGGTCGTTCGAGGCGTTTCGCATCGCAGAGGGCATTCCGGCATACGGAATCGACATGGTGGAGCGTGACTTGCCTCAGGAAACTTCGCAGATCCGCGCACTTCATTTCAGCAAAGGCTGCTACCTGGGCCAGGAGATTGTCGAGCGCATCCGATCCCGCGGGAACGTGCACAAGCATCTAAGACAACTGGAGCTCAGGGGCGCGGCGCCGTCGTCCGGAACCGAGTTGAAACGTGCAGACGGAACGTTAGCAGGCGAAATTCGTAGCGCAGCTGAGTTAGCTTTGTCCTCAGGCGCCCGCATTTTTGCCCTTGCTATCATTCGCGCCGAATCCGAAGTCAGCAGCGAGGTGTTCGCCTATACGGACGGAGCAGCCGTCGGCACAGCTGTGCTACTATCCGCACCGCCCAGCTTTTAGTATCTACGCAATGAGTTGATGTTTGAGCAAGGCAAATAGATCAGCAGAAAGATTGGAAATCTGAAGCCATGAGCGATACCCCGAAGTTCGAAGTCATTGACCGCCGCAAATTCAAGGCGGAGGAAGAGCAAGAGAGCCAGAAGACCGCTCAAGAAGCTCAGTCAGCGGCAGAGGTAAAGTCCACGCCAGAACCGGTTACGGCCCCTTCCGCGGGTCCACGCCTGGTAACCAGCGAAGGCCGGAATGTTACCGAGTCCGCGCCTGTTGACACCCCGGAACCGCTATTGGCCGACGAGTCAGGAAATGAATTGCCGCCTCCACCCACGGCTCAGGAGAGCCGTGAACAGAAAGCCGCCTACGACGCGTCCGCGCAGCGCCTGGAAGAGATCATTCGCGCACAGAATCCGGCCGTTGGCGCCCAGCCACCCATTACTTTCGAAAATCTGGTGCAGCAGTTTTACGTCTCCGCCATGATCCAGATGGGGGCGGGTGCGCAGGAAGGCCAGCGCCCCCGTGTAGACATCCTTGGCGCCCGCACCACCATCGATCTGCTTGGGGTTCTGGCAGAAAAGACCAAAGGCAATCTCACTCCGGCCGAAGATCGCGCTTTGCAAACGGTTCTGTTCGAAGTCCGCATGGCGTTTATGGAGTTGACGAGCATGATCAACCTCCAGGCTATGCAGCCGCCCCAACCCCCGCCACCGGGGAAGCGATAGGGGCAGGGTGAGGGGTTAGCGAAGAGAGGCCCTGAAATGTTTCAAAGAATCGCAGTGAGTCAGGGCACGACTTTACACGCTGCGGGAAAAGCCCGTGACTTTAGATAAAAACGGGAGGGCCGTCCGCAGCTAAAGCCGGAGCTGTTTTTGCTGGCTTTATGCGGGGGTTGAACCCGCCGCCTCCCTTCGACGTGAGCTTTCCGCAACCTGATTAGGCCGGCGCGAACGCGGGCTGGCAATCTGCAACTGACTGAGATTCCCCTGGAGCGTATGCAAGGCAGCCTCACATTTCTCGGCACCGGAACCTCTATGGGCGTTCCCACGCTCGGGTGCAACTGCGCGGTCTGCACATCAGCAGATCCCCACGACCGGCGACTTCGCCCTTCCGCTCTGGTCCGTTGGAAGGAGTCTGATGCGGGCCGCGAGCGCGTTGTCGTCATCGACACCGGCCCCGACTTCCGCGGGCAGGCTCTGCGCAACGGTCTCACCCATGTCGATGCTGTTTTTTATACTCACTCCCACGCCGACCATATCCTCGGGCTCGACGATCTGCGGCCTCTCAGCTTCATTGCTTTCCGCGAAGGCGGCCCGATCCCGCTCTACGCCACGGACGAAACTCGAAAGACACTGGAGCGGATCTTCGATTACACGTTCTCGCCGGATGCTACTTATCCCAACCGTGCCCGCTTGCGGCTGGAGACGCTGGCTGACAGCACTGCTGTGCATGGAGTAGACTTCCGACGCATTCCCATCATGCACGGCAATTTGGCGATCGTCGGCTATCGGTTTGGCGGCGCGGCCTATCTCACCGACGTGAGCGCCATTCCGGAAGAAAGCTTTGCGCTGCTGGAGGGGCTTGACCACCTTGTTCTTTCAGCCCTGCGCTACAAGCCTCACCCCAGCCATGCCACCGTTGACCAGGCGCTGGGCTGGGCGCGACGGATCGGCGCAAAACAAACCTGGCTCACCCACATCGCCCATGAGCTTGGCCACGAAGCCACCAACCTGATCTTACCGTCAGATGTGGCGCTGGCATATGACGGGCTAACGGTTCCGGTGACCCTATGAGATACCCTCCAGAGCGCACCGTTCCCGTCTTCTGCTCGCTGGCCGAGATCCCTGCTGGTTTTGGCCCATGCGTGGGAGCAATTGGGAACTTCGACGGCGTGCATCTGGGCCATCAGGAGATTCTCTCCGGAGTGGTCAGGGAGGCTCGCTCGATGGGTGTTCAGTCCGTTGCCATTACCTTCGATCCACACCCGGAGCAGTTACTGCGGCCCGCACGGGCGCTCCGTCTGCTGACCCCGATGCACGAGCGAGTCAAACTGCTCGCTGCCACCGGGATTGATGCGGTTGTCGCACTTCCGTTCGATTCGGACCTGGCGAGTCTGACCGCGCAGGAGTTTGTGAGCCGCATCCTGGCGGACGTATTAGGAATATGCAGCCTTCACGAGGGTGGCAATTTTCGCTTCGGTCACCAGGCGCGAGCCGGGATCGAAGAACTCAGGCAGTTTGGCGCAAGCTTCGGATTCGCTGTGCATGTCCACTCGCCGGTAAAAGTGCACGGGCTTGAAGTCTCCAGTTCCGCCATTCGCGCCATGGTCGCCGATGGAGATGTTCGCCGCGCGCGTTGGATGCTTGGTCGTCCTTTCGCGGTCCGGTCAACCCAGGCTCGCGGCCGCGGTATCGGGACGCGCCTGCTGGTGCCCACGGTGAACCTGGCCGCGTACCAAGATCTGCTGCCGGCTTTCGGTGTTTACGTCACCCGGCTAGCTGTCGGAGACCGCTGCTTTCAAGCCGTGACAAACGTAGGCAATCGGCCAACATTTGGCGAGCCGTCCTTTGCAATCGAGTCACATATTCTGAACTTTGAGCCGATTGAAATGGACGACCAGACTCCAGTTCAATTGGAATTTCTGCTTCGTCTTCGAGGGGAGATTGCCTGGCCATCATCCGAAGCGCTAAAGGAGCAGATATTAAGGGATGTTGAAATGGCGAGGCGATATTTCCGCCTGTTGCGCTAGGGTCTAACGAATCCGCGCAAGGTCTTATTCAGCGACAATGTTACGCAGCGCAAACCAGTAATACCGTCGCCAGCAGAACAGGCAACGCACGGGCCGCAACCCAAACATCTCCAGCAGCCCATCGATCGGCCGCAACTCGGCTTGCTTGAATTTGAGAGAGTGGCACTTGGGGCATTCGTGCCGAATCCAAAGCAAATGCGGAACCCAGCCGGGCCACGTCTTATTCGAAAAGTCCATATAACCGCTCCTCGCGCGCAACATCCGCGTCGCGCTGAGAGCAAACCGCCTCTTTGGACCCAGCATCTCGATTGTACGTCGAATCGAACGCGTGCGAATGTCTTCTGGTATAAAGGCTGGTGTTGAAGTGCGCATTGGAATGCGGCTGGAACCTAATTCCAGATCAGCGCACGAGCCACGGAGTATCGGAGAAAATCATGAAAAACCCATCATCAAGTCCCACCAGTCTCCCTCTCAACCGTCGTGATTTTCTCAAAGTCGCCGGAGCTGCTGCCATTCTCCCACGCTCAGCATGGGGGCGCCCTTCCGCCTCGAATCGCATTACCATTGGCGTCATCGGCTGGGGCATGATGGGCCCCGCTAACACCAAGGCTTTCCTCGAACTGGGCGATTGCCAGGTCGTGGCCGCCTGCGACATTCATACGGCACACCTTCAGACCGCTGTTGATACGGTGAACGCCAAATATGGCAATCAGGACTGCAAGGCGTACCATGACTACCGCGAGATGATCGCGCGCGATGACATTGACGCCATCATGATCGCCGTCCCCGACCACTGGCACGCGATCATTGCCACCGAAGCCGCTGCCCGCAAGAAGGACATTTACGGTGAAAAGCCTCTCGCCAAGACCATCGCCGAGCAGCAGGCCATTGTTCGCGCGGTGCAGAACAACAAGATCATCTGGCAGACTGGCTCATGGCAGAGATCGGTGCCCAACTTCCATAAGGCTGCGGAGATTGTCCGCAACGGTCTTATCGGCACCGTTACCCATGTAGAGGTCGGTCTGCCGGGCGCGCCGCACGACTTCCCCAACACCGTGCCGGCGCTTGTGCAAAAGCTCTCATCGTTGCCCGACAAGATCACCAACCCATCGCAAATCCTGCCGGGAACGCCGGCCTGGGATCTTGCCGTCACACAGCCGCCTGCGGAGTTGGATTACGACACCTGGATTGGGCCGTCCGAGATGCAGCCCTATATCGATGCGCGCGTCTACCAGAACTGGCGCTGGAACTACAACACCGGCGGCGGTCAGCTTCTCGACTGGATCGGCCACCACGGGGACATCGCTCATTGGGGCCTCGGCTTCGACCTGACCGGGCCGTCTGAGGTTGAGGGGCACGGGGAGTTTCCGCCCTCGACCGCGGTCTGGAACGCCGCCCTGAAATACGATGTCGAATGCACCTACCGCAAGGAGGTTACGGGCTATCCGGTCGACGTGAAGTTGACCATAGCCGGCGGATCTCCGGCTATTGCCATGGGCACGAAATGGATAGGCACCGACGGTTGGGTATGGGTAGATCGCGGCGGCTTCGATGCCTCCAACCCCGACTGGGTCAAGCCAGAGACGCTGCCTGAGAGCCTTCGCAAGATCAAGCTTTACGAGTCGTCTGAGCACCGCCGCAATTTCCTCGACAGCGTGAAATCCCGCAAGCCTGCCATTGCACCGGCGGAGACAGCGCACCATTCCTTGATCCCCGGCCACCTTGGGCTGATCAGCATGATGGTGGGTCGCAAAATCCATTGGGATGTAAAGCAGGAAAAGATTCTCAACGACCCCGAAGCCAGCAAGCTACTGACGCGTCCCTATCGGGCTGGTTACAAGCTTGCCTAAGGGACTTAGTGGCGAAATTCTCAGTGCGATGCGAAGGCTGCCTTTACCGGGGACGTCGCGGATTTAGCTGGGGCTGATTGCGGGATTATCGCCGGCTTCACTTGGGACTTGACCGGAGGTTTGACAGGAGAGGCGACCGAAACAGGCTTGCCCGCTGCCCCAGCGACAACGGCTCTGCCAGAGGCCTTTGCTCCCTGGGCACCAACCGGTGCCATCGCTACAGCCTTGACCAACGCAGCCGCATTCACAGGCTTTGCAATTGCTGCTTTTGCAGGCTCGGCTCC
>Ga0302319_10007903_pt1 | contig 20819 bp, 16 predicted proteins | sample Bog_T0_2_FD_203319 | JGI IMG/M metagenome (GOLD analysis project Ga0302319, IMG submission 203319) | Peat permafrost microbial communities from Stordalen Mire near Abisko, Sweden - Bog_T0_2 | ecosystem: Environmental > Terrestrial > Soil > Wetlands > Peat | place: Sweden: Abisko, Stordalen Mire... | reverse complement strand
CCATAGTTGGGCGTGGCGTAGGTCGAGGCCGTGCCATAGTTGGGCGTGGCGTAGGTCGAGGCCGTGCCATAGCTGGGCGTGGCGTAGGTCGAGGCCGTGCCATAGCTGGGCGTGGCGTAGGTCGAGGCCGTGCCATAGCTGGGCGTGGCGTAGGTCGAAGCCGTGCCATAGCTGGGCGTGGCGTAGGTCGAAGCCGTGCCATAGCTGGGCGTGGCGTAGGTCGAAGCCGTGCCATAGCTGGGCGTGGCGTAGGTCGAGGCCGTGCCATAGTTGGGCGTCGTATAGTGGGAGGTCGTGCCGTAGCTGTTGGCTGACGTGTAGTTGCCCGTCGCGCGGGCAGACCCCACGCTATAACCAGGCGTCGTGGTATCTGAGTCGTAAATTGAGGTGTCCTGAGAATTGCCCATAGTGGCAACACCCACCAGGATGGCGAAGCCAAAGACTATTTTGGCATTCTGAAACATCTGACTCAAGTTCATACTGCATTCTAAAACGGCTGTAAAATTTGTCAATGCCATTTGCCATTCCGATGATTCCGATGTCAAAACCTTGAACAATCCAAGGCGAAGGTCCAATTGGGGCAGGCGTTCCGCCGTTAATAGTCTGAAGGGAGGAGCAACGTGGTCGCGGTTCGATCCGCCTCGGTGATGATCCAGAATTTCTCACCATTGGCGGAGTGGTAAACCGAAAGAATCCGAAATCCTTCCCGCAATGAGAAATTATTTTCATCTCGGTTGGCGGGTGTTACATCGCCCCAATCTGCTTGAATATGGCGTCCGAGTGCCGTTAAAATGTCATCCGTCGTGAGGGTTTCGAGGGCTGCCGGGGTGATGACGAGTTGGCCCGTGTTGAACTTCATTTCGCTGGTGAGAATCATATTTTTGTCGAGTTGGCCCCGATTTTTCGGAGCGGTTTTGTTTTTCACTGTTCATTGAAAACAACCGCTGCGGAAAACGGCCAACGGCGGCGGGAGCGCATAAACGGAGAACGCGGAGCATCAGCAACGAAGTGCCAATGCCTTGGCGCGTGCGCTGCGCGGAGCTACGTAGTGAGAAGTGGACGCCGTGGGAAAATGATTCCCAGCGCAATGAGGTAACAGGCAAACGGACATCACGACAGCCCCGAAACCGAATGCCCTTAGATGACAATTATGTCGCAAAATTCACATTGCAAGCGACACCAGCCGAGCTTATACTTGTAATAGTGGAGGATTATATGAAGGATTTACCAAGGGAAATTTTGCAGGAATCACTGATCGCATTGCACGCGGAGCGGCTGCCATCCTGGGTGGTTGAACGGCTGGCGAGCGACTTCAACATGAAAGTGCTTGTGAACTTGCGCCAGCTTGCAGCGCGAGAGATTACGAATCGAAAAATCGCGCGGCTGTTCACCGCTGGGCGGGGAAATGAAGAGGGGTTCAGGGGAGAAACGGTCGTTTCTCCACCTGACGAGCAAGCCCGGTCGAACTCAGGTGAGACAGGGGCTTTAGCTCGCACAACCGCACCATGAAAACGAAGCAGCTACGCATCCGCCTGGGAGATGAGGCTTGGAAGCAGTTTCGCGACTTGCCACCACGCGCAAGAGGTCAAGCGGTATCGCTGATCCTCGGCGCGGGGGGGCTGGGCGTGAATCTGCGCGAGTTGCTTGCCGTTCGTCAGGATGTTGCCAGAGCAAGCAACCTGATGAACCAGAGCTTAAAAACGAGTTGGGGGAAAACGGCGGATGGTGTAGCTGCGAGTGAAATGGTGCAGTTGTTCCGTCGGGTGCTGACATGAAGGTGATTGTGAAAATTAAACGGTCGGGTGGGTCGCTGCGCCGATTGCTGGCGCATGTTTACAAGCCGATTGGACGGACGGCGCGGGAAGTGGTGGCATTGCAGCCTGATGGCAGTCGGGTGGCCGGGGTCATTAATGGGATGGCTGGCGGGATGACGCGCGTGCCGAAACTGGACGCCTCGGCGCTGGCGTGGGGGCTGACTGGCCGGGGCGAATACCGGCATGTCATTATCTCTGCCGATGACTGCAAGAATCTGGACGAACGCCGAAAGCAAGTGAGAGCGTTGCTGCAATTGGGCCGGGAATGGGTCAAGCGGTTCGTGCCGGGCGGTTGTTACCTGGGAGTGGTGCATGATGATCGCGAACACATGCATCTGCACCTGGTGCTGCGTAACGAATCGGTTTCCGGCGCGGCGTGCGGCTGGATTAAATCGACAATCCGCGTGATGCAAAGCATGGCTTGGGTATCACCGGAGACGAAACAAGAATTTGGAATTGAATCTGGCCGTGGGGCTGGCCGTAGCAATCCCGAATTCAGTGATGCGCCGTATCCGCTGGCGGCGTCACTGGATGCAAAAAAATTGGCGGAAATGGAAATGGACAAAATTCATGCGAATATCAGAACCGGAGCAATCCAAGTTGGCCGAGTCAATAAAGATGGACAGATTACCAGCATTATCTTCAACGGGCGTCGTATCAGGTTACGAACAATTCGGGGGCTGGCTGAATGTGGGAGGATGGTTCATCCCCAAAGAACGAATGACGCTCCTCGGCAGCTCCAGCGGAGATATAAAAATCTGGCTGGACTGCGGGCTAACCCTGTCTCTCACATTGCGTAGCAATGTTGACTTTCGCGAGGCGCAAAGGTCAATCTTGAGTGAGCAAGACATCTCAAAGCTCGTCCAGAGCATCAGCGTCGGTCGTGCGTAAGGCGGTTGCGCTCAAGAAATCAGTTTTGAGACCGTGTACGGCGTGATTTGCCAAAAGCTGTCCACTTCGGGCGGCTTGACCACGGCGCGGTAGTGTTTGAACACCACGCCAGGGCTGTTGCCCATTTCAGCGGCGGTCAGATTTTCATTTTTGAACTTGCCAAAATGGAAGCTTCCAAAGGAATGTCGAAGTCCATTATGCGGCCATTCCTTAACGACTGGCGGGCGTCCTGGGTCATCCTTGCTGGCCGCGCGGCCATTTACAAGGTGCTTCAACCGTTCGCCGAAAAGGTCAACATCGGGTGCGACCTCACCTGTTTTCTTCGCCGCCTTTAGCAACCATTCTAAAAGGTTCTCTTGAATTTTGACGATACGCCGCTGGCGGGTTTTGGCTTTGGCTGCTTTGACTTCAATCGTTCGCGCATCCAAGTCAATCTCCGACCAGTCCAGCGCACAAATTTCCGAACGGCGCAAACCGGCAAACAATCCAATCGCGATGGGTGCGGCCATTTCTGGCATGCAATCCAGCGCTGCCGCGAGCAATGCTTGTGCTTGGTCGGGCGTTAATATGCCTGGCGGGTTGTCGTCTAAAATAGGGCGCGGCACACGCTCTGCTGGATTGGTCGCGCAGTATTCGCTGCTGATGGCGTAGTTGAAAATCGTCGTCAAGGTAACGATATAATTCTTCCGCGTGCGCGGTTTCCATTCAGATTCTCCGATCCAGTCTTCAATGTCGGCTTTGCGGATGCTGTGAATTTCCACTTGCCCGTATTCCTCGTTTAAAATTTTGATGGCGCTGCGGTAGTTGCGCATAGTGGTGGCCTTGCATTGCATCGCATCGCGTGATTTGATGAACTCATTCGCCACGGCCTCAAACACCCGAGTGCCGCCAGCGGGGCAGGCGTGCTTAAGCCAGTAAGTCACGATTTCGGTCAATGTGGCCCTGCCGTCAATGCGCTTGTAAGAGTTTACCGCCTCGGCAACCTGGGTCGGGGTCAATTCAAAGTAGTGGGCACCGCTGGCAACTTTCGGCTCATGCTGCTCGGCAAACCACTTTTTCGCTTCGGCTTTGGTATCAAATGACTTTTTGATGACCTTGCCGCCCGTATATCGTTTGCCAAGCATCACCCGCCAAAACACATTCCCTTTGCCATCGTCATCTTTGAAGATGTTCACGCCCGAAATTTGCTTTTCTTTCATGCCTTAATCTTTCCAGAACCTTTCCAGACAGTCAAGGTGGAAAGCTGCAATTAGCTCGTTTAGTGAGTATTTACAAGGTGTTTACCTTGCTGTTTGGCGCTATATATTTTAGGCTCATAACCTGAAGGTAGTTGGTTCAAATCCAGCCCCCGCAACCATTTCGGAATGACAAAAACCCCTGTGCAAACAGGGGTTTTTTGTTGGCTCAAGGCTTCGCTTTCTGGCTGACCCGAGATTCGCAAAGGGGGCAATCCGTCATGGATGAGATCGTGGCGGCCGCAGCGGCAGGGTGAGGGTAAATGTCGCGCCCAGTCCGGGACCGTCGCTGTGAACCTTCAAGGAGCCGCCCAGTGCCCGCGCCGACAGGGCCCCGTTGTGCAACGCAAAACCGTGTCCACCCTTGCGCGTGGTAAAGCCGTGATTGAAAATGCGCGTCAAATTCTCCGCCGGTATCCCGATGCCATTGTCCACGACGCAAATCTGAATTCCGCCCCCGGCGGCGGAAATCCCGATCCTCAACTCCTTGTCGTTGCGATCCGCCTCGTCGCAAGCGTGCTCTGCGTTGCGAATCAAGTTCACCAAAATCTGCAATACTTTATGCTTCTCCACCACGATCGGCGGCAAGTCCGCATAATCCCGCACCAATTTGATATCATGCCGCGCCAGTTCACCGGCGTTCATGCGCAAGGCGTCCTCCACCAGATCCGCCACTTTAACGCTTTCGGTGACGCCGGAAATCTTGGCATAATTTTGCTGCATGGCCACAATATCTTTGATGTGTTCAATGTTTTCCCGCAACAATCCCAGTTCCACCAGGGCTGTTTGCTGTTCCTGCACCAGTTGTCCGGCCAGTTGATCCAGATAAACCGGCAAATGCCGCCCCTGCGGGTGGGCGGTCAGGAAACCCGCCAGATCGGCGGCGTGCTGGCTCATCAGTGAGGCCACCTTGCCCACCTGGGATATTTTGGATTGCTTCAACTTGTCCGCGACCAGCGTGGCGGAAATATTGACGCTGTTCAGCACGTTGCCGATATTGTGCAGGACACTTGTGGCCACTTCCGCCATGCCCGCCTGCCGGGACGTTTCCAGCAGTTGGCGGTGGACCTGTTCGATTTCCAGCCCCATTCGCTTGCGTTCCTCGATCTCTTGTTCGAGCGTTTGGGTGCGCTCGGCCAGTTCGGTGGTGCGCTTGCGCACTTCGGTTTCCAGGCGGCGGCCAAACTCCTGGAGTTCGCCCTGTTTCAACTCCAGATTGCGGATCCGCCGGAAATGGATGCCCATCAGGAGCGCCAGCCCCAGGCCCCCGCACAGTGAATAAAACAGCAGGGTCTGTTCAAAATGCGGAAGTAATTTGACCGCCAGGGAGTCGCCGGTTTGGTTCCAAATCCCGTCCGCATTGGCGGCGGTCACCCGGAAGGTATAGCGGCCGGGTTTGAGGTTGCTGTAAGAAACCTGGTGCCCGTTGAGGTTGACCCAGTCATGGTCAAACCCTTCCAGTTGATAGCGGAACCGGATTTTTTCCGGCGCGATGTAACTCAAGCCCGCAAACTCAAACTGCAAATCACCGCGCCCCGGCGGCACGGTGATGTTTCCCGCCGGGGAGAATTCCTTCCCGTTGGCCAGCACCCGGTTGATGTGGACCGGCGGCGGCACGCCGTTGGTGAAAATGTGGGCGGCATCAATCATCACCACCCCGGATGAACCCGGGACCCAGATGCGACCGTCCCGCGTTTTGCAGGCGGAATAGGATTCGCTCGAGCGGCCGGTGGACTTGACTGCTTCCAAGCCATTGAACAATTCGCAGTTGACGCGGATGGCCTTGCCCTCGGCAAAATCATTGAGCTCCGCCCGGCGGATGCGAAAGATGCCATGACTGGAGGAAAACCAGAACCAGCCGCAGTCATCCGGCACGACTGCATAGATCCAGCTGTCAGCCAGGCCGTCTTCGGGTTTGATATTCTTGATTTGACCGTCCTTGATGCGGGCAATTCCGGTGGCCAGTCCCACCCAGATGCTCCCGTCCCCATCCTGACAAACCCAAAGCGCGTTGTCACTGGAAAGCCCGTTGGTCATGGTCCAATGTTGGACGGCCCCATCCTGCAGCCGGAAAATGCCGTTCTTGCTGGCGACCCAGACGGCGTCGTCCCTGGCGACAAACAAGTTGTTGATCCAATAGAAGAGGGGTGGCGCGCCATCCTTGTATTGGTAATGGTGCAATTCGCCATCCCGAATGCGAAACACGGCATCGCCGGTGCCAGCGGCGACCAGGACACTGTGGGAATCTTCCGTGATGGCCGAGGTCCAAATGGAATTGGTCAAGCGGGCCAGCAACCGCCCATCGGAAATGATATTGATGTTCTTCTCGCCGTCCTCGGCATAAATCTCGCCATTGCGGGCTTCAAAACACAACTTGACGTAGGTGTTGGGAATGAGTGATGCGTCCGGATAATTCGTCGCCGTTTTGCCATCAAAGTAACTAAGGCCGGAGTCGGTGGCGATCCACAGCCCGCCGTTCTTCGAGGCGGCCACCGATTGGCACGCTCCGTCACCGATGCCTTGGTTGGCGGAGTAAATTGGGAGCTTCACGTCGGACAACTGGCTCAATCCGTCCCGGGTGCCCACCCAAAGGCTGCCTTCGGCGTCTTCACACAACGAAGTGACAAAATCGCTGCCCAGGCCGTCCACTTTCCTTAAAAAATCGAACTTTCCGTTTTCATGGCGGGCCACCCCCCCGCTGGCGGTGCCCACCCACAAAATCCCCTGACGGTCCACCAGCAGCGCGGTGACCGGCCAATCAAAGCCGGGAACCTTGCTGACCTGTCCGCCGGCGCAACATTGCAACCCGAAACCGGTGCCGATCCAAATCTGCCCGGACGGATCCGCCGCCAGCGCAAAAATGTTCTGTTTCGTCAGCGGTTCATGGTCGATGGCCACCAGCTTCCCCTGCGCCCAACAATACAATCCATGCTCCGCCGTGCCCAGCCAGATGCCGCCCGCAGGATCCTCGCACAGCGAAATGACCGGGCCCATGTTCGTGCTGCCCGGAAAACTCCCGGTCTCACGGGCTGCGGACCAGCGGTCCACCGCCCTGCCATTTGCGGCCCAAATGGCGCCATCCCGCGCTTCCATGATCGCACTGGCCTCCGTATCCATGCCCGGCTGCGACCATCCCGCGCCATCAATCGCCAAAAACGTGGTTCCGTCGTAACGACCAAACCCCCCGTTTTGGATGCTAAAAAGTATTTTACCGTCGCGGCAAGCGACCAGATTCCTGACGTCGTGGCCCTGGGCCGAAGGCAGTGCAATGGGAATCACTTGGAATGCAAGCCCGTCAAAGCGAACCAGTCCGTCCTGCGTGCCCAGCCAGAGATACCCGTCCCGGGATTGAGTCACGCAGCTGATTTGGTCCACTGGCAAGCCATGTTGGCGGGTCCAGTTCCGGCAGTTATACTGGGAAATGCTCCGGGCCGGATCCAACGCCAGGCCGTGCGTAATCACCAGGAACTGCAACGCCAACACCCCCGCCACCCACGCGGCACGCAGCCCGCGGGGACGCTTCAAACAAATGCGGGCTGAAGGTTCCATGGCTTGACGCAGCAATTCGCGAAATACTCATCGTCATATCGTCCGAAACAAGGTTGGCTTAAGGTCTATTTCTGGGCTGAATATATGGAAAACGGGCCAGCCCTGCCGCCGACTTGAAACAATCCCAATTCACGCAGGTCGTCAATGACGTCCAAATCATTTCCGCCGCGGAACAAAGCGCGAAGGCCGCCGCCGTCAATGACATCCTGGCCATGCCTGACATTCTGCGCACCGGCGTGGCTTCGCGCGCGGAATTGGTGGCCCAGGATCAAACCGTCACCCGCGTGGGAGCCAGCACCATTTTCTCGTTCGACCCGACCAGCCGCACGATTGACCTGAAGCAAGGCAGCCTGCTGTTTCATGCGCCCCACGGCAAGGGTGGCGGCAGCATCCACACCGGCGCGGCCACCGCGTCTGTGCTGGGCACGACGGTGATTGTGGCCACCACGACCAACGGCGGCTTCAAGGTGCTAGCCTTGGAAGGCCAGGCACCCGGCGTCTGGTAGCTGTCACTGAAGCACAGGGAACGCACGGCGGAGACGCCGTTCGCTTGCAAGACGGCGACAAACTGCCGGGTCTTATCCAACGCGGAGACTTCATCCCGATCACCGTGGACAAATACCAGCGGACAATGCAAATGGCCCCATTTCGCGGAATCAAAGCCTGCTGAGACCACAGGAGACTCAATCCCCGCCTTTCGCGCCATTCTATCTAAAATAAAATCAGCAAAGCCGCTGCTGTTGAGCTGGATGATGAGTCGAGGCTGGCTGTCAGGATATTGCACTGCATAGCTGAGCATCTGATTCGCGCAATCCCCGAAACCGACCCAGGCCATGGCATGGGTGTCGGCCCAACTTTGGCTCTCGAGGTATTTCAGCACCACATCCATTTTGTTGGAAAATACGCCGGCGCTCTTTCGGTTGTATTCCAGACAGACGACGGCCAGTCCAAATTCAGGCATTTGGCGAACATCCTTGCCATTGCTCATTAATCCCCCAGCGGAATCGCGAGCGTAAACCACAACCGGGCAGGGCCTGGTGGCTTTGGGCCGCACCGTCACACATTGGAAGGAATCATGCTCTGCCGTCTCGAACGTCAGCCATTTGGTTACGCTCCGGTCTTGCGCGCTGGCCCAGAACAGAGCGCCCAAAAATAGCAGCACGCCCGCAAGGAAACCGACGCCCCATCCTGAAAAAACGAGGGAGCCGCCGCGGCCGTCGACGGGGCGAAAGATCAAGCACAATACTCCGGCCAGGCCGATGCCGGCCCCCTTCCGCGATATATTCTCTGGTGTTCTTCGCCCCACTCCGGGATGCCATACACTTCCCAGTTCCAACAGCACCCAGAACAGTGTTGCGGTCGCAAGCTCGAAAAGGCCGCCATCAAACCAGAAGCCGATTAGCATGACAATGGCTGCAGCACGGCAGGCCGTGGTCAAAATCACGGTCTCGCCTTTGTCATAACGCCGTGGTCCACTCCCGCCCCTTCCAGAAAGCATGATCCAAATATATACGCCAAAGCAAAACAACGCGGGTAATCCCACCATGGAACTCAACAGGAGATAATTGTTTGTTTGAATCGCGGCACCGTCGTTCAGGCGTGGGGGAAGATAGTACTCGCGATACACCGGTTCCGCGTTGTTCCAACCAACACCGAGCCAGGGATTGTCAGTGGTGATTTGCAACGCCCCCTCCCAGCTTGCCACGCGATTGCGCCACGAAAAATCCTGGGTATTGGCAACCGAGAAGGCGCGATGGGGAGCCAGCCAGGCAGTTCGCTCTAAATGCCAAAAACACCCAGTAAAAGTCGCGGCCAAGATCACAATCAACCAGCAGGCGTTGCTACGCAACCGGCGCTTTGCGCCGCAAGCAAGGCCATCGGAGAATTTTCCGACCTTCCGAAGACGCAACCAAGTGCAAAACAAATAGGCGGCGCCACACACCGTGCCCAGCCAAGCGCCCCGGCTGAAACTATAATACAATCCACGGCCCAGCAACATTACCAGAATGACGCAGCCTCCACTGGCCCATTTTCCGCGAGCACGACGCGCATCGCCCCCCGCAGCCTTCCCTGTTCTTTTCAAAACCCAATAGCCCCAAAAGATTTGCCCAGCCGCCAGCGTCACCCCCACCCCCATAAGGAGACCGAAAATGTTTGGGTTGTCCCATGGCCCACTCCAGCGGAGACACCCCAAATACTCCGAGTGATTCCGGCCGCGTTCCGGCCATAATGACGCTATTCCCAATATGAACACGAGCAGGCATAAAACGGTGGTGAGGTCTGATTCCGATCTCGCCGGATCAGATCGCCTGCGAACCCACTGGCTGGTGGTTTTGCCCAGAACCAGACCGGTCAAGAGTGTGAGGGCAAAGGCCGGTTGGGCGGCGGTTGAATAACCTCTGGTGTAAACAATGGTCCCCAAAAAAACGACACCCGACAACCAAAGGTCAGGGTTTTCCATTCGCCAGAGCGCCAGTTCCCGGGCATGCGACTGCCACCAGACAATCATGAGGAAACAAGCCCCGGCCAACAAGAGGGCCATCCATTGGCTTGCGGGATTGATGCAGGCCACCAACACCAACTGAAGCATGTCTCCGATCACACCTTCGGTAAATAACCTCGTCGAAGAAAAAAGGTACTTACCCAGCACCAACAGACACAACCACAAAAAAACCGGCACCACTGACAGAGTAATGACGACCAAGCGCCTCACGGCAAAAACTCGGTTAACAAGGTGGTCACAGCCGATGATAATGGTGTATAGCTAACCTTTTTGTTTCGTTTCGCCAGCCACCCAATCCGTAGCGCGCAGGGAAGCAAAATGCTCGAGAAACAATTTCCGGTGCCCGCACATCACGTCCAGATCCTTTTCCAGCAGGCACTGGTTTTTCGGCATATCGATGCCGCCGCAAACATGACGCCACCTGCAACCATGACAATACCCAAGCTTTTCCCAGTTCCAAGCATTTTTCGCAAACTCCAAAAAAACGGTCCGCAAATCATCCGCGCTGGCGGCAGCTACATTGGACACGGTATTCCAAGGCTGCGCCAGTGCCGGGGTCTGCCGGTACAGACCGATCCCGCCGTTGGCATCAACCAGGAAGTCGGCCGTCACGGGAATACCCATCTGGGAATGCCACCCGCCGCCCTTAACCAGCAGGGCCAAGCCTGTTAGAGGTGAGAAAACATCGTCGTAGTATGGATATTGTTTGTAAATGCGCGCCAGCAACTGGCAATAGTCCAAGGCATCCGGCAATGAGGGGCAACCCGTTCCCGGGGCCCAATACGGGTTCTCCGAGACCAGTGGCATAGAAAACCCGCTGAAGTGGTTTTGGACCAGCAAATCCGGGATCTGTTCCTCAAATGCCTCCATATTGTTCACATGAACATACCACTCAATCGCCGCGCGGAAACCGAATTTTGAGAAAGATTGCAATGCGTCCGTGTCGATGACGGGAGTGCGGTCCGACGGACAGTCCTTCGCCCACCCGGCGGCAAATCGGATCCGAACTCCAGATTCAAACAACGCTTCCATTTCGGCTTGAGGAATACTCGTAAACGGCGCAACCACCAAAAGGCGAACGCCGGCGGTCTTTTTTGCATCAGCTCGCTCGCGCAGTGATTTCGTCAATGCCCGAATGGCCGGCCAGTCGTTGTAAGCCTGGTCGAGATAAACCCTGATCTGAGTTGTCGATTGGTCTCCCAGAAACGTCGCCAAGTTCGCTAAAGTACGATCAAGATCGGTGACGCCGAGGGCCTCCTGCGGCAGATGCACGGATAACCGAGTAAAGGTCTGGCTTTCTGAATTCCAAGCCTCCGCCAAAACGTTTTCCAAATCGGCAGCGATCTTGTCCTCGTCGGCCTCGTCATTGGTGGGAATTCCACAGACGGCGCGTGCGGATTTTTCCATAATCCTCGCTGGCGTATTCCCGTTAGCCTGCAAAAGAACCGGCTCAAACTTCTGCAAGCGGGAAATAAGATTGTCAATGTTCATGTTGGGTGTGCTTTGGTTGATTCTGGCCATTACTATAATAACGTTTCATGAAGGTTGGATTCTTCTCCGCGTACAAAACCTCATGTATCCGCCTGCCCACGCCCGCCCAAACCCGCATATGGGCGCAGGCGTTGGCTTGACGCTTGTATACTTTTCCGGTTTCCTCCAAATTCTCCGCCGGGCAACCGCCGCTGCAAAATGTGTTTGCGATGCAATGCTCGCAATCCTCCTCCAACCTCCCAATGCGACAACTGCATTCCAATTCGGCCCTCACCATTTGGTTGAATTGGTTATAAATACTGCCGATTTGCCAATAGCTCTCCTTCCCTTTGTTCCAGCGATGGCAGGGCCAAATATCGCCATGAATGTCCACCAACAACATTCCCCGTCCGGCTCCGCAGGCGAAGTCTGAGCGAATCTTGTGGTTGACTCCTTGGATGGCATAGTCAATCCCGGTTAGATTGATATCGTTGCCGTTTCTATACTCCCCGATAAGAATCTCACCCAATTGGGTGAATTGCTCTTCATAGAGGGTGTTGCTCTCGTTGGTCCAAAGGCTTTGAGCCCCGGGCACAAACGCAATGTTGGTGTATCCCAAACCCCGGAAATAATGATAACTTTCCACCAACTTGCCAACCGATTCCGGCGTGACTGTGGCCCGGGCGGCGGTTTCCGGCCGGTAGCTTAATATTTTCTTTGCCCCCTTCTCCACCATTGATGACGAACCACGCCCGGAAGCCATCGGTCGGTTCACATCCTGAACTTCGGGTGTGCCATCAATTGAGGTGTGAAATCCCATGCCCCACTTCCTCCAGAACTCAACCACCTTGTCGGTTACCAAAGTCCCGTTGGTCGTGGCACTAAAATGGATATTCTTACCCATTTGCCAAGCCCGCCGTCTGGCAAATGGCACGATGCGTTGGATCAAGGGAAATCGTATCAACGGCTCACCCCCCAGAAAATTAACCGACAAATCCTTGACCGGACCGGAAGCGTAAAGGAACCAGACGATGGCATCAAAAGCCACGCTATCCTCCATTTTTTCGTTCCATTTCTCTTTGAAACAGTAGGTGCAACGCAAATTGCAAGCCACAGTCAAGTCCATATCCATTACGGTGAGAAAATCGCCGTTGTCCGGCACCGCCCCCAAATTTAAGCGCCTGCGTTCAAATGGAACATCGGTGCGCACTTCTTTGGAGGGCAACTGGTTAGCGGTGCCATTTTCCCCAGTGCCTGCTAGGCTTTGTGTGGAATTCTTCATGTAATTCGTCTTCTATAGCGGTTTATAAACAGAAAAATGCTCAAGGTTGAGACCACAAAAAGAACACCCACAAATGCGTGAGCATTTTGCTTGCGGTGTTTTTCGCCCACGATAAAGTCGCGAGACTTAATATCGGCCAGCGTGTCTGGTGAATAATCCCAAGTCCAGCCATCCTCTTGATAGTTTTTGTGCGCAAGACTGGTGCCAAGAAACAACTCATCCGAATGGATGGAATTGAAGGAGGAACGCTGCCCATCCAACCTCATGGCTTGCCCCTGAAACGGCCGACCACTCGTGGCGCAAATCGTCACTGCGCCGCTGGCAGGCACCCATACCCCCTTTTCCGGCTCGATGAATTTCTCGACCTTGACCAACCGTTGCAACGTGGGCTTGTTATCTAATGGAACCAGATAATCGAGTTCCTTTAGCATGTAGTTATGCGTGGAATCCAGCCACATCCGACAAATACCATATCCCTCAGGATTTTCTATTTGGAACCCGACCAAATAGGGCTGGGTGCTGGAAACATCCAGCGGCTTGACGACAAAGCTCGGGTTGCGGAGAACATCCGTCAAGAAGGCCACCCCACCGGCGTGGACAAAACCTGCCGGCAAGGTGGGGTTGAGATAACCCAAATAGGTCAAAGCGTCATTCACCACGAACAACACCGGGCACACACGCCTGCCCTTGGCTATCCCCGTGACCGTTTTCCAATCTATCACTCCAATCCCCAGCTTATCTCCATCAACATTTCTCTCAAGCCGCCGACCCAAGCCATCGGCATAAACATCACGGTTGGTCTCAACTACTAACACTCGCCCCCTCTCATGCGGAGCGTCATCCATGGCCAGCGTCTCGACACGAACCACCGCATCGTATGACTTAACAGCCCCAACCGCGCTTAAAAAATGGTCTATGGCGGTATAGCTGACGTTTGTATCACTCTGCCCGTTGGACGCAGGCGACAACACCAAGCCGGCTCCGCATAACCACAATATTGCAAACCACGTGCTTCTGGACATCATTCCATTTTTTCTTTAAATGCCGACGGAACCCACTACATGCTAGCTGAACATTTTGCAACTTTGAGGCGAATCATTTCTCGTACAGGTATGCGCCGAAGCGACACACGAATTGCCACTTGTACAAATATTGCCATTATCACACGAATCGTCTTTGGAACACTTATTGCTTGTTGAGCAAGTATTGTTCACCACACACTCATTGCCACTGGTGCAGGTGAAGTCGGCACTGCACGAATTTCCAGACGAGCATGTATTGCTTGAAGCGCAAGCAAAGCCCGCATCGCAAACGAAATTCATAGTACATGGGTTCAGCGCTCTGCCATAGCAACCATCACACGTCATCCCCTCAGCGCGGTTAGCCAATCCCAATACCACCAAAGACGCCATGCCGCCCAAAGTCCTAATGAACCAACGCCGTGACATTTCGGACTTGTGAGCCTGTTCATTATTGTCCACGGCGTTCAGTAGTTTGCCAATTGCTTTCAATTTATCGTCATTCATAGGTGTTTTGATTGAGTTTAGTTTTTATAGCCAATATGCTTCTTAAGACCTCAGAAGTTTAACAGAGCACAGGTCTTCCCAGCAACAAATCAGAGCTATCATAACCCGCCATTTGCTATCCTTCAGCGACACTTGCTAATTCAAACCGGAACTGGAAATCCCTTTGGTCCCGAGCTTTCCCCAACGCACGCTCATAAAGCCGTCACTCCCGTCACGAAGATTAACAAATCGGTTAGTATAGTTCGCATCCAACGGCTGTGGACGCGTGGGCAAATCCCCATCCCCATCGGGCACATGGAAGTCCCGCGTGGGCAACGATTCGTTCACCCGGTCGTAATGAAATGTGGTGCGGACCACCACATTTTCCGAGAAAATTTTGATTTCCGCCGGGCGATAGGTTTGGGGATCCAACTGCCATTGCCCCAACCATGCTATCGGAGCAATTCCCGGACAACGGTCGATATGCCACATTTCCAGTTGCGGGCTTTTCGAATCGGACGCTTTCCCCCCGGAAATTAAATGTACTCCCAGATCCCGGACCGCCTCGGCGGGTGTCGCCATCGTCAAGTCGAAAGGATCGCAAATGGAAATGTTCTGGAACTGCATGTCATTGGTCGGGCAGCATTCCAAGCCTTTGTCATGGAAGGAGGCATGACGCCACCACCAATTCCGTCCATCCGACCCGATGCGAAAATCTGAACACGAAGTCATGGGTTGGGTGATGTCCGCGTAGTACTGACCGGGACTTTGCCATCTGAACTCCGCGCTTTGAGACAAGTAATTGCGAAATAGCCCGGACTTTTTGCACAAGCTTTCCGTTTGGACCCGCTCAACGAGTGAAGTCAGTTGCCTGCGCTTTTGGCGCATGGTTTCGAGGAGGTCCAACAGCTTGGGGTCGCGGGCGGCGGTTTCGCACTTTTCGCGCTCCGTTCCTGCCATTTCCTCGTTCGAGACCCGGTATTGGCAGAGGATGGGTTTGGCGGCAACACCGGCTGCACTGCGTAGCCCGGTCAGCGAAAAGCTCGTTTTTGAGTTGGGTTTCAACATCAACGGGATACGAAACAAATGCTGGCCGGCATCGTAATCCGGATGGTAAATCATCCGTGGTCGGGCCGCCCCCGGCTCAGAAATCAGGAAAGCAATCGCCTCGTTGGGCGGCGCCATGGGCTGGTCAAATTGTATCTCCAAAAATGTCTGCGACGGCACCTCGCTGCCGGTGGCGGGAAACAAGGAGACCACCTGCGGAACCGGATTCGACGACGCCGGGAGCGGCTGAGTGCGAAATTGCCATACGAACAAGGCCGCGAGATGATGATCGAACGATTGAAATCCGTTGCGAGGCTCCTCGATGCGCTCCTGTTTGAGGTCTTCCTCCGGGCCAGTTGGAGCATTCACCACGACCCTTTGAAATTGGCCTGGTGCCAGGCGAATAGGAAGGGTGAACTCGTATCTGGCTGGGTCATAAACCGGTGTTTTGCAGTCCAAAAAGCCACCGGCTTCCCAGTCAAGGCTCAACGACAGTGGATCCATGGGCCGGTCGAACCGCACATGAAGCTCGGTGAGATTGCTGACCATTTCCGCCCCGTTCGGCGGGGAGACGGAAATCACCTTAGGACGGGCGGGGTCTTTTGCCTCCGCGAGCACATTGCGGTCATGATCAACGGCGTCCGCCAGGATTTCATCAAATGCCGGGCCTGGGATCGGTTTGCCGGGCAAGGGCGCGGTGGCCAACCGGGCCAAAGCGGCGGCGAGCAGGTCATCGCGGCGGCCTTCAAACGCGCCGGCGGTCGGCTCAAACGGAACCTGCGGCTGAAAGCCACGCTCGTCCAGAACGGTGCCGTCGGGCAGATAATCAATCCACTGCGGTATGCCCACTGCCAAGTCGAGCGGCAAAGAGATGATTTCCGGATTGCCGCTGGAACCACAGGTGTGGTTCCCCATGGTAATAAGGTCCGGGTCGCCGGTCATCATGCCAATGAAAGATTCGTTGCTGCTCATGCATTTCTCTCCGATGAGCAGAACCACCGGGCGATCATAACGCCAGGGTCCGGTCGGATATACTTTGCGCTCGAACTTATCCGTGAGATTGGTGTGATTCGGACCGTTCCGGTATTGATCAAAGGCGTAAACAAACGATTTGTTCAGGAAGCGGCCCGCGACCTTTATGGCCAGCGGCTCGCTGCCGCCGCCGTTTGCCCGCACATCCACGATCAGCCCGCGCGTATTACGCATTTGCTCCAGCGCTTGGCCGCAAACAACCGGAATCTGCGGGTCATCCCAGCCGGAGATGAGCAGGTACCCGATCTGGTTGGTGGTCACCGTCCAAGCCACGTGTCCCTTCGCCGCCAAGCTGCCCAGCATCAACTCGCAGGCCTGAGAATTAAAATTAGCTGACCGTGGCCTGTTGAAAACCGGCAGGTAGGCTCCGGCCACGGTCATCGAGACATGCAAATCCTGGAGATTGGCCAGCAAGTTGGCGCACTCGGAGGCGAACTCATAGGTGGACTTGCAGGCTAACGCCTGTGCCCGGTAGCGTTCGCGGAGTTTGGCCCAGTCCACTTCCGGGCGCAGCCCAAACATGGGGTACTTCTGATCAACCGACTCCCAGATCTTGTCGAACGCCGCCTCCGCCAGCCCGCTCGTCAAAGCCGGTGCATCTTTGACCGGACGCGACTCAAAGCTATCGAAATATTTGGCTGTCTGGGCCTCTGTGTCCACCGCAAAAAAACGGCGCAGACTATTCGTCGTATCGACATCAACTGTGATATCCTGCGGCCCGGGGATCAAAACTTGGAAGCCGGCATGGAAACTGGCCACGATCTTGGCATTGGCGATGACTTGCATTCGCCCCAGTCGGTTGCCAGCCCCATTATTGAAAACCGTCTCCGGCGGAAACAGGTGATTGATTTGCTGCGGATTAAATCTCAGCCAGACGTGGGCAATGGGTTCAGGCTGGCTCGCTGCGAAGCTGGTCAGCACCCCGCCATCCCGGGGTATCAGCACCGCCCAGACAGCCCCATCCACACAGTGTCCGAGGCCCAAATCAGCCGCACCGAGGTTGATCTGAAAATTTGTGCCAATGGCAAGATGAAACTGGGACACCCGAAAAATGTCGTCTGCGGTGAAGTCCCAAGACAGGGCGGTTTCCACCCCAGGATGTCCTGCGGACAAGTCGGTAGGATAGCGTTTTAGCAGATCAATGGTTGCCCCTTGGAGAGCGGGCGGCGGGAGCATTTCTCCGGCCAAGGCCGAAAACGCCAACACAATGGCAAACAGTCCCGACAACATCTGGTGTGGTTTTCTCATAGGGGTTGCGAGTATCAATCAAGAAGCTTCTCTCCTAATTTCAATTTTGTCGATAGAAAGCTAGTCGAAGAAAGAGGTTGAGGTTGAGTCTTTCTCGCATATACGGTTGGGGAACACGACCAATATTTTCTGAAGTCACGGGAAAAATTATTTGCCCGGGTATAACCAAGGCTCGCGGCGGTTTCTTTTACGGTACAACCCTCCTGCAACAAGTCCAGCGCCCGGCGTTGGCGATACTCAGATAACCAAGTGGATGGGCTTTTGCCCATGACAAGGTCGAAATGACGTTCCAAAGTGCGCATGGAAACATCGCACCTGGATGCAAGCTCCTTGGCAGACCAATTGGACAGATGAGCCAGTTGCAACCAGTTTTTGACATAAGTTAGTTTTGTATTCATGATCTGATTTATCTGATTTCAAAGCCTGCGGCTGTCGACCAGTTGGCCTGCCGGGCGAGTTCGGGCCAGTTTTGAATTTGTTGGCGTTTGTAGTTCATGCTGGTTCCTTCAATGTGATATCCATATTGCAATGAGGGCAGGGCATTTTTTCGCCAATGGCTTGTGCGGGAAACTCAACGTTTTCTTCGCAGAAGAAACAGGCCATTTTGAGCAGATCAGGTTTGCGCAGGGTGATGGCGGTCTGGCAATGCGGACAGGGTATTTTCTGGCTGAGATTGCGTTCGTCAAACCGGATATGCACCGCATCGCCTTGTTTTCCCGATTGTAATTTCATGGGTTGTTGACGGTTGGATAATGACTGGTCACCCAATACAGGTCGTGCGTTCCGTTCCGGGGATCATTGGCCGTCTGGACCACATAATCCGAGGCTTTGTTGGGATCCATGCTCTTGGCGAAAAAGAGGGTGGAGACATCCATCCACTTGTGCGCCTCGGCGTGGCCATCGGCAAAATTGAAGGTGCTGGTGTTCCCATGAAACGCCGCCGGCGAATCCACCCAGCTTGGCTTTTCTGTCTGAAAATTGTCCTGCGGCGTGCCGGGATTGAAAACCACGATCCCAGATTGTCCCCGCGTCCATCGCATTCCTCCACCCACAACATCCTGGTTTGGGGCACAGCGGGCAGCACAAACCGGACATCCGTGCGCCAGTCCATGGGGTCAGGCGGCGTGACTCCCGGAACTCCCTTCACGGAAAAAGTGCTGAATCCGACCGCCTTCCCGCCGTTTTCATTGGTATACATCTCCCAGGCCAGCGCCAGTTGTTTCTGATTGCTCAGACAGACGACTTGGGTGGCTATTTGTTTGCCCCGGCCAAGAACGGGAAGCAGCAGGGCGGCAAGAATGGCGATGATGGCGATTACCACCAGTAGTTCAATCAGGGTAAAGCCCTGCCCCTGGCCCCCAAAAACACGCCTTTTGGGACCTTCCCGTTTTTCAAGTAAACTCGTTCTGAGCATCACGCCCTTAATCCAAATCATTTGATAAAGTTCACTATTTTAGACAGTCCAGATTTGGGGCTGACTCAATACGGGACGCGAACAATGTCACGGCTCATGTGAACACGCACGATTAGCGCCCTAAACCCGCCAAAAAATATGAAAATCTTTTGGAAGGTTGCTTTATTTTACCTTGGACAGATGTGAATTTGTGGGAAATTCATCGGGTTGCATAAAAATAAGACACCTATAGGCTATATCACTACCATCCGGTTGTTTGCACATGACACACCGATCAAACCCGCTCTTTGACGCATGAATCTGCATACGCAGGGGTGTGAGCGATTTGGCTTTTTGACGCGATTTTCGGGTTTTTAACAGCAGAATAAATGCCAAGAATTGGCGCATGCGCGCAATTTCTCGCAACTCCTCGACCCCATCCACCCGCAACAATTCAGCCGCTGTGTCAAACGTCATGACGGAGAATACAAAGTCCGTAACTTCTCCTGCTGGGACCAGTTTCTTGCCATGACATTCGCCCAACCTATTTCCTTGGGCGCGTTTTCGCTCGCACAAAGCCGCCGTGAAGCTGCACACGTTGATTGATTTGCGCGGCCCCATCCCGACGATGATCGCGATTTCCGACGGAAAACAGGCCGATGTGCGCGTGTTGGACGACATTGTTCCGGAGCCTTCTATCAACCGGCTGGAGTCGCGCGTGGTGGACAAAAGCACCGGGTTGCGAAGCGATCACATCGTGTGGCTGACACTCGAAAAAAGTGTCCAACACTACCCGGACCGCCTGTGGCGTGTGAGTTACCGCGACCCGGAAGACGGAAAAGTCCTGGTGTTCCTGACCAATCACTTCGATCTTCCGGCGTTGACCATCGCCCAACTCTACAAGTGCCGCTGGCAAGTGGAGTTGTTCTTCAAATGGATCAAGCAGAACCTGCGGATCAAGCACTTTTTCGGCAACAGCGCCAACGCAGTAAAGACGCAGGTGTGGATCGCCGTGTGCGTGCGTTTTTCAATTACAACCGCCGGCAATCCGACAACGTGATTCCGTCGGACTACCGGGAGATCAACGCCGGCCCCGGAGCCTCGCTCAACATCCTGTTTTAAGCCGCAACGATTCAGTAAGAAAGAATATCAACCACAGATGGACACGGATGAACACGTGAATTTCCAAACGTCCAGAAAGCGCACCGTTTAGTGAGCGGCAGAAAAGCAGGCCGGAGCGCCCTTCCGACCTTTCTTCATCGGGGTTAATCCGTGTCCATCCGTGGTTGAATTAATCTTTAACTCTATGGATACGGCTTAGCCGCCAGACCCCCAACAGCAAAAATCCCGGTCAAAATGCCATTGACCCCCGGTTTGATTTAGACTATTAGTTTGCTTTCGGAAGCATCGCCACCTTGTCAACACTATGAAGAAACTGGTCCTGGTCGTGCCCTGTCTGGGCTGCCTTGTTTACGCAGCCTCCAGCCCTGCCGCCGACTTGAAACAATCCAAATTCACGCAGGTCGTCAATGACGTCCAAATCATTTCCGCCGCGGAACAAAGCGCGAAGGCCGCCGCCGTCAATGACATCCTGGCCATGCCTGACATTCTGCGCACCGGCATGGCTTCGCGCGCGGAATTGGTGGCCCAGGATCAAACCGTCACCCGCGTGGGAGCCAGCACCATTTTCTCGTTCGACCCGACCAGCCGCACCATTGATCTCAAGCAAGGCAGCCTGCTGTTTCATGCGCCCCACGGCAAGGGCGGCGGCAGCATCCACACCGGCGCGGCCACCGCGTCCGTGCTGGGCACGACGGTGATTGTGGCCACCACGACCAACGGCGGCTTCA
>Ga0302319_10007900_pt1 | contig 20820 bp, 11 predicted proteins | sample Bog_T0_2_FD_203319 | JGI IMG/M metagenome (GOLD analysis project Ga0302319, IMG submission 203319) | Peat permafrost microbial communities from Stordalen Mire near Abisko, Sweden - Bog_T0_2 | ecosystem: Environmental > Terrestrial > Soil > Wetlands > Peat | place: Sweden: Abisko, Stordalen Mire... | reverse complement strand
TCGCAGACGAATGAGGATGGCGCGCAGTACGTCGCCCATTATGTGATCACGAACGGGCTGGCGGGCGCGTTCATCTTTGAATCCCAGTTTACCCTTCATCAAAGCAACGTCATCTGGACGTTAAATTTGACCAATACGGCGGCGCAACCGTTGACGGTGGGCGATCTGGCTTTGCCTCTGCCGATGAACACGGTTTATTCCAGTGTCACCGCCAGCACGATGAAGCACAGCTTTATCTCGGGGTCGGATTCTTTTGTTTTCTGGATGCGTCCCGACAGTGTGGGACCCTATCTTTTGATGACTCCGGATGCGCAAACCGGGCTTGAATACTGGGATGTTCTCGCGCCGTCGGGATATGAAGTTTATATTCATTCGTCGGTTGCGGCCACCAATGCGGCGTCGGCATATCCCGCGGTGACCACCCAGGGTTCTCGCTGGCGGCAGCCCAATACCAAGCTGATCCTGGCCGCCAACGGCTCGCAAACCTACAGTTTGAAGTTTCAGTGGGTGAATAATTACGACGCCATCCGGCAGGCGCTGGTCAACGAGGGAAAAGTGGACGTACATGTGGTGCCGGGCATGACGGTGCCAACCAATCTTTTCGCGGAATTTGCGCTGAACACGACGCAGGCCATCACGAGTGTCACCGCCGAATTCCCGGCCCGGACGAGTCTTCAATTTCTGGGGGCGACCAATGTCAGTGCCAACGCCTACCAAGTTTACCAAGTCCAGTTTTCCAAATTGGGAGAAAATGAACTGACGATCAAGTATGGCAACGATCAAACCCTGTATCTGGAGTTCTTTGTCACGGAACCGTTGGAAACATTGATCAAGAAACGGGCCGCGTATTTGGTCAGCCACCAAATCATCACCAACCTGTGGTATAGTGGCCTGTTTTGTGACGAGAACCTGAATGATGGGCAACTGATCACGCCGGACAACCACGATACGCTTGGCACCAGCTTTCAGGTCTACGAAATCGCGAGCGACGATGCGGGTGAATCACGGCCCGCCTATTTGGCGACCAAAGAAGCGCTTTATCCCGTGCAGAGTGAGGTGTCGGCGCTGGATTATTACGTCACGAATTTCGTCTGGGGCGGTTTGCAATGTACCACCAGCGAAAGCACTCCTTACGGCGTTTATGGTGTGCCCGACTGGCATACACTGCGAACGAATAATAATTTAAGCCTCGGTCGCGGTTATGATTACCCGCATATCGTCACGATGTACTATGGGCTTTATCAGGTCGCAAAGAACCATCCCGAAATCACGACGGCCTTGACGGCCGGGCAATATCTGACGCGCGCCTGGGGAACGGCCATGGCGATGTGGAGTTACGGAGGCGGGCAGGCGACACAAGTGGGGTTGATGAATGAAGTCGTCATTCCGGACGTGATTAATTCCTTGCGGACCGAAGGGTTATCCATACAGGCGTCCAGTCTGCAGGCAAAATGGGAAACCAAGGTGAATTATTACGTGGGAGGCAATGCCGACTTGTTTGCTTCCGAATATGCTTTTGACGCCACTGGATTTGAGTCGCAGGAGGCGTACGCCAAATATGCCATGCAACATGCCGGCAGCGATCCGGCGATGGGCTCCACGAATTTGGCCGCATTTCTCGCCCAGTTGCAACAGTTTGAGGTGAACCAAATCACGGCCAACGTGTTCGATCGCGGCTGGCTGGAGACCGCCTACTATTATTACGGAAGCGACTACCGCGGGGACATGGGCGATGACTTTGTGGTGACCTATATGGCGCAAATGGGCGGATGGGGTTTGCTGGACTATGCGTTGAATTACGCCACGAATGCCACGGATTATCTCCGGCTGGGTTATGCCTCTTATCTGTGTGGCTGGTCCACCATGAATTCCGGCACGGCTGATTCCAACTATGGTTTCTGGTATCCCGGGGCGGCCTATGACGGCGGATGCGGCGGCGGTTTTGAACCGTCCCCGGCCCATGTCACGTGGTTGGGGGGCCAGCCGATGCATCGCGGCCCGTGGTATTATTCGGCGGAGGAGAATTTGGGCTTTTGCGGCGCGATTCGGTCGGGAGCCACCATTCTGGCGGATGACCCGATCTTTGGCCGTATTTGTTATGGCGGCAGTTGGACGAACGCGGCCGACGGCATTGAAGTGGTTCCGCTGGATGGCGTGCGCCAGCGTTTTCACGCCATGCTGCAAGGCGGCAAACTGCATTTGGTGCTAAACCATGATCGTTTTGCCGGCGGGCAAAAAATTGTGGTTCAACCCAACTTGTCCGGGATGAACTTCAACGTTGAGAGCGACAATCCGGCCGCTCATTCCGTGTCCATCCAAATGGGGGTTCCGATCACTGGTACATATACCGTGAGTGATGTTCACGGGATCGCTGCGACCACCAATTTGACGGCCGGTCAGTTGACGACGATCTTGTTGCCGATGGACGCCGGCGCTTCACCGCAATCCTTTGTGCTCACATTGGCCCACTAATCCCTATGTCAATGACTGCGAAGCAACCTCAGCGGCGAACGGGATCAAAATGGTGTTTGGCCATCACGATTCTGATGCTGGCAGGATGTTGCTCGGTACGGGAACGATCCGAGCCACCGGAGACTTATTCCTCGCTTTCGCCCGGTCAGGTCATCCAGGATAGCGTGGGGGCGCTGGCTCAACCGTTGCCACTTTCCGATGTGCGGTTGACGGGCGGGCCGCTGAAACACGCGCAGGATTTGGACGCCCAATATTTGCTCCAGCTTGAACCGGATCGGATGCTGTATTATTTCTTCAAACGGGCCGGTTTGGCCCCCAAGGCCAAAACAGGATATGGCGGTTGGGACGAAGGCGACACCGCCCCGGACGCGTTTACGCTCACGGGCCACATTGCGGGACATTACCTTTCTGCCGTCAGTGAGATGTGGGCGGCCACCGGCGACCCGAGGTTCAAAGAAAGGGCCGATTACATTGTCTCAGAATTGAAATTGGTACAGGCGGCATATCCGGACGGGTATTTAGGCGCGCTGCAAAACGGCCATGAACGCTTTGCACAGGTGGCCCGCGGCGATATTCGTTCCGGAGGGTTCAACCTCAACGGGTTGTCCTCACCCTGGTATGTGCAACATAAGATCTTTGCCGGCTTGCGCGATGCCTATCGCTACACCGGCAACCGGGACGCTCTGGAAGTGGAAATCAAATTCGCCGGCTGGGCCGAGAGCGTGGTCAAACCGCTCACCGATGAGCAGGACCAGAAAATGTTGAACACGGAATTCGGCGGCATGAATGAAGTGATCGCCGACCTTTATGCCGATACGGGAGACCCGCGCTGGCTGGCCTTGACTGATAAATTTGAACATCGGGCGATTATCGAGCCTTTGTCCCAGCAGAAGGATATTTTGGGCGGCAAACACGAGAACACCCTGGTGCCAAAAATGATCGGCGATTTGAAACGGTACATCTACTCGGGAAACAAGACCGACGGAGCGGCGGTGGATTTTTTCTGGAACCAAGTGGTGTGCCATCACAGTTTTGCCACCGGCGGGCAGGGGCATGACGAGTACTTTTGGCCGGCCGACCAATTGAGCGACATCGTGAATGGCCGCGACGCGGAAACTTGTCCCGTCTATAATATGTTGAAGATGACGCGGACACTGTTCGCCATCCAGCCCGATATAAAGTATGCCGAATTTCAAGAGCGGGCGATATTCAATCATGTGCTGGCGTCCATTGATCCGAAAGACGGCCGGACCTGTTATATGGTTCCCGTCGGCCAAGGCGTGCAACACGAATATCAGGACATGTTCCGGGACTTTACCTGCTGCGTGGGCACCGGCATGGAAGACCATGCGTTGCTCGGTGACGGGATTTTCTATGAGTCGGGTGCCAAGCTTTGGGTCAATTTGTATGCCCCGTCTGTGGTCCAATGGAAGTCCCAGGGGTTGGCCCTGGAAATGAACACTGATTTTCCCGAAGGTGGAACGGTGACCTTGAAACTGACGCTGAAGCACGCGAAGCGGTTTACCCTGGCGCTGCGCCGTCCGGCATGGGCGGACCAGGGTTTTACGCTGGCGATCAATGGCAAAGGCTTGCGTGACCAATCCTTGCCGGGATCCTATCTCGAGCTTCACCGGCTCTGGAAGGACGGAGACACGGTTTTGATGAACCTGCCCCGCACCTTGCGCGAGGAACCCTTGCCGGACAATTCGCACCGGGTGGCGTTAATGTGGGGGCCGCTCGTTCTGGCCGGTGACCTTGATCTGGACGCCCCGGAGAGTGGCTCCGCCGGCCATGCGGACCTAAGGGAAGACGTGCCGATTTTTGTGGCAGCCGACCAACCCATCGCCGATTGGCTCAAACCCGTATCCGGCCGGCCGGGAACCTTTCGTTCCGCGGGGGTGGGGCGGCCGAAAGACGTTACTTTCGTTCCGTTTTATCTTCTGCCCGAGCGCACCTATGGGATCTATTGGGACTTGTTCACGCCCGCAGAATGGCAGCAGAAGGCGGCGGAAATCGCCGCGGAGCGGGAAAAACAGCACCAACTGGAACTGGCCACCGTGGCCTATGTCCAGCCCGGCGAGATGCAGGCGGAACGCGACTTCAACGAGCAGGGCGAGGATACCTCGCCGGACCAGGTAATGAACCGCCCGGCGCGGCGGGGCCGGAACTGGTTTTCCTTCGATCTGGCCGTCGATCCCGATCACCCGATGGCGGTTGTGGTTACGTATTATAGCGATGAGTGGCGCAAGCGGACTTTTGACATTTTGGTGGATGGCCAGCGGGTCGCGCAGCAGGTGGTGGAGAAGAAAGGCGAAGGCCATTTCTTCCAGGTGCAATATCCGCTCGCAACCAATCTGACCGGTAAAAAAGCGAAGGTGACCGTCCGTTTCCAGGCCACGAACGGCAATGAAATTGCCGCCGTATTTGGCATCCGGATGGTGCGTCAGAATGAGAATTAAGTAAAATAATTCTAAAAAGTAGTTTTTTTTAGAGGGTGGGGCCGGCGGTGCATTTTTAACATTCAGTGGTGCATTTGTGTCATGGGCAAAAGTTAAGATTGTGTTAAGATTTTTTACGGTTGGAATATTGTTGCAAGCAATGTGGTGAAACAAAACAACCGTCTGCTGGTTGAAAACCGAAACGTCCGTCAAGGAAGCCTGAGAAGCATCAGCAATAAAATCATGAATAAATGTGTTCGGCAGACCCTGACCGAGAATCCAAAGCCGGCGATGCAGGGCACCACTCTTGCCCCTGGGGATTCCCGGCCCCGCGCCCGCCGCGGTGGGTTCACCTTGATCGAACTGCTCATTGTCATTGCGATCATCGCGATTCTGGCGGCGATGCTTTTGCCAGCGCTGGCAAAAGCCAAGGCAAAGGCGGTCCGCGTGCAATGCATGAGCAATATCCGGCAGCTTGGTTTGGCGTGCCAAATGTACGGCAACGATTTCAATGGGAAGCTGCCGCAGATGACCGGTGGAGCTTACGCCTGGGATGTACCCGTGGGAGTGGCTGATTTGGCGATACAAAACGGGGCCGTCCGTAACGTTTTCTATTGTCCCGCGAACCCGGATCAGAACGTCGACGGACTTTGGAACTACGGCGGTTACCACGTGACGGGGTATGGCTTTACCTTTCCGGGCACGGCCAGTGTCGATCCGACCAATCAGAATCCAACGATGACCGGCCAAGCGATTCCCACATTGGGATCGGTCCCGGTTACGGATCGGGTTTTGTTGGCGGACGTGGTGATATCCTTGCCCAGCCAGAACAATGTCAGGCTGGAGGGGCATTACCAGTGGACTCATATCGAGGGAGGCTACTCGGCGCCGGGCTGGAGCGGCCATAGAACCAGCCATTTGAATTCAAACAACACTCCCGCGGGCGGCAATCTTAGCATGTTGGACGGGCACGTCGAATGGCGTAAATTTGCGCCGATGGTTCCCCGGACCGACGTTGGTGGCACTAGCCCCACTTTCTGGTGGTAAGCCCAACGAAAGCCCAAACTGAAAACTATTTCCGAATACTCCGCCAAAAACCAACCCTAAAAAAACAAAACCCAACATGAAAGTAAAAACGATCAGTTGTTTTAGCCTATTGATAGCCTTGTATTATTTTGCCCTCATGTCGGCGGCTAAAGCGCAGGTGTTTGCCGATAATTTCAGTTCCAATCACAATTATGTGACCCAGGGTGTGGCGGGCACTGCTTGGAGCGGCGTCAGCGACGGGCTGGTGGATCCGGGCACGGTTTCGGTTTGGGATGCGAACATTAGCGCTCCGGCAACCTTGACCATCACCAACAGCGGTGGATATCAGGTCGACGGAGGCGATGGTCCGTTTCTTTGGAAAACCGTGACGGGCGATTTTACCAACGTCGTTTACGCCAACCTTGCGCAAATCAATTACAACTTTGCCGGGTTGCTGGTTCGGGACGCGGTTTTGACAAATAACTGGATCTATGTCGCCCTTTTCGCCGAATATGGATTTGAATTCGACATACGTGACACCGTGAATGGAGCGAGCGCGGAAACAACCTACAGCGGACCGAGCTATGTGGAAACCGACCCGGCGACGTGGCGCCATTGGATAAAGATCACGCGGGTGGCCGGGGTCTTGACCGCCTTTGCCTCGGCTGACGGTGTCAACTGGGACCAATTGTATCAATCTGCCCGCACCGATCTGGCAAACAGCGTGCAGGCGGGTGTGTTTGACTCCACGTATTCCGCAAATGTATGTTCCGCTCAGTTTAAGAGTTTCAGCATTACTGGACCCGGGGTTGACGCGGTGGCGCCCCCCACGCAAGCGACCAGCCTCACCTTAAATCCGGGCATCAATAATTTTCAGGCTTCGTGGACGCCGGGCGCTGGCAGTGCCGGCAGTGTTGTGGTGGTACGCGCCGCGCTCCCGATTACCCGGCAGCCGCTGGATGGCATCACTTACACGGGTAACACGACGCTCGGAAACGGCGATACTTTGGGTGAATCCAACTATGTTGTGTATGTCGGCGCCGCCACGGGTATCACCGTGACGAATATCATTCCCTATACTGCATACACGGTGGCGGTGTATGCCTATTCGGGCTCGGGCGCCTCCACCGTGTACGCCCTGACAAATACGCCGGTCGCCACCGTGGTTCCTAACGGAACCCCGGTTGGCATCGCCATTTCATACGGTGCGACGAACGCGGTGGCGGTGGACGATTCGATTCAGGCGCAGGTGTCGCTTAATTTTGACAATGGCAGTTCGATTGACATCACGGGAACTGCGACCTACAGTTCCGCCAATACCAATGCCGCGCTGGTGAACGCGGCCGGGCTGGTTTCCGGCCTGTCGGCCGGCACGGTGGCAATCACTGCGCAATATCAGACTTTTTCGACCTCCAGCAATTTGACGGTCGTCAAACTTCCCGTCACGGATGATTTTAGTGTCGCGCACGACTACCTCACTCAAGGAATTGCGGATTCTTATTGGAGCGGGCTGTTACTGGGCACAAATGATGTGGACACGAGCGTGGGTGAAGTCGCAGAAGGACCCACCACTACACTGGTGGCTGATGCGGGGATCACCCAGGCCGGGCGCTTGACGGTGGGAACGCACGATTCCGGTTTTGCCTCCGGTGCGGACTCGGGTTTCTTCCTTTATCGCCACGTCAGCGGAGACTTCAGCATGGCGGTTCAAATTGCAAGTTTTGATTCGAGCAATGCCACGAATGCTTACCATATGCCTGGAATCATGGTGCGGGCTCCTTTTACTTTCAATTACGCCGAGGAATTCATGCAATGGGTGTCATTTAATGAATATTCGATCGGCAATTTCTCCCGGAGGATGCTGGGCGGCGCTTACGCCGAGGTGTTCCAGCAGCCGGTTCCGGCGGAACCATTCATAATGATTCAACGCCAGACGAATACGTTTAGCTTCTACCAAAAAGTGCATGCATTGGATCCATGGACGTTGGTCGCCAGTGAGGACCATCCGGAACTCGCCGGAGTCGTGCTGCAAGTCGGCCTGGTGGACCAAACGTTTACGGCCAATGTTGCCTTCACAAAGTTTGCCAACCTTGTTCTAACGACACCGGGCGGAATCACCAACAGTGTCAACGCGGCCGCGGCACCCACTGGTTTAACTCTCAGCAGCGCCAGTATCGGGCAGGTTTCGGCCCGGTGGACGCCGGGAGTGGGCAGTTCCGGCAGCATCGTTATTGCGCGGCCCTTTTCGCCGATCACGCGGCAGCCTTCTGATGGCGATGACTACTCCCTCACCGCGAGCAACGATATTACCATGGGGCAAAACCTGGGGGCTTCAAACGTTGTGGTTTACGCGGGATCGGGTAATTCGGTTCTCGTGTCGAATCTGCCCATCGCGAGCGTTTATTTCTCCGTTTATTCCTATAACAGCGTTAATGGCACCAACTACTACAATACCAGCGGCGCCCCGTTGGCAAACATCGTAACGTTTGGGCTGCCCGCGATTACTGCCGAGCCACCGGCCGCATTCACCCGCTACGTCGGAGAGAGAATCTCGATTCCGGTCGGCGCGTCGCCCGGAAGTTATCAGTGGCAGGCGAACGGCACTAATCTGGTTGATGGCGCCCGCGTTTCCGGCAGCGCCACCACGGTTCTAACCATCAATGACCTCGCTATTTCTGATGCGGGAAATTACACATTCATCAACACAAATCCAGCCGGCTCGATAACCAGCGCGCCGCCCACGGTAGTCACAGTTTTAGAACCAACGAACTCCAGCGAATTGTCCGTTCTTGCGGACGGCCCGTGCGCGTTCTGGCGTCTGAACGAGACCGCAGGCACGATTGCCTATGATTATGCGGGCGGCTTCAACGGCATTTACGATCCGACGTGTGTCTTAGGTGTTGCCGGCCCCCGTCCGGTGAACGGATTTCCCATTTTCGAGGCTGGCAATACGGCGGTGCAGTTTGACGGCAACGCGTCGGTAGTGACTTTTCCCGCCTTGACCCCGCCTTCCGAATCGGTGAGCAACCTTACGATTTCAGCTTGGATCAACCCGAGTGCTTACCCGGCTGATCGAGAGGGTATCGTAAGCTTCAACGCTCCGGCCAACACCGCCCTGCGGCTGTATGGTGGGACCACCGGCCTGAGTATATTGTACAACAACACCGTAACCCCAACGCTGATGGTGCCGCCACTCAATCAATGGTCGTATGTCGCCATGGTTATCACCCCCAACGGCGCGACCTTTTATCTGGCCACCAACGGAGGCTGGCAGGTTTACAGCGATGCGATTGCCCGGGGACCGATTTCGTTGAATGAAACGGGTTATATCGGTTCGGACCGGGTTATTAGCGGCCGGTATTATGCTGGCGTGATTGACGAGGTCAGCATATTCAAGAGCGCCCTTTCGGGTTCTGCAATCACCAATCTATTTAACGGTATTGCGGCGCCGCCGGTGGTGACGCTGAACCTTCAGAGAACGCCGACAGGCGTTCAGTTAAGCTGGCCCCAGGGGACATTACTCCAAGCAACCAACCTGTTTGGACCTTGGACGCCAAGCCCCGCCACGTCGCCATTCTCCGTCACCAACCCCGTGGGAACCCAGTTCTTCCGGGTTAAGGTGCAATAAAGTTTTGGCGGGATTAAAATGGCCTCCCTGGAAGGGCCGGAGCAATCCGGCCCTTCCTTTTTGGATTTGTCTCGTTTCGGGAAGTCTCTCCCCGTTGAGGGGCGAGGGGATCCGCTGGTTGGCGATGGTGGGGCGACCTGATTCGGTTCGAGGGTTGAATGGTGAAAATGGTTTTGGGGAATTCTCTTTGCCCGGTCCGGGTTGGGCCGATCTAAATGCGAGCTCGGAGCCTGGCTATGCCAGGCTTCCCGTGGTCCGCCGTCATCTCCCCCGCCTTGTTGCGAGCGAATCATGATTTTTGTTTGTGAATGCGGATTTTCCCACTAAGATCAGCATCACACCCGCAGTAAAGTCTGGCCTGGCGCGAGGGTCAGCGGCGTTTTCTGGTGGATGGCCGGATGGAATAAATAGTTATAATGAATGATTTATGGCACATGGAGTGGCAGCACGTTTTTCCAATCCGCGGGAACTTTTTGATTTTGCTTCTGTTCGTGTTTATGGCCAACCAAGTTCCACCGCAGGATCTGACGAGCGGACTGGCAAGCCAATGGGTGGGAGACGGTTTCAAATGGAATCAAATATGAAAAAAACACTCGTCGTTTGCATGGCCATTTTCGCGATGAATCTGGCGAATTTCTCGATGGCGCAAGACGTCGGGCGGGTTTCGCCGGCCGCTTTGCCGCTGCCATTGCCATCGGCAAGGCCCGTTTCTCCGGACGTATTGCGTTCGAAAAATCCGTGGAACCTGCCGATGACCGGCATCTGGAAGTTCGCCCTGACCCACGGGAGCATCACCAATGGGGAGTTTGTACCGTCCGCCGCGGGTAAAATGGGAATCACCGCCTCGAGCAACGAAGAGAGGAACCCGCCGGAAAACGCCTTTGATGGCACCAATGAAACGCGCTGGTGCGCGAGCGATGATAGTTTTCCCCAATGGCTGCAGGCGGATTTAGGCAAGGTTCAGTTGGTTACCGGCGTCAAGCTTGTCTGGGAGAAGCCGGCGGGCGGCTACCAGTGCCGGATTGAAGGCAAAGATACCGGGGGCAAATGGGTGACGCTGGCGGATGCCTCGGCTGCTCCGGGGGGCGGCGACGGCCCGCTGACCGTGACCCCGGCGGAGGTGCGTTGTGTCAGGATTACCGTATTGGGGCAATCGGGAGATTCCTGGGCCTCCCTCCGTGAGTTCGAAATTCATATTTCCCAAGGTGGTCAGGATACAGTTTGGCGGCCGGCCGTTGAGCAGACGCCAGTTCCCTCCGGGGTTGCCCGGGATGAGTTCGCCTCCCTCTGCTTCAATGATCGGGCGTGGGACAAGCTGCCTGTGCCATCTAATTGGGAAATATATGGTTATTCCGTGCCGACGTATGACTCCGTGGATAACACGGTTGGCCAATATCGGAAATGGGTTAAGGTCCCGGGATCCTGGGCTGGCCGGAAGATCTTCTGGCATTTCGACGGAGCGCTGGATGGCGCGGAAGTATTCATCAACGGTGAAAAGGCCGGCTACCACGAAAGCGGCTACACCGCCTGGAACATTGATTTGACTGGACTGGTCAAACCGGGGCAGCTCAACTTGTTTGCCGTGCGCGTTTCCAAGCACGTTCCATCTTACGACTGCGAGACCGGCGACTTCCAGTGCATGGGCGGGATTTACCGCGACACTTCGCTGATCGCGGTTCCGGAAACCCACGTCGCTGACATCACGGTACAGACGCCGCTGGCTCCGGATTACCGGACGGCCACACTGAAGGCGGAGGTGCAAGTGGCGGGCACGCCCGGAGAAGCGGTCGCGATCACTGGTGAGCTGATCGAAGCGAAAACACAGAACAAAACAGGGGTGGAAATCTCCGGGCAGGGGAACATTGGCACCAATGGCACCGCCACGATTACGATGACCGCGCCGGTAATGGCCCCGGCGCTCTGGTCGGCCGAAAAGCCCAATCTTTACTATCTCGTCATGCAGGTTGCCTGCGCGGGGAAAAATATTGAACGGGTGGAACAGCGGTTTGGATTCAAGCAAATCGACTTCAAAAATAATGTGCTCCTCTGGAACGGCCGTCCCATCAAATGCACCGGCACCTGCCGGCACGACTATTGGGCGGACAAGGGTTTTGCGCTGACCGAAGCGAATTGGGAACGGGATCTGACCCTGATGAAGGCGGCGAACATCAACGCCGTGCGCACCAGCCATTACAATCATGCGCAGCGTTTTCTGGAGCTCTGCGAAGAAAAGGGCATCTATATTCTGGACGAAATTCCTTACTGCTGGATTGGCGACCACGTCAAGGACCCGGCCTACGCTCCCTATCTTTTGCAACGGGCCACGGAAACATTGGCGCGGGATAAGAACCGGCCATGCGTGCTGGCGTGGAGCATTGGCAATGAAAATGCCATGGGCCAGGATTCGCAGGACGTCATAAATCTGGTCAAAGCCACCGACCCCACGCGTCCCGCATTCGTTTCCTGCCTGAGTCCGCACGATGTGAAGGGGCAGCTTTGGCAGGACGATCATTATCCGGATCCGGGCACCGTGGATGACCTGATCAAACACAACCGGCCGGCGAACTTCTCCGAAAACCCGCACATTTTCTGGCAGCCGGAGACGGAAAACTACGACCCGGGCACCCACGATTTATGGTCGGAGGCGCTGGGCGGTGTTTGGAACAAAGTCTGGACCGCGCCGACGATTTTTGGGTCGTTCATCTGGGAATGGCAAAATCAGGGTATTGCGGACAAGAATGCGCCGGCGCCGCACGCCGGCCCGTGGGGACCGGACAATCTGAGGCAGGAGAATGACAAGGGAATCGTCACTGCCTATCGGGTTCCCAAACCCGAATGGTGGATCGTCAAGCAGGTTTATAGTCCCGTCGGGTTGGGCGTGCGCCCGCTCCCGGTTTCTCAGGGAATCTTCACCGAACCGATTGCGAATCGCTACGCGTTCACCGACCTTAACGAGCTGGCTTGCAAATGGACGGTTTATAAGGGCGCAAAAACTCTAAAACACGGCGTGCAGCATCTAGCTTGTCCTCCCGGGCAATCGGTCGCAGCGTCCTTCCCCGCCCCGGTCGGCGCCACGAAGCTGCGGCTGGAATTTGACCACGCCGATGGCACGTCTGTGGTGGCGGTGAACCTGGCGGTTGCCGGGGCGCCGGTCCCCGCTCCGCCAGCCGCTCTCACTGTTGGAGAGGCTCTGACCAGCCAGGAAAGCGCTGAAACACTCCAAGTTTCGAACAATCTTCAGCAATTCACCTTCAACCGGCAAAACGGCGCCATCGAGTCCTGGCGTGTTCGCGGCAAAGACATTGTGGTGGGGGGACCGGCCTTGAATCTGGGAGAGGCGAAACGAAGTGACGAAAAATCGTTCTATCGCGCGACGAATTCGCCCGTAATGGATGGCGCTCAGGTTTCAGCGGCGTCGACCGGCCACGCCGGCGGAATCCGCGTTTCGGTGAAGGCAAAAGTCCGCGCTTCGGTCAACGGCACTTCGCTGGGAACGCTCACCTCCACTTATGATATCAAACCCGATGCCGAGGTTATGGTATCGTGGAATCTGGATTGGACCGGCGCCGATCAGGATCTCTGGGAGGAAGGATTGAAGATTACCATGCCTTCCCGCATGAAGCACATGCGCTGGTTTCGGGATTCCTATTTCACAGATTATCCGGCCGGACAAATTGGCGAGCCCTCCGGCGAGTGTTCCGCCAATGACATTCAGTTTCGCGCCTCAAAACGGAATCTCCATTGGCTGACGCTCACGGATGATGACGGCTATGGCGCGGTGCTTTTGCCATCGGGCGGACTGCCGGTCATTGGCCGGGCCAATTCCAGTTCGGGCGAGGGCACGATCCTGTTTGCGAGCCGGGAAGTCTCCGGTCCCAAGGATTTCAGCGGCAGCTGGGTTTCCGCGCATGATATCAAAGCCCGCAAAGGCAAACCATTGTCTGGATCTTTCACCTTGCGGGCGATTGTGCCATAAGAGACTTTCTGAAAACCGGTTTTTGGCAGCGGCGGGGATTTTCCGGGTGCGCGGGCGGCGTGGGATGAAACCGACGGATCAGTTTATCGCCGCAGCCTCAAGGATCCTACGCAGAGTCTCGCCGGCGGGTTCGGTGAATCGAAAATCTGCGAAATTCGAAATGGGGGTGGTTTCCGGATTGATTTCCACCACCGGGATTCCGCGTCTGGCGGCAGCGGCGACCGGTTCAATAACATACAAAAACAGACTGGTGGTTCCGACCGAGAAGACCAGGTCAAATCCTTTGTTTTGCTCATTTCTGAAGGCGTCAAGGACCGGCTGGGGCAGGTTTTCGCCGTACAGCACAATGTCGGGTCGCAAAATGGCCTGGCATTGCGGGCAGCGCGGGAGTTTTGCGAGCGTTTCGTAGGTTTCCCGGTGGGCGTGATAGTCGCATTTTGTGCAAATGATCCGCCGCAGGTTGCCATGCAGTTCAAAAATATTTTGCGAACCAGCGCGTTGATGCAGCTCGTCGATATTCTGCGTGGCGACATACACCTTGCGCCGGGGCGTTTGGAGCGCGGCCATGGCGCGATGGGCGGAGTTGGGCAGCTTCCCGCGAATGCTCAATTCCAGCAGGAAAAAATATTTCCAAGATAACTCCGGATTTCTTTGGAAGGTCTCGGCGGAAAGAACCTCCTCGAAAGGAAGGCCGTCTTCCGTCATTCCATCCGCAAACGCGGCGGTGGCTCCCCGAAAGGTGGGGATTTGGGATTCGGCCGAAACCCCCGCGCCGGTGATGAATAGCACGCGCCTGGCATCCTGCAAAAGTTCTCCCACCTTGGTGAAATCACTTTTCATTTTTCGCGGGTTTAATGATTTTGATCCAATATCCGGGGACATTCATAGACTCCAGCCTTTGCGATATTCGGCCTGCACATAGCGGTTGGCGTCGGGCAAGTTGGTGATCTTCAGGTTCGCGGCATCCCACTCGATACGGGCGTCCATCCGTTTGGCAATGTTGCCCAGCAGACACGTCTCGGTTAGCGGTCCGCTATAGCCGAAATGGGCGCCCGGTTGCAGACCAGACTTCGCGGCGTTGACCCAGGCCATTTCGTGCGAGCCTTTCACGCGCGGCAAAGTCTTGGGCGGACGCGTGAAGGCCTGCATGGCCGTTTCCGGAATCAGCCGGGGGCTGTCCCCGTAAACCCCGCACATCAAGATTCCGTGACTGCCTTTGAAAATGACGCCGCCTTCCTCCGGCATGTCGCGACCGTCCTCAAGGCTCGCCGGGCGGGGTGCCCGCAGGCCTTCGTACCAGGTCAGTTTGACGGGTGGCAAGCCTGCGCGCGCCGGAAATTGAAACGTTACGATGGCCGAAAGCGGATGAGTCTCGGGGTTCAAGCCGCAGGAACTTGCCTCGACGCTGGTCGGGGGACCGAGTTTGAGCGACGCGACGACTGAATCGAGCGTGTGGGCGCCGCGATCGCCCATCATGCCATTGCCGAAATCCCACCAGCAGCGCCAAGTTTGCGGATGATAGGCCGGATGGTAAGGACGTTCTGGTGCGGGACCGAGCCAAAGATCCCAGTTCAATTTGGCGGGAATCGGGGGAGTGTCGCCGGGCCGGCCCGCGCCCCACTTGGAACTCCAACTGGCGTGGCCCCAAGGATAATACGACAACGAACACCAGGCATCCACTTCCCGAACTTCCCCGATGGCACCCGCCCAAATCCATTCGCAGATCAGACGAAAACCTTCGCTGCTGTGGCCTTGAATTCCCATTTGCGTGGCCACCTTGGCTTCAGCGGCGGCACGGGCGAGCAGGCGGGCTTCATACGGATTATGGCAAAGCGGCTTCTGGCAATAGACATGTTTTCCCGCTTGGATGGCCGCCATGGCGATGACCGCGTGTGTATGATCCGGGGTGGCTATCATCACGGCGTCGATGTCCTTCTGTTGGTCCAGCATCTCCCGGTAGTCCGTCCAGACTCTTGCCTTGGGATATTTGGCGATCACGTTGGCGGCGTAATCCAGATCGACATCGCAGAGGGCCACGATGTTCTGGGACTCGAGATTCACGAGGTTATTGGCTCCCATGCCGCCGATGCCGATGCCGGCAATGTTCAGTTTTTCCCTCGGCGCAGCCTCACCCGAACCGGCCGCAAGGTAACGGGGAACTATCAGAAAGGTGGTGGCGGCTGACACGGAACGTAAAAACTGGCGGCGCCCGAACTGCCGGGGAGTTGGACTGGTTGAGTTTGGTGGGCTCATAAAAAGTTCTGGCATGGAGCATTACATGTTTGAATGCATCCGCGCCAACAAAGGTTGTAACACTTTCCAAACGTTGTCCGCGACGATTTGGTGGCCCGGCACATTGGGATGGATGTGGTCCGGCTGATTTAATTCCGGCTTGCCACCCACGTCCGCCAGGAGGAAAGGAATGAGTGCGGCATGGTTGTCGGTGGCCAGATCGGGAAAAATTTTCCGGAAGGCGGAAGTATAATCGTTGCCCATATTGGGGGGCATCTGCATCCCCGCGACGACGATTTGAGCCTGGGGAAACCTTTGCTTCACCCGGTCGATGATGGCCTGAAGATTGGTTTGGGTGGCGGACACGGGCAGGCCCCGCAAACCATCGTTGCCCCCCAATTCGAGAACCAGCACGTCAATCCGCTGCTTGAGCAGCCAATCGATGCGCCCAAGACCATCGGCGCTGGTGTCGCCACTCACGCCAGCGTTTACGACGGCGTCATTCCAACCGGCAGCTTCAATCTTTTTTTGGATCAATGCGGGAAAAGCCTCCTCAGGATCCACGCCCAGCCCGGCGGCGAGACTGTCGCCGAGGAAGACGATCTTGTGGGGCAAAACCGGGGCAGCGTCCGCTGCCGACAACGACAGCACGATCAGGAGAACTGGCACAAGCCGGCGCCTAAGGCGGTCAGAAAACTTTGAGATGACTTTCATGGTAATCGCAGAGACACTTCATCAACGAAGTATGAAATGTCTTCAAGGTCAATGATCGCTGTTTTCCGCATGATTTGTCCAAAGACTTTTTGGTATTTGGCGCCAGCCGGTTGCGCGGGCGGATCAATTGAGGTATGGAGAGAGCCATGAATACCGGCGCCATTTTGGAGGTGGAGGGTTTAACCCGACTTTATGCCAGCGGAAATGGCATGCTGACGGTGGTAAAGGACATCAGCTTCGCGCTTGCCCCGGCGGCGACGTGTTCCATTGTCGGCCCATCGGGCAGTGGCAAAACCACTTTGATCGGCTTATGTGCCGGCCTGGACCAGCCGACCTCGGGTGAAGTTCGCCTGGATGGCATCACCCTGGGCGCCCTCGACGAAGATGGCCGGGCGAAAGTGCGGAACGATCTGATTGGCTTTGTCTTCCAGACGTTTCAACTCATTCCGACACTGACCGCGCTCGAAAATGTAATGGTGCCTTTGGAACTGCGCGGGGAGCGTCTAGCGCGCGACCCCGCCATTGAGCTTTTGCGTCGCGTGGGCCTGCTCGAACGCCTGGCACATTATCCCGTTCAGCTTTCGGGCGGGGAGCAACAGCGGGTGGCCCTGGCGCGGGCATTTATCAACCGTCCGAAAATTCTTTTCGCCGATGAGCCGACCGGCAACCTGGATTCGGAAACCGGCAAGCTGGTGATCGACTGTCTGTTCGCGCTGAACGCCGACGCGGGCACGGCGCTGGTGCTGGTCACGCATGACACCGAACTCGCGAAACGGACGGGGCGGATCATCCGTCTCCAAGGCGGCTCAATGGTCAATGGCAGTTGACGGTCGTGAGATCCGGCATGAGCACCCAGTTTGATCCACCCATCGTCCGTCCCGCACCCCGTCGCGGTCTTCCCGGTCATCTCATTTCAATCTGGACCTGGCGGATGGCTTGGCGCGACACCCGTACCAGCCGCCGGAGACTGGCGTTATACTCATTTTCCATCGTTATGGGCATTGCGGCTTTGGCAGCCATTGGTTCCTTTGGCGCCAATCTGGAGCGAGCCATCGAGGAGCAGACCAAGACTTTGCTGGGCGCGGATTTGGCGCTGCAATCGCAGGATCCTTTCACGCCGGAAGCGGAGCAATTATTTCGAAATCTGGGGGGCGAACAATCCCGGGAAATTTCATTAACGACCATGGTTTACTTTCCCCGGACGGAAAATACCCGGCTGGTGCAGGTCCACGCCTTGAATGGCGGCTTTCCGTTTTACGGAAGCCTGGAAACCGAACCGGCGACGGCCGGGGAAGAATTCCGGCAAACCGCCGGCGGGGCGGTGGTGGAAGAAAGTTTGCTGAACCAATTTGATGCCAGGGTGGGGGACAGCATCTGCATCGGGAGTTTCACCACGAACATCCTGGGGCGGCTCAAAAAAGTTCCCGGTGAGACGGTCGGACTTTCGGCCATTGCGCCGCGGATTTATATTGCGATGGATGATTTGCCCGGGACCGGCCTATTGCAGCCCGGCAGCCTGGCGCGCTTTTCCGTTTATTTCAAATTCGGGCCAAACACCAATGTGACGGCCCTCGTCGAAAGCATGCGGCCACAGTTGGAAAAGCTCCGGCTCAGGCATGACACCGTGGAGGAGCGCAAGCGGGACCTCGGACGTTCCATGGAAAACCTTTACCACTTTCTAAATCTAGTCGGATTCATCGCCCTACTCCTTGGAGGTGTTGGCATCGCGAGCGCCATCCACTTGCATATTAAACAAAAACTGGGGATAGTGGCCATCCTTCGCTGCCTCGGCTGTTCGGTGGGGCAGACATTCGCCATTTACCTCGCCCAAGGCATGTCCTTGGGTCTATTTGGCGCGGTCCTCGGCGGTTTGTTGGGGCTGGCAATTCAATCGTTTCTACCCAGGGTCATGGCGGATTTCATCCCCTTCACGTTTCAATTTCATACGGGATGGCTGGCCATTGGGCGCGCCATGGCCATCGGGTTCGGTATTTGCCTCATGTTTTCTTTTCTGCCGCTGCTGACGGTGCGAAAGGTTTCGCCCCTCGCTGCGATTCGCGTTTCATTTGAGCCGCAAGTCGCCCGGCGGGATCCGTGGCGCTGGGTGGCGGGAGCCGTTCTGGCCGCCGGCATTCTGGGATTTGCCTTGACGCAAAGCGGGAGCTGGCGGATCGGATTGGGATTTGCGGCTGGCTTAGGGGTGGTGGTCGGGGTCTTAACCCTGATTGGTAAACTTTTGGTGGCGGCCACCCGCAAAATGGTTCCGGCGAGAATGCCTTTCGCGGTGCGGCAGGGGGTGGCGAACCTGCATCGACCGAACAATCGAACCTTGCTGCTTCTGATGTCCCTTGGCCTGGGAACTTTTTTAATGGTTAGTCTCTACCTGGTTCAGCAGGTATTACTGAATCAACTCATCTCCTCGGGCGGCCAGAACCAGCCGAATGCCGTTTTATTTGATATTCAGGCCGCCCAGGTGAAACCTTTGACGTCGCTCATTCGCTCGTTGAACCTGCCACTTTTGGATGAGACCCCGATTGTCACCATGCGCCTCAGTTCCGTGAAGGGGCGGTCGGTTGATTCGCTGTTGTCCGCGGGAACCAAGCGGGACCGTGGTTGGGTGTTTCGCCGGGAGTATCGAAGCACCTTTACTGACCACTTGCGTGATGGTGAGAAAATCATTGCCGGCCATTGGGTTTCCCAAGTGGACCCGGACTCAACCAACGCGGTGCCCATATCGGTAGAACAGGAAATCGCCAAGGACCTGCAGGTGGGACTGGGAGATGAGCTGGTATTCGACGTTCAAGGAGTACCGGTCACCACGCGCGTCGCCAGCCTGCGCGAGGTGGAGTGGCGGCGCATTGAGCCCAATTTCTTCATGGTGTTTCCGCGTGGGGCGCTGGAAAGCGCGCCGGCCATGCACGTGCTGGTCACCCGGGTTGGTTCCAGCGAAGATTCGGCCCGGATGCAGCGCGCCGTCGTGAAGGCCTTTCCCAATGTGTCCGTCATTGACCTGACATTGGTTCTGCAAACCATCGACGCCATTCTGGGCAAAATATCCTTTGTCATCCGGTTCATGGCCATGTTCACCGTATTGACCGGCCTGCTCGTGCTGCTGAGCGCGCTGGCGGCCGGCCGCTATCAACGCGTCCAGGAAAGCGTATTGTTGCGAACGCTCGGGGCCTCGCGCGGCCAAATTCTCAAAATTCTGCTGGTGGAATATTTCGCGCTGGGCTTTCTGGCCGCGCTGACGGGAATTTTATTGGCGGTGATCGCCGCGTGGGCACTGACCCGGTTCGTGTTTCACACTTCATTTGTTTTGGATTGGGAATCCGTATTCCTTCCCCTGGTGCTCGTGCCCGGCATCACGGCGTTAACCGGGTTCCTGATGAGCCGGGGAATATTAAGCCGGTCGCCCTTGAGCATACTCCGCACCGAAGTGTGAGGTGCCAAGTGTTCCGGGCTGCTCAGAAATCGTGATTGGGCGAAAGCGGAGCATGACTCAGCGCACGGCAAAAAAAGTGTGTAAAAGTCCAAAACGCGGTGAGCGCGTATTGCCCGTTAAGTTGATCCTATCTACGAAGATAGCTTTGTTAATCATTGTTGGTTGGGTCCCGGAAAGATGGCAATAGAATGTCCGGTCATCTGGAATTCTTCAAAACTCCCACCAGTCCACTGGCGGTTCAGTTCACAAAATTTAAACCTTGATCGTTGCACCTGTCTAGCAAACTGGAGGTTGCAGGAATGAAAGAAAGTTAAATGAAAAAGAGATATCTAGTCACTATCATGTTGTCCGCCCTATTCGCCTCGTGTGCTCCGGGCGTTGCGCAGGACAATGCAAACAATTCCGCCGGCGTGGCGGGCCAGCCGGCCAGCACATTCGTCCCCAATTCTAACCTCAAACTCCCACCGGCTTCCACCAAGGCCAACATCACCTACGCTGCCGACATCAAGCCGATTCTCGATGCGAACTGCGTTCGTTGCCATATCACCAAACAGGCCAAATTGCATTTGGATTCCCGGGAAGATATTCTCCAAGGCACCGAGAATAACCCGGTGGTCATTCCCGGCTCGCCGAAAAAAAGCTGGCTCGTCAATGAGATCGTCGATTCGGGCAATGGTACCAATGGCAACTGGATGCCGCCGCAGCACACCAAGGCCAAACTTAAACCATTGTCGCCGGAACAAATCAGCTTGATCATCGGGTGGATTCAGCAGGGTGCGAATTAGAACCGCGCATCCCGATAGTTCCGTGCCTGGCAATTAACCCGGTTGACAATACCCTGGCCATTGTTGACGCCGTTGGTTTGAAGGTTGTGGGGCGGGCACGCGCGGCC
>Ga0302319_10007896_pt1 | contig 20829 bp, 15 predicted proteins | sample Bog_T0_2_FD_203319 | JGI IMG/M metagenome (GOLD analysis project Ga0302319, IMG submission 203319) | Peat permafrost microbial communities from Stordalen Mire near Abisko, Sweden - Bog_T0_2 | ecosystem: Environmental > Terrestrial > Soil > Wetlands > Peat | place: Sweden: Abisko, Stordalen Mire... | reverse complement strand
TTCCTGGCACCACTCCTTTGAGGCATTCTCCCACGATCCGACAGGCTGATCTCCATGGGCACGCCGGCGACACCGTGCGATCCAATCGTCGGGAATCCGGTTTCTGGACGTGGCTCCTGGTTTCTGGATGTCGTTGCCAGGGGTGGTCGGCAGCCATTCCTCGTCCAGGCGGAATTCCCAGTCCGGGAATCGTCGCTCCAGGGCAGGGATGAGATACCCGGTCATCCACCAGTAACGGACCACCCGATACCGCTTGGCGTCATGATCCTTGAGGAAGGCCTCCTGCCTGCGATAGGTGTCCATATGCTGCTTGTCCACGATGCCGCCGTACCATGGCGCATTGGTCACCTGATCGCCGCGGCGGATCCGTTCCGAGGCCTGTATTTTCAGATAGCAGACGTCCTTCGGCTCCCAATAGGGCATGACCTGGCTGAGCAGGAGCTTTCCGTCCTCGTCCGTTGGCATCGGGATGGAGGGGAAGGTGAAGTTGCGCCGACGGGTCTGTTCGCGCTGGATGTGCTCGGAGAGGCCAATCTTCCCTCGCGCCTTGGTGATGCCCCAGCAGACGCCGGCAATCATGGCGATGGCGAGAAGGAGGTTGTTCGGCGCCAGCACCCAGCCCAGGGCGATCAGCAGGATGGCCAGGTATCCAGAAAGTACTAGGTTCTTGAGTGGAGTATCCGGATTCCGCCGTACCGTATCCTGAATCGGCTGCATGGGCCATCTCCCTTCTCTGCGGGGTCTGCCCTACGATGTGGTGATTCCGAGATGAAGCAACCGGCCCTTGCGTTGACCGAAGGAGCGGGAGAACTAGTCTCCCGGCGGGGATGACGATGGCACAGGGTCACGGGGCACCGAAGCATGCGGTCGTCGAGATCGGCGAGACCATCCTCCATCTCGTGGTCGGTGTCCTCCTGCTTCCCATCGCCTGCGCCCTGATCACCCTGATCGCCGTGCGGCGCGAGTCGCTGGTGGATACCGCGCTGCAGGAACGCGCGCTGCTCGCGCACGAGTCCTTCCCAGCCAATCTGGCACGGGGATGGCTGATGTACGCGCCCACGTCCGGCCCCGAGATTCCGAGGTCCACACCGGTCACCTTCGAATCGAGCGCCACGGCCAGCACCGATTTCGTCCATCGCGGCATTGATCGCGCCGTCGGCTTCCTCGATCGCTGGGTCCAAGGACCCCGGGTCAAATACGCAGCCTATGGATGCCTCCTGGTCCCGCGGCTGTGCATCGTCGCCGGCTTGCTTCCCGGCCTGCTCGCCATCCTGGTGATGGCCTGGATGTATGGATCCTATCTGAATGCGCGCTGGGCCAACGCTGGACAGCCGTTCAGCACCAATGCGCTGAAGCTGAGCCGATGGGGATTTTCCCTGAGCTGCGGTCTCCTGCTTCTCTATCTGGGGCTGCCCATCATCATCCCATCCACCTGCCTGCTCATACCGATGGCGGGCATGGTGGTCTTCCTGGTGCTGGTCCGTCGCAACCGGGCCTAGGAGTGAGCCATGGATCCTGCTGCTCATGCAAGTCTGTGCACCGATGCCGTGCAGCTGCTACGGCTCCAGCCCACGCGGGTCCTGTTCCAACGGGGATCGGCCCTCTGGGGCGCCGCGGCAGTCATCCAGAAGGAGTCGCTCGTCATCGCGGTGTCGATCATGGGCGCAGCCATCCTTGCTGGCCGGATGCGGCCCTGGCTGCACCGTCAGGCACCCGACTTGGCCCGACTGGCCGGAGATCTCCAGCCGCATTTCAAGCACATTGCGCGCAAATCAGACAAATCGAGCTTGTTCGCGCTGCCCCACGCCCCTTTTGGCGCATGCGGCCAGCATGTCATGCTGTGCCTCGCCACATCCGAGAACTTCCCGTGGCTCGAGGCGGCTGCGCCGAGCTCGCCGGCGACTGCGCTCGCCCCGGTCGCGGCCGCGCAATGGGCTGATTTCATGCGGATGGAGGGGGATTCCCTGCACGGTTTCCTCAGCGGTGGCGTGCTGCCGCCTGACCACGATCCGATCGATTTCATCAAACGCCACCTCCGCGCGCTGGGGGCGACGGACCTGACCACCGATGCTGGCCGAGCCCGCTACCGAGCCTTTCTCCTGGCGGCAGCAGAGCGGGAACGAGCCCGGGTCCGCATTCTGAATGCCTGCATAGGTACTGTGGGAGCCATCGCCATCCCAGCCTGGCTGGCCGACCCGTCGCTTGCCATCGAAGGGGTCCTTGAGAAGGCCATCGCGCAGCAGCAGGATCGTCCGGGGACAGCGCCTGCTGACGAACCGACCAGTCTCACCGCGGCCGCCGCGTTGTCCGCAGCCAAGCCTCGCCGTCCGACGCATCATCCGACCATCGTTCCCTCGCGCATGCCCCCGGCATCCGATGCGCTCCCCATGCCACCAGCTGGCGATCGCGCCGCGCCGGGTCCTGGTTCACCGCCTGGTGGTGCGAAGTGAGGACCCGGCTGGCACTGACCAGCGGATCCGGGGGTACACGCGATGCCTGAATCTGCGGGACCTGAGTGGGGCCAGCCACCTGATGGTGATGACTTCATAGACCCGGACGAGGCGCTTCTGCCTCCACGCGACGATTCGTCCTCGGCCTCCTCAGGTGGTCAGGGCTTCATCCCCACGGTCGGAGGCCTGCGTGCCCTCCTCGCGGCCGCGCACGACGAGGCCTTCGGCGAGTTCGGGCAGGAACGGCAGGCGCTGATGGCACTCGCCAGCGGACCCGCACCCGATGCGCAGCCACTCGACGGCACCTCCTTCGGCATGGTCCGGCTCATCCTGGTCAACATCCTGGGATTGCCGTTTCAGAATGCGGCCGCCGCGCAGTCAGTCATCGATGCCTGGATGGGTTCGCGCGCTGCATTGCGCGACCTGCTCGAGGTCATGATCGAAACCCTCTTCGAAGCGCGGCTGTTCTGCGTCAGCGATCCTGCGGGGACCTGGATCCCCATCGGCCTGTTCGGGTGGCTGACGCCGGCGCACCGGCAGCGGGCCGGCATCGGCTTCCAGACGAGGTGGATGGTGCATCCGGAATGGCCCATGCCAGTGCATCAGGTCCTCGCCCCCGGGCTTACCCTGACGAGCATTCCTATTCCGGGGGGCGAGCTCCGCGGGCCCATGGTGTCGGAAAGCCTGGTCGGGTTGCGCCGAGCCACGGGCGCCATGGCGGAGCGCTGGAGCCATGCCGCTCAGACCCTTCAGGAGATCGACATGATCACTTCCTGGGATCGGTTGGTGGGCAGCAGCCTGCTGCTGCATCGGGCCGCGAGACCGCAAACCGGATGGGAGGAGTTGGCCTTCCGGCTGGGCGTCCCGCATCAGCGTGGATGGTCAGGCGCAGCCTTCTCCCAGCTGGTAGCACGCGGTGAAGTGGCCACTGCCCCAGCGAACTTCGCCTGGTTGACGTCTCCTTTTGAAGATCTCGATGCCTGATATGAGCGCATATCCGTTCATGTGCCCGTAGGACGTGCACGGAACGGCTGCCAGCCCTGGCTCCAGCGCATAGGTTCTGGTCACACCGCTGCAGAGCTGGATCCGCGACCCCATGACTGACGCAACATCCGATTCATCCATCCCGATTCCGCGGGCCCTGCCTTCGCCGGCGTTCCGTCAGCAGGACACCAATGAGGGGGCATCCGCTCAGGTCCCCACGACCCGCATCGTCGATTTGTCCCCAATAGCTCAGCAAGCAACGCATCCAATCGCCGCAACAGACCCACTTGCCCATCCCGTCAATCGCCTGTGGGCTCAAGACGACGGGGCAGTAGCCCGGATCCTCGCGGCGGCGAAGGGGTCCTTCGTTCAGCACCCGATCCGAGTCGTCGCAGGCAATGGCACTGTCGAGGACCAGCTTCCCAGCTATCTCGCGCTCTCGCCTGATGGGGGATCGGTCGCGTTAATCCCAGTCCGGGATGGGCAGCAGCCACTTGGTAGGTACGAGATCGGTCGACCGATTTCCGGCCAGGATACCTATCAGCGGACCGGTGTGGTCGTCGCCGCCGTCCAAGGGCGACTCGCAGTCCCAGACGGCGCATCGTTCGCCTTTACCCATCTCCTGTCCGGTGCGCTGCCGGCATGCGAACCCAGTCAGGTCGGATTTGATCTCCCTGTTGCTGCACGGCGCCCGGTGCCGATGCATGGCCATGTCGACGTACGGCTTCCCACGGGACACACCTTGTCCTGGGACGAGGCGTCCCGCCGGCGCGCCAAGTCGGGGGCATTCGCCTTTGGATGGCGGGGATCGCTGTCGGCGGGCGGTCGCAAGCGCGATGTCTTCATCAAGGTGGTCAAGGACCAAGAGGCGTACCGCGCCATCCTGCGCGCCGAGGAGCGGCTGCGGGATTGGGGCATGCGCAATCGGTCGATCGCGGAGATCGTCCCGACCAGTTTGGCGTCCTTCGACCAACCCCATCAGTCCCATGGTCTGGAATTTGTCGAGAATGGAGCGGGGCTGGTTATCGAGCGCTACCATGCCGGCTGCACGGTCAAGGAAATGAGCGCGGGACAGTGGCAGATCGGCGAGAATCCCCAGGGAACGCCGAGTCTCCATACCTGCATCGGCGTCGCCGGCCTCGCGGCACATGCTCTCGACGAACTCAATCGGGGCACCGTCATCGGACGTCGCCGCTTCGCTCCGGATTTCACCAAGCCAGACAACCTCATCGTCACCAGCTTCCGCGTCGAGCCCAACAACAATCAGCCGTTGCCGCTTTCCCTCGTCTGCCCGGATCGGGATTCCTTCGTTGATGAACGTGATCATGCGACATCGTTCCGTGGCAATGTCCTCTTCCTCGACATGGCCACCATCGCACAATTCACAGGAAAGGATCTCTTCGATCGCATCGATGCGGTGCATGTATTCTCGGTCGGTCGCATGCTGCTCGACATCGTCCTCCCGCCACTTGAGGCCCTGCGCCTGCCCGATGACTGGGATTCACGCCCACCAGAGGAGATGTTCCGCTTGCAGGACCAAGCCTATGCGGACTCGCTGCGCGCCTGCGAGGTCCGTCATGGTCGGTCGTCCTCGTCAGTCGGAAGAGAAATGATCCACCTCATTCGCCGCTGCTGCCATCCGGAACTCGGCCAGCGACCGACCTTAGCTGAGGTAGCACAGCAATGCGCATCGCTGTCCCAGGAGCCGCTGGCATCGGCACATTCGATGCATGATCCCATCGTAGTGAGGCCAAGTAGCTATAGCACACAATAATAATGCCTTTGTCCGGTTGGCTCGGATTCCTCCAATCGTCGTCTGCTCTCAACGGAACCTACTGAAATCCTTCCATGCGATCATCACCAGCAGGAACCTACGGCTTGGAGATCCAAGCATGCGGGCCTCACCAAAGCTTCATGATCGGTACATCAATGCTCAGGAAAACAGAGGCATCGTAGGCTCTAAGCTTATTTCCTGACATGGCGTCTTGCCGGACATTGGATGTCCGCTCAAATCCGAAGCCGAAGCTCAGCGGGAATTCACGGGTGATCCCGAAAACGAGGAAGGCGCCTGGAGCGACAACTGCACGGAAATTCACATTGGAATCCGCGGTGCCCGACTGGTCTGATCCCTGCCCATAATCCCTGAGTCGCGTTGAAGCGAGCTGTCCGACGTCGATGAAGGTACCGAGAACGCCGACATAGCTCACATAGTCAGAGATCCCTCCCAGTCCAAATTCGAGACCTATGGGAGCGAATGGCGCCGCAACCAGTGCAGTCCCAGTCTTTCCCTGAACCCGTTCTGATCCGACGGCACCACCCAAATAGGCGTTGGCGTTGAAATACCACTCATAGGCGACGCGTTTGTTGAGGAAGTCGCTCGCCGGATCAGCGACCGCGTCGATGAGTGATACTCTGTCAGCCGTGGTCTTGGCAGACGATATCTTCCCGACAATCTGGATCGCATGGAGTACGAGCGGCGGCGGCGCCTTATCGCCATACAGAACTGCGATCAATGTCGTCGCATCGACAGCGGCCGATTCATAATCGTCAATGATGGCGTTCTCAAGCAAGGATTTCAAAGAGGATAGCATACGCACCACTTTGACGGCATCATCGGTCGATGTACCCAAATGAAGGAGCAAGTCAGCAATCGCCTGGAACACGCCATCAATCGGCTTCAGTGCCGCCAGCAACTTCTTCGTCTGTTCCGGCAGATCGGAATTGGTAGCCACATTCAGCTTCGGAAGTGCATTCTCGTTGCGCACCATCTCGTAGGTGCGATGCAATGCATCAAATTGAATGAGAAGCGTCCGAAAATCCGCTGCGATCACTTTCTTTTTTGCTGCGTCGATCTGGAGTCCATTCGCAACAATTTGATCGAGTGCACCACCGACATCGAATTCCCCATTTAGAATGGCCAGGGCAAGTGAGGCATCGGATTGCAAATCCTTAGGCTTCTCCTTGGCAATTTTTTCATGCCATTTCGCGACTATCGCAGCAGCCGCGCCCGCAAGATACAGCGCCCTGTCGATGGCATAGGGATTCTGGATAGGGGCATTGGCAAGGGTCGCAAGCACGGACAATGGATTCTGTCCGCTCACATATATCATCCATGAGAGCTCTGCCATTCTGATCAGGCAAGTCCCAGTGGGAGTTTTCGGAATGAGGTCAGAGGAATCAGCTACGGTTTTGAGTGCGAGCGGAAGGTCCTTGATATCGGACCTGAAGTCATCGCGAACCTTCGCCCATGCCTGTTCCGTCAAATCCTCGGATTTGATGGCGGAAAGATACGCGCACGTTCTCGGGAAAATCTGCTGCAGATGGTTATTAGGATCTTGAATCAGCGCCTTTACCCGTTGCAAGAGCGCAAGAGCTATTTCGGTTTGTGCGCGGGAAACGACAAATTGGGCGATGGCTTCTGGCCATCCTGCGCTCGAGAATGTTGGCGCAGTTTCGTCCGCATAGTCCTTAATATCGTTCGCTTTAATGTTTGCGCCCTGACTCTCTACAATCGTTCTTGCCAACTGCCAAATCTTCTTGTGAATGTCGGGTTGTGGCGAAGCAGGGGGCGGGCCAGGAGCAGGAGCAGGAGCATCGCCAGCAAATACTCCTGACGGAATGGATGAGAGTATGAGAATGATGAATATCCACATTGAAAATGGCCACATTACCAATCGAAGACACGATTTCGATCGGCCATTATGGACGTTCGATAATAGGATGGATGATTCGTTATCGGAGCATGGCATGTGGCCAACACCTTCTCGTTTGCTGGTGATGCGAATAGTGCGACAGAAATCGCCGGAACAGCGACAGACCGGTCAAGGTGTCGATGTGTATCTGATTCCGGAGAAACTCAAGAGGGTCTTTGGACCTGTGTCTATTGGACTAAGGCTACTCCAATATTAATTCTGGTCGGTTATCGGTAACAATCCAGAATGGCCAAATCGAAAGAAGTCGAGCGCCCGCTTCTACAATAATTAATTTCCAAATGAAAGGAGGCCGTTCTTGATTCCGGCTAGCCCCGCCTTGAACTCCGCCCACGTCTGGCAGCGCTTGATCCGCTGTCGGGACAGATTCTTGCGCACGAAGGCATTCGCCTCCTGATGCCCCAGATCATCCAGTATCGGCTCATCCAATGTCTTCAGGTCGCGCATCTTATCCCACGGCATGCTGTCGGGAAATGGCAATCGACCGGTCCACATCTCGTAGAACACCAAGGTCAAGGAATAGATATCTGCGCGAACGTCCAATTCCTTGAAGCGCGAGGCAATGAACTGCTCCGGTGACATGTAGTTAGGGGTGCCAGCCTCGCGCACTTCCTCCCCCCATTGCGCGCGCGATTCCGCGTCCGCATGCACGGCGAGACCGAAGTCGGCCACCATGGCCCGACCACCATAGAGCATGATGTTCTCGGGCTTGAGGTCCCGGTGCACTACCGGCAGCTGTTCGAGCGAATCAGCGACGCCATAGATCCAATTCACGCAATCGAGATAGGTGTAATCGCGCCGTTCCAAGCGGGAGACCAGGGTTCCTTCGCGCAGATACGGCATGACGTAGACCGCGGTCGGCTCGCCATCGATCTCCGTATGATCGCTCCATATGCATGGCACGATGCCGCGCATCGAGCCCGGTTGTGATTGCCAGAGCGCCTCTCGGAAAAAGTTGGGGACTCGGAACTTCGATCCGTTAATTTTCAGCACCAGGATGTCATCGCGATAGGCGGGATCATTGACGGTGCACAAGTAGATATCGGCGTGACCGCCTTGGGCGATGAATCGCTCGATGCGGTAGACGTTCGGCAGGCCACTGCCGTCAGGCAAGGCGGTGCCGATGGGAAGCGTTCTCTGCCCTGGATTTCCTACGGCACCAGGCTCATCCTTTGGGGCCTTGGCGGGAAGACTGGTTGACTCGAGTGGAGGTGAGCCCATGCCTCTGCCGATTCTAGGCTTATTGCTCCTCCTCGCAAGACTGGGTGTGGTGGTGCGCGGAAGTCTGGATTTCCCACCAGAATCTCAGGCGCCATGTTGCGACGAATCCAGAATCTGCTACAATGGGATGCAGACCCAGAGTAAAAAGGGAGACATCCCATGAGTCCACAACCGCCTCGCCGTAACCCTGTGGGCACCTATATCTACGGGTATCCCGAGGATCAGATCCCGCGCACGCCAGGGGGCCTGCCAGTCCCGCAGGTGTTCAGTCCCGCGGGAGAGCCGGTGGGCAGGTGGACCAAGGACGTACCCGAGGAGTTCGCCGGGACCATCGTCGAGACCCTGCTCTTCGACTGGGCCGCCGTGGTGCATGCAGAGTTCGGTCCTGACGGCCACGCACTGCCCAACGCGCGCATCATCCAGCGGGCTGATCTCTATCGCCGTGAGCAGCAGCGTGCTCATATGCTGTTGATGGCCGGGCTCCCCAAGCAACCGAATCCACCGGAGTGATCGCGAGCGTGCCGAGAGCCCGTATCATCGATTCCAGTTTCCGCGATGCGCGGAGGCCAGAATTCCCGCGATCGACGCCAGCTCCTCTTGCCCATAGCCGGCTTCTTCCAATGCCCTCTGCATGGTCATAGCGACCTGCATCAAATGGGTCGATGTCGTCCGCTCCTGACGGTGAAGACGAGGAAGGTCTACGGTCACTGGTTTCTCATCCATGGTCGATCTCGGGATTGGACGCTCCGCCTTTTCCGGCGAATTGACTTTCGATCTCTGGTGCTCACCCGTGACCTGCTGGTCCGTCGGGGATTGGGCTGACGGGTTTGATGGCGTCGCCGCGGTTCGCATGGTTGCCGGCAGCTCCTCGTGGTGATGTGCTGAGCGGGTGGTCATACGCTCGGGGACCTTGTGCGCTCGTGCTGAGATCGCCGGCGTGGTCATGCGCGCCTTCGTGCGATCACCGGGTGCGGGCTCGACCCAGCCCATCGACCGCACCAATGCGGGCGCACAGTGCTGAGCATGGATATAGACCGCCCGCGGGTCACGTTGGAGATCGTGGGCGAGCTGCTGGAGGCTGACGCTTATCTCCATGCTACTGGTGAGCGCCTGGTCCTCCTCACTGGTCCATGACTCCCAGGCGCGCGGGTGTATTTCGCGGATCTTGAGGATGCGCGCATCGACATCGGTGCGTCGCACCGCGAACCACGAGGCCCCGACGAAGGGACTGACGTCCGCGTGCTGTGCAGAGTGCGCCAGAGTGCTCGAGGTGCTGGTCGCTGTTCCTGCAGACGGGATTCTAGCCCCGTCGGTCGTGGCGTCGGTGGCAGTTCCACTGTGCTGGTGGTCGTGCTGCCTGGTCGCGATTCCCTCTGATGGGTTCGCCTGGGTCGACGCCGACGGGCTTCCTCCCTGTGATTCAGGCGACAGGTCGCCACGCCCCGACTCGAATGGGCCTTCTGCTGCAATCGCCGAGCTCGGATGGGGGAGTTGTACGGTCCGCAGCGAGGCAACCGGTGCCTCGCGCTCCCCATGAGTGAAGGCATATCGGGCTGCCGCCGCGGAGAAGACGCGACCGTCGGGCGTCACGACGCCGACCAGGTGCTTGCTGGATTCGATCCAGCCTGTGGATGGGGCCTGACGATTCCCGACTTCCGCCAGCCAACGCTCCTTCGGGATATCGAAGAGTGCGAACCCCATGGACCGCTGGTGGATCTGCGCCGTCAGCGCCTGATCGGTGCGGAACTGGGACTCCGACGAGTAGGCCCGCACCTGGGTGAAGAGGGGGTGTGCCGGCGACGAGCGGATCCCATCATGGACCAGGTGGTGCAAGGTCTCCAGGTTCCCCGCTGAGAGGAGGCGGAAGGTGCCTTCGGCGATCGAGGGCAGGCAGGCGAAGATCTCCTGGAAGAAGGCACCGTTCCCCACCGCCGGGGAGGGGGCCGGATTGACCTGAGAGGGGGATGCGGCGTTGCTGGTCATAGGTCACCTGCTCTCGACTCTAGCGAAGGTATGCCGGACGGGGCCCCCCACGGGGCGATTCTGAGGACCTACGAACGGATGGAGACCTCCAAATGACGCCGATGCCACGCCACGAGCTCGGGCGTGGGACCGCAACCTGAATTCACGGAGACCGGGCGGTGGACGGCCGGAATCTCGACCATCGCAAGATGGCGGCGACCTGCTGGCAGGATGCCGATCTGGTGGTACCCCCGCACCGATTCCCGCCCCTCCTGATGGAGGCTCACAGTGCGCACGGCGTCGAATCCGCGCTGGGCCAGGTCATGGAGGGTGGCGGCGCCCTGCTGGGGGTCCATCAGCGATCGCCGATCCACGGGCACATCGGCGATGCGAAGGCGATCCCGCCCAGCACAGACGACAAGGGCGCTCGGGGCCCACCACGAGGCCGGCTGGAGATGCAGTCCACCCTGGGAGGTGGGCACCAGCTTGAGACGCCAGTATCCCGCCTCCGTTGGACGGTAGCAGAGCGTCGATTCGATGACGGCGACGAGGTCCGCGGTCGACGGCCACGCACGACCATCCTCGACGACGGCGCCGACGATCTCTCCCTTGGGGGTGATCTGCGGCCTGATGCGCCGTCCCATCGCCGCCACGATGGCGAAATCGGTGCGGGTCTGGGGAATCCACTCCTGGTCGCCACGGGCGCTCTCCGGTCGGACCAGCAGATCCATGACCGGGCTCGGACGGATGCGGGCCTGGGCGATCGTCGGGCTGGTGACGGTCCAGAGGATGGCTGACGGGTTCCCCGTATGGTCACTGCGTTCCGCGAACAGGAGCCGCTGGGTGACCAGATCGACTGGCATGCCGATGAACTGTTCGAAGGCGCTGGGGAGCTCTCGTGCGGCGTCGGCAATCTGGCCATCGCGGTGACCCGCCATCCGTCCAGCGCAGGCTGGATGCGGCGTCCTGCGACTCATGGACACGCTGTCGAACGTCAGGATGGCGGTGCTCATAGGAGGTCGCACTTCCCGCCCGCGCAGGCGACGGTCTGGGCGAGGCTGGTCTGGTCGGTGGCTTCCTCGAGCAGTGAATAGTCGACGGGCAGGTATTCGCGGACCAGATCCTCCCATTCCTTGCAGTTATGGACCTTCTTCAGGCAGTAGGTCATCGACCGCAGATCATTGCTGAAGTAGTTGGCCGCGAATTTATGGGCGCGGCGGACCCAGTCCTTGCGGGCGATCACCACCGCCACCGCCTGCTGGTAGTGCTCCAGATTGCCATCCGGGGTGAGTGTGGGGAGCTGGAGGGAGTCGCCGCGACCCAGGACCGTGCCGCAGGCCGCCCACAGGTCGCCCTTAAAGGCCTTCAACCCATCGACGATGAGGCCGCTGGCCATCAGGGACCCGACCCCGTACTCGCGGACGATCTCTTCAGGCGTCGGCACCGCGCAGAAGGGGGCCTGCGGGTAGTCGAGGTCACCGCCCTCCGGGAGCAGGGAGATGCCGGCGAAATCCTGGCGGTGGTCGTAGATGTACCTGGTGACGTCATTCCATTCGCGTGGGCTGACGGTGATGGTGTTCGAGACGTTGTGCCGCAAGCTCGGGCGGGTGCAGCGGTCGAGGCGCTTTCCGGCATCGACCCAATGATTCTGGGTGCTTCGAACCCGCTCGAGCAGATCGATGGCGCTCAGATCGCCCTTCATGACCGCGCCTACGGGCGCCTGCATGAGGAAGGTGATCACCTGGTCGGTGTTGTTGGGGTTCCAGACGGAGGGGGCCACGGCGCGGGGGTTATGCGCGGCGAAGAACTGGAAGGGGGCTTCGGTCTTATTCGCCTGCACGCGCCGAAAGTACCGGGGGGCATGGTGGGGATGGATCCCTGACGCCGTTCCGAGGAGGCAGCTCGTTGTCCCCGCGGGCTTGATGCAGGTGGACCGTGCGGCTGGATTGATGCCGACCAGCTGGGACACCTGCGCATTCACCGCCAGCACGGTCGCCGCACCGCGCTCCTGGATGCCGGGATCCAGGGTGATGGTGGGATTGTCCGCCATCCCGGTCATCGATACCCCGAGCAGCGCCTCCCGCCGGGTGATGGCCTCGGTGGTCGCCCCGAGGTAGGGGAACCGGGTATACCCCGCCTGCAGGGTGCCCAGGATGGCCGCGGTCCGGCAGGCCTTTTGGAAGGTGGCCTCGTCGGCGCAGGCTTTGCCGTTGATCTCGCAGAGATTGCAGAACTGCCATCCCGATTTCCCGGTTGCGGTATCGACGGGATACATGCTGATCTCGACGCAGGGGTTGTAGAGCACCTCGCTGTCGTCCGTCCACACGAATCCCGGCTCGCCGAATTCCTTCACGCTCGTCATCAGGGCGGTGAAATCCGAGATCGAGGTCCGGTCCCGAAGCAAGAGGGCGGAATTATTGGAGCGGGCACGCTGCGGATTCTCGCTGAACCAATTGCCGGTCTTGGCCCGGATCATGTCCTGGTCATCGGCGGAGAAGACGCAGAGGGTCGCCGAGCGGCGGACTCCGCCGGCGAAGACCGCATCGGAGGCGTGCATCAGGATATCGTAGGCGTCGATGGGCTTCAGTCGGGTCCCCGAGCCGCGTTCCGCCAGGCGGGAATCGAGCAGGTTGCGGATGAGCTCGAGGCTGCGGCGGAGCGGTTCGGGCCCGGGCGCTTTGCCCAGCCCCGAGGAGATCACGCTGCCTTCGGGGCGGATCTGGCTGTAATCGAAGCGCACCGGATGCCCGGCGAAGGTGGGGAACGGCTGATCCTTGGTGAAGTAGCTCGACAGGAGCACGCCCAGGGCATCCCCCCATCCCTCGATGGTGTCGGGGACCGCATAGTCGGCGCGCTCGCCCTTGGGCGTGGCGATGGGCGGGAGACGCGCGATGTGGTGCCGCTGGACGCTCGCTCCCACACCGGACCCGCAGAGCAGGAGGAAGAGGGATTCCTGGAAGAAGTGCGGACGATCGCAGTAGGACGAGGTGCAGTTGAACATGCGCTCGTTCTTCTCGAGCACCGGCTTGCCACCGAACTGGAGCGCTCGTTGGCTGCCGAGCACGAGCTTGGTCTCCACCGCCTCGCGGACCTCGGACAGCATGCCCTGGAGCGCCGGACCCTGCTCCTTGTGCGACAGGACGTCGGCATAGCGCTGCTCGTGCATGACCAGGACACGGTCCACCGCCTCGGCCCAGGTCTCCCGTCGCTTCTCGTTGGCGCGATAGGGGGCGTATTTGGTGTAGAAGGTGTAGGAGCTGAGATGGGCGGCCAATTCTTGCGAGCGGATCGACGGATTCTCCCCGGACGTGAAGACGGGATGCGCGGGAGCGGTGGTGTGCGACAGCGTGGACATGGGTGGGTCCTCCGCCTGCCACCATAGTGGGTCGCAAGAGACGACGACCGCCGGCGGTCGCAGTCTCAGGATCTGCCAACGTCGACGTGCCCTGAAATGATGGCGGCGCCCTACCTTCCTGGCTTCTCCTTGCCACCGCGTCGGGGCAGTGACCGGAGAGCAATATGCTTGCGGCCAGTCAGGTTGCAGGCGGTGGTCAATGGGACCGACGGGTGCGATGGGCTTTCAAGATGGTCACCAGCCGGCTGACGGCGACATCCAGCTGGTTCCCTTGGATGGCCTGGTCGACGTACCTGCTCAATGGCGCACAGCGTTCAATGTCGCCGACGTATACGCCGTAAGTGTATATCCCCTGCTTATGCAGGGCTTCCTTGTCGATGGCCTGATCCGTGATATTGCCATCCGTGTAGAGGAAGGTCATATCGGATTTCCTCGCCAACGGCTGGATGGTGGTGAGGGTCGCCGCCAGCCCTTCTCCGCCACCGTAGGCCTCAATCCGCCGGATATCGCGTTCAGGCATGGGCAATGCCACGGTCTGGCATATGGCCCCATTGCGACCATCTGAGGATTGCCCCACCATGCTGAGCACGATGTGCCCTGCTACCTTTCGTTCGCGCGCGAGGACGCTGAAGGCCGCGGCGAGATGGCGTGCTTCGGCAATGGGAGAGCCGGCTCCTGGTCCACCACCGCCCCCGGACATCGAGCTACTGCAATCTATGACCATGACCACCTCGGTCGGGCCGCAGTCGTTTCCAGGGAGCTTGCGCCCGAACGGCCGGTCCTCCTCATTGGCCGCGCGGCGGTAGTTCAGCCGTCCGGGCGCTGAATCCCGGTGCACAATCTCCTGGCGATCGCCGAGGGCCTGCCTGAGGACCCGGACGCACGCGCGGATGCGGTTCTGATCGAGGGTGGTGCCCAGCTCGTCGGCAACCGCCATCGGGACCAGGATGTCGGACGATGTGGTGAAGGCGAGATCGATGTGCAGGCCGATATTCCCTGCCTGATCCGCGATCTCCTGCGCCGAAGGAGGCTCGATCACGTCGGTGGTGGTCGCCAGGAGATCATCGAGCAGGGATGGCTCAGCGGCGAGCGCTTCCTGGAGCCAGAGATCAGACGATCCGATGTCATCCCAGGTCGTTCCACTGGTGTCCTTCGCCGCATTTCCCTCGTGGCCCTCCTGATCCTCGTTGCTGCCGGAGCCTTCCGTTGGCAGTCCTGCGACAGCGGGTGATGCCCCTGTGGGCTGGGCTGACGATCCAGGATCTTCTCCGGTGGTTCCCTCTTGGTCCTGCTCGTGTCCCGATTTCTGGCCCTGGAGGACATCGGCTGCTCCCATGAGCGTTCCCGTTGGCGCCGAACCAGCCTCGTGTTCTGGTGCATCACCGCTGATTCCCGCTGTGCTAGGACCAGCTGCTGCCGATGCGGCCTCAGCACCCGGATCGCCAGCGGGCTGTGACATCGCCTCCTGCGGCGTCGCCGAGGCCTGCGCATCGGCGTGCGATCCGGACGCCGATCCGTGACTGCTCAAGGCCGGTGACGCCTCGCGCTCGCTTGGGCTGGTCGGCGAGCTCGCCGGCGAGGGGTCCGGTGTCGCACTACCTGGCTGGGGTGCGGGCGATCCGGGCGGCGAGCCCGCCGCGGCGGATCCTCCCGATGCCGGGGATTCCGACCCGGTCGAGACCGATGATTCTGGGGAGGGGGATGCACCAGCACCGCCGTTGCCTGTGCCGCCAGCTCCCTCCTGGCCGGCGGCGCCTGACGACGATGGCGGCGGAGTGGCAGGGGGGGCTGTGGCCCCTGACCATTTGCTGAGAAATCCCGCGACCAGGGGTGGGACGTCCACGCTGTTCTTCGCATGAGCCAGGAGGTAGAAGTACTCTCCCACCAGGTCAGCCTGGCGAAGGGAACCGCCATCCTTCCGGATCACATCGAGGACGGCCGATGAGGCTGATTCCGCATGGTAGGCAGCATAGAGCGCCACCTGCGCCATGCTGGCGGGGTGCTCTGGGGGATCCTGGTAGCGGATCCATGCGAAGGGTCGGGCGAATTCCTTGCGCCCCAGCTCTTCGATGCGAATATCCTCGCCCAGGTTGAAATCCAAGTGCGTGATGCCGGATTGCTTTGCCGCTCGGGCGACGATGTGCGGATTGCGCTCGGTGTGCTTCGCATGCATCGCCTCGTGGTCCAGGAGGAGCCGGGCGAAGGCCAACCGGCAGTCCTCCTGGGACCTGAGCTCCGGGCGCATGGCGGAGGCGAACTGGTCGCCCAGGAGGATCATGTGGTAGCCACCGCGCTCGGCATTCCCAGCGGACTGCGGCTGGATATAGGTCCAGGCCGCCGTCTGGGCATGCATACTGTCGATTCGCCCCTTGGCCCATCCCAGGCGCTCTCCCGCCTGGACGAACCGGATCTGCGTCTTCTCGGTGAGGATGTCGTTGAAGCAGAGCTCGGCGTAGTGCGCGCGGATCGCCTGCGCGAGCGCGGGATCGAGATCCTTCCCCGAGGTGAGGGCGGTCGTGGCGGTGCTCATGGCCGCCATACCCAAGTGGAATCGGTGATGCTGAAGGCATTCTTCACCGCGGTGACCACCAGCGACAGCTGATCGGCATTGGGGGCCCCATCGTGATCCTGACCCACCCACTGGAGGCCGAACCGCGCCAGCATGGCCGGCACCTGCGCCTCGTCCTTGGAGACGGCGATGACCTTGGCGAAATCGCGCGGATTCGGCAGGCGTTCGATGGTCGAATTGGCGAGCAGCTTCTGCATGTTCGCGTAGAAGCGCTCGATCTGGATCGCGCAGTCCCGTCCGAGTCCCTTGGCCAGGGCCTGCTTGTGGACCATGCGCAGGACCTCGGCGTGATCGATCGGCAGGAAGATGGAATAGAAGCGGTTGACGACCGCGGGGTCACCGGTGTTGGCTTCGTACTCGCCGCCGATGTTGGAGGTCCCGACGATGGTGAGGTTCTTCACCGGCGCTTCGAGGACTTCGCCGCGCGCGATGCCATTCTCGATCCCGACGGCGCGACCGGTCTGCAGGCGGTACACGCCGTCCTCCGGGTTGATCATGTTCTTCAGGACATTGAGCACATCCCGACGGGCGTTCCCCATCTCGTCGATGAGGAGGAACACGGTGTTGCCCGCGGCCGCGGCGCGGAAGGCCTTGACCGGTTCGCTGTCCTGGTGGATCCATTGGCGATCGAACGTCCCATCAGCTCGCGCGATCGCCACCGGTCGTGGCCCGCCGAGGAGGTCGCTGGCCTCGTGATCCGGGTAGATCGCATGCTCGTAGAACTCGTTCCAGAGTCCGCTGCGACCGAGCCGTCGGGCTCCGTACGTCTTCCCATATCCTGCCGGACCCAGGATCCGGACCGGTTGCTTCTCCGCCACCTGGGGACCCGCGACATCAAGGATCTCGCGCGTGAGCGCACTCCATTGCCGCACGTCGGATTCGAGCACGGCTGCCACCGCGGGCTGGACCACCGGCTGGCTGGACGCGCTGGCTGGCGTTGCCCCGGTCGGAGCGGGGGCGGCTGGGCGACGTCCCGCCAGCACGGCCTCATAGGCCTCATCGATCCTCGTGAGGAGGCTATCGCATCCGCCGAGCTGGGTCCGCTCCACCTCGTACATGAAATGGCGAACATGCTTACAGCCCAGATCGTTGGGATTGGCCGTATATGAGGACCAGAAATGCGATGCGTCGCTGGTCGCCGGATGGCTCTTGCGCAATCCCGCAGCAGTGCGCATCCCATTGTCGGCCACGATGCTCGGCCTGAGCGTCAGGCCGGCGAGGGCTTCAGCCTGCCGTGCCTTGATCTCATTGGGAGTGCAGGTGCCCTGGAGATAGCGGTCGCCGCACCAGACCTGGTAGGTCGGATCAGTGCCGTCTGCCGGACGAACCTTGACCACGACCACATGGTTGGTGGATCCCTTCCCTGATGATCCCGTCGGTGAATGGATGATGCCCGTCATACCGATGGCAAGCTGAGCCGGGTTTCCAGCCTTGCGGCGATAGGGGAGGATCACTGTGGTCAGGTCCTTCAGGCAGTAATCCAGGCCGGCGCTTTCCGCCTTGGCGGTCATCGCGGCGCTGAGCGCGCCTCGCTCCCATCCGAGCTCGCCCACGGGGCCGACCACTCCTCCGGGAGCGAGGGCACCCAGGGCCGGGGCAGGCGCAGGCACGGTGACTGGTGGGCTGGGTGCTGGTGCGGTCGACATGGTGGCAGGCTATCCGGAGGATTCGGCTCACCGAGGTGGTGACCCGGAGGCCTGGAGAGCTGAGGACGGTTATCAGCCCTCCATCAGGGCCTTCGAACGAAATGGAGGGGCAGGGCCGCCTGGCTCCGCTCACGCCGCGGTGATCGCCAGGTCGCGGGCGTAGCCGTGGAGGCGTTGGATCGCGCCGCGCAGGAGGCTGACCGACGCGATCGTCCGCTCGAGGAAGCCAACGGTCTCCTGGACTCCGGCCGCACCGCTCCCCAAGAGGAGACGCAGATCGGTCTGATCCTTCGGTCGGATCGCCGAGGCGGAGAGCAGGATCTTGGTGGCGACGATGCAGGCTGCCGGCGGCACCAGGACCCCGGGGACGGCTTCGGTGGCTGAGGCCACCATGCGCTGGTAGAGGGGGTAGAGGGAATCCGGCCGTCGCACAATCCAATCGACGGTCGTTCCGGCCAGGTCGAGCCGATACCCACCGGTGAGCAAGGGCCATCGCGGTGCCTGCTGCGGGAGCTCGAGCAGGCGATCGGCGGCGATATCGACATCATGGCTGGCCCGGGCGGCGGCGGCGGGGACGCCGTGACGGGTGAGGTGGATCATCACCGCGGCACCGCCGACCACGCACCACCGCACCTGCTGGGCCATGGCAAGGGGGCGGATGTGGTCCACCGCCCGGTGCACGTCGTCCATGGTCAGGATGCGCAGTGAGCGCTCCGGCGAGGCTGCCGACGATTCGGCCAGGTGCCGCACCTCCATGCGGGAGAGGCGCTCATCAAGGTCCATCGGTGAACATCGCCTCATCGAAGAAGGAATGCTGGGGGACGCGATTGCGGCCGGTCGCAGACGCCGTCTGGTCGTCAGCCAGTCCATTGCCCGGGGGGACGCCTTGGCGGCGTGATCCCGATCGCCGGGAGCGCGAGGGGCGAGATACCGCAGTTCCCGGAATGCCATGGGCCAGCGCCTGCAGCTGGTTCCACGTGGCGTCGCAATCGGATCGCCGTGGAGCGAGATGGACGCTGTCGGGACCCGCGGCGATCGCCTGCATGGCAGCTCGCACGCCGCCCATCCGCCGCTCGAGCTGGCAGTAGTAGGCCCAGAGCGCATTGATGCGGTGGTAGCGGGCAATCCAATCGTCCATATCCTCCGCCTTGATGTTCCCGATGGTGAGGAAATCCTTGGAGGGGGGCAGGGCATCCCGCCAATACTGGATGAACCGCAGGCGCTTGATGCGACGCGCCGGTGCGGCACCGGTCTGTGCCGGATCGCGCGTGGAGACGGTGCGGATGCCCGCCATGCGCCAGTAGAGCGCCTTCGGCAGCTTGTCGTCGACCACGTTGCGCCCATTCACCGCTCCCGGATCCCGGTAGGTGGTCCCGATGACCGGATCCCTGGTCCATACCGGATGGTAGATGAGGCAGGGCATGACGCGGTGGTGCAGCGGTCGGTGGATGCGCCAGAAGGCAAACACCTCGGCGCGCACCGCCACCCGGTAACGACTGCGCTGGTCCCAGTACCACTGCATCAGCATCGGATGGGCGACGGGCGGCGCCACGGGACTGCAGGTCATGATCGGAGCCTTTGCTGGGCGGGAGGCAGACGCTGGGAGGCTGGGAGGCTGGGAGGCTGGGAGGCTGGCTCTCGCTAATCCAGGGGCGCCGGATCGCTGATGGGGATCTGGGTGGGCTGTGACCGCGTCTGCACCGATCGCTGCGGCGCCGCCGCGCCGCCGGGGCTGCCCCCGGCATCAGCCGGAACGCTGGTCTGGAATCCCGTGCAGACGAAGCTGAGCCGCCGGGGCAGCCTGGCGCCCCGCGGCGGCCGCTCCCGGAAGCGCCCCTCCAGGATCGCCAGATCGCCGCGGTGCAGGTGCTTCAGCACCTCCTCGCCCTGGGCATCCCAGGCCTCGACATGGACATGAGTGGTATGCGGGGCGAGCTCGGTCCCATCCTCATGGTCGCCTTCCAGCCGGATGCAGGTGCGCCGCAGACCGGCGAAGATCACCTGGTGCGCCTCGGGGTCGCGGGTCAGGCGGAGTTCGAGGGAACACGACTGGAAGTGACGCATGGGAGGATCCTCAGGCTGCGGGTCGGGCAGGGGGGGAAGCGGATGCGAGCTCGGTGCCGGCTCCCGGCTGGGTGGTGATCGCTCTTGCGCCTTGTGCATGGTCCGGCATGGCGCCGTCATCACTCTCGGGAGCGGTCGGCTGCGCCTGTCGTACGGCGAGGTTCAGGTGCGCGGTGGCCTCGACGATCCGTTCCGTGGGCAGGAGACGGGTCTCGATGACCCCGAAGGCCTCCTGGAGGAGCCGCTCGACGGCGGGTTTCCCCAGTGCACGTGTGGCCTGAGACCAGGCGATGCTGAGGTTGCGGCTGGCGGCGATGGCATCGCGTCGTTCGTCGGCGGTTGCCCCAGCCGGCATCGCCACCGTGACGCCCCGCGTCCCGGTGCTGGAGGCATCTCCCTCCTGACGCTGGCCAGTCGCCTCCTCGGCGGGGTTGGGCGTGAAGCGCTCCTGACCTTCCGGGGTGCGCATGTTGAACATGCTGCAGAGCAGGACGCGGCGGGAGTAGGTGACCGCGGCGCCGACGGCGGTCGGCGCCGTGCCCGCGATGGGCACGGGAAGCGTGAAGCGGAGCGATTCCTGGCTCGTGATGTGGACCGCCATCAAGGTGGTCTCCAGCGTCCGGTCGTTGAGGATCCTGAATTCGGGCAGGATCATGAGCCCCTCCTTCAGCAGGCTCGGATGGAGGGCCTCCTGCACCTGGTCGAGGGTGGCGTAGTAGGAGCCCGTTTCGGTATTCAGGGAGCTCTTGATGATGGGGGCGACCTGGGTCATCACATTATGCATGGCTTTGAGGAGGCGCTTCAGCGGTCTGGGTGGGGTCGTGTCGGTGGTCATGGCCGGGTTCTCCTGGGTTTCGGCCATTATAAT
>Ga0302319_10007894_pt1 | contig 20832 bp, 24 predicted proteins | sample Bog_T0_2_FD_203319 | JGI IMG/M metagenome (GOLD analysis project Ga0302319, IMG submission 203319) | Peat permafrost microbial communities from Stordalen Mire near Abisko, Sweden - Bog_T0_2 | ecosystem: Environmental > Terrestrial > Soil > Wetlands > Peat | place: Sweden: Abisko, Stordalen Mire... | reverse complement strand
AAGGAGCTCAGGCCCTTTCTGGTGCCGGACCTGGACCCCCTGGGGCGCAAGATCATACAGGCCTGCCTGGACGACGCCAGCCAGGAGGACTACTGGAAGCTCATTCCGCACAAAATGTACGCGGATTGAGGCTTGAGATTGGGCCACAAGCGTGGATAATATCCGTCCCCTGGGCGCGGGTGGTGAAACTGGCAGACACGTACGTTTGAGGGGCGTATGGGGAAACCCGTGCGGGTTCAAGTCCCGCCCCGCGCACCATTTCAAGGCCCGCCCGCTGCGGCGGGCCTTGTTTTTTGGGGGCCGCCCGCCCGGCGGCCCCCGCTGAGCTGACGCAGGACCATGGATCCCACCGACGAGATCGCCCGGCGCCGCACCTTCGCCATCATCGCCCATCCCGACGCGGGCAAGACCACGCTCACCGAGAAGTTCCTGCTCTATGGCGGGGCCATCCAGATGGCCGGCAGCGTCAAGGCCAGGCGCGCCCAACGCTCGGCCACCAGCGATTGGATGGCCATCGAGCGTGAGCGCGGCATCTCGGTCACCAGCACGGTGCTGCAGTTCGAGTACGGCGGCTTCAAGGTCAACCTGCTCGACACCCCCGGCCACCAGGACTTCGGCGAGGACACCTACCGCACCCTGCTGGCCGCCGACGCCGCCATCATGCTGCTGGACGGCGGCAAAGGCGTGGAGCCCATCACCGAAAAGCTCTATGCCGTGTGCAAGCTCAAGGGCCTGCCGGTCTTCACCTTCGTCAACAAGATGGACCGCCCCTCGCTCGAGCCGCTGCAGATCCTCGACGAGCTGAGGGCCAAGCTGGGCCTGGACGCCTACCCCGTCAACTGGCCCATCGGCAACGGCCCCAGCTTCTGCGGGGTGGTCGACCCGCGCAGCCGGGCCTGCATCCTGTTCGAACGGCAGGAAGGCGGCGCCCGCGAGGCCCTCTCGCGGGAGGCGGGACTGGACGATCCGGCCATCGAGGCCAAGATCGGCCCGGACGCCGTGAAGGCCCTGCGCCAGGAGCTCGACATGCTGGCCACCATGGGCCTGGCCCACGACGACGAGATGGTGCAGGAGGGCCTGCTGTCCCCGGTCTTCTTCGGCTCGGCCGTCACCAACTTCGGCGTCGAGCCCCTTCTGAAGGGCTTTATGGCCATGGGGCCCCCTCCCCACGCCCGCGCCCTGCGGGGCCAGGGCAGCATCGCCCCCGCGGACGGCCGTTTCAGCGCCTTTGTCTTCAAGACCCAGGCCAACATGGACCCGCGGCACCGCGACCGCATCGCATTTCTACGGGTGGTCTCCGGCCGCTTCGAGGGCGGCATGCAGGCCTGGCATTCCCGCCTTGAGCGCGAGGTGCGCCTCAACAACCCCAAGGAATTCTTCGGCCGGGAGCGCGACACCGTGACCGAGGCCTTCGCCGGGGACATCCTGGGCATCATGAACAGCGGCCAGCTTCGCATCGGCGACTCGCTGTCCGGCGCCCGCGAGCTGGTGTTCCCCGGGGTGCCGCGCTTCCCCTGCGAGCACTTCGGCGTGCTGCGGGCCGCGCCCAGCGCCCGCAAGGCCTTCGCCAAGGGGCTCGACGAGCTGCTGCAGGAGGGCGCCATTCAGGGGTTCCGGGATCCGTCGGCCGCGGGCAACGACCTGCTGCTGGGCGCTGTGGGGCCCCTGCAGTTCGAGGTGCTCCAGTACCGCCTGTTGAACGAGTACGGCGCCAAGACTGACCTCGAGAAGCTGGACTACAAGGTCGCCCGCTGGCTGCAGGGGCCGCCCGAGGCCCTCGAGCTGCTCCGGGGAGCCGGGACCTGCCGGGTGGTCGAGGACATGGATGCCCGCGCCGTGGGCCTGTTCCGGGACCCCTGGAGCCTGGAAAGCGCCCAGCGCAACCATTCCCGCCTGAAGTTCCTCGCCGTGGCGCCGGTGGACTGACATGGCCCTGATGCGCGGCCTTCCCCAGCGCTCCATCAAGGCGGTCCTCACCGACATGGACGACACCGTGGCCGGAAGCACCCGGCCGCTGGAACTGGGCATGGCGGCCGCCATGGACGCGCTGGCGGCCCGGGGGCTGGGACTGGCGGTGGTCAGCGGCGCGGCCCTGGCCCAGATGCTGGCCCAGGTCAGCGCCCATCTCAGCCATCCCCATTACCTGCTGGCGACCTCGGGTTCCCAGGCCGAGCGGGTGTCCCCGGGCCCGGACGGCCTGTTGCGTGAAGGCGTGTTCCACCATGCCTTCAGCCAGAAGGACCGCCAGGAGATCCTGGCCTCGCTGCGCTGGCTCGTGGAAACCTACGGCCTGAGGCCGGACACCACTTCCAACGACCAGATGCAGGACCGCGGCAGCCAGATCACCTTGTCCGGCCTGGGCCACGGCGCCGCGCTGGACCGCAAGCGCGCCTTTGACCCGGACGGCTCCCGCCGCCGGGAATGGGTGCGCCGCCTGGAGGACCGCCTGGGGGCGGGACGCTTCAACCTCAGGGTGGGCGGCACCACCAGCCTGGACATTACGCCCAAGGGCGTGGACAAGGGCAGCGGGGTTACCCAGCTGCTCGGGCGCACCGGCTGGCGGGCCCAGGATTGCCTGTACTTCGGGGACCGCTTTGAGGATACGGGCAACGACCACCCGGTGCTGGCAGTGATGGACTGCGTCGAGATCCGCGACCCCGGCGAGACGCTGGCCCTGTTCCAGGAGCTGCTGGAGCGGCGCTGACCAGGGATCGATGTTCGGATTTTCTGTTTTTGTGCGACGTCACGAAAACGCTTTGGCTTGCAGGATAAAGGGCCTTTGTCGAGGTGAGTATGCCCCAGACCCAGACGCTTCATGCCAACTGGACCTTCGCCGGCGCGCCGCAGGGAAGCCTGCGGCCGCCCAAGGGTGCTTGGCGCCCGGCCCGCGTTCCCGGGAATGTGCACCTCGATCTGATGGCCACGGGCCTGCTCAAGGATCCCCTGCTGCTGGACCAGGAGGCCAAGGCTGCCTGGGTCGAGAAGCAGGACTGGTGGTACCGCTGCCGCTTCACGCCCGGGGCGGGCCTCCGGAAGAAGGCACGGGTGCGGCTGCTGGCCGAAGGCCTCGACACCTGGTGCACACTCTGGCTCAACGGCCGACGCCTGGGCCGGACCGAGGACATGTTCGTGGAGCACGCCTTTGAGGTGGGTGGGCGTCTCGAGCCCGGGGCCAACGAGCTTCTGCTGCGCTTTGAGGCCCCCATGGCCGTGCTCCGGAGGCTGGAGCGGATCCAGGGCTACCGTCCTGCCGTGGGTGAGGAGGCCCGCGTGCAGGGCCGCAAGGCCGCCTACAGCTTCGGCTGGGATTGGGGCCCGCGCCTCCCGACCAGCGGGGTTTTCCTGCCGATCCGCCTGGAGGCGCTCGAACCGCTGCGCATCGCCGACCTCTGGGTGCGCACGCTGACCGCGAGCCCTGCCCGCGCCAAGGGTCAGCTGTGGGCCGACGTGGAGTGCGCGCGGGCCGCGACGCTGCCTTTCCACGCGCGCCTGGGTTCCTGGGAACACCGCGGGGTGCGCCGCTTTGAAAAGGGCCTGAACCGCCTCAAGGTGGACTGGGAGCTGGCCAAACCCGGCCTGTGGTGGCCCAGGGGCTGGGGCGAAGCCGCCCTGACGCGGGCCGAGCTGAGCCTGGAGGGGGCCGGATCCGCCACCCTGGACTGCGGCATCCGCACCGTGGCCCTGGACCTCAAGGCGGACGCCGCGGGCTCATCCTTCGGCTTTGTGGTCAATGGAAAGGCCGTCTACGCCAAGGGCGCCAACTGGATCCCGGCTGACAGCTTTTTGGGCAGGGTGACCCCCGGCCGCGTCGAGGCCCTGGTCGCTTTGGCGCGTGAGGCCAACTACACGCTGCTGCGGGTGTGGGGCGGCGGCGTCTACGAGAGCGAGGATTTCTACGCCGCCTGCGACCGCCAGGGCCTGCTGGTGTGGCAGGATTTCCCCTTCGCCTGCGGCGAGGCGCCGGAGCATCCGGCGTTCCTGAAGCTGGTCGACCAGGAGGCCCGCGCGGCGCTGCGGCGCCTGCGCCGGCACCCCAGCCTGGCATTGCTGTGCGGCAACAACGAATGCCATGAGGCCCGCCAGAGGGGCTGGTTCCGCGGCCGGGAAAGCGACGCCTGGGGCAAGGCCATCTACCATCGCGTGCTGCCGGCCGCCTGCGCCGAGGCTGCGCCCGGGGTGCCGTACTGGCCCGGCAGCCCTTTCGGCGGCGCCGACCCCAACAGCGAGGAGCGCGGGGACCGGCACAACTGGCTTGTGTGGGGCGGCTTCAAGGACACGGACAGCTACCTCGAGGACCGTTCGCGCTTCGTCAGCGAATTCGGCTTCGCCGCGCTGCCCGGCAGGGAGGCGCTGAAGCAGGCCCTCGCCCCGGACCAGCGCTGGCCGCAGAGCCGGATGCTGCGCCTTCACGACAAGGTCGAAAACGGCGGCGGGTTGGAGCGGCTCGCCTTCTACCTCACTAGCCACCTGCCTCTGTCCGGGGGGCTGGACCAGCTGCGCTACCTCAGCCAGGTCCTGCAGGCCCGGGTCCTGCGCAGCGCCATCGAGCACTGGCGCCGGCTCAAGCCCCACAACCAGGGCGCCGTGGTGTGGCAGCACAACGACTGCTGGCCGGTGCTGAGCTGGGCCCTGCTCGACGGCCGGGACGAGCCAAAGCTGGCCTGGCACGGCGTGCGCGAGGCCTGCGATGATGTCCTGCTCAGCTGGGCCCAGCCCGGGCCGAAGCCCCCAAGGGCGGGAGTTCCGGCCCGCAGGCCGGCCCTCTTGGCGCCCCTGCGGCGCCCCTGCGAGGTCTGGATCACCCTGGACGGCCCGAAGGGCGTCCGGGGCAGCCTGTGCGTGGAACGTTGGAACATGCAAGGCCGGGAGGCGGTCCTTGCGCGACGGCGCGTCACGGCAGCCGCCAACCGCAGCGTGCGGGCCTGGCGTCGGACGGCCGCGGGCTGCGGCATCACGGATCCGACGCGGCAGTTTCTGGTGGCCAGCCTGGATTTCGGCGGGGGCGCCCGCCGGAGCCTGCTTTTTTTTGAACGGCCGGTGGGCCTGGAGCTGCCGCTCTCGCAGGTGGTGGCGGGCGCCCGTCCCGGCAAGGACCGGGTGCGGGTGGCGGTGCGTTCCCGCAGCCTGGCCCTGGCCTGTGAAGTGCAGGCCCCGGTCCCCGGGCGTTTCAGCGACAACGGGTTTGACCTGCTGCCCGGGGAGACCCGGGTGCTGGAATTCATCCCGGAACGCCCGGGCGCCATCCGCGGACCCTGGTCCGTGAAGACGCTCAACCAGGCTCAGGTCCTGGCGCGGGCCTAATTGCGTTGGTACGGAATATTGGGGGCGGACAGGGACATTCAGAGGGCGGACTCCGTCTGAACGGGCCCGCCGGCAGGCCGGGGCCGGAAACAGGGCCGGCTGCCGCATTCTGGAGGTCCCATGAAATCCCGGACGAAATGGCTATGGATGGCCTGTTCCCACCTGGCTGGGGTGGCGGTGCTGCTGGCCTGGGCCACCCTGCATGCGGGGCATGCGGCGGCCGCGGCCCAGGGGCAGGCGCCTCTGGCACGGTCCCTTGCCCCTGCCGGCGGCCTTCAGGCGGCGGACGCCATCATTGAAAGCACCCCCATCGACAGCACCCCGATCGTGAGCACTCCGGTGGACAGCACGCCGGTGGTGAGCACCCCGGTGGAATGCACCCCCATTGTGAGCACCCCGGTCGCCCTTCTTCCCGGATAAACGCGCGGGCCGGGCCGCATGCGGCCCGGCCCGGTGGCCGTCAGGGTTCCTGGAACCGGATCGCGCCGCGGGTCAGGCGTCCGGCGGCTCCAACCGGGTCGCCGGCAGGCCCAGGGCTGCGGCGTCCTGCCAGCCGTCGCGCTTGCCGTCGTGCTGGCGCTCGGGCATGTGCCAGCTTTCGGACCGGGAGGCCCCCGGCTCAAGCAGCAGCAGGACCGAATGGCCCTCGGCCACCTTGCGCGCTTCGGCGATCGCCATTTCCCGGCGCAGGGTCTTGCGGACGAGATCGGTCAGGCGCTTGCCGTCCAGCAGGGCCTCGGAACGGTGGCGCCGGTGGAGCTTCAGCAGCAGGTACAGGATGAAGGGGATCTCCAGCGCGAAGAGGCACACGATCATGGCGTCGACGCAGGCTTCCAGCAGCGTCACGCCCTGTCGCGCCGCCAGGGCGGCGGCGACCGCGACCGTGATCAAGGACGCGGCGGCGAGCCAACGCAGGGAAGGCAGCTCGCGCTGGGCGCGGCGCCAGGACTGCCAGATGCCGGCGTAGACCCGCACCGCCCGGTTGAGGCGGGGCCGGAGCTCGACGCGATGGCGCTGCTCGGTGCTGTTCATGGGGCGCTCCTTGGGATCGTGGCGGAAGGCCGCCGCGCCGGGCTAGGGCGCGGCGGGGACCGCCGCCCCGGAGGGCAGGATGCCCTGCGGGCTGGCTTCGGTGTCCGCATCGGTCTCGGCCGGTCCGGGATTGTAGGGGCGGCCTTCGCCGTCAAACAGGTCGAAGGAGCCGTCCGTGAGCTTCAGCACGATCTCGAGCGGGCGGCCGTTGCCGGTGTCCGAAAACTCCACTCGGGTCACGCCGGACGCCAGGTAGATGGGATCGAAGGCGGGCGCCTGCGAGTCGTCATAGAGGAACGCATCCCCGCTCTCCGCGACCACCTTCACGGTCCTCGTCCCGTCCGGGCTGGAGCTGGCTTTCATGTCCACCCCGCTGTCCTGGGTGACCACGATCTGGTCCTCCTGGGAATTGACCGGGACATATTCGCCGTTGTCGTAGCAGTAGAGGTCGCCCACGTGGTACGGGTCCTGCCACCACCAGAAGTCGGCGTCATAGAAGCTCCAGCGGTCGTAGGCCGAGTCGTACCACCACCAGCGGCCTTCGTAGTTCCTGGCCCAGAAGCACTGCTCCCCGGCATACCAGCCGTACCAGTTGTAGCCGGCGGCGTCCCGGTAGTGGGCATAGTCCTGGCCGTCCTCATGATGCCAGTAGTAGTGGCCGGGCTTGTCCTCGGTCCGGTTGAAGCGGTCCGCATTGCCCTGCCAGGCGGCCGTGCCGACGATGGCCATGCGGCCGCGCACCATGGCGGCGCCGCCGCCCCGGGGGCCCACCAGCGCTGCCTTCAGGATCCCGTCGCCGGGTCCGCGCGAGGGAAGGGCGACGCTGGAGTGGCGGTTGTCGCTGTGCATCATCTCGGCGCGGTCCGTGATGAATTTCGGCTCCGTGGTGACGCCGATATTCTGCAGCTTCCGGCGGACATAGCCCTCGGTGTAGGGATGGTGGTGGACGGCGGATGCTGCGCTGCCCCCTTTCGGGGCGAAGGATCGCGGGCTTAGCCGGGTGGGTTGCGCCTGCTCGCCGGCCGCCTGGCCCTGGCGTTGGCCAAGCCCCTGGTGCTGCGCAGGGCTGGGGCGGCTCGACGCGGGCTCCTGGGTGGCCCTGCGGGGCGCCTGCTCCAGGCCCTTGGCGGGCCTGCCGGGCTCCGGCGCCTGCCGCATCTGGCCCCAGGAGGGCCTGGGGGCCGATTGCGGCCTTGGGGCCCCTTGCCGGCCCATGCGGATCACCATGGGCGCGCGCTGGGACTGCCCGGAGCCGCGGAAGCCGCCGGCCCTGGCCGGCGCGCCGGCGGACCTGTTCCCGCCCCCTGAAGGCAGGCTTTCCTGGCGCGCCTGCAGGGCGAAGGCTCCCAGTCCAAAGAGGATCATGCCGAAGCCGGTCAGCTTGGAGTTCATGGCTTTCCCCCTGTTTCAGCGCTTCCCCTGCCGCCGGCCGCCCGGTCGCTGGGAAGCGAGGGGCTCGAAATGCCCAGATACTGCTCTTCCTGCTCCAGGATGGATTCGTCCCCGGGGGAATCCGATTCAGGATCGGTTTCCAGCGTTTCAGACAGCTCCCCCGGATCGGGCGCGGGTTCCAAGGCCTCCAGGCCCACGATCCTGTCCTTGCCGACGGTCCTGTCCTTGTCCTGGGCGCTCATGGCAGCACCGCCGTCACGGGCGAGGGATGGGCGGCGCGGCGCTCAAGGTCGGCCTTCAGGTCGGCCTTCAGGGCCTTGGTGAGGACGGATTCCTCCTCGGCCGCGTCCGGAGCCTGGCGCAGGTAGGTGGCGCCGTCGATGCGGACCAGGGTCAGCGCGCCGGAGGAGGCGCCCGAGCGGGGCAGCGCCAGCAGGTGCAGCTCAATGCGGGTGCGCAGGTCCATGTGCCTGGAGGGCGACCAGATGTCCGTCAGCGCATTGGACGCGGAGGCGGTCACCGTCGCGGGCGCCGCGCTGAAGGCGGTGGTCAGGGAGCCGGTGACGGTCGCCGTTCCGGCCCGGGGGCTGTCCGCAGGAGCCGTGTCGATGGCGACGGCATAGCCCCGATCCTTCAGGGCCGAGGCCGCGGCCTGTTCGGCGTCAGGAAGTCCGATGGGGATCTCGAAGCCTCGGGCAGGGCCCAGGCGCAGCCCTGAATCCGCGACAGGGCTTCCGGCGCAGCCGGCGTCCAGGAGCGGCAGGGAGGCCAGGACAAGAACGAGCAGGGGGAGGCGGCGGCGAAGGCTCAAACCGACCGTCCCTGGACCAGCCGGACCAGGACCATGACCACCGCCACGACCAGAAGAATGTGGATCAGCCCGCCCATGGTGTAGGAGCTCACGATCCCAAGCAGCCAGAGGATGAGCAGAATGACGGCGATGGTGTAGAGCATGGGGCCTCGCGGTGGGTGGCTCCGAAGGTGGAACCTCCACTGGTAAAAGCCCCTTGTGAGGGGTTTATTCCACCCTGCACGGCATTTTCAAGGGATGGAATAGGAGGGCCGGCTGAGGCATTCCTGTCATGGGCCCGCGCCCTCGGGAATATCCCCTTGGCGAGGCGCCCCCACATTCCCGCTATCAGGGCTCTGCCCGAAGGATACCCATGAAACGAAAAGGTTCCCCACGCCGGCCGCTGGCCGCGCTCCAGTTTTGCGGCCTGCTTGCGACCCTGGGCATGGCGCCTGCCCGTACCCGGGCCGAAACCGTCTCAGCCGTCGAGGACGTGCGCCATTTTGTCGGCGAGGAGCAATGGCACCTGAAGGTCATGGCCAGGGACCACGAGGACCGTGTGGTCCGCGAGCTTGGCATGGACAACGGCAACGTGGTGGAGCGCAAGACCAGCTTCTATTCCACCAGCGGCAAAAAGTCGCAGGAAACCACCGTGCATTCCCAGCTGAGGGGAAAACGCCTGCTGTACGATGAGGTCGCACGCTGGAGCCGCAGCGGCAAGCTGGAATACAGCTTTCACGAGACCGACTCGGTCAACAGCAGCGGGGACCAGGACAAGGGCGAACGCGACACCCGGAGATCCGAATTCGGGCGCCCGCTGAATGAGACCACCGAACAGTGGTCCCCCGACACGCAGGGCTGGGCAAAATCGTACGAGCAGACCTTCACGTATTACCCGGACGGGGACGCCAAGGAATGCGTCACCAGCCATCCGGACACAAACGCCAAGACCGACGAGACCTGGGGGCCCAAAGGTGAGCACGGCAGGGACAAGACCACCCGGGAGTGGGACGAGGCGACCAGGAGCTGGAAATAGCAAAGCCTGCAGCCGCGCTGTCCAAGGCATAGGGCAAGATGCGAAAAGAGAGGGCCGCCCGGGGCGGCCCTCTCTTTTTTTCGGGCGCGGCGAAGGCCGGCAGGGCATCAACCCTTGAGTATCACCTTGAGCGCCTTCTCTTTCGAGGCGTTGGCGAAGACCTCGTAGGCCTTGCCGATTTCGGCGAGAGGAAAACGGTGACGCGAGAGCTTCTTCGCGTCCAGGCGCCCGGCGACCAGCACCTTGAGGAGCACCGGAATCGTCGCGGTGTCCACCAGATGGGTGGTCAGGGTGATGTTCCGGTCCCACAGCCGCTCCATGTGCAAAGTGACGGGCTTGCCGTGCACGCCGATATTGGCGATGCGTCCGCCGACCGCGATGATGTCCTGGCACAGCTCAAGCGTCGCCGGGACGCCCACCGCCTCGATGGCCACGTCCACGCCTGCGCCCTGGGTCATGGCCAGGACACGTTCGGCGGCCTTTCCGTCGGTATTGTCCACGGTGCGGGTCGCGCCGAAGCTGCCCGCGGTCTCGAGGCGGTGCACGTCGGTGTCGATGACGATGATCTCGGAGGGCGAGTAGAAAAGGGAAGTCAGCAGCGCCGCCAGCCCGATGGGGCCGGCCCCGACGATCGCGATGCGGTCACCCAGGCGGACCTGGCCCTTGAGGACCCCGCATTCGAAGCCCGTGGGCAGAATGTCGCTCAGCATGACCATTGCCTCCTCGTCGACCCCGGCGGGCACCGCATAGAGGCTGTTGTCGGCGTGGGGAATGCGCACGAACTCGGCCTGGGTCCCGTCAATGGTGTAGCCGAGGATCCAGCCGCCCTTGGCGCAGTGGGAATAGCCCCCGGCCTTGCAGGCCGGGCAGGAGCCGCAGGAGGTGATGCACGAGATCAACACGTGATCGCCTTTCTTGAACGCCGTGACGGCGCTGCCGGTCTCCTCGACGACGCCCACCCCCTCGTGCCCGAGGATGCGTCCGGCGGCCACGGCCGGAAGGTCGCCCTTGAGTATGTGCAGGTCGGTGCCGCAGATCGTCGATGTGGTGATGCGGATGACGGCGTCCGTGGGCTCTAGAATGTGCGGCTTGGGCCTGTCTTCCCAGGCCTTCTGGCCGGGGCCGTGGTAGACGAGGGCCTTCATGGTGTCCTGTGCGGTGGCGCTGATGGTCGCGGTCATGGCATCCTTTCGCGGGGGCTGGGGGCTCGGTGCGAGGTTGTTCAGGGCTTCTTTTTGCTGAGCTGCTTCTGCGCCTCGATCGCTTGCTTGAGCTTATCGAGATCAAGGGGCCATTCCAGGTAGTCCACAGCGCCGGCCTTTATGGCCTCGACGGCTTCGGAAATCCGCGAACGTCCGGCCATCAGGATGACCGAAGCATGCGGGTTGACGAGCAGCATTTCGGCGAGGAGGTCCAGCCCGACGATGCCTTTGGACTCGATATTGACCAGGATCATGTCGGGCAAATGCTGCCGCACTTTTTCGATCACGTCCTTCGGGTCGGTCGCGGTGATGACCTGGTGCCCTTCGGCTTCGAGGAACTTCCCAAGGCCGTTGTTCAAGTAGGAATCGCCGTCAACAACCAGGGTGGTGAACGGCGCATCGGTGTTCGGCATGGCAGGTCCTCGGGTCAGTAATTGATCGCCAGCGTTTTGCGTGGCGAGGAATGCGCGACATAGGGGGGCGTTTCGCCCGCCTCCTTCACTGCCGTGGCTATCGTCGTGCGGTCATCGTCCGATGCGTAGCTAAGGTCCTGGTCGACTTCGATCAGGTCCGGATCCGTGATGGAATCGCGGTTGGCGCGGTAGAGCAGGGGCCATTCCATGGGGTCTCCCAGGACCGACGACCGGGCGGCGATGGCCCACAGGTTGTCTCCTTTGCGGACGACATAATGCTTCGCTACGCTGTCGGCGCCCGCGATCGACCGGGACGGCGCCGAATTGGATGCGTCCAGGGGCTGTTGGACCGGGGCCGCCGCCTGGGGAGTTGTAGCGGGCAGCGGAGCGGCGGTCGGCTTGACCTCTTCCTTGGGGGCGCACGCGACCGTGAGCACGGCCAACGCGATCGCCTGCACGGCGGTGGGGACGGATTTCATGGGTTCACCTTGAAAGTGGCCGCCGCGGTGGGGCGGGCGGTTCATGGGCGCGAAGGCGCTTGTCTTGAGCCAAATGCGCCCGCCAAGGCCGTTATTCGGTGTGTGTCATGAATGGCTGCGGCGCACCGGCGGCAGCCTGGCAAGGCGCGGGAGGGGAATGGCCGCAAGGGCGCTCTCTTTGATGATCAGATGGCTTTCAACCAGGCGGCGTAGCTGGTCCCTGGACCTGGCCAGGCGCGACATGACGGTACCCATGGGAATGTTTAGGATCGCGGCGATCTGCGTGTAATGCAGCCCGTCACGGTCGCGCAGGTTAAGGATGCGCAGGTTGTCCGGGTTCAGATGCAGCCTGAGGCGTGCCAGAAGCTGCAGGCGTTCCTGCTTTTGGACGTCAAGCTCCTCGTTCTGAATGCGCTCCATGGCCATGCGCTGCATGTACAGCTCAAGGTCCTCCTCGAGGCTCACCAGGACGCGGTTTCGGGTGCGCAGGCGGGCGTAACAGAGGCGCAGGCAGATCTGGCGCAGCCACGCATAGATTGGGGCCCTGAACACGTAATCTTTAAGCTTCGGAAAGGCGATGATGAAGGTTTCCTGGACGGTGTCTTCTGCTTCGGAATCTTGTCGTCCCAGGAAGTACATGCTCGCCCTGAGCAGGCGAGGCTGATAGATCCTAAAAAAATTGGTTTCCGCTCCCGCATCCCCGTCGAGGATGCGTACTACCAGTTCCTGTTCTGTTTCCACTTGGTCCACCATGACACGGCATTTTTTTCACCGGATAACGAACTATGCTGCCATCTAGGTATGCATGCACTGTGCGCTTTATTCCGTGCCAATGGCAAATTATCGGTGATGATCGTCACAATAAGTCCTCGCCGGCTCTACAGGGGCCATGAGTTGACAAAATTCTTTCCGCGATGGGTCCTGGGCCGGTCGGTCAGAGCGTCAGGACCGCGATTCCCGCCGCCAGGCCGATGAAACCCACCACTGGTGGCAGGGGAATGGTCTCTTTTTTGTCCGCAGTGGCGATCAGGGAGCCGACCTGCAGCACCTTTTCGCGGCGGGTGTAACTGATCGTGGCGTAGCCAAAGGACGCCAATCCCAGGCAGATCAGGGCAATTCCAAGAACGGCTTTCAGCTTCATGCAGGCTCCACGCCGAGGGGGCTTGCAGGCCCATGCCTGCGCCACAACAGGACCGCCCTGCCGCATCCCCTCATGCCAGGGGAGCGGGTTCTATTCCCGGTTTCTGGCCAGACCTTTGCCGGGCCGACATTCTTCAGCGGCAGGAATAAGCCAGGAGCCCGCCGCATTGGGTATGGGAGGCCGGAGGGGCCGACCACCATACACAGGAGAGGGAATGCGCCTTTGTCGGGGAATCCTGCCGGTGCTCGTCCTGCTCGCGGGCGCCGCCGGGGCCGGGTTGGACGCCAACACGACCGACGGCGCTATCGCCGCGGAGCCGGGAGTGCCGTATCCGGCATCGGGATCGGCGTCCATCGCAGCGCCGGGCGATGCTCCCCAGGCCCTCAGCCAGCGGGGTCCCCTGTGGAAGGCGCTGCATATGCCCCCCAAAGGGCAGTCAGGCCTTTATGCCAGCACGCACCGTGACCTGATGGAGATCCGTTTCCGGGAGGACAACGCGCGCCTCACCCACGCCCGAGCCGCGGCCCTGAGGGCGGAGGTCCGGGCCTTGCGCAGGCGCTTCGGGCTGCGCAAGGCTTCAGATGTGGACAAGCTGTCGGCCGACCGGCAGCGCCAGCTCAGCGAGGCGATTTCAGGCGAGGAAGAGAGAATCTGGCATTCCAGCGGCAGCCATTGAACCGCCCTCGCGCGCGTCCATTCCATTTTCCAGCACGTTCACTCCATTCCCCCCGCTCCGGTCCGTCCATGCAGCCCAAGCTCCGCCTATCATTGTTGTTCGCCGCCGCCGCCCTTTGCGGCTGCGTGTCCTTGGGCACCTACCGCTCCATGGTCGACCAGAACAAGGACCTTCAGGAGCGCCTGGCGGACAGCAGGCAGAGCAAGGCTGACCTGGACGCCAAAAACACGGAGCTGGAGGCCACCGCTTCGGACCTCACCAACCAAGACACCGCTCTTACGGACAAGAACACCAGCCTGGAAACCATCAACGCCGCCCTGGCCGCCAAGGACCTGGCCCAGAAAGCCCAGTTCGACGCGCTTGAGCAGGGGTTGAAAGCCGAGGTGGACGCCGGTCAGGTGAGGATCACCCGGTACCGCGACATGGTTTCGCTCGACGTCGTCGACAGCATCCTCTTCGATTCGGCCAAGGCGGACCTGCGGGACGAAGGCAAGGCGCTCCTGCTGCGGGTGGGCAAGGTCCTCGCCAACGGCGACAAGATCGTCCGGGTGACCGGCCACACCGATGACCAGCTGCTGGCCAAAGGCGCCGGCTTCGCCGACAACTGGGACCTGTCCACCGCACGCGCGGTCACGGTGGTGCGATTCCTGCACAGCCAGGCGGGCGTCGATCCCACCCGCCTGATGGCCGCAGGCAGGGGCAAGTGGGCGCCGGTGGCGCCCAACGACACCCCCGAGAACCGCCAGCGGAACCGGCGCATCGAGATCTCGCTGGTCGACCGAAGCCTGGTCGAAGGCAAGTGAACGCGGCGCGGGCCAAGGGGCTGCAGGCCTCGGGGAAGGGGGCGCTCCTGCGCCGGGAGCCCCGGGCGAATAAAGGGGGGCGGGGCGGCATTCTGTGGGGGCGACATCAGGCCCCGCCCAAACTCACGGAGCAAGCATGAAGCTGAAACTGATCGCGGCAGGAATCCTGGCGGCCTGCGCCGCCGGCGCCACGCTCCGCGCGGATGAGGGCAGCACCGCCATGTACGTGCAGGCGCACGGCAACGCCATCCTGCTGACGAATGCGGACGCCAACAACTACTTCAACGTCAACGACCAGATCGGGACCCAGGGCTACGCCGGGGGGGCCATCGACGTCGGCTGGCAGATCCGGCGCGAGGCCGCCATCGAAGTCGGCTTCGGCCTGGGGCCGTTCCGGAACTATGACGAGGCCTACTACAACCAGGGCAGCAACACCTTCGCCACGGGCCAGGTCAAGACCGACTGGAACCTGTACACCTGGGCCGTCACGCCGGCGCTGACCTGGACCGGACCGGGCTACGTGCATCTGCTGGGCCTGCACCTTGGCCTGTCGACGCTGGCCGGCCAGGTGACCAACGGAGAAAACGGGCTGGACGGCTCGGTGAACCAGGTGGGCTACACCCCCGACATCGGGGTGGTTCTGAGGACCACCTACATCCTGGCCCACCACGTCAGCTTCGGCCTCGAGCTCGGCTGGGACTACATCGTCTTCAACAGCATCACCAACTCGGACGGCAGCGGCACCTATGCCGGGCTCAACGGCACGGCCCACAATGCCGACGGCGGCCAGACTTCGCTGAACTTCTCGGGTCCCCACCTGGGCGTCGTCATCGGCCTGTGGAGCAGGGATCCGGGAGGGCGCGGAGGGGAACGCGACCGCGACCTGCAGGAATAAGCCGACGGGCACGCATGGGCCGGTCTGCAGGAGCAGCCCGGCCCGCTGGAATGGACGGATCGGCAACACCCACCTTCTTGAGGCACCCACCATGGACAACGGACAGGGCACCACGACCGGAACGGTACTGCTGGCGCTGCTGGGCGGCGCCGCCCTCGGAGCCGGAGTGGCGCTGCTCTATGCGCCGCAATCCGGGCGCCGCACCCGCCAGCGCATCAGGGAATTCGGCGAGGACGCCAGCGACAGCGCGCGGGAGCTGTTCAGCAAGGCCGAGGAATGCCTTGAAGAGGTCAAGTCCAGGACCGCGGCGTGCATGCACAAGGGCCATGGCTGCGACATCGAAAAACGCCAGTTGGCGGAAGAAGCGGCCCTGGCGGGGCGTTAGTCCGCACCTTTTTGCTTACCTGGGAACGATTTCCCACTAGAATGGTCAGGATTCGGCCGGGGCCTTTTCAGGGCTCCGGCCTTCCCACATGCACGGGGATCCTGCATTGGAATTGTCCGACGCCTATGCGCGGTGCCGCCGCCTGGCCTTTGGCCATTACGAGAATTTCCCGGTGGCCTCGCTCCTGATTCCCCAGCCCCAAAGGGATGCCATCGCGGCCGTGTACGCCTTTGCGCGTCAGGCCGACGATTTCAGCGATGAGCCGGCCTACGCCGGCCGGCGTGAGGTCCTGCTGCGGGACTGGCAGGCCCGCCTGGACCGGGATCCGGGCGGACACCCCGTGTTCACGGCCCTGCTGGACGCGCGCCGGCGCTGGAGCCTGCCGCGGCCCCTGCTGGCGGACCTTGTGGCGGCCTTCCTTAGGGACTGCCGCAAGACACGCTATCGCAACTTTGACGAGCTGCTGGACTATTGCCGCCTGTCCGCCGAGCCGGTCGGCCGGCTGGTGCTGCGGGTCTTCGGGCTGGACAGCGCCGAAAACCTGGCCGCATCGGACGACATCTGCACGGCGCTCCAGCTTGCGAATCATTGGCAAGATCTCGCCTCCGACGCCCAGGTGCGCGGACGGGTGTACCTGCCGACTTCGGAGATGCGGCGCTTCGGGGTGGACGAGGACCAGCTGCTTCAGGGGCGCTGGACCCCGGCGCTGGGCGAGCTGCTGCGCCTGCAGGTCGACCGGGCCGAGGCCCTGTTCGCCTCGGGGCAGGACCTGCCCGCCCGCGTGGGCCCCCGCCTGGGGCTGGAGCTGCGCCTGACCCTGCTCGGGGGCCGGGGCATCCTGAAGAAGATCCGCGCCCAGGGCTACGACACCCTGACCGCCCGGCCCCGGCTGGGCGCCCTTGATGCGCCGGGCCTGCTCCTGTCCGGCCTGCTCGGGAGGACCGCATGAGGCCGGCTGCGCCGGCGTTGGGGCCCACGCCCGGGCTGGGGGAGGCGGGAGATTGGCATGCCCTGATGCGGCGGTCCAGCTTCGGTCCCGGCGCCCTGCTGCTGAACGGACGGGCGCGGGCGGATCTCGCCTGCTTCTATGCCTACTGCCGGTCCATCGACGACTGCGCCGACGAGTTTGCGCCCGCGGAGGCGGCACGCCACCTCGCCGCCTGGAAGGCCGAGCTGGCGCTTCTGCATGCCGGCCGCCCATCCTCGCGCCTGGGGCGGTCCCTGGCCGAGCTGTGCGCGCGGCGCGCGATCCCCGCCGGGCTGCTCGACGACCTCTGGCTGGGGGCGCACTCCGATGCCCGGGCGACCGTGCGTCACGCGACCTGGCAGGGCCTGCGGCGCTACTGCTACCAGGTTGCGGGGAGCGTGGGCATGGCCTGCCTGCCCATCTTCGGCGCCGAGCTCGAGGCGGCCAGCACCTTCGCCCTGGCGCTGGGCGAGGCCTTTCAGCTGATCAACATACTGCGCGACGTGCGCGAGGACGCGGCCAGGGGGCGCCTGTACTTCGCGCTCGAGGACCTGCGCGCCCACGGGTTGCGGGCCGGGGAATTCATGCAGGGGCGCGGCGGCGCGAGGGCCGGGCGCCTGCTCCACGCCTATGCCTGGAGGGCCCGCCACGCCCTGGAGCGCGCCCGCCAGGAGGAGAAGGCCCTGCCCCGCAAGGCCCTGGGGCCTCCGGCGCTGATGCGCGCCATCTACGCCGGCTTGCTGGACTCCATGGAACGCGACGGGCTGAAGGTCTTCGAGAAGCGGTACCGCCTCGGACGCCTGCGCAAGGGCCTGGCGGTCGCGCGGGCGCTGGCCTGGCGGTGAACGCGGACCTCGTGGTCATCGGCGGCGGCTGGGCCGGCTGTTCCGCGGCCTGGCAGGCTTCGCGGCGCGGGCTGAAGGTCCGCCTGCTGGAGGCCGCCCGCCAGCTCGGCGGCCGGGCCTCTTCGTTCCGGGACACGGCCAGCGGCGAGACCCTGGACAACGGCCAGCACCTGTTCCTGGGCGCCTACCGCGACACGCTGCGTCTGCTCGACGAGCTGGGCACGGCCGGGTTCGTGGAATTCGACCGGCCCATCCGCATCCCCTACCTGATGGCGGACGGCAGGGTGGAGGAGCTGCGCGGCTCGGGCCTGCCCGGGCCCCTGGACCTGGGCGGCGGCCTGGCCCGCTTCGGCGCGCTTCAGCCGCGGGACCGCGTGCAGCTGCTGCGCCTGGGACTGCGGTCCTGGCCGGCGCTGGCCTCCGCGGCGCTGGGCTGGATTCCGGCCGCGGCCGCCGGGCTCAGCGTGGCCGACTGGCTGCAGGCCTGCGGCCAGGGGGCGCCGATCCGCAGCCTGCTGTGGGAGCCCATGGTGCTGGCCGCGCTCAACGCCCGCCCAGAAGAGGCCCGCCTGTCCGAGTTCCTGGCGGTGCTGGGCCAGGGCTTCCTGCGCGGCGGCCGCAGCGCCGCCCTGGGCCGCGCCCGCGCGCCCCTGTCGCAGCTGCTGGCGCCCCTGCCCGCGCTGCTGCGCCTGCAAGGAAGCGACGCCGAGCTGGGCGCCCTGGCCCTGGGCGCGCGCCCCTTGCCCGGCGGTGGCTGGCGTGTCCTGCGGCAGGGGGGCGCGTCCCTGGACAGCCGGCGCCTGGTCGTCGCCCTTCCGGCCCGCGGCGCGGCCCGCCTTCTCGGGACGGAGCTGGCCGCCTCCCTGGGCCTGGAGCGGGAAGCCCGGCGGCCCGCTTCAGCCATCGTGTCCCTGTGGTTGTGGAGCGAGTCCCCGCTCCTGCCGCGGCCCCTGCAGGCCTTCGGCCCCCAGGGAGGCGCCCAACCCCGCTTTCATTGGGGCTTTTCTGAGGCCCGCGCAGGAGGTTGGCGCACCTGCGTGGTGGCCTCCGCGGCCGGGGAACTGGCACGCTTCGACAGCCAGGCCTTGCTGGCGTCCTTGGCCGGGTTTCTGGCGGGCCGGGGCCGGCCCTACACCTGGAACCGGGCGCGCGTGGTGCGGGAGCACGCCGCCACCGTGCGTTTCGAGCCGGGCTCGCAGACCCGGCTGGCCCAGGCCACGACCCTGCCCGGCCTGGCCCTGGCGGGCGACTGGACCGAGACCGGACTGCCGGCGACGATCGAAGGGGCGGTCCGTTCCGGGCGCCTAGCCTTTGAATCCTTTTCCTTTGACGAGAGGTGACCCCATGACTCAACCCGAGAGCGGGCGTCCCGCCCACCCTGCCGGCCCGCCCTCGGGCGCTCCTGGTGGCCCAGGCGGCCCGCCATCCGGCGGTCCTGCCGGGGACCCGTCCAAGCGGCGGGTCCAGGTGTCGCAGGGTTTCATCGCCTTCCAGTGCTGGAAGCTGGATCCGGCCTGGCGCCGTTTGGACGCCGCGACCCGCCGCAGCCACGTCGACGGCTTTGCGGTGGCCTGCGACGAGGGGGCCAAGGGCCTCAAGCACTTTGCCGCATTCTCCACCGCGGGGCTCAAGGCCGACGTGGACTTCCTGCTCTGGGCCAAGGCCTCGAGCCTGGACGCCATCCACGACCTGGCGCTGAAGCAGCGCTCCAGCGACATGAGCCGCTGGATGGGCCTCAGCCACAATTACCTGGCCATGCTCAAGGGCTCGCCCTACGACCAGGAGGACAAGATCTTCAAGCCCGCGGACCACTACCGCTACCTGTTCCTGTATCCCTTCGTGAAGACCCGGCAGTGGTACCTGCTGCCCCTGGAGGAGCGCATGCGCATCATGCGCGGGCACATCGACGGGGCGGCGGCCTACCCGATGGTGAAGATCAACACCAGCTACAGCTTCGGCATCGACGACCAGGACTTCATCGTGGCCTTCGAGAGCAACGAGGCCGACAAGTTCGTGAACCTGGTGCAGGAGCTGCGCGAGACCGAAAGCAGCCTCTTCACCGCGCGCGACACGCCCATGTACGTCGGCATCCAGACGCCCCTGCGCGAGCTGCTGGCGAGCTTCTAGACCGCCGTCCGCCGCCGGGCCATTCCCTCTCTCGAAGCCTTCCCATGCGCCTGCGCTCACAGACCCACGCCGCCCTGAGGGCCCTGCTGGACCTATCGCTGCATGGCGCCTACCACGCGCCGGTGCCGGTCTCGGACATCGCCCGACGCCAGGAGCTGGGGGTGGCCTTCCTGGAGCAGCTCTTCCGGCCGCTGAAGAAGGCCGGCCTGGTGGCGCCCTGGCGCGGCATGAAGGGCGGCTACACCCTGGCCCGGGCCGCGGAGGAGGTCAGCCTTTACGAGGTCCTGGCCGCCCTCGACGATCCCACGGTGCGCCCGCTCAAGGATGCGGGCCTGCCGCCCAGCGCCGAGGCCCAGGCCGTGGCGGCCTTGCTCGAAAGCGCCGAGGCCGGGCTGGGCACCCTGCTCAGGGGCATCACGCTGGCGGACCTCAAGCGGGCGGCGCAGGCCAACCCGCTGCTGAAGGACGCGCCGCGGGCGGGCACGGGGTTCCAGATTTGAGCCGGGACGAGCCGCTCTACCTCGACCACAACGCCGGGTCGCCCCTGCGGGCGGAGGCCCTGGACGCGATGCTGCCGCTGCTGCGGGGCCCGCGCTCCAACGCCAACCCCTCGAGCATCCATCTCGCGGGGCAGGCGGCCCACGCCGCCCTGGACGAGGCGCGCGCATCCGTGGCCGCCTCCCTGGGCGGCTGGCCCGAGGAGTGGGTCTTCACCTCCGGCGCCACCGAAGCCTGCAACCTGGCGCTGAAGGGGCTGGCCGCGGCAGGGCGGCCGCTGCTCGCAGGAGCCACCGAGCATCCGGCGGTGCTGGAGACGGCCCTGGCCCTGAAGGCCGCCGGGACGGCCGTCGAGGTGCTGCCCGTGGAAACGGACGGGCGCGTGGACCGGAAGGCCCTCAAGGAGGCCCTGGCGCGGCATCCCGGCGCGGCGGTCGCGCTGATGGCGGCCAACAACGAGACCGGAGTGTGCAACGACATCGCGGCCCTGACCGGCATCGTGCGCGCCGCCGGAGGGCTGCTGTTCTGCGACCTGGCCCAGGCCCTTGGAAAGCTGGCCGTGGACGTGCGGGCCCTGGACGTCGATCTGGCGGCGGCCTCCGCGGTGAAGTACGGCGGCCCGCAGGGAAGCGGCCTGCTCTATGTGCGCAAGGGCCTCGACCTGAAGCCCCTGCTGCAAGGCGGCCACCAGGAATCCGGACGCCGGCCGGGCACCGAGAATCTTGCGGGCGCAGCCGGCAGCGCCGCGGCCCTGGCCGCCGCCACGGCGGCCCTGGGCGGGCAGGCGGCCGCCTGGGAGCGGGGGATCGCGCGGCTGGAAAGCGGCCTGCGGCGCCTGCTGCCCACGGTC
>Ga0302319_10007893_pt1 | contig 20833 bp, 18 predicted proteins | sample Bog_T0_2_FD_203319 | JGI IMG/M metagenome (GOLD analysis project Ga0302319, IMG submission 203319) | Peat permafrost microbial communities from Stordalen Mire near Abisko, Sweden - Bog_T0_2 | ecosystem: Environmental > Terrestrial > Soil > Wetlands > Peat | place: Sweden: Abisko, Stordalen Mire... | reverse complement strand
GCCACGCTGACGGTGGGCGGCGAGACCAAGAAGTTCTACCGCTTCCAGTCGCCGGATGACGGGCTGGTCGATTATTATGACGAGGCCGGCAAGAGCGCGAAGAAATTTCTCGTCCGCAAGCCGGTCGCCGAGGGCATCATGCGCTCGTCATTCGGCATAAGGCGCCACCCGATCCTCGGCTACACCAAGATGCATACCGGCGTGGACTGGGCGGCGCCCACCGGCACGCCGATTTACGCCGCCGGCAACGGCACGGTTGAAAAGGCCGGCTGGGAATCGGGCTACGGAAAATTCGTCCTGATCCGCCACAATAACGGGTATGAGACCGCCTATGGCCATATGAGCGCTTTCGCCCGCGGCATGGACGAAGGCACCCGCGTGCGGCAAGGCCAAGTGATCGGCTTTGTCGGCTCCACGGGTCTATCGACCGGCTCGCATGTGCATTACGAAATCCGAGTCAACGGCCGCTTTGTCGATCCCATGCGCATCAAGCTGCCGCGTGGCCGCGAGTTGCAGGGCCCGATCCTCAATGCCTTCGAGACCGAACGCGAGCGGCTAGACGGCATCATGGCGCGCAAGCCTGCGCGCGTTGCCTCGAGCGCGCCGCAGATTAGATAAGCATTTCAGGAGCACCAACTCTTTCTTGACCTCCCCCTGGAGGGGGAGGTCGACGCGCGAAGCGCGTCGGGTGGGGGTGAGCTTTCTTCCGACAGAAATCACCCCACCCCGGCGGACTTTGTCCGCCGACCCTCCCCCTCCAGAGGAGGGTAAGAAGAACTCTTAAGCCGCCTGTGCCAGCTTGCCGTTGAAGGTGAGCCCGTTCTTGGCGGCCGAGATGGTGACCTTCTCGCCATCCTTGATGACGCCGGCGAGGATCATTTCGGCCAACTGGTCCTGCACGGACTTCTGGATCACCCGCTTGAGCGGCCGTGCGCCATAGGCCGGATCCCAACCCTTATCAGCCAGCCATTCGCGCGCGGCAGGCTCCAGCACGACGGTGATCTTGCGCTCGTCTAACAGCTTTTGCAGGCGCTGCATTTGTATGTCGACAATGCGCGTCATCTCCGACTTCTTGAGCCGATGGAACAGAATGATCTCGTCGATGCGGTTCAAAAACTCCGGCCGGAACGCCGCGCGCACGACGCCCATGACCTGGTCGCGCACCACGTCGGTATCCTCGCCATCGGGCTGGTTGACCAGGAAATCGGCGCCGAGATTGGACGTGAGCACGATCAGCGTATTGCGGAAATCCACCTGATGGCCCTGCCCGTCGGTCAGCCGGCCGTCATCGAGCACTTGCAGCAGGATGTTGAACACATCCGGATGCGCCTTCTCGATTTCGTCGAACAGGATGACCTGATAGGGCCGTCGCCGCACCGCCTCAGTGAGCGCCCCGCCTTCGTCGTAACCGACATAGCCCGGCGGTGCGCCGATCAGACGCGCGACCGAGTGCTTTTCCATATATTCCGACATGTCGATGCGCAGCAGCGCATTCTCGTCGTCGAATAGATATTCGGCGAGCGCCTTGGTGAGTTCGGTCTTGCCGACGCCGGTCGGCCCCAGGAACATGAACGAGCCGATCGGGCGGTGCGGATCCTGCAGGCCGGCACGCGCGCGCCGCACCGCGGTCGCAACCGCGCGCACGGCTTCGCTTTGACCGATGACGCGCTTGGCGAGTTCGTCTTCCATGCGCAGCAATTTGGTCTTCTCGCCTTCCAGCATGCGGTCGACCGGCACGCCGGTCCAGCGTGACACCACGCCGGCTATGTGATCGGCGGTGACCGTCTCCTCCATCATCGAGCCTTTGGCGTCTTTGCCGGATTCGGAAGCCTCGATGCCGGCGAGTTTCTTTTCCAGTTCCGGAATGCGGCCATAGGCCAGTTCGCCGGCGCGCTGGTATTCGCCGCGGCGCTGCGCCTGCGCGAGTTCGCCGCGCAACTGGTCGAGTTCGGTCTTGAGTTTCTGGGCGTCGGAAAGTTTTTCCTTTTCCGACTTCCAACGCGTGGTGATATCGGCGGATTGCTTTTCCAGCGATTTGAGTTCAGTCTCCAACCGCTTGAGGCGGTCCTTGGAACCGGCGTCCTTTTCCTTCTTGAGCGCCTCCTGCTCGATCTTGAGCCGCACGATTTCGCGGTCGATAGAGTCGAGTTCCTCGGGTTTGGAATCGACTTGCATCTTGAGCCGCGCCGACGCCTCGTCGATCAGATCGATGGCCTTGTCAGGCAAAAAACGGTCGGTGATGTAGCGGTTCGACAGGGTGGCAGCGGCAACGATCGCGCTGTCGCTAATGCGGACGCCGTGATGCTGTTCGTATTTATCCTTGAGGCCGCGCAGGATCGAGATGGTGTCTTCGACCGTCGGTTCCGATACGAAGACCGGCTGGAAGCGGCGCGCCAGCGCGGCGTCTTTTTCGACGTGCTTTTTATATTCGTCGAGCGTGGTAGCGCCGATGCAATGCAATTCGCCGCGGGCCAGCGCCGGTTTCAACAGGTTGGACGCATCCATTGCGCCATCGGCTTTGCCGGCGCCGATGAGCGTGTGCATCTCGTCGATGAACAAAATGATGCCGCCCTCGGCCGAGGTGACTTCGTTGAGCACGGCCTTGAGCCGCTCCTCAAATTCGCCGCGATATTTAGCGCCAGCAATAAGCGCGCCGAGATCGAGCGCGAGCAATTTCTTGTCTTGCAGGCTTTCCGGCACGTCGCCATTGACGATGCGCAGCGCAAGGCCCTCGACGATGGCGGTCTTGCCGACGCCGGGTTCGCCGATCAGCACCGGATTGTTCTTGGTACGGCGCGAGAGCACCTGGATGGTGCGGCGGATTTCCTCGTCGCGTCCAATGACCGGGTCGAGCTTGCCGTCGCGCGCGGCTTGCGTCAGATCGCGGGCATATTTCTTGAGCGCGTCATAGGCATTTTCGGCCGAAGCCGAGTCGGCGGTGCGGCCCTTGCGCAACGCATTGATGGCAGCGTTGATATTCTGTGGCGTGACGCCGGCCTTGGCCAAAATCTGACCGGCCTCGCTGTCTTTTTCCAGCGCCAGCGCGAGCAATAGCCGCTCGACGGTGACGAAACTATCGCCGGCCTTCTCGCCCGCTTTTTCGGCGGCCTCGAACACGCGCGCCAGCTGCGGCGCTAAATAGACTTGGCCGGAACCGCTGCCGGACACTTTCGGGATTTTGGCAAGTGCCGCTTCGACCGCCTGCAGCGCCTGGCGGGAATTGCCGCCGGATCGATCGATCAGGCCGGCCGCCAGCCCTTCCGGGTCGTCGAGCAGGACTTTGAGCAGATGTTCGGGGGCGAATTGCTGGTGGCCCTCGCGCAAGGCCATAGATTGCGCCGATTGCACGAAGCCCTTAGCGCGGTCGGTATATTTCTCGAAATTCATGCGTCACTCCCTCGGCCCGTTATGGCGCCGGTACAAAGGCCGGTCCCCGAAGGCGACCCGCCAGTGCATATGTAAGGCGCGATATCGCCAGTTTGAAGAGGGCGCTGGGTTGTTATAGGTCAGGCGGATGGTAAATCGGTCCGCCCAGATCCAGGCCATGTACCGCTATCCGGTAAAGGGGCTTACGCCGCAGAAACTGGAGCGCACCGCACTCGCCGCCGGCGCCACGCTGCCGGCCGACCGGCTCTATGCCGTCGAGAACGGGCCGAGCGGCTTCGACCCCGCAGCGCCGAAATATTTCCAAAAAGAGCGATTTCTCATGCTGATGCGCAACGAGCGGTTGGCCACGCTGCGTACCGACTATGACGAGGCGAGCCACACGCTGACGATCATGACCGAAGGGCATGTTTCCGCGCGCGGCGATCTGCGCACTGTGGAGGGCCGGCTGGTAATCGAGGCGTTTTTCCGCCGCTTCATGCCGGATGAATTGCGCGGGCCGCCGAAGGTGCTTTACGGCGAAAATCATAGCTTCTCGGACGTATCCAAGAAAGTGCTGTCGATTATCAATCTGGCCTCGGTGGCGGCGGTGGAGTCTGCGGTCGGCGCTGCCGTAAACCCGCTGCGCTTTCGCGGCAATCTCTATATGGCCGGCTGGCCGGCCTGGCACGAATTCGATCTGCTCGGCAAAGAACTAAGCGCCGGCTCCGCTAGACTCAAAGTGGTCAAACGCATCGTGCGCTGCGCGGCGACCAACGTCGATCCCGACACCGGCATCCGCGACCTGACACTGCCGCGCAGCCTGATGCAAAGCTTCGGCCATACCGATTGCGGCGTGTATGCGGAGGTGGTGGCGGGCGGCGACATCGCGACCGGCGATACGCTTACGTCGGTCGCGTAAGACGGTTCAACGCAGCCCGAATACGCCGGAAATGCCGGTTTCGGCGCGGGCGAGATGTCCGGGCCGTTCACGTTGAACCTGGCGCTGGCGTACCGGCGGCTCGCGCGGCGGAGGCGGCGATTGCGCGCGGTCTTTGCGCCCGATCATATTAGCAACGCGCGGATCGACCGGCTCCGTGCCGGCGCGGTACATGATAGGCAGTTGGTCAGGCATTTGCTGCACGGTGCGATGCGGTTCGACCGGTTTCGGCGGCACTGGACGGCTCTCCCGCTCGGGACGACTTTCGGGACGATTCTGTTCCGCTTCGATCGCCGCCAGCAATTCGGTGATCGGCGAATCGATACCATGCTCGGCTGGCGCGCGGTCAGGCTGGCTACGCTCGGCGATCCTTGTATCCATCGGCCGGCGATCGGTCGGCATGACATAGGCGATCACGCGCGAACGCGGATAGATCGCCTCGCCGACACGGTCACCGTGATTGCCGGAAATGATGATCGGATTGCCATACTCGTCGATCCCGGAAACGACACCGACATGGCCGCCACGGTTGCCGCGCGTGAGCACGGCAATAGCGCCAACCTGCGGCGACGAAACACGGTGGCCATAAAACGCAAATGATTTGGCCGAATCGGAATTAGTTCCAGCATAGCCGACTTTGGCGAGCACGAGATTCATGAAAGTCGCGCACCACAGTTTGCTGCGCGCGGTCGGATTGGTGCCGAGATATTTGCGCGCCTCGCTGACCAGCGCCGGCCAGCCGAGCATCGGGCGCTGGGGTTCTTCGGTGAGCGGCATGCTGACCAAACGGGCAGCGCGTGCCTCGCGCGCGGCGGTGGCCGCGGCTTTGGCCTTGGCCTGTGGGCTCAACTTGATCTTGGCGGCGTGAAGCTCGCCCGTTGCAGGGCGCTGCGCGAATGCAGGGCGCTGCGCGAGCTTTTTGTTTTGATTGGCATGCAAATTTTGCGCGCGCGGCTTGTGGTCGGCGCCATGCGGCGCGGGCTTGCTTAATGCCGGAATGCTCAGTGCTGGAATGCTCATGGCCAACAGGCCGACACAGCCGATGGTGAGCATCATGCGAGTCTTGAAACGCATTTCGTGAACGCCCAGTTTCTTCCGCACCGGCTTTGCGCCGGCACGGCACTGGAAGTAGCACGACAATTTTCGGCAAAATGATCGAACTGAATTAAGGATGAAGTGGTTACGGCAAAAGGTAAACGCGGGCGTTCGTTAAAAAAAATGCGCCCCGCCGCAATCCCGGCGAGGCGCAAATTTTAATACTTAACAGGCGCCGGATGTTCAGCCGTGCGGCATCACATAGGCATAGATGCGTCCGCGCGGATAAACCGCTTCGGCCACCGTGTGATTGTGATTACCCGACAGGATGATCGGATCGCCCGAGGCATCGACGCCGGTTACAACGCCGACATGCCCACCACCGTGACGGCCCATGACCGCGATAGCCCCGACCTCGGGTCCCGGCACGCGCGTGCCGTAATGCGCATAGTTGCTGGCGAGATTGCCGCCGCCGGCATGCCCGGTGCGCTTAAGCACCAAATCCATGAAGGCGCCGCACCAGAGGCTGCCGCGCCCGGTCGGATTGGTGCCAACATATTTGCGCGCCTCCGACACCAGCGAATTCGTGCTGAAGCCGCCAAAGGCGTCATTGGTGTGAGCAACGCGGGCATGCCGGGCGCTTTTGCCCGCCACGGGTTCCGCCGCCTGGACGCCGGCCAAGGGATAGGGCTGGCCGTCCGCACCGCGCGTAGTTTGCGCGCCGATTGTCGCCCGCACCGAATGATGCCGGACCCTATGGGCGGTTTTCGCATCCGCCGGGAGGCTCAACGCTGCAAAAGCGACCGAACAGAGCAAAACGACTGCTTGATGTTTTCTTCCAAGTCTCATGAGGCTTAGTTCCCTTGTTATCAAAGCAATTCATCCAACTCGGACAGAATCAGGGTTGGACGAGGGGCCTAAACGCCGTCAGAGCGTGGCGAAATCGTGATCAATGAAAGGTCATTTTATGCAGTCATAGGAGATATAACTTGTTAATACCTATGGCCAAGAAATTATATGTGCACGAATGCAATCCGAAAATTACGAATACTATTTAATACAGTCTTTGAATGGCTATATACTTAACAGGCCAGTTTTCGCCGCCCGCAACAAAGTTAAAGTTGCAGTGCAGCATTTTAGCCAAGTTCGGGGAACCGACGAAAACGCGGTCAATCCTTGCGGCTGAGCAGAAACACCGCCTGCTCGCCGAACAGATTCCAGAACCACCACGGCGCGTTGAGCCGCAAGGGCGAACCCCAGGCATTGAGTGCTACGGCGCGCTCCATCTTCACGCCGATCTCGGAGCAAAGCTGGACGAAGTCCTTGATGGTGCAGTGGTGGATATTGGGCGTGTTGTACCAAGTGTAGGGCAGGATATCGGTGCGCGGCATATGGCCGGCGAACAACAACTGCATGCGCACCTGCCAGTGGCCGAAATTAGGAAACGACACAATGGCGCGGCGCCCGATGCGCAGCATGTGCTCAAGCACGACGCGGGGGTGGCGGGTAGCCTGCAAGGTCTGCGACAGGATGACGTAGTCGAAGGCATCGTCCGGATAATCGGCGAGATCCGTGTCGGCGTCGCCCTGGATCACGGCGAGACCCTTGGCCACGCATTGGTTCACACCCTCGCGCGAGAGTTCGATGCCGCGGCCATCGACGCCACGGCTTTCGCTCAAAAGCCGCAGCAACTCGCCGTCGCCGCAGCCGACGTCGAGCACCTTGACGCCGCGCTCGACCATCTCGGCGACCAGCACCAGGTCGATACGGGCGCCGCTCGGCGTGCGCTCGATATTGGCGACGGTGAGATTGCTCATGGCGCTTTGTCCGCAAGCCCGCGCGCCTTGCGCGCGCCGTCGAGGAAGCCGCGCACGATGCCGAACATTTCCGGCTCGTCGAGCAAAAAGGCGTCGTGGCCCTTGTCGGTAACGATTTCGGCAAAGGATACGCGCGCGCTCGCGGCATTGAGTGCGTGCACGATGGCGCGCGATTCGGCCGTTGGGAACAACCAATCGCTGGTGAATGAAATCAAGCAGAACCGCGTCGGCGATGCCTTGAAGGCGTTGGCCAACACGCCGCCGGAATCGGCCGCCAGATCGAAATAGTCCATGGCGCGCGTCAGATACAGATAGGAATTGGCGTCGAAGCGCTCGACGAATGAAATGCCCTGGTGGCGCAGATAGGATTCGACCTCAAAATCCGCATCGAACGAGAAGGTCGGATTTTCGCGGTCCTGGAATTTGCGGCCGAATTTGCGGTGCAGCGCGGCGTCGGACAAATAGGTGATATGCGCGCCCATGCGCGCGACGGCCAGGCCGCGCCGCGGATTAGTGCCTTCCAAATGATAACGGCCACCGCGCCATTCCGGATCGGCCATAATGGCCTGACGGCCGACCTCGTGGAACGCGATGTTCTGCGCGGAGTGGCGTGTGGCGCAGGCAATCGGCAGCGCGGAAAACACGCGCTGCGGATAGCTCGCCGCCCATTGCAGCACCTGCATGCCGCCCATTGAACCGCCGGCAACCGAGAATAATTGCTCGATGCCGAGATGATCGAGCAACATGGCTTGCGCGCGCACCATGTCGCGGATGGTGATGACAGGAAATTCCAACCCCCAAGGCTTGCCGGTTTTCGGATTGGTCGAGGCAGGCCCGGTCGTGCCCATGCAGCCGCCGACCACGTTCGGGCAGATCACGAAATAGCGCTCGGTATCGATCGGCTTGCCGGGGCCGACCAGGGTTTCCCACCAGCCGGATTTCTTGGTGACAGGATGCAGGTTCGCCACATGTTGGTCGCCGGTGAGTGCATGGCACACCAGCACGGCATTGGACCGCGCGGCGTTGAGCGTGCCGTAGGTCTGGTAGGCGATTTGAAACGGCGTGAGCTCCACGCCGCTGTCGAGCCGCAACGGCCGGTCGGCGCCGAACGCCACGACCTGGGAGGTCGGACGATCGACCTCCTGCGCGCCTTCTTCGCGCGCACCGTCCTTGAACGGCTTGGCAGTTACCATCTTGAATTGGCCCCCGCGGGGGCCTCCCAGCAACACCGGACAACAGGCCATAAAAAAACCCGGCCTGAACAAAGGTTCGGCCGGGATCACATGTGTCCCCGGCCTGTTTAGCGAGTTATTTAACGTGGCTGCAAGCCGGCCGGCTCAAATGACCACGACTAGAGACTTAGTCCCCGTCGCCTTATTCGTCAAGGTAAGCCGCCGGAAGGTAAAATGAGGTAGCCGCGGGCAGGTCTGCGAATGCGCCACGTTTTCTTTGATTTAGGGCGCCGTCCCACTTATCAATGCGGCCATGGCAAAGGCCCCTGAAACACCCGGCCAAGCCGCCGGGCTTGGCGATCTGCGCAAGGAGATCGACCGGATCGACGAGTCGATGCACCAGCTCTTGATAGAGCGCGGTGAAATCATCGACCGGCTAATTGCGGTCAAAAAGAGCCAGGAAACCGGTTCCGCGTTCCGCCCGGTGCGCGAGGCCGAGATGATGCGCCGTCTGGTTAAACGGCACAAAGGAATACTGCCGCTCGACACGGTCGAGGGCATATGGCGCGTCATCATATCGACCTTCACCTATGTCCAGGCGCCGTTCTCGGTGCATGCCGACCTGTCGGCCGGCGATGCTTTGATGCGGGATTCCGCGAGATTTCATTTCGGATTCACAGTGCCGTTCGTCCCGCATATGGGCGCGGCCGGCGTAGTGGCGGCAGTATCGACATCGAAGGGCGATCTTGGCCTGGTAGCGTCGAGCGTGGTGGCCGGCGCCGGCGCCTGGTGGAGCGCGCTCGAATTCGACGCCGCGCCCAAGATCATCGCCCGCCTGCCCTTCGTCGAGCGCGCCGACCACCCGGCGGCTCTCCCGGTATTCGTGATTTCGCGGGTCACCGCCGACGCCATGGCGACCGAAGCCCCGGTTTGGAGCATCCGCGTTTCAGGCTGGGGCGCAGGCCCGGCGCAGGCGCTTTCGGCGCTGGCCGATTTCATAGCGGTGCCCGACCGCGCCTTCGATGGCGCGGCTTTGCTGGTGACGCTATCCAAGGATGTGAGCCTCGATCAAATCAGCGCGGCCATGGTTAAAGCCGGCGCCACGGTGCGCTCATCGGCCCTCGTCGGCAGCCACGCAATCCGCTATACGGTCGGCGCCAACAAGAACTAAGGCTGAAGATGACCGCAACCCGACCGCAACCGCGCCCCGGCGTGCTCGATATTGCCCCTTACGTCCCGGGCAAGAGCACGGCGCCAGGCGTCGACAAAGTGTTCAAACTGTCCTCCAACGAAAGTCCGTTGGGGCCGAGCAAGAAGGCTGTCGCCGCGTACAATACGGCGGCGCAGCGGCTGGAAGATTACCCGGACGGCTCGGTCACCGAATTGCGTATGGCGATCGGGCGCGCCTTCGGCCTCGATCCGGAGCGCATCGTTTGCGGGGCCGGCTCCGACGATCTGCTCAATCTGCTGGCGCATGCCTATCTGAGCGATGGCGACGAAGTCATCTACAGCGCGCACGGCTTTCTCATGTACCCGATCTACGCCTTGGGACATGGCGGCAAGCCGATTGCCGTGCCGGAAAAAAACTACACAGCCGATATCGACGCTATTCTAGCTGCGGTGAGCGCGCGCACGCGCATCGTGTTCATTGCCAATCCCAACAATCCGACCGGCACCTATGTGCCGTTCGACGAGATCAAGCGCCTACAGCAGAAGCTGCCAACCAATGTGATTCTCGTCCTGGACGCGGCCTATGCCGAATATGTGCAGCGCAACGATTACGAATCCGGCATCGAACTGGTGGCGACATCCGAAAACGTCGTGATGTGCCGGACCTTCTCGAAGATCCATGGGCTAGCCGCGGTGCGGCTGGGCTGGCTATATGGACCGGCGCATATTGTCGATGCGCTCAACCGCGTGCGCAGCCCGTTCAACGTCAATACGCCGGCGATCAAAGCCGGCATCGCAGCCATTGAGGACAGCGCGCATGTCGAGATGTCGGTGGCGCACAACGCGAAATGGCTGGCGTGGCTCACACTACAAATCGGCGGCCTCGGACTAAAAGTGACGCCGAGCGTGGGGAATTTCGTGCTCATCCATTTTCCGGAGAGCAAGGGGCGGACCGCGGCCGATGCCGACGACTTTCTCACCAAGCGCGGACTTATTTTGCGCCGGGTCGCCGGATACGGCCTGCCCAACGCCTTGCGGCTGACCGTCGGCACCGAGGAAGCCAATCATCTGGTGTTAAAAGCGCTGGCTGAGTTTATGGGAAAAAGCGCGTGAGCGAGCCCGCTTTTCTCTTTAACCGGCTGGCTCTGATCGGCACCGGGCTGATCGGTTCATCGATTGCGCGCGCGGCCAAAGCGCAAGGCGCAGCGGCGTCGATCGTGGCGACCGCGCGCTCGCCCGCGACGCGCAAGCGCGTGGCCGAATTGGGCATTGCTGACCAAGTAGTGGAAAGCAATGCCGCCGCGGTCGAAGGCGCCGATCTCGTCATTGTCAGCATCCCAGTCGGCGCCAGTGGCGAGGTCGCCAAGGAGATCGGACCGCATCTCAAAGCCGGCGCGATCGTTTCCGATGTTGGATCGGTAAAAGGCTCGGTGGTGCGCGATATGGCGCCGTTTCTGCCGAAAAACGTTCACTTTGTCCCGGCCCATCCCGTGGCCGGCACCGAATATTCCGGGCCCGACGCCGGCTTTGCCGAACTGTTCGTCAACCGGTGGTGCATTCTCACGCCACCCGAAGGCACCGATCCTGCGGCGTTAGAAAAGCTCGCAGCGTTCTGGCGTCTGTTGGGCGCTAATGTGGAAACCATGGCGCCCGATCATCATGATTTGGTGCTGGCGGTGACCAGCCATCTGCCGCATCTGATCGCTTACACCATCGTTGGCACCGCCGATGAATTGCAGACGGTGACGCGATCGGAAGTGCTGAAATTTTCCGCCGGCGGCTTCCGCGACTTCACGCGCATTGCCGCCTCCGACCCGACCATGTGGCGCGACGTATTCCTCGCAAATAAGGAAGCGGTGCTGGAAATGCTCGGCCGATTCAACGAGGACATCTCGCTATTGACCAAGGCGATCCGCAATGGCGACGGCGCGGCGCTATATGAGCATTTCGCGCGCACCCGCGACATCCGTAAAGGCATCGTCGATATCGGACAGGATTCCGCTGCGCCCGATTTCGGCCGCCCGCATCCGGACCTGCCGAATGCGCCGCTGCCCAGTCCTTACGCCGCGTACGGCGACTAAAACAGCGGCGGCACGTTACCGATTCGAACCGGCCCTAAGAACACCGCGCCATCTTCAAAGCGCAGCGGCAAGATAACAGCGCGTTTGCCTTCGAGCGTGGTCTGTTCGCCGATCAGATTGATGCCGGCCGAGATCCCGGCGCCAGCCTGCTGACGCGCGACATTGCCGAGGCCGGGTACCAGGCGGTCGAGCGCGCCGGAAAGTTTGTCCATGCTCGGCGAGGCCTGCACCATCTGCTGCGCGCCGATAGAATTGAGAAACGCCTCGACGCCGGCGACCGTTACGCGCAACTGACCCTCCAGCAAGCCATTACTGTTGATCGATAGACTGCCGCTGCCGATGGCGGTGGTCTCGCTTTGCTGCACGCGCGCATTGGTGATCTCGATACTGCCGCCGGCGGCCTGCAATTCGCGAAAGCGGACCGGCCAGGGTTTGGGCGCAAAGTCTTTGAGACCGCGCAGCACCGCGACGATGTCGGCGTCAACCGGCTCGGCCGCGGCCGCATGCAATCCCGGCATCGAAGCCTGATCAAGCTGCAAGGCGATTTCGATCACCGGGCGGTTGGCAGCGGAGCCCTCCATCATGCGGCCGTGGATCTCAATGTGCTTGGCGCGCAAATAGGTCTGCTGGCTACCGTCGCTGATGCGATCGACGGCCGGTTTGTCGAATACCAGTGACACGCGCTCGGGCGCAGAGGGCGTTCCCCGCACGCTCGACTGGAACAGCTTCCAGTTGACGATGATATTGGGCAGCTTGCCGGGGTCGGCGATGGTGAGCGGGCCATGGAATTCGCTGATCAGCAAATTCGGCTGGTACACCTGCGCCGCGATCAGGATGCCGGCGGTCTTGATTTCCACGGGTGGCTGGTTGCTGCGGAACAATGCGGAAGCGGGGTCGCAATCCACTTCGATACGAAACGGATAGCCGCCAAAAGTCTGCGAGCCGCAGCTATAGATGCGGCCGGCTTTGGCCTCGCGCGCGCGCCAGCCCTCGATGCTGGTTTGCGCCTTGTCCGCGGCATAGTTCCATAGCCAGCTCCAGCCACCGAACAACGCGGCGACCAGGATCACCAGGGAAATATAGCGCCGGTTGCGGCGGCGCGCGGTACGGGTTCCGGCCATAAGACGTGTAACACCTGCCGAATGCGGCGTTTCTAGGCCATCGCATCCGCTTCGGGAATCGTGGTCTATTCCCTAGCACGATGGGCAAAAAAATCGACCAAAGCGGCGACGACCTGTGGGTGTTCGGCTATGGATCGCTGATGTGGCGGCCGGGATTTGCCTATCTCGAACGCCGCCCTGCCCGCCTGGTTGGCGCGCATCGCGCGCTTTGCGTCTACTCCTTCGTCCATCGCGGCACGCCGGAACGCCCCGGCCTGGTGCTAGGCCTGGACCGCGGCGGCAATTGCCGCGGCATCGCCTACCGGGTCGCTAAGTCGAAGCGCGCGGAAACGATCGACTATCTACGCGCGCGCGAACAAGTGACCATGGTCTATCGCGAGGCGCGGCGGCGGGTTTGGCTTGACGACGACCCGGCGCAGAACGTGCACGCGCTTTGCTACATGGTCGACCGGGGCCACCAGCAATATGCCGGCCGCCTCAGTCTAGCCGAGCAACTCCATTATATCCGCCAGGGCCATGGCCGCTCCGGCCGCTGCCGCGATTACGTGCTGGCGGCGGTTAAGGAAATCGAAGCGCAAGGCTATCGCGACGCCGATCTGCACAGGCTGGCTGAGCAGCTCAAGGGCGTCCACGAGCAGGCTTGAACGGCAGCCAAGCTATTGGCCTTGCGCGGCCTTGGATTCCGCAATCAGGCGCGCGGTCGCGGTTTCGATTTCATGTTGCACGAGCTTGAAAAACTCGTCCTTGGCGAGACCGGGCGCGATCGGATCGAGAATCTCCACCAACACCGTTCCCGGGAAGCGGCGGATCGAGCGGCGCGGCCAGAACAGCCCGGAATTGAGCGCGATCGGCAGGCACGGCACACCTTCCGCCGCGTAAAGATGGGCCACGCCATGTTTGTAGCGCGGTTCGGCGCCAGCGGCACGCCGCGTACCCTCGGGAAAAATAATGAGCTGGCGGTTGTCGGCCAGTTCGATGCGCGCGCGCTCGGTCATGGCGGCCAGCGCCTGCGGCCCGGCGCTGCGGTCAATCGGTACCATGCGGCCCTTGATCATGAGCCAGCCGAAAATCGGGATCCATTCCAGCTCGCGTTTGAGGATGAATAGCGGATTCTCGAACAAGGGCAGCAGCGCGAAGGTCTCCCAGGCCGACTGGTGCTTGGAGGCGACGATGATCGGGCCATGCGGGATTTTTTCGCGGCCGTGCACTTTGATATCGATACCGGCGATCACCCGCAGCAGCACAAGATTGGTGCGGCCCCACGAGCGCGCCACCGCGATAATGGCGCGATAGGGCATGAAAAAGGTCGGCAGCGCGATGACCAGATAGATCAACGTGTTCAAATAGAACAGCAAGTTGAACACGATCGAGCGAACGAGGATGAGCACGCCGGTCTCCTCCTTTACGCCGCGCTATCGGGATCGAGATACATGCGGCTGCGCGCGAACAAATATTTCAGATATTCCGCGAACAGAAAACGCGCGGTTTCCAAATTCGACCACCACGGCTCGGTTTTGACCTTTTCCGACATCACCGGATAGGCGATCAGCGTGGCGTCGGGCAGTTGGTGCTCAAGCTCGGCCATGGCGCGCGGCATATGCCAGTTCGACGTCACCACCAGCAGCGAATCAAAATTATGTTCATGCGCCCAGCGTTTGGTTTCCAGCGCATTGCCAAATGTATTGAGCGCGGAGCGATCGAGATCGATGCAGCAGGTGAAGAATTTGGAATAAAGCGGCGTCAGCCGCGCAATTTCCTTGGCGCTGGTGGCGCGGTGCACGCCGGTGATCAACAGCCGCTTGCCGCGGTCGGCCGCCAGTAATTCGATGGCATCGGGAATGCGCGACGCGGCGCCGGTCAGCACCACGATTCCGTCCGCCTTGCGGTCGGATGAGACGTCTTCGCTCGGGATATTCCAGGCGAACCAGAAGAACCCGGCCGTCAGCAGCAGGATCCCGACGGCGCCGGCGGTCATGGTGAAAAAGCCAATCCAGCGGGCAAGACCTCCAAGCATGTTAGTCGATCATCTCCAGGGTCCGGTTGACCGTTTGTCGCGACGTCATGGCCGTCACCGCCGCGATTAGAATGACTTGGCCGAATACCGCGACATAGCCGATAATTCCAATCGAAAAAGACCCGAACATGGCCGTGGTCTGGTCGCCGCCCGCGGTGCCGGCAAACCAGCGGCTGATGCCGGCTGCCAGCGCAAACAGCGCGACCGCCGCGCCGCCGCCAATGCCGCCGCCCTGCAGGCCGAGCAGTAGGAAATGGCGCTGGAAATGCCCGGCGATAAAGCCGTTCTTGGCGCCGACGAAATGCAGGACCTCAATCACCGTCTTGTTGGTCGCCATGGCGCCACGTGTGGCGAAGGTAACCGAGAGGACGGTGGCGGCAATCACCAGGATAAGTATGCCGATGCCTACGGCCACCGCCGTACCGGTCATGGCGCGCATGCGGTCGATCCAGCCGCGATGATCGTCGAGCGTCGCGCCCGGCACCTGTTCGGCCAATTGCCGGCGAAGCTGTGCAAGATCGGGCGTGGCGCCGGATGAAACCTTCACGACAATAAGCCGCGGGACCGGAAGCTGGTCGAGCGAGAGCCCGCTGCCGAGCCACGGCTCGAGCAGCTTGTTGGATTCCTCCTTGGTATAGGGACGCACGTCGCCGATGCCGGGGAAGGCGCGCGCAACCGAAGCCGCCTTTTCGACCACGGCGTCAAGATCGCGGCCTGGCGCCGGGATGACCTGAATGGTGACCTCGCGCGCCACGTCCGCTTGCCATTCGCTGGCCGCGCCACCCACCAGGATCACCGCGCCGGTGGTGAGCGACGCCAGAAACGTCATGATAGCGACGACCGCGATAAGCGCCCGCCCGGAAATCGAATTGCGCGGCACCAGCGGCGTGTCGAAACGCGGCAGCGGACCGCCGGGCATGCGCGGCAGCGCCGTCATATCGTTTCGGTTCGAGTCACTCATTCTTCGTCTCAATCGTAAATATGCAGGCGGCCGTCGTGCAGCACCAGACGGCGCGCGTCGTATTGGTCCATCAGTGCGATGTCGTGGGTGGCGATCACCACCGACGTTCCGGACTTGTTGAGCTCGATGAACAACCGCAGCAGGCGCTGCGCGAGACTCGGATCGACATTGCCGGTCGGCTCATCGGCGAGCAGCAGTTGCGGCCGCGCTATCACCGCGCGGGCAATCGCCGCGCGCTGTTTCTCGCCGCCCGAGAGCACCGGCGGCAGCGCCCACATGCGTTCGCCCAGATCGACCCATTTGAGCAGTTCGATCACTTCGTCGCGGTAGCTATCCTCGGGCCGGCCCATCACCCGCAGGGGAAGCGCGACATTCTCGTAAGTCGTCATGTGATCGAGCAGCCGGAAATCCTGGAACACGATGCCGATGCGGCGGCGAAGTGTCGCAACCGCGTCGCGCGACAAGGTCGCGACGTCATGGCCGAATTGGGTGATCAGCCCTCGCGTGGGCTTTAACGATAGGAACAACAGGCGCAACAGCGATGTCTTGCCGGCACCGGAGGGGCCGGTCAGAAACTGGAAAGAATGCGGCTCAATGCGGAACGTAAGGTCCCGCAGAACCTCCGGCCCGATGCCGTAGCGCAAGCCCACATTTTCGAATCGGACCACGCCCGTCTCCGCTAAATGCCCTCGATTAAAGCCATGCGAGGCCCTTCAAACGTCAATTACAGCGCTTTTACAGCATTATCCCGCCGCCGCCAGAGCCACCGACGCCGGAAAAACAAGGGGATAGGGCCAAATGGCGGCCCTGGCCATGGCGGCCATGGTTTCCAGTCCATTAACGGACGGCTGCTAGGTTTTGATACCGAAATTACCGCAGATGCCATGCTGATTGTCTGTCCAAGCTGCGCCACCTCTTATTTGATCGACCCGGCCTCGGTAGGGCCGGCCGGGCGCGCCGTGCGCTGTGCGCGCTGCAAAAAAACCTGGTTTGCCGGCGCGCCGGAAATAGCCCCGAATGTCACGAGTTTCGTCGATAACGTCATCGCGGAGGCGCAAGCCCAGTCCGCGGAAGCCCATTCTTCCGAATCGCCCGCCCGGGCGGTCGAACGCGACGCGCAAGAGGAGCCGGAAAAGGCCGACCATCGCGGCGGCGATCTAAACGAACCACCGCCGGCTATGCCTGGCGCTGCCATAACTTCGCGGCCAATTGAGCCTCCCAACCATAATGTCCAAAGCAATCCACCGCAGCCGGTGACAATCACCGACGCGCCGTCGCTGGTGCCGGCGGCCGAGCCCGGCAGGCTGCCGGGGGTGGCCAGTGCCGAGCTCGATTCCGACGAGGCCGAAACCTTCGCCGCGCGCCGCTTGCGGCTAAAGACGCGGCGGCGGGAATCGCGGCGCTCGCAGAAATGGATTGCGACCTTTCTCGTGCTGGCCGCCGTCAACGTGACGCTTGTCCTTGGGCGCGCCGAAGTCGTGCGCTATTTGCCGCAGACCGCTTCGCTGTTTGCCTGGATCGGCCTGCCGGTCAATCTGCGCGACCTGCAGTTCGAGAATGTTCACATTACCAAAGACGACCAGGACGGCGTCAAGAACATGCTGGTCGAGGGCACGATCGTAAGCATCGGCGCTAAACCGGTCGAGGTACCGCGTCTGCGCTTTGCCGCGCGCAATGCCTCCGGACAGGAGATCTATACGTGGACCGCGTTGCCAAGCCGCAGCATTCTCGGCCCCGGCGAGAGTCTCAAATTCAGCAGCCGGCTCGTCTCGCCGCCTCCGGAAGCCAGCGACGTGATTGTGCGATTCTTCAATTCCCAGGACGCCGCCGCCGGAGCGAAATAATCCAATGGCAAAAATTCTGATCGCCGAAGACAATGACGACATCCGCAGCCTTGTCGTTCGCGCGCTCAGCGACGACGGACACGAATTGATCGTGACACAAGACGGCGCCGCCGCGCTCAAGGCACTACGCCGGTGCAAGGGCGATCTCGACCTGCTTTTGACCGACGTACAGATGCCATCGATGGACGGCATCGCGCTGGCACTTGCCGCCGGACGCAGGCATCCCGATATGGCGATCATGCTGATGACCGGTTACGCCGATCAACGCGAGCGCGCACACGGGCTGGACGCGCTGGTGCACGACGTCATCTCCAAGCCATTCTCGGTCGAGCAGATCAAAGGCGCCGTACGCGAGGCGCTGGTCGAGCGGCACTAGCCAATTCCAGTCGTTTAGAAATCTTTCAGCAGCCGCTCGATGTAATCGAGTTCGAGCTGCGGGCGGGCGCTCTCGCCGAAGCGCTTGCGCAGCTCTTCGAGAATGCGGCGCGCGCGCTGAGCGTCGATTTCGCCCGGCACTTTCACGGTGACACCATCGTCATATTCGCGGCCGTTGCGCATCGAGCGCCCGAGCGGATCGGTATTCTGTTCGGCGCGCCCGCGCCCACCGCGGCCGGGTTGGCCGGGGCTCATTCCCATGCCCATGCCGTTCTGCTGCATTTGTTGCGCCAGCCCTTGCGCGCCTTTACGCAAGGCTTCCAAGGCGCGCCCCTGCGAGCCGACCGCGCTTTCGGCGTCGCCCTCGCCGAGCTCGCCTTCCGCCTCGCCCATGGCATCGCCGGCATCGCCGAGCTGGCCCGTGTCGCCTTTTCCGCCTGGGCCTTTCTCGCCTTGACCCTTCTCCCCTTGGCCTTTTTGATCCTGACCGGGATTGCCGAGCCCACGCTGGCGCAACTGCTCAAGCAGTTTATTAAGGCGGTCCTTCAAGGCCTGCTGATCCTGGCGCAGATCGCCCATTTGCGGCTGGCCTTGGCCGCGCGGATTGCGTTGACGGTCGCTGCGCTGGTCCTGGCCTTCCTTGTAGGTCTTGTCGCGCAACTGCTGTTGCTTGCGGATCATGTCGCCCAATTCGTCGAGCGCCGACATCATGTCGTCGTCACCCTGGTCGCCTTGCGCGCCCGGGCGCGCCATCTGGAGATTTTCGAGCATCGACTGCATTTGATCGAGAAGTTGGCGCGCGGCATCTTTATTGCCCGAGCGGGCCAGCGCCTCGAGCCGGTCGAGCATGCTCTTGAGATCCTGCTGACTGAGCGTGCGGGTATTCTTGTCGAGCGGGCGCGACAGTTGCTGCGGATTCTTGCGCATCTCTTCCGCCAGCGCCTGCATGAATTTGTCCATGGCGGCGCGCAGCTGGTCCATCAGCTTCTTGATCTCTTCGTCGCTGGCGCCGCGTTCGAGCGCCTGGCGAAGCGCATCTTGCGCCTGGCGTAACGCCTGCTCGGCCTGCGAGACATTGCCGTCCTCGATTTGCAGCGCCATGTCCCACATGCGCGCCACGACTTCGCGCATGGCGTCGTCTGTCCTGGCGCGGCCGAGATCGTAATAAATCGAGCGTAAACCCAGATAGATGCCGGCTTCGGGCGTGAAGTGTTCCGGCGCGATGGTGAGCGCGTCGAGCGCTTCAAGTACCAGCGGCCGGCTGTCGGCATCGAGCGCAAGAATGCGGCGCTGTTCGATCAGCGCGCGCGCGATCGGCTTGACGAAGATGCGTTGCGGCAGCGTGAGTTCGTGTGGCTCGCTGCGGCCCACATTGCCGGCCTCGTTCTTGGCGGTAAGCGTCATGACGACTTCCGCACCAGCCCAGGCATGTTCGGTAAGATCCCGCGTGGTTTGCGCAGCGCCCGAGCGTGCGCGCGCCTGCGGCAATGTGAGTGGGAAATCGGGTTCGGCAAACAGCGGATGGCGCGGCTTGCCGGCGGGCGCCTCATCTTTGAGCGCGAAAGTGGCCTTGGCATCGACCACGCCATAGTCGTCGTCGATTTTGTAATCGAGCCGCAAGGCGCCGCGCGCCTGGCGTTCGGGATCCTTGGTCAACTCGATGGTCGGCACACGGTCAGGCACGGCGGTGAATTTCCAGACCAAATCGCCACCGAGCACGCCATGAATGGCGGCGGAGCCGTCGCCCTTGATGACGAGCCGGCGCTCCTCGGTGCCTGCCGGCATCGGTCCGTGCGCCTCGGCCGGCACATCCTCGATGCCGCCCTTGCGCACGACGTCGAAGCGCACATTGCCGGTCGAACGGATCACCAATTGACTGCCGGCCGGCACCGAAACCGGCGCCGCGGCAGCTTGCGCGGTCTCGCCAGGACGCAAGCCGGGCAACATCACCGGCGGACGGCCCGTATAGACCGGCGGCGTAACCCAGGCGTCGATACGGAAAATCGCGGGTGCGACCACGCCCTGCCAGTCAAAGGCGGCGGCGATGCGTTTGAAGTGCTCGTTGCCGGCCGCAAAGAAACTCGCAACCACGAGAATGAGCGTGAGCGCGCGCAGCGCCAGCGGATCGCGCAACGACAGCCTGGGCTGCGGCCAGCCGGCCTTTAGTTTGCGCGCCGACATGAGCGCGCGTTCGACATGCGCGCGCCAAAGCGCTTGCGCGACTGGATCGTGCTGATTGGCGGCAATTTCGTCGGCGACCGCGGTGGCCGGACGGTGCGTTTCGCCGCTGCCGCGATCAAGGCGCCTGAGCGCGTCAGCTTCGCTGGGTAACCGCAGCAACAGCAGCGGCAGCGCGGCTGCGCCGGTGATGACCACGAATATCAGCAGCCCGATGGCGCGCCCCAGTGGCGGCAGCGTGATCCATAATCCAGCCCAGGACAATGCGAGAAACAGCCCGAGTGCGGTCGCCAACGTCGCCAAGGCCGGCCACAGTTTTTCCCACAGCAAACTGCCGCGCGCGCGCCGCAGCGCCTGCGCCAGCAGTACGCGGGTCGGCTGTTCCCGGCCGTTAGGCTGTTCGTCCAAACCGTCCAACAAGCCACTCCGTCGCTGGGCTCAAGGAGAATCTGTCAGCAAGCACGATACCACGCCACGACCTATGGCTGGCAATTCCCGGGCCATACCGGTGTGCAAAGGCTTCAAGCCAGTTGGGCTTAAAGCCAGTCCGGCATGCGATCGAGCGCAATTAACTGGTCAACATCAAGGCGCGGGCGAACCAAGGCCCATTCCGAGCCTTTCACCAGAACTTCCGGCACCAAAGCACGGGTGTTGTAGGTTCCGGCCTGCACCGCCCCATAAGCGCCGGCCGTCATAACCGCGAGCAGCGCGCCACTCGCCGGTTCCACCAAATCGCGGCCGAGCGCCAGGAAATCGCCGCTT
>Ga0302319_10007892_pt1 | contig 20835 bp, 17 predicted proteins | sample Bog_T0_2_FD_203319 | JGI IMG/M metagenome (GOLD analysis project Ga0302319, IMG submission 203319) | Peat permafrost microbial communities from Stordalen Mire near Abisko, Sweden - Bog_T0_2 | ecosystem: Environmental > Terrestrial > Soil > Wetlands > Peat | place: Sweden: Abisko, Stordalen Mire... | reverse complement strand
TGCTCGGCGGCCAGTTGCACTTGATGCCGCAAACCGGCCAGCGTGCCAATGTTCGCCACAATGGTTTGGAGCGCGCCGGAATTTTCGTTTTGCTGGTCGCCGGGCGCGGTGATGTTCGTCGCATATTGCGTGACGGCGTTGGTCAGCGCCGTGATTTGCGCGTCCTTGATGCCGGGCAAAACGTCCCGTGGCGGCGTGCCCACCAGCCGGTCGCGAATGGCAACGGCGGCGGTTTGAACCTCCCCCAGCGTGTCGTCGGGCAGCCCTTCGCCGATGAAAAAGGCGTGGCGCATTGGCTCCTGATCGCCGGTGAATTTGCGCCGGGCGGCGGTCTGGATGGGGACGATGACGGCAATCAGGGCGTCGCGCGCGGCGGTTTCCTGCGCGGTCATTTCGGTTTTCGCAGCGCGTGTGCCGGTGAGTTTGCCAATCGCCGTTTCGGTGGCCTCCGCCAGAGTGGTGATTTGTCCCGGCAATGTGGCGTCGAATTCCACGGCGGCCAGAGCGGCGGCGTTGGCCGGGTCGGCGGCGGCCTTGGCCACGGCGCGGGAATTCGCGATTTCGTTGAGGTGTTTCCGGTTGATGGTGCTACGCTGGCGTTTGGCTTTGGGCGCGGGTGTCGGGGTTGGGGTTGGGGTTGGATCAGCCATAGTTTTAGTTCAATGTTGAAGGTTGAATGTTGAATGTTGAATGTTCGGAAAAAGCGGATTTTGAAGATTTTGGGGCAAATTCTCGCAAGTTGTTGAAAATCAGTCCATTGGAATCCTGTCTTTGGCCAAAAACGTCAAAAATTAACGCATCCGGGTCGAATCTTAAGGCTTTTGGGTCACGACTTATCGCGACCGGGTCAAAACTTAAGGTGTCCGGATTGGAACTTAACGCGTCCGGGTTGCCGATTAGTGCGTTGGCATTGCCGCCTAGCGCGCCGGGGTCGCGGCTTAAGGAACCGACATCACGCAACACGCCTCCACCAGCGGTCGTCAGGCAGTTGAACTTGCCGATTGAAGTTCCGTTGCCCATACCCAGTTCGGAGACGATGGAGATTTGAATAATATCCCCGCGAAGTCAAGAGTATTTTTCTAATGAATTGTTTGGGCGAACTCATCCCGCAGTGCGGGACTTGTTTTGAAATTGAACTTACGCCAACTCCCAGCCGGGCTTGATGTCCTCGTCTAGGTCGCTGGCGGGAATCTTATGTGCCAATTTTCGTTCGGCGAGAATGCCAATCATCGCGGCGTTGTCGGTGCAAAGGGATTTTTCCGCCAGGTGAAGCGTGAATCCGTTTTTTTTGCACGCGAGCGCGAGTTCGTGGCGCAACGCGCGGTTGCAAGTGACGCCGCCGGACGCGGTAATGCAGCGGACGCCATTTCGTTTGGCCGCGCGGATGGTTTTTGTCACCAGCACTTCGACGATGGCGGCCTGGATGCTGGCGCAAAGGTCGCGGATTTTTTGCGGATCATCCAGCAACGCCGGATTGTCGCGCAAAAAATAGCGGACGGAGGTCTTCAGCCCGCTGAAACTGAAGTCGTTGCCCGCGTCGTGAAGCAGCGGGCGCGGAAAATCAAACGCCCTGGGATTCCCCGACCCGGACAGCCGGTCCATTTCCGGCCCGGCGGGATATGCGAGGCCCATCAGCTTGCCGGTCTTGTCAAAACATTCGCCGGCGGCGTCGTCCACCGTCGAACCAAGCACGCGATGTTTCAATTCGCTTTCCACCAGAACCAAAATCGTGTGACCGCCGCTCACGATGAGCGAGACGTTCGGCTGAAAATTTCCGAAATCCGCGGCAGGCGGATTCCCGGAAATCCACGGCGAATACAAATGCGCCTCGTGATGATTGATGCCGATGAACGGTTTGCGCAAAACGAACGCGACGGCTTGCGCGGCCTTGAGCCCGACGAGCAGCGTCGTCGGCAATCCCGGTCCCTGCGTGGCGGCAACGGCATCAAGTTGGTCGGCGGAAATCTTTGCGCCGCTCAAGGCGGCTTTGGCAACGGGCAGAAGATTTTTCAAATGCTCGCGCGCGGCCAGTTCCGGCACCACGCCGCCATATTTGGCGTGCAATTCAATCTGCGACGAAACGGTGTTGGACAGAATTTGCCCGTCGCGCACCACGGCGGCGCTGGTTTCATCGCAGGAAGTTTCAATGGCCAGAATGGTCATGGGTTGCACCGTTGAATCGGGCTGTCGGTCATAAGTATCACTGATTTAACGATGTGACCATTCACGATTCACGCTATTTCGCCGCGACTTTTCCCGGTTTGGACAATTCGCCGTAAAGCAAAATGCCCTTGAGCAAATCGTTGGCGCGTTCAAGCTGCACGTCCTCGATTTGCGCGCTGTGGACGCCGTTGGTCGCCTTCGACGTCTCCAGTCCGGCGGCCGAGCGCGTGAGCAGCAGTGCGGCTTCCTGTTCCCCGGTCATCGGGACAACGATGTCCGGCTCAATGCCGTGCTCGTGAATCACGCGGTGGCTGGGCGTGTAATATTTGGCCGTGGTCAGCTTGAGCGCGGTGTGTTCCGGCAGTTCCATGATGCTTTGCACCGAGCCTTTGCCGAAAGTTTTCTCGCCCAAAATCACGGCGCGGCGCAGATCCTGCAAACAGCCGGTGACGATTTCCGACGCGCTGGCGCTGCCGAAATTGACGAGGATGACCACCGGTTCGCCCTTCAGTTCATCGCCACGTCCTTCAGCTCGCCGCACGATATCCTGCGCCGGGTCGCGGCCCTCGGTGGAAACCACCAACTGCCCGAAGGGAAGGAATTTCTGGCAGACTTTCACCGCCTCATCGAGCAAACCGCCGGGATTCCAGCGCAAATCCAGAACCAGCGCCTTCATGCCCTGCGCTTTGAGCCGGTCGAGCGCGGCTTGAAGTTCGTCACCGGTCCGGTCGCCGAATTCCGTGATGCGGATGTAGCCGATGCCGTCCGCGCCGAGCGGAAATTCCTTTTTGCCGTTGATGTCCTTGACCATGTCCATCTGGATGATGGCGCGCGTGAGCGTAATGCTCTTTTCCTCGCCCGTCGCGGGACGCTGGATGGTCACCGTCACCGGCGTGCCCGGCGCACCGCGAAGCTGCTTCACGACATCGCCGAGCGGCATCCGTTCCACGCTCCTGCCGTCCACCTTCACGATGCGGTCGCCGGTCAAAATGCCCGCGCGAAACCCCGGCGTGCCCTCCATCGGCGCAACGACGACGACGTAATTGCTTTGCACCGTTACGTTGAGACCGAGTCCGCCGAACTGCCCCTCCGTGTCATCCTGCAACTGCTGGTAATCCTGCGCGTCGAGGAATTCGCTGTGCGGGTCGAGCGAGCCGACCATGCCCTTGATGGCCGAGTAAGTCAGGTTGCGATAAGTCAGGTTTGTGCCGTCCACATATTCCGCGCGGACTTTTTGCAGAACATCGGCGAACAAGTCCATATTCGCGTCCATCGAATCCTTTTGCTCCGCCGCGCGCGCCGTGTTCAAATAAATCGCCGCGCCGAGGATCAGGTTCAACAAAAGCGCCGCCGCCGCCGCGCCGAATATCAAATGTCGTTTCATGACCGGAAAATTTTAACGCAAAGGCGCGGGGAACGCAAAGACGCAAGGAAATCAAATTCCCTCTTGTCTCCGCCCGCTGCGCGTCGTTGCGTCAAACATTTCGCAGCAAGGCTTCGATCAGCGGCAAATCGCCCGGCACGGTGACCTTCGGATTCGGCTGCGAGCTGCGCACCAACCGGACGGGCTGGCCGATCAACTCACACGCCGCCGTGTCGTCCGTGAAAATCATTTTCCTCCGCCGGGCTGCGGAAATCGCGCGGCGAATGACCTCGGCGCGAAACGTTTGCGGTGTCTGCACCGCCCACAATTTCGAACGGTCCAGCGTCCGCTCGATCAACCGGCCATCGGCGGATTCCTTGATGGTGTCCGTGACCGGCTGCGCCGCGACCGCCGCTCCGGTCTCGCGCGCGGCCTCAATCGTCGCCGCAATCAACTCCCCGCTCGCGCAGGGCCGCGCCGCGTCTTGAATCGCCACGACTTTCGCCGCCGGCGAAAGCGCCTCCAGGCCGTTCCAGACCGAATCCTGCCGTTCCGCGCCGCCGGTGACAATGCGAAACGGTTTTTGGAAATTGAATTTCGCCGCCAATTCCTCAAACATTTTCCGCCTCCCTTTTCGCACGACCAAAATAATTTCGCCGACGCACTCCGCCTCTTCGAAACGCTGCCAGGTGTGCGCCACGACCGGGCGGCCGGCGACCTTGAGAAATAATTTATCCACGCCCGCGCCCATGCGGGTGCCTTTGCCGGCGGCGACGAGAATTGCGCTGTTCATTTGTGAAAGTCTAAAGTCAAAAGCCCAAAGCCTAAAGTCCAAAACCATTCCCTTTTCAACTTTGGATATCTGAAAATAACTCTTGCGCCGTTAAATCCTCTTGCGAAAATTAGCAATGGCGGAAGCGATGGAAGACAAAGTGCTCCTATATTTTTTCCGGCCACGAGTGTGACCGATTGTCTCCTATCAGAATTAGACAGAATCGGCTCGGCTCAATACAATGTTAGGAGTAATTTGCACGCTATGAAAAGAACAACGACATGGGGAATTGCTGGTGCGGTTTTGTTTGTTCTTGTTGGCATATTGTGCGCCGCCGTGCCATACGATTCTATGTTCTCTGGTGCCGCCAATTTGACCGGTTATGTGTATTATCCAGTTTATGCGGTCTGGCAGGTGGTTTTTAAGAGTCTTGGTATCGAAGGCGAGCAAGGCATGGCATATCTCCTGCCGATGCTAGCGACCGAGTTTTTATATCTTGCGGCACTCGGATTTGGCGTTGGAGTATTGGCGGGAAGGGTTGTGAGACCACGATGATTACGCCTAAGACGGAAATAGGCCGCGGTTTCTAAAGTTGGCGGTCGCCCCAATTACGAAATCGCCGGCTGCCAATCCAAAACTTTCAACTGCACCGCGCGGTTGCCGTTGAACTGGTTGATTTGCGGCGCGAACGCCAGATCGAACTTTCCCACCGGCAGCGATTTTTCGCCGCTGTTCCACCAGACGGCCTCGTGCGTCGCCAGGCCGTCGGTCACCCACATTTTGACGTGCCGCTTCTCCGCGCCGATGCGCTGGAGCGGACGCTGATGCGAAAGATTCCGCGCGCAAAACTGCACCGCCGGATTTCCCTGCCCGCCCGGCTTCAAACGATCCAGTTCGGCGAGCGAATCAAAATTCATTTCGTCCAAACCAACTTCCGCGTCAATGCGCAACGGCGGCTGCAGCTCCTCCGGCTTGAGCGCGCGGCGGGCCAGTTCATTCAACCGCTGGCGCAGCAAATCAATGTTCTCCGGCGCAATGCTCAAGCCCGCCGCCATCGCGTGGCCGCCGTGGCGCAGCAACAAATCGTCGCATTCGCGCAGCGCGGCGGCCAGATCGAAACCGGCGATGCTCCGGCCCGATCCGCGCCATTCGCCGCCCTCGCCGCCGATGATGATGGTTGGCCGGTAAAATTCCTGCAGCACGCGCGACGCGACGATGCCCACAACGCCGATGTGCCAGAGCAATCGTCCCTCGACGATGACGAAATCCGTTTGCGGATTAAATTTTGAGCGCACCACACCGGACACCTCCTCGAAAATGCCGCGCTCGATTTTCTGCCGCTCGCGATTGCGCGAATCCAGATTTTGCGCCAGCGGCGTCGCTTCGGCCAAATCTTTGGCGAGCAATAAATGCAAGGCATCCTCGGCCGTTTCCAACCGCCCGGCGGCGTTCAATCGCGGCGCGAGCTGGAAGCCGACTTCGTAAGCGCCGAGTTTCTCCGGCGATTGCGCGACATTTTTCAGAGCGACAATTCCGGGCCGCTGCGTCTGGTTCAACCGCTCCAAGCCGGCGGAAACCAGAATCCGGTTTTCGCCAACGAGCGGCACGATGTCGGCAATTGTGCCGAGCGCGACCAAATCCAGCAGCGGGCGCAAATCAAATTCCGCGGCGCCGGGCAGGCCGGTTTCGCGTCCGCGTTTGACGAGCGCATGGGCGAGTTTGAACGCGAGGCCGGCGGAACAAAGCTCTGTAAAGTTTTGAGTTTGTAATTTTGAATTTTGAGTTAATTGCGGATTTACGAGCGCAACAACAGCCGGCGCAGGACTTGAAACCTGATGGTGATCGAGAACAATTGTGTCCACGCCGCGAGCGCGAAGTGAAGCGACGGTTTCAACAGCCGTCGAGCCGCAGTCCACCGCGAGAAGCAGTGTCGTCGGAAATTTTTTCAAGCAGTTTTCCACGCCGTCGGCACTCAAGCCGTAGCCCTCCTCCATCCGGCTGGGCAGATAGAAATCCACGCGCCAGCCGAGCGGCCGCAGGACTTCCAGCAGCAACGCGGTGGAAGTCACGCCATCCACGTCGTAATCACCAAAGATGACCAGCGATTCATTTTGCTCGCGGGCGCGAAGCAATCGTCCGATGGCGGAATCCATGTTCGGCAGCAGAAACGGGTCGGCGAGATTTTTCAGCCGCGGCTGCAAAAAGTTCTGGATGGCGGATGGCTCGCTAAAGCCGCGATTGAGCAGGCATTGGGCGAGCAGCGGCGATATTTTGAGTTGCGACGCCAGTTGACCGGCAAGGAGCGGTTGCGGCGGGGCGGGCGACCAGCGGAATTTCATAAATGCGTTGACCCGTTAAATTGTTGCATCGTTGAAACGATTAAACGATTCACGATTCAACATATCAACGTTTTACTTCTTTCGCGACGCGCGGCGGTGATGGAGAGTGCGATGGAAATCAACAGGATGGCGGCCACAACCAGCAGCGAGACGCTCGTGGGAATTTCAATTTGAAACCGCTGCGGCGGATGGCCGTGCGGGTCGAGCAACATTTTCGCGCCGATGAAGGCGAGCACGGCGGACAGCCCGATTTTCAAATAACGGAAGTAACCGAGCGCGCCAACGAGCAGAAAATACATCGAGCGCAGGCCGAGGATGGCGAAAACGTTCGAGGTGAAGACGATGAAGGCCTTGCGCGTCACGGAAAAAACCGCCGGCACGGAGTCCACGGCGAAAATCAAATCGGTGGTTTCCACCAGCAGCAGCACCAGCGCCAGCGGCGTGAGGGCCAACCGGCCATCGAGCCGCGTGAAAAATTTCTGGCCGTCAAAATGTTGCGCGATGGGAAAAATCTTTCGCACCAGCCGCAGCATGAGGTTTTTTTCCGGCCGCACCATGTCCTGCCTGGAGAAAAACATTTTGACGCCGGCGAACACAAGGAACGCGCCGAAGAGGTAAAGCACCCAGTCAAACTGGCGGATGAGCGCCACACCGACGGCGATCATGGCGCCCCGCATCACGAGCGCGCCGAGAACGCCCCAAAAAAGGAGCCGGTGCTGAAATTCCGGCGGCACGCGGAACCAGGCAAAGATGAGCGCGATGACGAGGATGTTGTCGAGCGAAAGCGAAAGCTCGATGACGTAGCCGGTGGTGAAGGCCTCGGCGTCGGCGCGTCCGCGCCAGAAAACCATTGAGACGGCAAACGCCATGGCCAGCGCGACCCACAACGCGCTCCACGCAGCGGCTTCCCGGAATTTGACGGCGCGCGCGCGGCGGTGAAACGCGCCCAAGTCGAGCGCGAGAAAAACCAGAACGCAAAGAATGAAACCCGCCCAGTGCCAGGGCGTGATTTGAACCGGATTCATTTGCGATTCACGATTTACGATTTAGGCGCCGCTGGCAAATGGAATCCACCCGCAAATCGCAAATCGCAAATTCTTCAGGTCTTCGCCGCCGTCGCGTTCTGCATCGTCACCGCCGACGCGCCGATGTTCGGGCGCTGGCCCTTGTGCCACCAGAGCACGAACGCGCTGGCAATGTAGATTGACGAATAAGTGCCGGTGATGATGCCGATGAGGAACGTGAAGGCGAAATCGTTGATCGCGCCGCCGCCGAAAACGAAGAGCGATCCAGTGGCCAGAAACACCGTGCCGGAGGTGATGATGGTGCGGCTCAAGGTCTGGTTCAGCGCCGCGTTGATGATTTCCTTGAACGTGCCCCTCATGCCCAGCTTCAAGTCTTCGCGGATGCGGTCGAAGATGACGATCTTGTCGTTGATGGAAAAACCGATGATCGTCAGCACCGCCGCGACGACGGTGGTGTTGAACTGGCGCCCGGAAACGCCGTTGGCGATGCAATAGCAGCCGACGGCCAGCAGCACGTCGTGAACCACCCCGACGATGGCGCCGACGGCAAAGGAAAATTCGTAGCGGAACGCCACATAAATCAGGATGCCGAAGAGCGCCAGCAATGAGGCGATGATGGCCGAGTTCCGGACATCCGCGCCAACGGTTGCGCCGATGGCCTTGGTGACCCCCGCCGTCAGCTTTGCCTGCGGAAATTTTTCCGCCAGCGTCTGCCTTACCTTGTTGGCCGTGTCGTTCGGAGTCGTCACGCGCAGAGTTTCCGCGCCGCCGGCCACGTTTTTTTGATACTGGATTTGCGCGTCATTGATGCCAATGCCAGTCAAAGCGGCGCGAATGTCCTTTTCATCCACCCGCTGCACGAAGCTGAAGGTCGTGCTGTCGCCGCCGAGAAAATCCACGCCGAACATTTGTTTGCCGCGAATGAACCCGAAGCCGAGCGACAGGACAACAAACGTCCAAGTGATGATGAACAACGGCTTGGCCACCCCCATGAAGTTGACATTCGTGCTGCGGATGAGATGGAACATGCCGAGCGATTTCAGCCAGTTGCGGTCCAGCAAAAAGTCGAAGATGAGCCGCGTCACGACCAGCGCGGTGAACAAGCTCGCCGCCACGCCGATGGTCAGCGTCACGCCGAAACCCTTGATTTCGCCCGTGCCCTCGAAAATTAAAATGACGGACGAAATGAGCGTGGTGACGTGCGAATCGAAAATCGTGCCGAACGCGCGGGCATAACCGGCGGCGATGGCGCCGCGCAGCGATTTGCCCTTGGCCAACTCCTCGCGGAGGCGCTCGTAAATCAGCACGTTCGCGTCCACGGCCATGCCAATGGTGAGCACCACGCCCGCGATGCCCGGCAACGTGAACGTCGTGCCGACGGAGCACATGACCCCGAGCAGGATGATGATGTTTGTGATGAGCGCGATGTTCGCCGTGAGCCCGGCGACCCGGTAGTAAATCAGCATGAACGCGGACACCAGAATCACGGCCCAGATGGACGCCTGGACGCCGCTGCGAATGGAGTCCCTACCGAGCGTCGGAGCCACGTCATAGGAGGAAATAACATTGAGCGGCGCGCGCAGCGGGTTTTGGAGGACGGCCGCCAGCTTCTGCGCCTCTTCCGGCGTGAAATGGCCCGTGATCTCGCCGTTGTTGTCAATTTCACTGTTGATGCGCGGCGCGGAGTAAAGGTCGTCGTCCAAAACGATGGCCAGCCGCCGACCGATGTTGTCGCGCGTGACGTCGCCGAACCTTTTTCCGGCAGCGTCCGTGAGCGTGAACTCAATGATCGGCTCGCCCAGATTGCCGCGCCCCATCCGCGCGCTCTTGACGATGTCGCCGGAGAGACCCGGTTCCGCCTTGTTCTTCACCACGACGATTTCGGGCGGCGTCGGTTTGCCGTTCTCCGGCGGCTCGATGTGTCTAAGCACCACATAACCCGGCGGAACCGGCTCATTGTTGGCCAGGATTTCATCGCTGTTTTCGCTCACCATGCGGAATTCCAAAAACGCCTTCTTCCGGATGTTCGCCTCCGCGCTTTCCTTGTCGGCTTCCGACAAGCCGGGCAACTGGATTAAAATCTGATTGCCGCCCACCAACTGGATTACCGGCTCGGACACGCCAAACCCGTCCACGCGTTTGCGCAGCACCTCGACCGCCTGCGACAGCGCCCCGGACGTGTCCACCGTCCCGGTGACGGCATTGGTGTCGCCGTTGGCGGCGCTGGCCGCCAGCGCGTTTGTGTTCATTTCGAGAAGAAACGCCGTGCCGCCCTGCAAATCGAGACCGAGCTTGATCTTGCCGGAGGCGTCGCGTTGCAGCCGGTTCAGGATGAACGTCGTCGGATCACTTTCATTCGTCGCGTTAAACAAGAAGTATTTTTGAATTTCGTTCGTGCCGATGGCGTCGCGCAAATTGGCAAACTCGCTGTTCGTCCCGGCTTTTTGCAATCCATCCACCCGCGCCAGGATGTTCGTGAACGTGGCGTCACGGCTTTCCGATCGCGCCGCAAACTCCTTCACCAGGTCGCGCGACCACGGCGGATACATCTGAATAAACGACCAGCAGATGATGAATACGACGAAAAGGAATTTCCAGAGGTTGTTGTTTTGCTTCATGGCCGGTCAGGAGGCGGACGAATCGCCGCCGCGTTCAAGGATTTCCACCACCGAGGATTTGGTCACTTCCATTTTGGCGTCCGACGAGCGGAGCGAAACCGTCTTGTCCTTCACCGTGACGACGACGCCGACAATGCCACTGGTGGTGACCACCTTGTCGCCGGACTTCAAGCTATCAATCAACTTCGCCTGCTGCTTGGCGCGCTGGGATTGCGGGCGGATCATCATGAAATACATCATGACAATCATCAGCACGATCAAAATAATGGGGTTGGCGAAAAATGGCGCCGCAGTTGGCTGCGCGCCGGGTGTTCCGGCTGGTGTCGCCGCCGGCGGCGTGGCGGTCGCGTCCGCCAAAAATGCGTTCAATACATTCAAATGCATAATCTGAAAAGTGGCCGCACACTTTACGACAGCGGCGGCATTTGGCAAGCGTTATCGGATGGAGATTTCGCCGGTCATTTCAATTGCGCCGCCATTTCTTCGCCCAAAATCGCCGCTTCTTTGACCGGTCGCTTCGCTTCGCCGCGCTTCACCATCGCGGCATCGCGAAATGAGACGGCGCGCAACGTGATTTTTTCCCCGGCAATTTCCGCATACGCCGCCACCGGGCTTTGACAGCCGCCGCCCATGCCGCGCAAAAACGCGCGCTCGGCGGTCACAGCCTGGAACGTGTTGAAATGATTCAGCCGCTCCACAATTTTCGCAATGCGCTCGTCATCGGCCCGGATTTCGATGCCAATCGCGCCCTGCCCCACGCACGGCAGCATCACGTCGAGATCCAGCACCGTCGCCAGCAAACCGTCCGGCACTGCGTCGCCGGTGAGCGCGCCGTCGGGCTTGATGACAAAATTCAGCCGCGAAATGCCCGCCAGCGCAAGCACGGTCGCATCCAGCTCGCCGCGCTCGGCCACCTTTTGCATTCGCGTGGAAACATTGCCGCGGATTTCGACCACGTTCAAATCCGGTCGCGCGGCGAGCAATTGCTCCTTGCGCCGCGTGCTGCTGGTGGCAATCGTCGCGCCTTTCGGAAAATCTTTCAGCGTCGCGTGCGCCTTGAAACCGCGCAGCGTGCTTTGCCCCGGCGACCAGTCTTGTTTCAGATGATTTTCCGGATTCGCGATGTAATCAGCCGAGCGGTAAATCAGCACGTCGCGCACGTCGGCGCGTTTCGGCGTGGCGGCCAGAACCAGACCGGCGGGCAAATCCGTCGGCAAATCCTTCAAGCTGTGGACGGCAAGATCGGCCTGGCCCTTGACCAGCGCAACTTCAAGCTCCTTCGTGAACAAACCTTTCGGCAGGCTGGCGTCGGTCTTGGCCATCGAGGCCTTCTGCAATTTGTCGCCGGTGGTCTTGATGATTTTCAGATCGAACCGCAACCGTCGAAATGTGGCGCGGCATTGCGCGGCAATCATGTTGGCCTGCGCCAGCGCCAGCGCGCTGCCGCGCGTGGCGATGATGATGGGTCGTTCCGTTGACATTGTTCAGTCCGCAGATTGCGCAGATTTCCGCAGATGAGAAAAGTGTAATCCGCGTTCATCTGCGCAATCTGCGGATGATTTTGCCGCAAGCAGCGGCTTCACTTTTTCGGCAATGATTTCTTCGCACCGCGCCATTTCCTCCCGGCGCAGTTTCAGATAGTCGTTGGCGATGCCCTGCAAATCGTCCACGTTGTAAAGATAGACGTTCTCCAGAAAATTCACTTCGGGGTCAATGTCGCGCGGCACGGCAATGTCAATCAGCAGTAACGGACGTTGTCGCCGTGTCTTCATCAGCGGCTCAAGCTTCGCGCGATCCAAAATGTGATGCGGCGCGGCGGTGCTGCTGATGACAATGTCAATCTTTTCAAACTCCCCTGCCCAATCGTCAAATGACACGGCTCGCCCGCCGAGTTCGCCGGCCAGGGCTTGCGCCCGGTCAAACGAGCGGTTCGCCACGATGATGCTCTTCGCGCCGCGCGACAGCAACGCGCGCGCCGTCTTCTCGCTCGTGTCGCCCGCGCCGATGACGAGCACTTCGCGGTCGCCCAGCGAATTGAAAATCTTTTCCGCCAGTTCCACCGCAACCGACGCCACGGACACGCTGCCGCGCTGGATGTTCGTGTGTGTGCGGACATGCTTGGCCGTGTGGAACGCGCGCTGAAACGCCTTGTTCAGCCGCGCGCCCGTGTGGCCGTGCTGGAGCGCCAGGTCGTAGGCGGTCTTGATCTGGCCGAGGATTTCCGTTTCTCCCAGCACCATCGAATCGAGGCCGCACGCGACCTTGAACAGGTGATGCAGGCTATGCGGCTCGGCAAAGGAATAGAGCTGATCGCCCAGGTTGTCGTTAAAGGCGTGATGCGAGACCAAAAAGCCTCTCAACTCAATCACCGCGGCGTCAGCCGTGAGCGCGGTTGCGGCGTAAATCTCCACGCGGTTGCAAGTGGAGAGAATCACGGCTTCATCGGCGATGCCGGAGTCGCGCAGCGATTTGAGCGCGTCGGGAATTTTCGCCTCCACAAACGCGAACCGCTCCCGCAATTCGACGGGCGCCGAATGATGGCTCAAGCCGATGACGATGACGTTCATTCGGAGGAGGAGACAGGTGACAGGTGGCAAGTGACATGACGCCAACACGCGCGGCATAGCCGTTCGTGCCACTTGTCGCTTGTCATTTGCCACGTTTGGTTCATGGATGATGCAGCGGCGAAAGCAGATTCGTGCCCCAAAAAGTCAGCAGCAAAAAAACGTAAGCGACGATCAGGCTGATGGCCAGCCCGCGGCTTGAGGGCATGCGCAACCGGCGCAAGACGAGCAGCACCAGATAAACGAACCAGAGAAAAATGGACCAGACCACCTTTGGGTCCGACCAGTAAGCCGCATCAGCCGGGCGCGGCAGGTGCCTGCCGGCGGCGAGTCCGACCGTCAAAAGGATGAACCCGGCAAACACGAGCCGGATGGCGACGATTTCCAGGCGCTGGATGGGCGGAAACAACGACAACACCGCACGCAGCTTGTGGAATTTCAAATCATGCTGCTGCATCAGGAACATGGCCGCCGCGACCGCACCCAGGCCGAACGCGCCGTAGGCCAGCAAAATCGTCGCGGCATGCAGGCTCACCAGCGCGCCGGAAAATTCCGGTGGCGCTCCCGCCGGATGCGGCGGGTCCAGCGCCGGCATCAGCGCAAACACCCCGATGGCCAGCAAGACCGGCGACGCGAACGCGCCCAGAAACCGCAGCCGCGGCATCAGGCCGATGACCAGATATGCCGCGACGATGGTCCATGACACAAACGTTGTGGCCTCGTAAAGATTATTGACCGGGCAATGCGCCACGGAGAAACCGCGCTGGACCATCGCCGCCGTGTGCAGCGCAAACGCGACCAGCAGGAGAAAATAGTTCGCATGGTCATCCTTGCGAAAACCTTTCCGCCACAGGAAAACCGAATACACCGTGCTCAAGCCGTAAAACGCCACGGCGAGCAGAAAGAAATGCCGGTCAGTGAACCAAGTCACGAACACAGCTTAAACCGGAGCAACACGGGCGCAAGCACAAGCGCACCGAATTCATGCCGGAAAAACCTGTTGACACTTTGCCGGTTTAATATCAGTTTATCCGCATCCGTTGATTTGACGGACTCATGACGAGTGGTCGAGGGACTGGCCCGATGACGCCACGGCAACCGGTTGAACTTTGGTTTCAATGTCAGGTGCCAATTCCAGCTCAAGCATCATTAGCTTGGGGAAAATGAGGAGCAGCACAACCGTTTTGTCGCCCCTTCTCGCCATGAGTCGGGGCTTTTTTGTTGCCCGGATTTAACTGTAGCGGCGGTCTGTGACCGCCGGCCGATTGAACGAAACAAAGTTGCGACAGTCATAGGCTGACGCTACAAAAAATCATTTATGAGTGAACAACACGGTTTCATGAAGGCGCTCAAGTGCCGCGAGTGCGGACGCGAATATCCGCTCACCGCCACGCATGTCTGCGAATTCGACTTCGGTCCGCTCGAAGTCGCCTACGACTACGAACGCATCAAAAAGTCGCTGACAAAGGCGGTGATTGAATCGCGTCCCAAAACGATGTGGCGTTACCGCGAGCTGCTGCCCATCGCCGGTGAGCCGACCGTCGGCAGGCAGGTGGGCTTCACGCCGCTAGTCAAGGCCGACCGGCTCGCGAAGGCGCTCGGCATCCGCGAACTTTATGTCAAAAACGACGCGGTGAATTATCCGACGCTGTCGTTCAAAGACCGCGTCGTGAGCGTGGCGTTGAGCCGCTCGAAGGAACTCGGCTTTGACACCGTCGCGTGCGCTTCGACCGGGAACCTGGCAAACTCCGTCGCCGCCCAGGCCGCCAGCGCCGGACTCAAGGCGTTTGTTTTTATTCCGTCGGATTTGGAGCAGGGCAAAATTTTGAACTCGCTCATTTACGGCGCGAACGTCATTGCCATAAAAGGCCATTACGATGAAGTGAACCGCCTCTGCGCCGAAATCGCCGGCAAGTTCGGCTGGGCGTTTGTGAATGTCAATATGCGGCCGTATTACGCCGAAGGCTCGAAGAGCATGGCGTATGAAATCGCCGAGCAACTCGGCTGGCGGCTGCCGCAGCACACGATTGTGCCGATGGCGTCCGGCTCGTTGCTGACGAAAATTCACAAGGGCTACCAGGAATTTGTGAAGCTCGGCCTCGTCGCGAACACCGAGACGCACATCCACGGCGCGCAGGCCACGGGCTGTTCGCCGATTTCCGTCGCGCAAAAAGCCGGGCTTGATTTCTTCAAGCCGGTCAAGCCCGACACGATTGCGAAGTCGCTCGCCATCGGCACGCCCGCCGACGGTTTTTACGCGCTCAAGGTAATGCGTGACACCCACGCCGCGGCCGACGACGTGACCGACGACGAAATCCGCGACGCGATCAAGCTGCTGGCCGAGACGGAAGGCATTTTTGCCGAGACCGCCGGCGGCGTGACCGTGGGCGTGGCGAAGAAACTCATTGCGTCCGGCAAAATTCCGCGAGATTCGAGCGCCGTCATCTGCGTCACCGGAAACGGATTGAAGACACTCGACGCCGTGCAAGGTCATTGCGGCAAGGCGCGGGAAATCAAGCCGAGCCTGCGCGAGTTCGAGGCATTGCTGGCGCATGAAGAAAAAGTGAATGCATAGAGCCGCCGGAATTGGGAGTGTTTCGCGGCAACAGAACCGCAAATAAAGCGGGGCCAGAATTGCTTCCGCCCCCGGTGACAGAATCTTCCGAAATTACGCGAACAACTCGCCTGCTTCCCGCATCAATCGTGCAATGGGCAGGCCGTGCGGACACGCCCGCTCCGCCGCCACGTAATCAAATCCGGCCAGGCCGCGCCGGGCGGTTTCCGGCAATTGACCGAACACTCTCCGCGCCAGTTCCGGGTCGCCGTAGCTGCGGTGATACATGAGCGCGCGCATCACGTCGCCCACCGGCACTTGATGATTGAGCGCGGCTCCGCAAATGCGGGTGCAGCCGGCGCAATAACCCGAGCGCGTGGCGGCGGCGTATTCCCGCAGCGCCGCGTGGTCCGCCGCCGTGAGACTGGTTTTGTCCAAGGCCGCCGCGATGTTCGAGTGGAGGACGGTCAGGTTCGGCATTTGCGAGCAGATGGAGGCAATCTGCGGATTTTCCCAGATGGCCTTGAGCTTGGCCTGTTGTTGGGTGAATCCGCGTTGGATGAAATAACCGCCCATTTTCAAGGCGGCCTCGGTGTCCGTCCCAATCTGGCCTTCGCTCTGGGTCTTCATTGCGGTCAGGCCGATGCCGGCCTTGGTCGCGGCTTCCACCGCCGCCTTCATGGCGTCGGTCTGCATCAGGCGGAAGTTGTAACTCAACATGACGCCGTCAATCCAGCCCGCCTTCGCGGCGCCCTGAAGATCATTTTCCATGTTGCCGTGCGTGCTGAAGCCGAAGAAGCGGATTTTTTTTGCCGCCTTCATTTTTTCCGCCCAGGCTTTCGTGTCGGCGCTGAAGCCGCCGTTGCCGCCATGCAAAAAATACAAGTCAACGTAATCCGTCTTGAGCTTTTCCAGCGATTGATTCAGCGCCTCGGTCATATCACCGCCGTCATATTTGGTCACCAGGAAAATATCCTTTCGCGACGACGGATTTTTTTCCAGATACATTCCAATGCCCGCCTCCGTGCCGTAGCTGGCGGCCGTGTCCCAGTAGGTCACGCCCCAGTCCAGCGCCTGTTTCAAGACAAGCTGGTTGGACGCGATGTCAAACATGCCGCCGAGGCCGAGCATGGAAACCTGAACGCCCGTCTTGCCGAACGGCCGGGTGGAAACTTTTGTTGGCGCTGAGGCGGGACTGGTTGCGGCTGTGGTTGCGGGAGCATTTGATTGGGCGAAGGCACGACCGGTGCCGACGAGCGAGCCAACACCCACGGCGCCGAGCGTTTTGACAAAGTTCCGGCGGGAAACATTATTTTCTGTCATCGGATTCTCTTGTGTAACACCTTCTCAATTACGCGAACAATTCGTCCGCTTCCCGCATCAATTGCCCGATGGGCAGGCCGTGCGGACACGCCCGTTCCGCCGCCGCGTAATCAAATCCGGCCAGTCCGCGCCGGGCAGTTTCCGGCAATTTGCCGAACACCGTCCGCGCCAGTTCCTGGTCGCCGTAACTGCGGTGATACATCAGGCAGCGCATCACATCGCCGACCGGCACTTGATTGTTCAGAGCGGTTTCGCAAAATTGCGTGCAGCCGGCGCAATGGCGCGAGCGCGTCGCCGCCGCATATTCGCGCAGCGCGGCGTGGTCCGCCGCCGTGAGAGCGGTTTTGTCCAGCGCCGCCGCGATATTCGAGTGGAGAACGGTCACGCTCCCCATTTGCGAGCAAAGGGTGGCAAGTTGCGGGTTTTCCCACAGGGCTTTGAGTTGGGCCTGCTGCTGGGAGAAGCCGCTCTTGATGAAATGGCCGCCCAGCTTCAAGTCCGCCTCGGTATCCGTCCCAATCGGGGTTTTATTCTGGGTCTTCATCGCCGTCAGGCCGATGCCGGCCTTGGTGGCGGCGTCCATCGCCGCCTTCATGGCGTCGGTTTGCATGAGGCGGTAATCGTATTTCAACATGATGCCGTCAATCCAGCCCGCCTTCGCGGCATCTTGAAGATTTTGCTCCATGTTGGAATGCGTGCTGAAGCCGAAGAAGCGGATTTTCTTCGCGGCCTTCATTTTTTCCGCCCAAGCTTTCGTTTCGGCGCTGAAGCCGCCGGTGGATCCATGCAGGAAATACATGTCAACGTAATCGGTCTTGAGCTTCGCGAGCGATTGATCCAGCGCCGCGGACATTTCGCCGCCGTCATGCTTGGTCACCAGGAAAAGGTCCTTTCTGGCCTGCGGATTTTTCTCCAGGAACATTCCGATGCCGCCCTCGCTCTTGCCGCCGTTGTAGCCGGCCGCCGTGTCCCAGTAGGTCACACCCCAGTTCAACGCCTGTTGCAGGACAAGCTGATTGGACACGATGTCAAAGATGCCGCCAAGGGCGAGCATGGAAACCGGCACGCCCGTTTTGCCGTAAATCCGGGTGGGAACTTTTACCGGCGTGGCCGGGCTGGCCGCGGCTGCGGCTGCGGGAGCATTTGATTGTGCGAGGGCCTGGCCGGCGCCGACCATGGAGCCAACGCCCACGGCACCGAGCGTTTTGACAAAGTCCCGGCGGGAAACGTGATTTTCTTTCATAGTTTTTTTATTGGTGTCTGGTTTAGTTTATGACGGTGAACGAGAGCTGTCGGTTTCAAATTTAACACAAGATTATCGTTACGCGAACAATTCACCGGCTTCCCGCATCAATTGCGCGATGGGCAGGCCGTGCGGACACGCCCGCTCCGCCGCCGCGTAATCAAATCCAGCCAAGCCGCGCCGGGCGGTTTCCGGCAATTGGCCGAACACTCGCCGCGCCAGTTCCTGGTCGCCGTAACTGCGGTGATACATGAGCGCGCGCATCACCTTGCCGACCGGCGCTTGATGATCCAGCGCGGCTTCGCACAAGCGGGTGCAGCCGGCGCAATAACCCGGGCGCGTGGCGGCGGCGTATTCCCGCAATGCCGCATGGTCCGCCGCCGTGAGGCTGGTTTTGTCCAGCGCCGCCGCGATGTTCGACTGGAGGATGGTGAGGTTCGGCATTTGCGAGCAAATGGTGGCGATCTGCGGATTGTCCCAGACGGCCTTGAGCTTGGCCTGCTGCTGGGTAAAGCCGCGCTGGACAAAATGGCCGCCCAACTTCAAGTCCGCCTCAGTGGTTCCCAGCGGGCCTCCACTCTGGGATTTCATCGCGGTCAGTCCGATGCCGGCCTTGGTGGCGGCATCCATCGCCGACTTCATGGCGTCGGTTTGCATTACGCGGCAGTTGTAAGTCAGCATGATGCCGTCAATCCAACCCAGCTTCGCGGCTTCTTGCAGGCAGTTTTCCATGTTGGCGTGGGTGCTGAAGCCGAAGAAACGGATTTTCTTGTCCGCCTTCGCTTTCTCCACCCAAGCCTTCAGATCGTCGGTCAACGACTTGGTGCTGTCGAGGCTGTGCAGGAAATACAGGTCAATGTAATCGGTCTTCAGCCCTTCCAGCGATTTGTTCAACCCCGCCGTCATTCCGCCGGGGTCATCGTCATATTTGGTCACCAAGAAAAGATCGCGGCGGGCCTCCGGATATTTCTCCAAAAACATTCCCATGCCCGCCTCCGAGCCGTAGCCGGCGGCCGTGTCCCAGTAGGTCACGCCCCAGTCGTGGGCCTGTTTCAGAACCAGTTGATTGGACTTGATGTCAAACATGCCGCCGAGGGCGAGCATGGGAACCTGCGCGCCCGTCCGGCCAAACGGACGGGTGGGAACTTTTGTCGCCGCCGTGGTTGGACTGGCCGCAGTTGTGGCTGCGGGCGCATTTGATTGGGCGAAGGCCTGGCCGGAGCCGACCATTGAGCCAACGCCAACAGCACCGAGCGTTTTCACAAAATCCCGGCGGGAAACATGATTATCTTTCATGGGATTGTTCGCATTTGGTTCAGGTTCTCGCCATGAGCGAGTGCCGTTTGTTTCGTGATTCATTTTCCGCGCTGACGCGGATTGCCCGCAAGCCGCTGACGGGACATTCGTGTTCACAGATGCCGCAACCGGTGCATAGCGCGGGATCGATGAAAGGTTTTTGCAGACGCACCTCAATGGAAATCTTGTCGCCAGCTGCCGGCACCGCAGTCCACTGCCCGGCGAGCTTCACGTCCTGGCCGGAATTTTCCGTGATCAAATGGCGTTCACCGGCGGCGTTTTCCAGCCGGACAAAATAATCGCCCGTGCCCAGCGTGCCCGAAGGCAGCGCCTCGCCGTCGAGCGTCAGGCCGTCCGCCGTGGCGGCTGTGATGGTTCGCGCGCCGTCGCGGACCACTTGAAATTCTTCACGGATGTAAATCGCCTTGGGACTGACCGGACAATTTTCCTGGCAGACGATGCACGGCTTGTTCATCGCCCACGGCAGGCAGCGTCCCTGATCCACAAACGCCGTGCCCAGCCGGACCGGCCCGCGCTCCGCAAATTTGTCACGCCCAAGTTTTTCATCCAGCGACAGCGGGCGGATGGCGGACGTGGGACAAACATTGCCGCACGCGATGCAGTTGAGCTGGCAGCCGCTGGTGCCGACGCGGAAATTCAGGAGCGGCGTCCACAAACCTTCCAGCCCGGCCTCCAGCGTGGCGGGCTGAATCACATTTGTCGGACAAACCCTCATGCACTGGCCGCACTTGATGCAGCGTTCCAGAAAATCCTCCTCCGCCAATGCGCCGGGCGGACGAACCACGCCGGAATTCCAATTCTGATTCGTCAACCCGGCCAGCCGCACGGCTGGCACCGCCGCCAATCCGGAAACCGCCGCCGTCAAAAATCCGCGCCGCGTAATTCCTGGAGAAGGAACCTCGCCCGCCGCCGAGCGATTCGGACCATAAGTTATCTGTGCCTGACGGCACGCGCGCAGGCAGTTCATGCACAGCAGACATTCGTGCGGATGGATTTTGCCGAACGGATCGCACGCGCCCTCACAATTATTCTCACACAACTCGCAGCCGAGGCATTCGCCCTGGCGCTTGCCGATGCGCCACGGCGTCCAGCGCGCCAGCACGCCGAACAGCGCGCCAAGCGGACAGATGAAGCGGCAATAAAACCGCGGTATCCACAAATTCAAAAGCAGCGCGGCGAAAAAAACGGCGGCGATGGACCACGCCGCGATGTAAAACCGGGATGCCGTCGCGATCCCCTTAAAAGCGGTCAGAATCACGAGATTTATTGAGCGTTGCATGAGCGGAATCGGATCGAGCAATCCCGTTTGCAATGACGACGCGACAATCGCCTCCGGCCGCACCAGAAATCCCAGCGCCGTGCCGATGAAAATCAATCCCGCGAACCATTCGGCGGTTTGCTTCCAGCCGCTCAACATTTTCCGCGTGGCAAACCACAACGCCACAATCAGGCTCGCCGCCAGCACGACCAGTCCAGCCGCCGGTTTTTCGCGCGGCCACCGCAGAACTTCCGCCAGCAAGCCGCCGCTGGCCGCCGCCAGCATGGCAATCAGGA
>Ga0302319_10007889_pt1 | contig 20837 bp, 19 predicted proteins | sample Bog_T0_2_FD_203319 | JGI IMG/M metagenome (GOLD analysis project Ga0302319, IMG submission 203319) | Peat permafrost microbial communities from Stordalen Mire near Abisko, Sweden - Bog_T0_2 | ecosystem: Environmental > Terrestrial > Soil > Wetlands > Peat | place: Sweden: Abisko, Stordalen Mire... | reverse complement strand
AATCATCAAATCGACATCGCTTTGCTGGCCCTCACGGGAACGCGCCACGGAGCCATAGACAAAAGCAAGGTCGATATTCGCGGCCAGAGGGCTGAGCGCAGCCAGGAGAATGTCGCGGATTCCGACCGTCTTCGCGACAATAGCCCGCATTTCTGCGAAGATGGGGCTGGCCTCGTTGGCGCTAAAGAGGGTCTGGGTTCCCAGAGTCTTTTTGGTCACCAGACCGGCGTCGACCAGCTGGCGCAACTCCCGCTGCACGGGCCCCAGTGTAATCCCCGTTATCCGGGCAAGTTGTCTTAAGTAGTAGGACTCGCCAACATGCCCAAACAGAACGGCCAGCACGGCACCGCGCGTGCGCCCAAACAGCGTGCTCGAAAGTGTGCCGACTGTACCCATTACGGGGTCAATCGTACCCGAAAAGGATACAGGAAGCAATGCCTAGCCGCATTCGGGGCGATTCTGGTCGCCGAGAAGATTCAATTCTCAGTGGCTGGAAGTTGCAAATGGTACTGAGCCGCACATGAAGAGCACCGCGCTCAACGCCTCGATAAAACCTGATCTCGACGATACCCGGTTTGCCAGTTGTGTGCCCGACTGCGGGCCACCCCCCGTGCTCTCAAGGAAGCAGCAGGTGCTGAACCCCCGTCAGTCTTCCGTTCCCGCATCCACACATAAAACGGATCCTGAGGAGCGGGCACATGTGCGAGGAGTGTGCTGCCTTTGTTTATCCTGGGACTCAAGCGATGCAGTCAGAAAGAGCCAAGGAACCCCAAATCCGTGAATGTTCGTGCCTACGGGTCCGTTTCGTCCCACTCTGCCGGAGGCCTCTAGCCATGAATTGGACATGGCACTTACTCACTAGGTGAGTCCGTTTTGCCCCTTCGAATCACACGAATCTTGAGGGAAAGCGGCTGCTAACTGGCTGAGAGCAAAACCAATTGTTACTGGAAACCTCCGGGCGCTACACTATATCATCAGGGTTTCAACTTGAATTCGAGTCTGGGGCTGCTACTCGCGTGGCAGCCTTGGAAGGCCGATTTCCGTCTCCCCCGGCGAATGGCAGATTGAACTGCCACGGGTTTATGACGAGGTTAGCCACATAGCCCGGGGGATGAGTGAGCTTCAACGAACAGGAAACCCGGTATTTCCTCATTGATCCCGTTCTGCGGACCAAAGGCTACGACGACTATCAAAGGCTTAGATTGGAAACGCCGGCTCCCGTAGAACCTACTGGCCCCAAAGGAAGGCGGCGCAAAGGACCGGGGCGCACGGATTACCTGCTCTGCGTGCAAGCGGGCCAGATGCCCAAGCCGCTGCCCGTTGCCGTGCTCGAAGCCAAGAAGGAAGCGGAAGATCCACTCAGGGGAATGCAGCAGGCCAAGGACTATGCCGATTGCAAGCGCTTCGATGTGAAGTATGTTTTTGCGACAAATGGGCATCTATATGGCGAGTACGATCTCACCACCAGGCTGCAAGACGGCACTTGGCCCCTCTCGGATTTCCTCCATCACAGCGCTCTCACGGCTCGCTATGCCAAAGATACAGGTATCGACATTGCCCAGCCCGAGGCCGCAATCCTCTTTCAGCTGGACAGCCCCGCATGGTCCAAGGCCCGCTATTATCAGGACGCAGCCATCCGTGCAGCCTTCGAAAAGATCATTCATTGCCATCAGTACGGCGAAGCTCCCCGCGTCCTGCTTTCGCTTGCCACTGGAGCCGGAAAGACGATCATCGCCACCAATCTGCTTTGGCGCTTGAGCCAAGCCGGGCAGCTTCCCAAGCCCGCCCTCTTCCTCTGCGATAGAGACGAGTTGCGCACGCAGGCCTATAACAAGCTCAAGGCCGCATTCGGTGACAATGCGCGAATCGTAGAGACCAAGGACGGCAAGAATGCCGCGCAGAATGCCCGCGTTCATATCGCCACCTATCAGACCCTCGGTATCGATGAGAATTCAGACGGCCAGGACTTTGCCAGCTTCCTCACCGATCACTACCGCGCGGATGCGTTCAGCGTCATCATCCTTGACGAGTGCCATCGCTCAGCTTGGGGCAAGTGGTCCGAGGTGCTCAAGCGGAACCCTAACGCCATTCATATCGGCCTTACAGCGACCCCACGCAAGCTGCACGAGGACAAAAAGGCCCCTGCCGAAGACCAGGAAATTACAGCCAGCAACCTCCGCTACTTCGGAGAACCCGTTTACGAGTACACCCTGATTCAGGCGCAGGAAGACGGCTACCTTGCCGCCTGCGAAATCGTGAAGCGGAAAGCGAGTATCGACAACCGCGTATTTACCAAAGAGGAGATTCTCAAGGCTAACGTCAAGGACATCCGCACTGGCAAGCCGCTTACCGCCGACGACCTGACCAAAGACGAGTACACCGGCAAGGACTTCGACGACGAATTGTTCATCGAGCTGCGCACCCCTGCCATGTGCCAAGACCTCTTCCAGTTGCTTTGTCAGAACGGCGGGCCGGAACAGAAGGTCATCATTTTCTGTACGCGAGAGATCCAAGCGGATCGCGTTGTGCAGCAGATGAATAATCTCTATGTCCGCTGGTGTCGGGAGAAGGGCCAGGAGCCCAAGGATCATTACGCCTTCAAGTGCATGGCCGGAACCAACAACGGCTCTGACATGATTGAACCCATGCGCGGCTCAGGTGAGCGGGCATTCATCGCCTGCACGGTTGACCTGCTTGAGGCGGGCGTGGACATTGAGCGACTCAACGCCGTCGTCTTCTTCCGCTACCTGCAATCTTCCATCAAGTTCTATCAGATGGTGGGCCGGGGTACGCGCATCCATGAGGAGACACAGAAATACAAGTTCTGGCTCTACGACTACACCGGCGTTACCAATCTCTTCGGCACGGAATTTATCAGCAGTCCCCCCCGGCCCGGACCTGAGCCGGGACCTGGCCCTGGACCCGAACCAGAGCCGGGGCCGGAACCTATTCCAAGCGATGGGCCTGCCGTAGGTTTGATCGGCGGACAGTCGGTCATCATCAACCCCGAGGGCCGATTCATCCTCTGCCGTCGCGATGGCCGGGATACACCTATCCCGGTGGACGAGTACCGGCGAGAGATTGTGCAGCGGGTCATCAGCGAGGCGCACAACCTGAATGATTTCCGTGCGCTTTGGATTGAGACGCAAAAGCGCCGCCGCTTCATTGACCATCTATTAAGTGACAGCTTCAGCCCCGAGGTGATCCGCGAGATCGATCAGATGAACGACTTCGATCTCTATGACTTCTTCGGTCATCACAGCTATCACGCCCGAGCCTTGAAGCGTGCCGAGCGCGGCGAACTCTACCTCAGCCAGCATCAGGAGTGGTTCAACAGCGTGGACAGCAAAGCCGCCATCGTGCTCAAGGGCTTCGGCCAGCAATTCGCGCAGGGTGGAACCGATGCGCTCGAAACCTCTACGCTCTGGGAGGTTCCAGAGATCAGGTCAGCAGGAGGACTTGATGCGCTGCGCGTTCTTGGATTGCCTGCACAGGTGATGTATGAAGCCAAGGGAAGGTTGTTTGGGGTATGAGCGAATTGACTCTCGGAGATGTCGCCCACATTGTCATGGGACAATCTCCCGATGGCCGTACTTACAACAAAACTGGCGAAGGAACTCCGCTTCTCAATGGGCCAGTCGAATTTGGTGAGAAGTATCCGACCGCAATTCAGTGGACAACAGAGCCGTCTAAATTTTCGGAACCCGGTGACATCCTCTTTTGTGTCCGAGGAAACACATTGGGACGCCAGAATTTGGCAGATCGAGTTTATGCCATTGGTCGTGGATTAGCAGCAATACGGGCAAGAGCAAATGAAGCTGATACTGAGTACTTAGGCCTTTGGCTCCAATTCAAGGCGAAATCCATTTTGGATGCAGGAAATGGATCTACGTTTCCCAGCGTCTCAGGTGATTACTTGGAGGCGCTTGAGTTTCCCCGCGTTGAATCAGTCCAACAGACAAGAATCGCTGAATCGCTTCGAAGGCAGTTAGCAGAAGTCGAATCGGCCTACCAAGCTGCGTTTTCGCAGGTGCTGGATGCCGCGTTGCTGCCAACGCGTATTCTCAATGAGGTTTTTAATTACATTGCTGGTGATCCCGTCACACTAGGCGAAATGCTGATCGACATTCAGGCAGGTAAGAGTTTCCAGACTGCTGAAACACTCGCGGGTCCTGATGAGTTGGGTGTACTGAAAGTGAGTGCCGTAACGTGGACCGAATTTCGTCCGAGCGAAGCCAAGGCATTGCGGGATACCTACGATCCAGCGGATAGTCATCGGGTCAAGAATGGAGACTTCATCATCTCCCGTGCAAACACCAAGGAATTTGTTGGCGCGGTGGTCCTCGTCGATAGAGACTATCCGAATCGACTGCTTTCGGATAAAACGCTTCGACTTGTTGTAGATGAGAGCCGCGTTTGCAAGGAATATCTTCTCTACGCCTTGCGCACATCGATGGCCCGTCGCCATATCGAACATTTTGCAACCGGAACAAGCGATTCAATGCGTAACATAGCGCAAGGGACAATCAACTCAATTCCTCTTTGCTTACCGGAACTCAACGAGCAGAAGCGATTGGCTACCCAGCTAAAAGCACGGCTGAAAGAAGTCACAGATATTCGATCAGCTATTGAAACGAAATTGCAAGACATTGAGCAACTACCTAACCGCATTTTGGCGCAGGCATTCGAGAGTTGAAAAATGGCAAGAGCGAAAAACGGAACCAAGCAACCGAAGTCCATCGGCACCACGCAGTCGCTCACATCGTTTGTGAAGAGCATCTGCGATGTGATGCGCCGCTCGAATTGCGCCAGCGCCCTGCAATACGTCCCGGAGTTGACCTGGATTCTCTTCCTGCGCATTCTGGACGCGCAGGAATCACGCCGCGAGGAAGAGGCCGAGGCCGTGGGCGCTGAGTTTACGCCCGCGCTGAAGAGTCCCTATCGCTGGCAGGATTGGGCTGCGCCCTACTCCGACAAGCCCGAGCATCCGAAGACGGATGAGGGCAAGCCCTACGGCTGGAAGCGGGCCGAACTCTTTGCCGCCGGGGATGGCAAGCTCTTCGACTTCATCAATGGCGAATTGCTGCCTTCACTGCACATCCTGGACATTGACCCGCGCACCAAACTGCCGAATCCAACCGCCAGCCCCAAACAGCGCATCATTGGTCGCATCATGACGGCTGTCGAAAAGGTGCGCGTGGACAGCGAAGCCAATCTGCGCGACATTCTGGACAAGGTGCATGAGATCCACGTTGACCATATCGATGACAAGCATTTCTTCACCCTCTCGCAGGTCTATGAAGATTTGCTGCTGAAGATGGGCGAGAAGAACTCAGACGGTGGCCAGTTTTTTACCCCCCGCGAGGTGATCCGGGCGATGGTGCATACCGTTGATCCATCGCTGGGCAAGAAAATCTACGATCCCTGCTGCGGCACCGGCGGATTCCTGGCCATCGCCAACGAGCACATCACACGCAAGCTGGGCCGCAGCGCCACCAGCACGGACATTGACACCCTGAAGCATGACACCTTCTTTGGCAGGGAAAAAGAAAATCTGGTCTTCCCGATTGCTCTGGCCAATCTAGTATTGCACGGCATCGACCAGCCGAACCTATGGCACGGCAACACGCTGACGGGCCGCGCCACATACGACGCGCTTTTCAAGGATGCACCGCCGACCTTTGATGTGATCCTGACCAATCCGCCATTTGGCGGCAAAGAGGGCAAGGACGCGCAAAAGAATTACGCCTTCGAGACCGGCTCCACGCAGGTGCTCTTCGTACAGAACATCCTTAGCGAGCTTGCGCCCACCGGCACATGCGCGATTGTGTTGGACGAGGGCCTGCTCTTCCGCACCAATGAAAGCGCCTTTGTGGACACAAAACGCAAGCTCACCGAGGAGAGCAATCTCTGGTGCATTCTGAGCCTGCCGGGCGGCGTCTTCTCAACAGCCGGGGCGGGTGTGAAGACGAATCTTCTCTTCTTCACCAAAGGCAAGAAGACAGAGAAAATCTGGTACTACGATCTTTCACAGATGAAGGTGGGCAAGAAGACTCCACTGACGCTGGCGCACTTTGGCTTTGGCAGTGATGGCGAGGTGCTGGACGATGACGCACTGCCGGCCACGCTCAAAGCCGATTGGGAAACCGATGAAGAAAATGCAGGCAAGCCGTTCCCCAGCTATGCTCGGATGCTCGCTCATCGCGGCACGAAAAAAGGCGAAGGCCGTTACTCGTGGACCATCGATTTTGCGGCAAAGAGGAAGCAGGCCAGGGCAGAAATGCAGCCGCTGCTAGACGAAGCCGCAGAGGTCCGCGCCGCCATCGTTGACCTGAAAGAGCAGCTCCGGGATTTGAAGCGAGCAAGCGGTCCAGCCCTGCAAATTGAGGCGCTAGAAACAGAGATCGCAGAGAAGCAGAAGGCCACGCGAGACCTGGAAGCAAAAGCCTCGGAGATTGATGCAACAACCTTCGACCTGAAGGCAGTAAACCCACGAGCCGTGGTGAAGACAGATGATCGCACCCCTGAGCAGATCATCCAGAGCATTGAGGATCAGGGCAAGATCGTATCGGATGCGCTGGCCCGGTTGCGGGCGCTCCTGGCGCAAGAGACTCTGACGTGTGAGGTCGTTGATTGATGGACCAGTGGATTTCCTTTGCCAAGGACGCCAATGAGCTGTTTTGAATTTGCGGACGAATCCAGGGGGCAGGTCACGAAGTCAGTACGGTGAGACGAGCTAACGGGCTCCGAGTCGAGCGCCTACGATTGCGCCAACTCTATTGGATGCGATTTCGATTCTCTGTTTCCGTAGACAGCGGCTCTATCTCTTCTGGACGCCACGAGTTAATGCGGTCATCGTGTGATTTTTGCACTGACCGGAACTCTGCAATGGCCTGCTCGACGACCCTGCGCAATTGACGTGACCCACTCGACTCTACCGCAACACTATAACCTTGTTCCATCAGCCATATAGTTAGCTTCTTCGTTGTCAAGTACGGGGCTCCAGTTCCGCCATATAAATTACTGAACTGATGCCATTTCTGCGAGATTTGCATCTGTAACAATGTTGCCATCTCCGACGATTTGCAGCCAAGCGCAAAGATGCAATCTGATATTGATATCGCAGCTGTTTCCGCCAATATCGCAACTTTGTCACGTCGTGGAAGACCCACGCGCGGAATCAAAACCGCAGGCCCGCTCAGATCGCGCATTCTGGCTGATACAAATCTTCTTTCGATATTCACTTTTCCGTTTGACAGCTCCGTAGAATGGACGAGCGGTATTTTATTACGGTTCTTGCGCACGCTGATGCTAAACATGGGCCTATGCCCTCTAATCAGCTCCACCGTCTTCGAATTAGGAGAAGATGCGATTAGCCCAATAGTCTTGAGATCATTGGCGACAGGCTCGCCATTGCGTTTGGTGATTCGGACGATGCAAGTTGCGGGGCGACAGTCAACGAAAATACTGTTGCCGTTAGTCTTGACTGTTTCCACTCTTGCAAATTTGTCCAGTGCTTCCCAAGCCGTGGAATCTTTCTCTGACTTCAAGCATCCGGCTGGCATCACCGCGATCAACTGCCCGCCCGATTCAAGATACTCAAAGGCCGTTAACATAAATGCCATGGCCACTGAAACCTCAATCGCTTCATCTGCTATCAACGCGGAGCGTCTGGTCCCGCCACGGCACGAGAATGGCGGATTGAGCAGGATCAGAGAGACTTTGCCTATCGCCTTCTTGAGTACTCCGCATGAAGCCCTCGATCGGAGATTGAGAAAATCACATCTCCCCACCTGAACGCCCTTGAGATTTGCGCGTAAGAGTCGAAGACTTGATGAATTGATATCCGTTCCAATTAAATTGGATGACGGCCATTTTGCTCGGGCAGCGGACAACAGCGCCCCGTCGCCTGAAGTGAAATCGGCCACGATGCCAGGGCATCCCAAGTGCAGGCCAGCCATGAAGAGTGCGATATCCTTGGGTGTGAAATATGCGTCCATCTTAGGTATGCGCTGTCGATAGCGATAGAGCCCAGACGTTATAGACAAGGGCTCTAGAAGATCCAGCCGTTCGCTCAGCTTTCCGAATTGGATGATCGTAGATTAGCTCTACAGATCTCCCTCCAAGGAGAGCATATAGGACTGCGCCGACGGCGTGAGGCTTTGTTCCAATAAGGGCTATTTTTAGCGTTGCCCATGGATGGGCCGCGGCGATGTCGTCAAGAACATAAAAGAGATTGAATGGACAGTTTGCACGCGCGTACCGGACCCTACTCCATGCAGATGTCTCCTCGATTACTGGTCGATTTCCATCGTACGTAAAAAAGGGATATTCCGGCCGAAAGCCCGGGACGCCAATGATCGGGAGAATCCGGGAGTCGTCGGGTTGGATCTGCTCCACAACGTGTTTGAAGCGAATGCCCTCAAATCCGAGGAGAGGGATGAAATAGACGTCCTTCTCATCCATTTCGCCAAGAGACGCAAAGCCAGGAAGAGGTGAAATCCCGGATATTCGAGCACTCAAATCGAAAATATCCCCTTCTCTGGGGCTAGCGTTGAATTTGTAGTCTCCGGGCTCTACGTAGACCACTAGTAGATGGATGCCAAGATTCAAGGCAGATCGAATCAGTGGAGCCCACACCTTATGATCTAGTCCAGTAATGTCCAAATATGCTCGACGCTTGCCGATCTTACGCCAAAATCCCGCCAACTCTTTTTGGCTTCGAAGATGCACGGTACATTTCTCGTTATCAATCTCAGCATCGAATTCCTCGTCGCGCTCCTGACTCACTCTCACAAACTGGACCTTCACAGCGCGGGCTTCCCACGACTCTGAGTGTGCGGACCGTTCTTCTCCAGACAAGCCAAACACATATGCGCTATCTGGATCCGGAACAAAAGAATCGAGTGTTTCGAATGTGTCCGTAAGGGTCGGCCTGTTAAGAATGCTCATAGAACCCCTTGAATATTTCGAGCTGCTCCGGCAACGGCTCCTCAGTACGATTATGGCGTTTGAGGATCTCTGGTATTGTTCTTTGCGGCGAATTTACCAGTCCGAGAATGTCGTCGGGCGAGAGCAACATCTTTCGCTTCTTGCGGTAACTGAAGACAAAGAAAGCACTGAAGACAGGATGAATCGTATAGTCATAGTCGCGCGTGTCTCCTTCCGCTCCGAGCTTGTTGCCCGGCCACCGAAGGAGTGCTAGGTGCATTACCGCCGATTCAAGGATTCCAACAACGGCGGACTCGGTCTGCGTGATCTGATTCCGCTCTTCAGATGCTTCAGCCAAATGAAATTGGTTCACTTCTGGCGCATGGCCGATCGGGTCCGATGCTAACTGACCAAAAACACGTCCGAGGCTCAGTAAGAGCTTCGTTAGTTGCGCACCGTGGACGGATAATCCCTCAAGCTCTGAGAGGTTTTTCTTGCCCACTCTTTGTGCAGCGTAAGTCTGATCTTTATGGGATACTGGCTGGTTCAGCTTGCCTTGGCGTTGTAAATGGTTAAGTAGACTTTGATCGACAAGTTCGAGCAGGTACCGGATATTCGAGGCAGCCATCTGAATGAAAACATCCCATCCTGCGTAATATCTTTGAATGCCTCGCTTCCCCTTTCTAATACCGAACAGTGCGCTGTGCTTATAGTTACCAAACCGCGTCGCCCATTTGTCCTGCGACGACAAGTAGTCGCTAAAAGCGGATTGCAAATCAGATTTATTTGCGACTGCCCATTCCGACAAGAAGTAAATAAATAATGGATGGAGTGAGCCAATTGCTTTTGCGTGCTCCGGGAATAAGGCGAACAGCTGTGCTTTAGGGGAGCTCACAAGTTCCTCAACTCCTAGTTCAATCGCTTCCGCGTCTTCGCTCAAAGATGGTAGCAAGTCGCGAATATCAGAGATGATTTGAGCGTCAGGAATATTGAGTCGACGTATTCGGTCGTTACAAACCTTGAGGGCAAAGTCTTCAAATTGTTTGTCTTTAAGTTTGTCCGAAATATCAATTCGTACGTAGTCAGACGGGCTAATCAGCTGCTCATTGGGATTCAAAGTCGCTTTCCTTCGAATGCCGAGGTCGCGGACACCTATCTTAAAAGTATAGAGTTGCCCGGAATGCTTAATCAGAGTATTAACTACCTGCTGTTGATAGGGCTCGAAGTTCTCATATTCGTCGATGAGAAAATAAAAGCTCTTTCCTACAAAAGGAGGATGAGAAGTGATGACACGAAGAAGCGTATCTATTGGGGCTCCTTGCATCGTGAGCGGCGGAATCTGTCGATCTGCTACATTGTTGATCGAAGCCTCGAATGCGATCCGCGAAATGCTCAACTTTTCAGTAATCTCTTTGAATGAAGCGGCGTCTGGCAAATGAAGTGACGTGGTGATCTCTTTGCTTGCATGTGCCGGTAGCGATAGCGTGGTACCCGTCTTCAATTGGTACCATTCAAGAAACTGAAGTAGCGCGTCACAGAGAAGGAGGTTAAAGTAGTGCGCAAACAGCTGGATCCACTGGTTCTCAGTGAGTTCAGATCCGCGAAAAGCAGTTACTCGATTGGTGTTTACACGGTAGTAGAGTCCGTAATAGGACCAGGTCGATATAGATGAAGCATCGCTCCCGGTGAGAGCAAATTGCCCCTCGTAGGATAGACCGCGAAGAACCGTAGTCTTACCGGTGCCTCGGCCACCGATCAACATGCATGGGCGATTATCGCTAAGTTCGGGGAGGTAGGCGGGAGCAGTGAAGAGATCAAATATCTTCTCTTTGAGCCATTCGGCACGATAGCCCCCGAACAGGCGGCTAAGCTGCTCTTCGGCGGAGATGTTGTTTTCAATGTCCATCACTGCCCTACTATCAATGGATGCCATCCATTTGACTTCCAGCGTAAGATTGCCACAGTTGCATCCGGCGTTCCATGCTCGAAGGCAATCGCTAATCCGAGCTTATGGAACCCTTGCCAATCATCTACGTGGTTTCCATCGGAGTCCGGGATTCCAGCTCTCAGGCTCGCCGTTCGCAGAAAATCAACGGCAGTTGGTCGGAGTGAATCTGGCCAGAGAAAGCACTCTGGATGCAATAGACTATACCGCGGGTGCAGTTCGTGTGCGGTGCTCAACACTACTTCGGGACAAGCCTTTCGTATCAAACTGAAGCCATCATTTGTAGCCATTACAGAGGCATAAAAGAATTGCGCGGTTTGGATTGCAGCAAGGTTTTTGAAGGACTGCATAATGCCACAGTTGAGGGAATATTGGCGATTCCATGTGGTTGCGAATTGCAAACCTGATCCGACAAAGTCATCGACGAAAATTACAGGTCGCGGTCCATTATCGAGAAGAGATTGAAGTACCTCCTTAGGAGCCCGGATTTGGGTCTCTGGAATTCCCAAGTAGTCGCGTACGAGGCGAGCAAAAATGTGCCCGCTGTCGGTAGGGCTTTCTACTTCACCAGTGACATACGTTATGAGCGAACGAGCAATCAACGTTCGCCAGCTGCCTTGTAGCGTAACAAGGGAATCTCCCGATCCAGCAATTGATCGGCTCAGAGACTGGAATGATGATGCGAACATCTCTTTCACCAGCGGTGAAGCAAAATACATAACGGCATTTAAGAGATGGACTGCATGTGATAGTTCCGATACATGAAAATTGCTCAGCCAACCCTGCGGATCGATTGCGGTTTCGCGTGGCCAAAGCTGTGTCCGCATAAAATACGCACACTTTGCCAATACCTCGTCTTGGGACAGAAGTGGGCGCGAAGGGATCTGAACCGGGATTGGCGTTGTTGACATTCCGAATCACAAGGTTAGCACTTGTAACGTTAGTCTTGGTAGCGCCCCATTCGGGAAGATTCCCATGCAGATGCACGAGCGATGGAGATTCGGGTTCGTGGGAGACGTGACATTGGCACCTCCGGCGGCAGTGCCAGAACTGCGGCTTTTGGCGCAAACTTAGCCGCGCGGAATGCGTGAAGTCCAATGACATTTTGCGAATAGAGTATTCCAGTCAGGAATAGCTCTCACCGACGACGGCGCTTGGTCGGCCATCTCAGTTGGCCATCGAGTTCCTTCAAAAGCGCGTCGTCTTCGTTTTCCACTTCCTCGCTGAGCTGGCCACTCTCGTCGCGGACCTTTCGGCCTGGCACTTCCCCGTCTTCGAACCAAAGAAGTGTCAACGTCTGGTCCCATTGGGCAAGGTGTCGGACTTCTTCCAAGAGTGTTCCGCGTCGTTCCCACTCGTTAAACCAGATGTCCGCATCCACAGCATCATGACTCTCGGTGGAAGTCCCTTCACGTACTTTTTTGGACAAAGAGTCAGCGGGCAGGTCCAGGCGGATTGGAATCCAAGCTGAAGCCTCCCGCAAAGGCCTCGATCTTGATGCATATCGCACCTTGCCTTGCTCAGAGAGCACAAACGCCACGGGCGCGCTGACCACCGCCGCGTAACGAGAGCCAGTCGCCGTTACGGATGCCTGAAACCGTGTCGCTAGGTAGTCAATGGAGGAGAGACCGATACTTGATTTCTCGGCCTCAGGATGGAATTGGTTATAGGGTAGGAGCAGCTCTGCCGCAAAGACATCGCACAGAATCTCTGCCAGCGGCCTCTTTGCGTAACTCCACCACGGTAGACCAGTATGCTGCGAGGGTAACCCGAGCCGGAGGTGCGCTGCCTCATGGCAGGCGCTGAATCGTTGCCGTTCCGCACTATCGTTTGCATTCGTGCAGATAAAGCGCTTGCCATGAATCTCAAAACAAGCCCCGGCTTCGTCCGGGCCCATATCCGTTTCTTGCCGGATGATGGCTCCGACCTCCTGCGCGTACAGTTCGACGGGAACCGGAATTGTAGAGGAATTTACCTTCTTAACCAGCTCCCGCGCCTTGAGAACAGCTTGAAATTCATCCATTCCCGTTCTCTTCCTGCAAGATTTTTCGAATTCGTTCAATGAGTCTTGGATATTCCGGTCTGCCTGTTCCACGGAAAGCCATACCGGCGACGGCGGTAAATTCGTCGAGCGTGATGGTCGGATCGGTGAGTACATGGAAGACAAGTCCGGAATCAACCTCCGGATGCGCCGCGAGGTAACGCAGCATGTCAGTTTCTCGCTTGGGTGCTTTTAGAGCACGGAGCAGTTTGGCAAGAGCCTCCTCCGAGGGTGAGTCCTTCTCCCCAATTTCCAAGCGGAAAATGTACGCATGGTCAATTCCGGCAAGTTGTCCTAATTCGCGCAAAGACAAACGGCGTTCCTCACGCAAACGTTGAAGCAGTAACCCAAATGCAGGTTGGGCCATTAAACCTCCTATTGACAGGGTTCAGGTTTCTGATATTCTGTTGTCTGTGTGGACAACATCAGGCGTCGTCCTTCCATGGATAAAGGGTTATCGGGGAAGAATCGACTTCGACTTGCGTTGCCCATGCAGACACCAATAATGGCACTTTCCCGCCAGAGAACGCAAGAGCTGACGAGGGGCGCCCATAGGAGATGGCAATGGCCGGTGAAGTAATCGAGCTATTCATCCACAGCCAGGGCGCCAAGCCCAAGGTAGCTGTGGCGGGCCCGCACGAAGTCCTCCGGGACGTTCTTGTGCGGGCGGAAGTCCTAACGGAAGGCCAGGAGGAGTTGCTGGTCTTTGTGAGCGAATGGGAGGAGGCGCTGGTCGAGCCGGCCGAAGTCGAGAATGGCGAAGACGCACACGTTCCCGTCGACTTCTCGCTGACGGTCGAGGCCTTGGAGCTGCATCGCCATCGCCACGTGCATGTGCATAAGTGCCGCAGGGTAGCTGTGGAGGTCCACTTCAATGGCGGCACCAAGCATCACCGCTTCTCGCCGGCAACAACCATAGCCGTTGTGACTCAGTGGGCGCGGAAGAAGTTCAAGCTCGATCCCGCAGCAGGGGCCGAGTACGTCCTGCACATCTGCGATACCACAATGCAGCCGCGGACGAGTGAGCATCTCGGGGAGCTGGTCGAGCCGCCGGTGTGTGCGATCTGCTTCAAGCTCGTGAAGGAGATCACTCCGCAGGGGTAGACCGATGAACAAGCCTGATCAGCGATTGTTCGAAGCCGACCTTGCCTCTGCTGAATACCGTGCCGGAGTCCTGAAAGGATATTGGGGTTTTTCCGGCACGGAGATTCTGCCCGAGCAGCCCGAATGGCCGCTGCGTATTCTCTGGGTCCAGGGGGCCCCACGAGCGGAATCTCCAGACCGGCATTATCTCCGCTTAGACCTCACGGACTATCGAACTGTACCCCCTACAGGAACCTTCTGGGACCTGACGACTGGAGCGATGCTGGAAACCGCCAAGCGTCCCAAGGGGCGGCCCAACAGCCGCTTCGCTAAGGTGTTCAGAACGGACTGGAAGGATGGCCAAGCTTTTTACCATCCCTATGACCGCGTCGCGGTCGAGGGACACGACAAATGGCCGACCGAGCAACCAAGCCTGATCTGGGACGTCAACCACACGATCGTCGATTACCTCGAAGAGATCCATTCGCTGCTGAACTCTGGAGATTACATTGGCCTCTAAACATACAAGAACCCGCGTGACGGTAACACTCTGGCTCTGGAGACGCCTAATCCTTGAACTGCGCCGGCGGGGACAGGGTCGCAACGAAAGCGGAGCGTTTTTGCTGGCCCCCCAAGACAATGATGCAAACCGGGTGACCTCCTTCGTCTGTTACGACGATCTTGATCCAGATGCGTATGAAGGCGGCGCTATCGCCTTTCACGCCGTGGGGCACGCGGCGTTGTGGGACCTCTGTGGAAAGCGCGGACTTCGTGTTCTCGCCGACGTTCATACGCATCCCGGCAGTTACATCCGCCAGAGCCCGATCGATCAGCACAATCCAATGGTCCCTCTGTTGGGCCACACCGCTCTGATCCTCCCAAACTTTGCCAATACTCCCTGGTGGACGCTTGCTTCCGCCGGTGTGTACGAGTATCTCGGTAACTTTGAGTGGCGCAGTCATAGCCGAGCAGATGGGCAACGGCCAGTACGTTTGACCCTTTGGTGAAGGTGGACATGAATCGACGTGAAATGAAGCTTTCCCGTATCTCCAAGCTGTTCATTGATAGCGATCAGATGACCGTGGCCGAGGCTCAGGCGAGGCGCGAGGAGTTTGCTGTCACGCTCCGGTGCGGCCCCGATGTCAGCCAGTCACGGACGCTCCAGGTCGCCGTCTTAACGGCGGCGAGCATTGCGACTAGGTGTTTTCCCGGTGCAGTGAGAGTGGTCTTGGACAAGGTTGCTCCCGATTCAAACAGTGTCCTCGGTCCTCTAATCCGAGGCTCCTTCGCAGAAGCCTTGGCCGAACTGGTCGGTCCGCAGAATCTGCGGCTCTCTAACGGCTTTGGGACTACAGGGAAGGTTCTCCTGTTCGGCGACGTGCAGGCGCAGCCAGACGCGCTTCGGGTCACCTTCGATGGCTGGATTGCTCAGGTCGGACCCGCCGCATCCACTGGCCGACTCGCGGAGCGGCCTTACTGTGCCTTGGCCGGCGTCTTGGCAGGTGCGCTCGCTCTCTCAGAGGTCTTCCTTTCGTTCGCGGAGCTGAACATCGCCGCTACGCGGCGAACTACAGGCTTATCACTTTGGCGTCCCGATCTGTCGCACACTCACTCCGCCGCGCAGGGACCGCAAGTCGAATTACTGCCACGAGAACTATGGGTACTTGGTCTCGGACATCTCGGAAATGCCTATCTTTGGAGCGTGGCGGCATTGCCGTATCGAGAGCCGCAAGCTGTTGAGATCTATCTCAATGACTACGATGAAGTAGAGGCCGAGAACTCTGAAACCGGCCTGATCTTCACCCCTGACGACGAGGGCCAACTCAAGACCAGGGTCTGCAGCCGGTGGCTGGAGGGACGCGGGTTCCGCACCCGGCTGATCGAGCGGCCCTTTGACGCCGACTTCCGCCGCCGAAAGACCCGACCTCAGATCGAGCCGTCCCTGGCGCTCTGTGGTTTTGATTCCAACCTGGCGCGACGGATGCTGCCAGGAGCAGGCTTCGCACATGTGGTGGACAGCGGACTTGGTGGCACGAAACACAACTTCGAGACCATCAGCTTTCATACTTTGCCGAATCCAAGAACAGCCGAGGAGTTATGGCCTGACCTCAGCCTGGAAGAGCAAGAGACGCAGAGGCGAGAGCTTGAACGCATCGCGCAGGAGAATCCGGCCTATGAAGAACTGAGCGACGATGTCTGCGGCCGCGCTAACCTCGCGGGCAAGTCCGTCGCCGTCCCGTTTGTCGGAGTTACCGCAGCTGCGCTTGTATTGGCCGAGGCCATCCGGCTATTGCACGATGGTCCTGCATACTCGGATATCAAGCTGTCTTTATCAGACTTGAACAGCGTATCAGCGATCCGTAAAAGCAACTATACAGTTCAAGATTCGGCCGGAGTTCTGTTCTGCGACAAAGTAATACATCCATGACTGGAGGTGGTTGTATGGCGTGGCATCTAAGAAAGAAACCAACAGGCGTTAAACGTATCGGATCGATTAAGCTCATCAAGCCAATTAAGCCGATTCCATCAATAAAGCCGATCCGCCCGGTCAAACCCATCGCACCGATTGGTTATCAGTATTATTGGAAGGACTAGCGACCCCTTTTGGACTGGCGGCCTCATCCGTCATTGGCAGCAGTTGTCGCAGAGCTTGAGAAATAGCGTTCGTGCACGCGGAAGACGCCATGTATATTGGCTTGGTTCCTCACGCATATCTGGATGTGGGTCTTGCGCCGAAACCCCGAGTCGGTGTAGACGTGTTTCCCTTCTGTGAAGACTCCGCGGACGGTATCGAAGGGCTCGTCTCCGGCGTCTTCGCGTGCTAGATGGAGAAAATTGATGACGGCGCAGTCCAGTTTACGGAGGCGAAGATCGTCGCCTCCAACATTCTCCGGCATCTGCGCGCCGGAGGCGGCGACTACCGATTGAAAACTTGCGTAAGCCTCTTCCACGGCATGAATGCCATTGGAGCTGATAAGGTCCAGGCAGAATCCAGGGTCGATCACGGCGCCAACCACAAACGGTTCGACTTCCCGGCCTTCGTTTTTCAGTATTCGGTCTGCGCGGTCCCGAGCCCATTCCAGGGCCCGGTCGGGGTTTGATTCCCAGAAGTAGATCCCCGATCCCAGCCAGTCATAGGTGTTCTCGCTTGGGCGGAAAGGCTCATTCAGGAGAAGACGTTCGCCTGTCTCTAGATCGCAGCCGTGATACGCAAGAACAAAGGATGTGGAAAGGTTATGCACCCTGCCGGTATGGCTTGGTGAGCTCCCCGGAGGTATTGACGATGCCAGCCTGAACCAGGAATGCCAGAGCCTTCTCTTTGGAGGAGGTCAGATCGTTCTGGAGGTTCTTCATGGCTTCGACGGACTTCTTCAGTTCCTGCTCGCTCATTTCGATCCTCCTCTCAAACAAACTGCTATCGATTTCATTCGAAAATCTTCGCTGCGATACTAGCGCCCGGTAATCCTGGATGATGCTCGCTTACCGGAGGTCCTCACATCACTTCTTTTGAAGTTTGCCGCGAGCCCCTTTGCTGCGGGACTGAGTCGGCCAGTCAGCTTGAGCCTTTGGGACTTTCCCGGCTGCTTGGACAGATGTGAGAGAATCGCTGCGTCTATGATTGAGATCGTCGTCATCTTGAGTCCTCCCTTCTGTCGGTACCATTCCCTTTATAAGATGATAACCGGAAAGCACGGGATACCCGCTACTTTTTCCGTCACCCCGACCATCAGCAGTCCATTCCTCATGATATTCGACCGTAATGTTTAATACAACAGCGTCATTTCCGTCGGGAAGCGATATCTCGGCTGTACCCGTCTTGGCGTCCCGCCACAGAGCTACCACACCAGACCGATCCTTTGATGCATCCGCTGGCCGGGAAAGTCTTGACATGCCTAGACTTGTGAGTGTCAAAACCGAGGATCCTGGATCGTCCGCGAATCCGCTTGCGTAGCGACCGGGCCAGCGGTTCGCAATTTGAGGGCCATCACAAAGCAGAGCTATGATCAGGTTGGGGCCGACAGCCCGAATGATGTCGCCAACCGGATCCGGCCTTGCGAGGTCCTCGCAAATCAAAACGGACATTGTGAGCCAGGGTTGAAGTGCCACAAACGATATTTCCCGGTCTCCCAGTTCGATATGCTCCCACCAGTTCGCCAGTGGAAACAAATTTGCGCCGAGGCCGTACTGAACGATCTGGCCCTTATCGAGTTTCCACCGATGATGTTTTTTCTGGATGATTCTGTACCGAACTGATTCATTATTTTCATCCTTAATTCTCGGATCGATCAAATCCCAATATGCGCTGTTGAGACCAGCGGAATCGTCGCTGCTCTTACTGATCCCTGAAACAACAAATCGGTCTGGTCTTGCAAATTCCTCTGAGATTTGGTCGAACTCCGGTTCGCTCATGGACAGTTCGGGAAAAATAATTCCGTTTATATGCCCCACAGTCCGCTCAGCATTCCGGAGCAAGGCAGCAACCTGCGATTTCGAAGGCCCGGGGGAAGGACGAAAGGCAAAAAGGCCATATCCACCCCGTCTGACTTCATCAGTCAACCCGCGGCTTCGGGTGGCAACGAACTGGGCAGGATCGACGACCTCGGGCCAAGGGATCAGCAGTAAATTCAAAGCGTGAGAGCGCTCCCTTGGGGCTAAACTTGCCCATTTGGGCCGCATGTCCGAACCAGGGCAGTATCCGAGATGATGTGAAAGCGAGCGAATCGTAAGACCGCTCTGGGGGGTGTGCATCTTGGGCAAGACTCTGGGCCGACTGGGATCAATGCCTTTGCAGAGAGTAGCCCCACCCGGAGAGGACATGCTCTCTACCAGAATGCCCTCTGCTTTGAATCTAAAGGGGGCGAGTCCGCCTCCTACTCTTAGTTGCAAATCGATCTTATCGATTCCAACTCCGGCACAAGCCTCATCTGCGGCGCCCAGCAAATCCATGAGGGCACGACGGCAAAGAGAGGCATCTTCATCACCGAGCGCGTGCAGCTCTATTTTTCGGGCTTTAAAGACCGCGCTCCAACAATTGGAGATTTGCCTTGGAGGCTGCCGGTTGGCGGAAACCGCTTTTGCCCAGGCAGTACCGATCCTGCTTAGATTCTGTGCTCGTTTTTTGCTCTCGCCAGTGCGGTTTACAGCGTCGGAATCGTCGACGACGCGAGAATAAGCGCCGGAATTTTGTAAGATCGCTGCACAAAGACAAAACACGTCGGGAGGCCAGCTCGGGACTTTATTTCGCCTCGTCGCTCCAGGTAACAGGTACTCAATCTTCGTCTCGATTGTTTCAGGCTGGGCCACAGACTTAGAGTAGACGATGTTCCAGACCGTTAAGCATGCTCCCATTGCAAAAGGTATCGAAAACTGCATGACGAGACTGGGACATGATAGAGTTACGGTCACTGATCCACCATCAGCCACCCCGGACCTGCTCATCGAAGGTTTCCTGAGGGCGAGCCTGACTAGGTGTGCGCAGAGTGTGCCGAAACACTCGTGGCCACACTGACGGAAAGTGGTCAGTCTGATCGATTTCCTCCAGCAGTCTCCCTTTTAACCTAGAACAGATCCCTCCTGTTCCATGGCCTCGCCTCGACCCAGGCCGCGACCCTTGCTCGTCTTCCTTTGGGTCGGACGACCGTTCTCCCTCCGCCCTTCTCATTCCCCTTCATTCATCTGGAGTCATTCCCATGCAAACCCCAACGCTTTCCTTGGCCACGCTGTCCCCCGGCCTCGAAGAACTGATCGAAAAGGCCCGATCCTATATTCACGCCGCCAAAGCCCCCGCCACCCTGCGCGCCTATCGCACCGACTTCGAGGACTTCTCCCGGTTCTGCGACGGGCACGCCCTGCCGCACCTGCCGGCAACTCCGACGACCGTTGCCCTCTACATCGCCGACCGCGCGAGCTTCCTTCGCTCGGCCACCATCACCCGCCGGCTGACCTCGATCACCAAGGCTCACCAGGCGGCAGGATTTGAAGCGTCGCCATCGTCGAGCCATCACTTTGTCGTGAGTGAGACCCTCAAGGGCATCCGCCGCTCGATCGGCACCGCCCAGGAAGGCAAAGTTCCGCTCCTGACCAGCGACATTCGCCTGATCGTGGGATGCTGCCCGGAGACACTTTCAGGCTTCCGTGACCGGGCGCTCATTCTCGTCGGCTTCGCCGGCGCCTTCCGCCGTTCGGAACTGGCTGCGATTAACTTCGCCGACCTCTCCTTCACCAAGGACGGCCTGGTCATCGACCTCCGCCGCTCGAAGACCGACCAGGAGGCTGCCGGCCGCAAGGTCGGTATTCCATTTGGGAAGGAGGACGCCACCTGCCCGGTCCGCGCGCTGCGCCGCTGGTTGGCCGCGTCTGGCATCAGCTCCGGCGCCGTCTTTCGCGGGGTCAACCGCCACGGCAAGCTCTCCCGCCGCGGGCTTCACAGGGACTGCGTCGGCTGGATCGTGAAGCGGGCCGCCAGCCGCGCCAGCTTGAAGCCAGAGCCTTTGGGTGGACATAGCCTGCGCGCCGGATGCGTCACCCAGGCCGCGATGAACGGCGTCAGCGAGCGCGACATCATGCGCCAGACCGGCCACAAGTCAGCCGAGATGCTCGCCAGGTACATCCGGATAGGGGAGATCTTCACCCGCAATGCCGCCGCCGGGCTCGGCATCTAGACTCCTGAGAACCGACATCTGGCCCCTGAGAAAAAGGGCTTCTCAGAGCTTTCCGGCTCCTAAGGAACCTCTGATTAAGTCATCCATCCGTGCTCTTACTACATCAAATGATATGTAGATGGAGAGTGCGATGCGCCAGATAACATTTGCCTGCCAGCCGAGTTTTGAAAGGCAT
>Ga0302319_10007887_pt1 | contig 20839 bp, 16 predicted proteins | sample Bog_T0_2_FD_203319 | JGI IMG/M metagenome (GOLD analysis project Ga0302319, IMG submission 203319) | Peat permafrost microbial communities from Stordalen Mire near Abisko, Sweden - Bog_T0_2 | ecosystem: Environmental > Terrestrial > Soil > Wetlands > Peat | place: Sweden: Abisko, Stordalen Mire... | reverse complement strand
TCCAGGTGAGGGCGTCGGGACGGTCCCAGGAGGTGGCGAGCCACGGCTGTAGGTTGAAGTGGGAATCCTTGCGGACAAGAGGGTCGTAGATGAGCTCGCCGATGCGCTCGGACTGCGAGTCGGTGCCTTGGCGGACGTCGAGATTATTCGGGGAGGACTCGATGAGGAAGGTTAAGGTGTGGGGGTCCTTCGTGGACGGCGAACATGCCGTGAGGAATACTGTCATCGCCAGGAGCGGAGCCGCCACGAAGAGCTTCACGCGTACGTAACCTTGCCGAGGATCACGGGGCGGCTCGCGCCGGTGGCGGAGGGGATGTTGCCTGGGAGGCCGTGCCAGGTGAGCCAGCCGAGAAGCGCGAAGGCGGCGGCTTCTTTGGCTTCGACAGGGAGACCGGTCGCGGCGGTGGTCGAGACGTTGACGCCGAACTTGGCGAAGCCTTCGGTGAGCAGGCGCAGGAGGGTAAGATTTTTGGTGCCGCCTCCAGCTGCGATGAGCTCGGTCGCGCGGGCGAGCGGTGCGCGTTGGCCGAGGTGCGGCCAGCAGAAACGGCCGTAGGCATCGAGAATTGTTGCGGCCGTGAACGCTGTTGCCGTGGCGATCACGTCCTGCTTTGGATCATGCTTACAGAGCTTCAGGATCTTCTGAGCGAAGGCGTCGCCGAACTCTTCGCGGCCACAGGATTTTGGCACCGGAGCAGAGAAGTAGGGTGTGGTGAGGAGACGGTCGAGGACTGGCTTGAGGGGTTGGCCGCTCGCGGCTACTGCGCCGTTCTTGTCGAAGTGGCGGTTGTAGAGTTGCTGCATGAGCAGATCGATGAGGATGCTCGCGGGGCCGGTGTCGAAGGCGAGAACGTCGGCGGTGGTGCAAGCGGCGGGGAGGACGGTCACATTGGCGATGCCGCCGAGATTGAGCAGGACGCGATTTTTGGTGGCGTGGCGGAAGAGGCAGAAGTCGAGCATGGGGACGAGCGGGGCGCCTTGTCCTCCGGCCGCGAGATCCGCGGGGCGGAAGTCGCTGATGACTGGAATTCGCAGGCGCTCGGCGAGAAGCGCGGGCTCGCCGATTTGCGAGGTGCAGCGGAGCGGCGTGCCGAGAAACTTTGTGGGCGCGGCTTGGTGATAGACCGTCTGGCCATGCATGGCGGCGAGCTGGGGCTTGAGATTGAGCTCGCTTGCGGTGGTGGCGATGCAGTCGGCGTAGACTTCGCCGAGGCGCCAGGAAAGTTGGCTGAGTTCGGCTGCGGTGGTAGTGTTGCCGGCGGCTGTATTGAGGATGGTGGCGCGGAGTTTCTTGTCGTAGGGAAAGGCTCGGTGGCCGAGCAGCTTGAGGCGTGGTGGGGTGTCGGGGCGGAGCGCTGGCGAGATGCGGCAGAGGGCTACGTCGATGCCGTCGGCGGAGGTGCCGGACATGACGCCGGCGACGATCAGGGGTTTGGGTTCAGGGGGCTTCATGCGTCTCCCTTGAGTTCGCGTTGGAGTTCGGCGAGGAGTTGCAGGGCTTCGCGCGGGGTTAGTCCGTCGATGTCTACCTGCTCGATGCGGTCGACGATGCGCTGTGAGAGCGGCGTGAACATCGTCATCTGGACTCTGGCTTCGCGAGCCGGCGCGGACTCCCGGACCTGTTGCGTCTCGGCGCGCTCGTGGACTTTGAGGACCTCGCGCGCTCGGCTGATCACGGCGTTAGGAAGGCCCGCGAGGCGTGCGACTTCGATGCCATAACTCTTGTTCGCTGCGCCGGGTTCGACGGTGTGAAGGAAGACGATGCCGCCGGAGTTTTCGCGCACCGTGACGCGGACGTTGCGCAGGTGGGCGAGGCGGTCGGCTAGCAGGGTTAGCTCGTGATAATGCGTGGCGAAGAGTGTACGACAGCCGATGTTGTCGTGTAGATGCTCAACCGTTGCCCATGCCAGAGAGAGGCCGTCGTAGGTGGCGGTTCCGCGGCCCATTTCGTCGAGCAGAACGAGCGAGCGCGAGGTTGCAGTGTTCAGGATCGCTGCAGTCTCGGTCATTTCGACCATGAAGGTTGAGCGGCCGCGAGCTACGTTATCTGCGGCGCCGATGCGGGTGTAGATGCGGTCGACGAGGCCGAGGCGCATGCTCTCTGCTGGCACGAAACAGCCGCACTGGGCCATGATGACGAGCAGCGCGGCCTGGCGGAGGTAGGTACTTTTTCCGCCCATGTTGGGGCCGGTGATGAGCAGCAGCGAGGGTTCGCTGGCGGCTGTGTCACCAGAGCAGAGGTGCAGGGAATTGGGAATGAAGCGGCCGGCGCCCTGGTCCTCGAAGCGGCGCTCGATGACGGGATGGCGGCCATTGTGGAACTCTAGCAGGCCGGTCGCATCTACCTGCGGACGGACCCAGTCGCGCAGTGCGGCAAGATGCGCGAAGCAGGCGAGCAGATCGATGCGTGCGATCACGCGCGAGGTCTCGCGAATGCGCGTTGCGTTGGCAAGTAGTTGGCGGCGGAGTTCGGCAAAGATGCGGCGCTCGATTTCGCCGCAGCGCTCCTGCGCGGTGAGGATTTTTACTTCGAGCTCTTTGAGTTCGGGCGTCGTGAACCGCTCGGCGTTGACCAGCGTTTGCTTGCGCTCGTAGTCGGCGGGAACGGACTTCGCATGCGCCTTGGTGACCTCGAGGTAGTAGCCGAAGACGGAGTTGAAGCGAACTTTGAGCGAGCCGATGCCGGTGCGTTCGCGCTCGCGCTCTTCGATCGCCGCGATGCGCTGGCGGCCATTGGACGAAAGGTCGCGGACGACGTCGAGGTCGGCGTCGACTCCTTCGCGGATGGAGCCTCCATCGGAGAGCGCGACGGGGGGCTCGTCCACCAGCGTGCTGGCGATAAGTTCGTTGAGGTCGTCGAGCGTGTCGAGGCCGTTGGCGAGTTCGGACCAGCGACTTTCGTAGTTTATGGTGACGAATTCCGAGACGGCAGCGCGCAGGCCGGGAAGTCGTGCGAGCGTTTTGCCGAGCGCAACTACCTCGCGCGGTCCGGCGGTCTCGAGGGAGACGCGGCCAAGCAGGCGCTCGAGGTCGAGAATTCCGTCCATGGCGCGGCGCAGGCCTTCGCGGTGGCGCATATTGGTAGCGGCTTCAGCGACGGCGTCCAGTCGTTGGTTGATCGCGTCGAGCGATTGCATAGGGCGCAGCAGTTGGGCGCGGAGCAAGCGCTTGCCCATGGGCGTACAGCAGGCGTCGAGCGTCCAGAAGAGCGTGGTTTGTGGGCCTTCGCTTGAGAAAAGCGGCTCGACCAACTCAAGATTCCGCACGCTGACGGCATCAAGCTCGAGCGCGTCGTTGCGCTCGTAGTAGCGCAGCGTGTCTAGATGCGCGAGGGTGCCTTGCTTGGTGGCGCGAAGGTAATGCACGATCGCTCCAGCAGCGACGCCAGCAGCGTGATGATGGGCAAGGCCCATGCCATCGAGCGAATGCACCCGCAGCTGTTGGCGGAGCAGCGGAAGGGCGTAGTCCTCGGTGAAGGCCCAGTCTTCGATCTCGGTGCGCGCGCCGGAGATGTCGAACGCGGCTGGCTCCTCCTTCGTTTCTCCAACAGTATCCCGCAGCACGCCTTGGCGAACACTTTGTGAGGTGCTGCCGAACCCTGAACTTCCGCGCGCGTAGACCACCTCGGCAGGCGTCATGCGGGAGAGTTCGTCGAGCGCGAGCGCCCATGCCGACGGGCCAGAAAATTCTGTGGCGCGGAAGTCGCCGGTGGAGAGATCCAGCGCGGCTACGCCGACCGCGGTAGCGGACCCGGTGCCCGAAGCCGAGATGCTCGCCAGCCACTGGCTCTCGCTCGCGTCGAGCGCCGCATCGACCGCGGTGCCCGGCGTTAGGACGCGCGTCACCTCACGGCGAACGATGGTCTTGGTGGCCTTGGGGTCTTCCATCTGCTCGCATAGGGCGACGCGATATCCCTTGCGCAGCAAGCGTTGAAGATACGGCCCGGCAGAGTGATACGGGACGCCGCACATGGGCACGGTCTTGCTTCGATCGCGCGAGGTGAGGGTGAGTTGCAACTCGCGCGAGGCGAGAACGGCGTCCTCGTAGAAGAGTTCATAGAAGTCGCCGAGGCGGAAGAAGAGCAGGGCGTCCGGGTGCGCGTCTTTGGCGGCGCGGTACTGCCGCATGACCGGGGTAAGGTCGCGCTCAGCAACGGCTGCGAGAGTTTCGGTAGAGGTGGCCATGGATTCGTTTCTGATAGCTCAGAATATCGCAGACGCACCATTTAGACCTGTGCGCATCTCGCCGTTTGGCGGAATCCTTCGCTGCCCCTACACTTGCAGAATGATCGAGATCCCGATGTCTGAGGCGCAGTTTGCCTCTGCCGCCCAACGTTTGCGCACCAACGGTATTGAACTTACAGGGGCCGCCGGAACCCTGAGTAAAGACGGTGTGACCGCGAAATACACCTATGGGGAGGGGAAGCTCGCGGTCGAAGTCGTGAATCGGCCGTCGATGTTGCCGCTTTCTTTGATTGAGGGGAAGCTTAGGTCGTACCTTGAGCAGTCTGTTGCGGATGACTCTAGTAAGTCTCTCTAGATCTGAAATTTGTGTAGCAGAGATACGTTGAGACAGTGTAGGCTTTGGTTTCCTCCTGACGAGGGTACGCCAAAGGTACGTGTATGAGCCAAGAGAATACGTTTACCGCAATCCGAGTGATAGAAAGCCGCCGGCACACGCAGAGCTGGATAACCGGTATTAGCCCTCGCAAGATTCTTCGCGTGGCCATTGTCCTGACGATGTCCGTCCTTTGCTGGTTGGGCGTCGGGTGTTTTGCGGTAGAAATGTTTCAATTGGTGGGTCGCTGAGGCGCTCACGATTTCCGGTCTGTGAGCGTCGTCACAAATTGGTGGAGCGATGCAGATATACTGGACTTTCGCGACGAACCAGCGCGCGAAGTTGAACGTATGACCCTGCTATGGCTCCGACTTGCGGTGATTCTGTACGGCGTTGCCGCTCTCGCGGTACTGCCGGCGGCCCTCTATAACCGTCCTCGCTGGCGGCATATCGCGATGCCCGCAGCGCTGCTGGGTGCCTTCTTCCACTTCGTTTCGATCGCCGAAACCCTCTATGCGGCTCACCGCGCACTGCCCGTGGATACCCATGAAACGCTCTCCATGCTGGGATTGTTGCTGGTCGTGGGCTTCCTGATCCTCGCTTTGCGCTACGGCACCGTGTCGTTCGGAATCTTCCTGCTGCCAATCGCTGTGCTGCTGGCTATTATTCCGGCGTTCCACCCCGGGCATGAGGAGATTGCCTATCCGCTGGTGCGCACGGGCTGGATCCTGCTCCACATTGCACTACTTCTGGCAGCTTATGCGGCGATGTTCCTGTCGTTGATCGCCAGCCTGCTCTATATCATTCAGGAACGGCGCTTGAAAGAGAAGCGCGCGGAGTCCAAGCGCGGTTGGCTGCCGCCGCTCGAGACGCTCGATCAGATCGGCGTTAACTCGTTGCGGTTTGGCCTCCCCTGCATGACTGCCGGTCTGCTCATTGGATCGGTGCTCGCGCTGCAAACGATTGGGGTAACATTCTTTGCCGATCCGAAGGTGCTGCTCTCCTGCGCGATGTGGATTGCGTACATCCTGATGATTTATATCCGCAGTAACAGCGGGTTGCGTGGGCGTCGGGCGGTCTACTTGTCGAGCTTCGTCTTCCTGGTGATGGTCGCGGTGTGGGCAGCAAATTCGCTTTCGGCTGTGCATAGGTTCAAGACGCCATGAGCCAGCTTAAGATCGTAGACTCCGCGCCATCCTCTCCGCACACTTCCAGATTGCTGTTGCTCGGCGTGAATCACACGACCGCGCCCATCGCGGTGCGCGAGCGGCTGGCGATTCCCGGGCACCGGCTGGCCGACGCAACGCGCACCCTGGCGGAACAGCCAGGCATTCGCGAGGCGCTGATTCTTTCTACCTGCAACCGCGTCGAGATTCTGACCGTGCAGGATGGCGTCGACCAGGAACATGCGGAGTTGCGCGCCGGGTTGCAAGCGCCTGCGCTGAGCGTCATCAAGTTTCTGCACGACTATCTTCAGATTCGCGAGACCGATCTCGAGCCGCATGTGTACGAATACCGTGAGCGCGATGCGATTCGGCACCTCTTCCGCGTGGCGAGTTCTCTGGACTCGATGGTCGTGGGCGAGCCGCAGATTCTTGGGCAGGTGAAGCAGTCGTGGACGGTTGGCCGCGAGGTTGGCGCCGTCAAGACGATGCTCGACCCGCTGCTACAGCGGGCGTTTTCGGTGGCAAAGAAGGTGCGTACCGAAACCCAGATTGGCAATACCACGGTCTCGGTCGCGTCGGTCGCGGCGGAGCTGGCGCGGAAGATTTTTGGCTCGCTCACGGGCAAGACTGTTCTGCTGGTCGGCGCGGGTAAGATGAGCGATCTTACGGCGCGACACCTTATCCAGCAGGGCGCGACGACGCTGCTGGTCGCAAACCGCACCGAGTCGAAGGCGCAGGCGATTGCCGATGCGCTGCGGACGCCCACCATCACGACCGGAGTAATTCCGCTGGCACAACTACATGAGCAGGCGTATCGCGCTGACATCGTGATTACAAGTACAGGCGCCGGGCAGATATTTACGGTCGAGACCGCGCGGGCGCTGCTGCAGCGCCGTAAGAATCGGCCAGTCTTCTTCATCGATATCGCAGTGCCGCGCGACGTGGCTCCCGAAGTCAATAAGGTGGACGGCTGCTTTGTTTACGACATCGACGACCTGCAGCAGGTGGCGATGCAAAACACGGCCGTGCGCAGTCGCGAGGCGGAGGCCGCCGAGTCAATCGTCACGCGCGAGGTGGCGCGCTATAGCGAACGCATCTCGCAAGCGCCGGTGACCGAGTCGATCAAGGAGTTGCTACTGGGCGCGGAAGAGGTGCGGCAGCAGGAAATCGCGCGCACGCTGCATCAACTGACGCGGGAACCGCTGAGCGCCGAGCAGATGGCCGCGATTGACCGGCTCACCAAGTCGTTGACCGGCAAGCTGCTGCATCGGCAGATCGCAGCGCTGCGCGAGATGGCGGCGGAGCGGGACTCAGACGACTAGGTGCGGTTTGCGTCTATGGAGTAAACGGGGTTTCTGGGCGGAAAAATGAGCAGACTCGATGCTCCCGCCAGCCGGAAGCGTCGATGCAACTGGGGTAATATCATAAGGTTGCAGCGAGCGCTTCGATTGAATTGAGACGGCAGAGACCGGTAGGAGATTAAGCCGAATGAGTTTCATTGCGCCCTTGCGACCAGGTCGGCAATCGCGTGACCGATTAGCGTATGTCCTCGCGGTGGTGCTGCCGGTGCTGGGGACCGTGCTGACCCAGCACATGGCGTTTCTGCATGGGATTCCCAACTCGACCAACCTCCTGTCCGTGGTGGTGGTGGGCATTCTCGGCGGCTTGTTGCCATCGCTGGTGGCGATTGGCGTTGCCGTCGTGACGCGGTGCCTGTATATCCTGGTTGTTCACGACCAGACGTTTACGTTCTCGTACGAGTTTCTGCATGTCGTGATCCTGGTGGCTGCGGCGCTGGTGGTTTGGTGGATGAACCGCAACCGGAGGCGTTCGGAAGAGAAGCTGGAAGGGATGTTGGTGGCGCTGCAGGAGCGCACGGACGACCTGGTATCGTCGCTCAACAGCAGCCGCTGCGCGTGCTGGACGCTGGACCTCGATAGCGGACACAGCGCTCGCTGGTATAGCGGCAGCTATCAGCTCTTTGGCAGGCCGTATAGCGAGTTGGAAGAGATGCCCTCGCTGGTTTCGCTACTCCATCCGGAGGATCAGGACTCACTGAAGGATTTGAGAGCCCGGATGAAGACGGACTGGGAGCCCGTGGTGTTTGAGCACCGGGTGGTGTGGCCGAACGGGGAGATTCATACGCTGGAGATGCGCGCAAATCGGGTGGCGGGGCGGCGCTGCGTGTGGCGCGGGGTCACGCTGGACATTACCGAGCGCAAGAAGACGGAGGCCGCGCTGCTGCGGGCCGAAAAGCTTGCGGCCATGGGCCGGCTTGCATCGACCGTCGCGCACGAGATCAACAATCCGCTGGAATCGGTGACGAACCTCCTATTTCTCGCGCAAGCCAGCCAATCGCTCGATTCCGAGACGCAGATGTACCTCGCAACGGCCGAGCGCGAACTCGCTCGGCTGAGCAATATCACGCGCCTGACGCTGGGGTTTGTCCGCACCAGCGCGAGCGCGGATGAGACCGACATCGCCGAAGTAGTCAACGAGGTGCTCTCCATCTTTAGCCACCGCTTCGAGACCAAGGGCGTCAAAGTAGAGCGCCGCTACCAGCCCGACGTCACCATCACGATTGCTCCGCATGAGCTGCGGCAAATTGTCACGAACCTTATTGCCAATGCGGCGGACGCGGTCGGCATCGATCAGGCGCGCATCCGGATTCGCATTGCTCGCGAAGGCGAAAAGGCTGTGCTCGAAATAGAGGACAACGGCGAAGGCATCGACGCCATCCACCTGCCGCGCATCTTCGAGGCTTTCTTCAGCACCAAGGAAGAGGTCGGCACCGGCATTGGGTTGTGGGTGACGCGCGAGCTGGTGGAAAAGAACGGCGGCCATATCTCCGCGCGCAGCAACACAGAAGAAAAGCTGCCGTCGGGCGCGACCACGCAGTTCCGCGTTGAGTTCCCGGTAGCTGCCCTGGATTAGGCGGGCCTTTGTGGAGACGGCGCGAGCCCCTTCGGCTTGCGCGTCAGCAGGTAGATCATCCCGGCTACGATCACTAGCGTGATCATTCCGGCGATGCCAAGGATTCGTATGATCGACACCGAGTAGCGTCCCACTGCCGGGCTGTAGTTGCAGCAGTAGAGGATCAGCAGGTCGACAGGGTTGCTGATCTTCTTTTCGCCGGCCTGCAGGAGCGCCATGCGCAGGTCGCGGGCGGGGTAGTCGATGCCAGAAAGATAGCGCGACATGCGCCCATCGGGCGTCGCAAACATGATCACACTGGAGTGCGCGAACTGATCCATTTTGCCGTCCGGGCCGGGTACGCGGACGTAGTGAAAACCGCTTGCGCCGGTGATCGCGTCGATGCTGGGCTGGTCCGCGGTGAGGAAATGCACGGCGTTGACGGCCGCCGGTTCATTGGTCCAGCCAGCCTCGCTCAGAAACGTTTTCTTCTCGTCGACCGCATTCGTGGGCTTGTCCATCGTGTCGATGCTGACGATGAGGACCTGGTAGTCGCTGCCGGGCTTGAGCGTCGTTTGCGCGAGCCCCGTCGCCAGCCCATGCTGGACCTGCGGACACATCATCGCGCACTGGTAATAGACCTCGGCCATCACGACGGGCTTGTTGCTAAACCAACTGCTGAGGGGGCCGGTCCGGCCAGTCTCGTCGGTAAAGATGGCGGCCATCGGCAGCGGCTGGCCGAGGCGCTGCTCAATCCCGGCGTGCGCGAGATAATCTGGAGTCTGCTGCGCCGCCATACCCATCGGCTTGTCGGCCTCGTAGCTCTGCGCGCGCAGCACGGTGGCCGCTAAACTCACTGCAAACACGAGTGCTATCATGCCGAATCTGTTCTGTCCCAGCTTCAATCGCTTCACCATTTCCAAGTTATCCCATGGTAAACCGGCGCAGGCTTTCGGCATTCATGCGGTCCACGGCCCAAACCGCGTATTCTAGCGTAGTGAATACACATACGATTCGGATTGGATCGCGGGGCTCCCAGCTTGCTTTGTGGCAGGCGAACCACATTGCCGCGCAGCTTCGCGGCAACGGCCACACCGTAGAAATCGAAGTCATACGCACGGTCGGCGACCATATGCAGGATCCCGGCTTCGTTCCCCCGGCCACCTTTGAAGACGGTACGCCGCTGGACGCCAAAGGCATCTTTATCAAGGAGATAGAGGACGCGCTGCTGGCCGGCCGGATCGACCTTGCCGTCCATTCGCTCAAGGATTTGCCGACCACGCTGCATGAGCGCTTTACGCTGGCTGCGATCCCGCCGCGTGTCGACGCGCGCGATGCATTCGTATGCGACAAGCATTGGGGGCTTCACATGCTGCCGTCGGACTCGACCATCGCTACTACCAGCCCGCGCCGCCAGGCAATGATTCTCGCGCTGCGCCCCGACGTCCGCTTCGTCGAGATGCGCGGCAACATCGACACGCGGCTGCGCAAGTGGTCGGAAGGCCAGGCCGACGCTCTCGTTCTGGCTTGCGCTGGTCTCGATCGCCTCGGCCACACCGAGCATGTGCACTATCGATTTTCAGTAGATGAGCTGACGCCTGCGCCCGGGCAAGGGGCTCTCGGCCTCGAGACGCGCAGCGCCGAGCATCCGCTGGACACTGACGATTCCGGGCGCGATCCCTTCATTTATAACGCTGTGCGCGCGCTCAACGATCCTGATGCCGAGTACGCAACGCAAGCTGAGCGCACCGTGCTGAACGCGCTTGGCGGCGGTTGTCTGCTGCCGCTCGGCGCCTATTGTCATCGCGTCGACGACACTTGGCACCTGCATGCAATGGTTGTTGCGCGCGATGGCGAGCAGGCAGCGCATGTGCTGAAGAAAGCTCCCATCGGAACCTCCGCGTGCGATCTTGGAGCTTCGGTCGCCGAAGCGCTCATTGAGCGCGGCGCACGGGAATTGCTTACCGAGATTGCGATCGAAACCGCCTAGCGCCCAACCCACGAGAGACAAGCATGGAGATTCATCAGCTCGGCTACTTCTGCGCGGTTGTGAAGACGGGAAGCTTCACCAAGGCGGCGGAGCTGGAGGGCGTGTCGCAACCGACGCTCTCGCAGCAGATTCGACGACTCGAGCAGTCGCTGGGCGCCGAGTTGTTCGCGCGACAGGGGAGGGCGGTGCGGCTTACGCACGCTGGCAATAGCCTCTATCCGTTTGCGCAGGAAATTCTGCACCAATCCAAGCAGGCCGCCGCGCAGGTGCGCCACCTTTCCACAGACATTCGCGGACCGTTGCGCGTAGGCGTGATCCCGACCATCCTCCCCTACCTGATCGCTCCGCACCTGCCTGAGTTCCTCGGGCAGTATCCAGACATCGACATTCTTCTCACAGAAGACGTCACGGAGCGACTGGTCGAGCGGCTCCAGGCCTGCGACCTAGACCTGATCGTGGTCAGCCTGCCACTGCATCACCGCGACATCGTATGCAGCGCTCTGATGCGAGATCCGTTGGTACTGGTGACGCCGAAAAATCATCGCCTGGCCGGGCCGGTGGAACTCAGCCATCTCGACCTCTTCGGCGAGCGACTGTTGCTGCTGAAAGATGGTCACTGCTTCCGCGACGACATGCTAACGGCCTGCAAGCATAGTCGCAGCGAAATGAGCCCGGTCTTCGAGTCCGATCATTTTGGCACCATTTTTCCACTGGTTGCCTCGGGCGCCGGCGTCACGATCGCTCCCAGGATGGCCGCAAGGTATGCCGTAGACTGTTCGGTAGTCGATCTGCCGAAGCCACAGCATCGCCAGATCGGTTATGCGCGTCTAAAAAGTAGCGGCAGCTTCAAGCCGCTGACTGCCTTCACGAAATGGCTGCGCTCCCTGGCCAAAACCCTTGTTACAGAGTCGCATAGCTAATATCTATACCTGACATAGAGCAATTGCCCTATGCCGGAATGAATGCTGCCGATACCTTTGAGGAGTAGCATCGTCTCATTCTGAAAGCATAGGGATTGAGCCCGATGCGAACCCTTTGAACACCATGGCGCAACGTCAGCGCCTCTCACACAACGCACTGCCCGGCAGGGCACTCCACGCTACGGTAGACATTCGGAGAAAAAAATCATGGCTGAACACAACGGATCGAACGGCAACGGTAAAAGCTCGGCACCTCGTCTCACCAGCAACCAGGGACGGCCGATTGGCGATAACCAGAATTCAGTGACCGCAGGACGCCGCGGCCCTATCACGCTCGACGACTTCCAGCTCTTCGAGAAGATGGCGCAATTCAATCGCGAGCGCATTCCCGAGCGCGTTGTGCATGCCAAGGGTTCAGGCGCGCACGGCCACTTCGTCGTGACACACGACATTACCAAGTACACCTCGGCAAAGCTGTTCTCGAAGATCGGCAACACCTGCGAGACCTTCGCGCGCTTCTCCACCGTCGGCGGCGAGAAGGGTTCGGCGGATACGGTGCGCGATCCCCGCGGGTTCGCCGTAAAGTTTTATACCGAGGAAGGGAACTGGGACATGGTCGGGAATAACACGCCGGTCTTCTTCATCCGCGACCCGCTCAAGTTCGGAGACTTCATCCACACGCAGAAGCGCGAGCCGGGCAGCAACCTCAAGTCCGCGACGATGATGTGGGACTTCTGGTCGCTTTCGCCGGAGAGCCTGCACCAGGTAACGATCCTGTTCTCGGATCGCGGCATTCCTGATGGACATCGCCACATGAATGGCTATGGCTCGCACACCTTCTCACTGATCAACGCGGCTGGCGAGCTGGTCTATTGCAAGTGGCACTTCAAGACCAATCAAGGCATCAAGAATTTGCCGTTGGAGCAGGCGGATATCCTTGCCGGCAGCGATCCCGATTACTCGCAGCGCGATCTGACGCACGCTATCGAAAAGGGTGAGTATCCGTCGTGGAGCGTCAAGATTCAGGTGATGCCGGAGTCGGAAATTGACAAGCCTGCGTTCGATCCGTTCGACCTGACCAAGGTCTGGCCGCACGGAGACTACCCTCTCATCGACGTAGGCACGCTGACTCTAGACAAAATGCCCGACAACTACTTTGCGGAGACCGAGCAGTCGGCGTTCAATCCCAGCAACGTCGTTCCGGGCATGGGCTACTCGCCGGACAAGATGCTGCAGGGACGCCTGCTTAGCTATCCTGACGCGCATCGGTATCGCATCGGAACCAACTATGATCTGCTGCCGATCAATGCGCGCAAGAACGCCGGTGCGAACTACAACCGCGACGGATCGATGCGCTTCGACGGCAACTACGGTTCGCTGCCGAACTACGAACCCAATAGCTTCGGCGGACCTCAGCAGGATCCGGCGTACACCGAGCGCCCGTACACCACCTCGAAGACGGTGGAAAAGATCGGCCGCTACAACCACCGCGAAGGCAACGACGACTACACCCAGGCAGGTAACCTGTGGCGCTTGTTCCCCGAGGACGAGAAGGACCGCACAGCGCGGAACATCGCGAACTCGCTCGGACAGACGCCGCTGCGTATCCAGAAGCTGCAACTCTCGCACTTCCAGAAGGCAGATCCGGACTTTGCGAGCCGTATCGTGAAGGCTCTCAAGACTGACGAGCATCCTGAGTACTTGCACGGACCCGATGCAGCTGAACTCGAGCCCGCAGGCCGTCTTCCCGAAAAGTAAACTTCAACCACTGACGAACCAGAGGGCTGCCGCGAGGTGGCCCTCTTTGTTTGTATGAAGCCGAGTGCCATACTACTGCCATGAAGACTGAATGGACCGCGCAAAACATCCCCTCACAAATAGGTCGCCGCATTGTGATTACTGGCGCCAACAGCGGCATCGGGTGGGAAGCCGCACTGTAACTTGCTCGCAGCGGCGCCGAAATCATCCTGCCCGCGCGTACGGAAGCCAAGGCTAATGACGCGATCGCCCGCATCCACGCGCAGGTTCCTGCCGCAAAACTCATTCCTGAGATCCTGGATCTTGCGGATCTCCGTTCCGTTCACGCCTTCGCCGCGCGGGTCGTGGAAATGTACCCCGGCCAGAGCCTCGACCTGCTCATCAACAACGCTGGCGTCATGGCCGTCCCCAAGCGAGAGCTCACTGTCGACGGCTACGAGCGCCAGTTCGCGACCAACTTTCTCGGACCCTTCGCGCTCACCGCGCTGCTCTTCTGGTCCATCAAACCTCAACCCGGCTCGCGTATCGTTACGGTTTCAAGCGGCGTCAGCAATCAGGCCAAAATCGAGTTCGACAACCTGCAGTCCGAGCGACGCTACCGTCCGATGTTTCAGGCCTACGCGCAGTCGAAGCTTGCCGACCTCATCTTCCAGCAGGAACTGCAGCGTCGTCTCACCGCCATCGGGTCGCCCATCGCGAGCACCGGCGCCCACCCCGGCTATGCGCTCACCAATCTGCAAGTTACTGGCCCCGGAGAGAAAATGCCGCTGTGGATGCTCCTTGGCACATCGCTCCTGAAACCGTACCTTTCGCAGGATGCCGCGCACGGGGCCTTACCCACACTCTTCGCCGCAACCGCGCCCGAAGCCACTCCCGGCGGCTACTACGGCCCCAGCGGCTTTCAGGAGCTGAAGGGTCATCCTGTGCCTGCAAAGATTACGGCGGCAGCCAAGGACGTCACGCTCGCGAAACGCCTTTGGACAGAGACGGAGCGGCTCACTGGCGTCACGTTCGGCGCACTGTCGGATGCAGCCTAAGCACTACTCGCCGTACGGTACCCATATGTTTTTCACCTGCGTGGCGTGGCGGAGAAACCATCGGCCCTGCGCCTGCGCAGTATCGAACCAGTCGATTGCGCGGCCATCGTTGCTGAACACCTGCTTCAAGTTTCCGATGGACGCGGCCTTCACCATTGTGGAAGCTGCCTCATCGCGGAAGCTCCAGATGGCGTCAAGGTCGTCGTGCTCGGCAAGCGTTTTGCCCAACTCGCTCGCCTTGCCAGAAACAAGGTTCACGACGCCGCCTGGAAGATCACTCGTGTCAAACACTTGGTAGAGCTCGCTCATCAGGGTCGCCGCTCGCTCGCTTGGCACCGCGATAACGGTGTTGCCCATCGCAATCGCGGGCAGCACGAGCGAGAGGAGCGATAGGAACGGAGCTTCATCCGGCGCGAGAATCCCGATGGTGCCGACGGGCTCTTTCATCGCCAGCGTCACCATGCGCGCCGGGGGATTGTGCACCGTTCCCTCGAACTTGTCCGCCCACGCTGCGTAGGTGAACGTGCGCTCAACACTCTGGTCGACCTCGACCTCCGCCTGCTCTGGCCCAACAAACGCCGCCAGTTTGGCGATGATTTCATCGCGTCTCTGCACGAGATTTTCCGCGACGAAGTACAGCACCTGCGCACGGCCATGCGCTGAGTTCTTTGCCCACTTCCCGGCTGCGCGTGCAGCCTCCACGGCGTTGCGAATATCCTTGCGGCTTCCTACCGGCGCCTCGCCAACCAGCCGGCCATCGCGCCCGTACACGGGATAGCTGTAGCCTGAATCCGGCCGCGCCTGCTTGCCGCCAATGTAGTTCTTCACTGTGCGATCAATGGCGAACTCTGACGCCGCGTCGCTAGCATTGCCGAGCGGCACGTCCGGTTCCGGCAGGGGAGTCGCGTGCTCAACCTCAGCCTGTAACCACCTTGGCTCCAGATACTCGTACATCCCCTCCTTGCCGCCTTCGCGTCCGTAGCCCGACTCGCGATAGCCGCCAAACCCGCACGCCGCGTCAAAAAGATTCGTCGCATTCACCCACACCACGCCGGCCTTCACCTGGGCCGCCACGTCCAGCGCGACGTTGATATTCTCGCTCCAGATGCTCGCGGCTAGCCCATACGCCGTATTGTTCGCGAGTTCGACCGCCTCGGCCGGCGTGCGGAACGTCATCGCAACGAGCACCGGCCCAAAGATCTCTTCCTGCATAACGGTCGCACTCGGCGACACGCCCGTGAGCAGCGTCGGCTTGAAGAACAGCCCTTGCTCGGGCATGGTCAGGTCGGGCTGATAACACGTCGCACCCTCGGCGATGCCGGTCTTCACCAGCGACGCGATCCGGTCGTACTGCACCTCGTCGACGATCGCTCCAATGTCGATAGCCTTATCCATGGGCGAGCCGACGCGCAGCGTGCTCATGCGCGCGCGAATCTTCTCGAAGAGCCGTTCGGCCACGCGCTCCTGCACGAGCAGCCGCGAGCCCGCGCAACAAACCTGCCCCTGGTTGAACCAGATGCCATCGACGAGACCCTCCACCGCTGAGTCCAAATCCGCATCGTCGAAGACGATGAACGGCGACTTCCCGCCCAACTCCAACGACAGCTTCTTCGACGTCCCCGCAGTAGCCTTGCGGATGATGCGGCCAACCTCGGTCGAGCCGGTGAACGCAATCTTGTCGATGCCGGGGTGCTCGACAATCGCCGCACCCGTCCGCCCATCGCCGTTCACCACGTTCAGCACGCCCTTGGGCAGGCCAATCTCATCGGCAATCTCGGCGAACATAATCGCAGTCAGCGGCGTGTACTCCGCCGGTTTGATCACCACGGTGCAGCCGGCAGCCAGCGCCGGCGCCACCTTCCACGCAAACATCAGCAACGGAAAATTCCACGGAATAATCTGCCCGACAACCCCAACCGGCGCATACCCACCAAACTCTTCGTCGCGCAATTGCGCCCACCCCGCATGATGATAAAAGTGCCGCGCCACCAACGGAATATCAATGTCCCGCGACTCGCGAATGGACTTGCCATTATCCAGCGTCTCGAGCACCGCCAGCCGCCGCGCATGCTTCTGCACCTGACGGGCAAGCGCATACAAATACCTCGCCCGCCAATGCCCCGGCAGCGCCTGCCATTCCGGCAGCGCCGCCCGCGCAGCCTTGACCGCGCGATCAACCTCCTCCGCCCCCGCAGACTCCACGGTAGCCAGCAACTCCCCCGTAGCCGGATTCCTGACAGCAAACGTTTCGCCCTCACCAGCTGCGGTCCAAGCTCCATCAATATAGGACCCAAACCGCCGCCCCCGCGCCTCCAGCCACCGAGTCACCTCGCCCGAATCCTCCAACGCCGGCCCATACTCCATCGACTCAAACTTCTCCACAATGCTGCTTGCCATATTCTTCTCCTGCACTCTGGTTAATGCCTAAATCGCCTGCATGCCGGCGCGACTGACCTTTGCCAGGTTCTGTCATCGCATCCATCTTCGGTGAGAAAACATCCCTTGATGTGATTCAACTTCGATTCCAGCATTGAGTATCCGAGCGTTAATGTCTGCACGCCTTCAGCGTCTGTAGTGCGGAAGACGACGATCCAGATGCCCGGTTCGTCCTTGGTTGCCAGCACTGACGTTGCAAGGCCGTTGAGTAGTTGCGGAAAATTCGCAACGTCCGCCTGCGCGATCTTGACGCCAAACGCTTCTGCATCCTTATCGCGATCCCAATCGACAGCTGTGCTACACGTCATCTGCAGTGCAAGGTCGGACGGTGCGGTCAGCTTCGGTATCATCCCGCCTCGTTCGCGGAGTTCGCGAAATAGCGCGTCCGTCACCTTCTGTTCTGCCACGTGATCACGCTCGACGGTGGGCAAGAACGGCGGCATAGACTTCGTCTGGGCGTGTGCGCAGAGCGTGCCGGAGATGAAAATAACGATGAGACCATGGGAGGACAACAGACCTTTCATTCGACTCACTCACGCCATCGGGTGCCGATACCCACCCGAATACCTTCCCGTAACAAAATGCTCCAACTGCCGCTCAATATCTCCCAGCATCGAACTAGCCCCATACCTGAACAGCGTCGGCTCGAGCCACGACCGCCCCAGCTCATCTTTCATCGTCGCCATCCAATCCAGCGCTTGCTTGGCCGTCTTGATCCCGCCGGCCGGCTTGAACCCGACCGCCATGCCCGTCCGCTCGCCGTACTCCCGCAGCGCCCTCACCATCACCAGCGATACCGGCAGCGTAGCATTCACAGCCTCTTTCCCCGTCGACGTCTTGATGAAATCCGCCCCCGCCATCATCGCGACCCAACTAGCCCGCGCCACATTCCGCAGCGTCAGCAAATCGCCCGTCCCCAAGATCGCTTTCATATGCGCCGCACCGCACGCATCCTTGAAGGCGGCGACTTCGTCATACAGCGCATTCCACTCGCCATTGAACACATGCGCCCGCGTAATCACTATATCGATCTCACTAGCCCCCGCCGCCACGCTCCGCCGAATCTCCTCCACCCTCGTCTCCAGCGGCGACAGCCCAGCAGGGAAGCCAGTCGACACTGCCGCCACCGGTATCCCCGACCCCTCCAGCGCCTTCACCGCCGTCTCCACAAACGCGTGATAGACGCATACCGCGCCCGTCGTAAGCTTCAATTCCTCAATCCCCAGCGCCTTCACCAGGTGATCCTGCAACGGCCGCCGAGCCTTGGCGCACAAGCGCCGTACCCGGTCCGCCGAATCATCCCCCGATAGCGTCGTAAGGTCCATGCAAGCAATCGCGCGCAGCAGCCAAGCCGCCTGCCACTCCTTCTTCACGCTCCGCCGCGCAGGAATCGTCGCCGCGCGCCGCTCCACCGCGCTCGTATTGACCTGGATCTCTTCAACCCAATCCAGGTTTAGAGGTATCCGCCGGTTGGCCGACATCTCCCGCCCATACAGCATCACCGGCCGCGCCGCCGCATGTAATCCGCCCTCAACCACCTTCGCCTCTGTCGCCATCGCCGCTCTCCGACCACCCAAACAATCCGGCCCGCCATCCACTGGCAGGCCGCGTCGGGTCAGACCGTAAGTATACTGCCAGCCCTACCCGCCGATCTGCCGCTACCTGCTGCGCAGATCGTCGAACACGCTCCGTACGTCGTATATTGGACAACGGAAACACTTATGACAACCTCCGCAACACCGCTTACTCTCGCGGATCGACAGGCCCTGGGACTAAGCGCCCGCAAGCAACTCGCCCGCAGCGAGCACGGCAACTTCCTGGCTGCTTCCTGCAAACACAACGCGCTCGATTTGCTGCGTGCTTCCATGGCAGGACGCGTCCCGCGCCTCATCCCGATCAAGTATGAGCGCATGGTCCACAGCCCGTTCGGTTTCTTTCGCGGAGCCGCTCCGGTCATGGCCGCCGACCTCTCCTGCCATCCCAACACCGGCATCACCACGCAACTCTGCGGCGACGCGCACGTCCTCAATCTCGGAGCGTACGCAGGCCTCGACAGTCGTCTTGTCTTCGACATCAACGACTTTGACGAGACCATCCGCGGGCCCTTCGAGTATGACGTCAAGCGGTTCGCCACCAGCCTCATCCTTGCGGGCAGGGAAGCTGGCGTCAAGCGATCGGCTCGCCGCGATGCTGTGCTGCACTTCGGGCAGCAGTATCGCACCATGATGCAGAACTTCGCCGCGATGCCCGTGCTTGAAATCGCGCGCTACCAAATTCATCGCCTCGGCTCAACCGACCCCATGCCGGCAATTCTCGCCCAGGCCGACCGCTCCACGCCGCAGAAGCTGCTCAAGTCGCTGACGGAGCCGGCCAAGGCGCTCGCGCGCTCCGCAGGCAGCACGCCGCAGGTGCGACACTTCGTCTCGAATCCTCCGCTGCTCGAGCGTCTCGGCGCGAAAGAAGCTGCGCTGGTTCTCGCCGCGCTCGGTCCCTACGCCCGCACGCTGCAGCCGGAGCGTCGCCACTTTCTTGCGCAGTACCATCCTCAGGACGTCGCGTTCAAGGTCGTCGGCACCGGCTCGGTCGGTTTACGCGATTACGTCATTTATTTCGAGGGCCTCAGCCGCCCACACGACGTCGACCCGCTGTTCCTGCAGATCAAGGAGGAGACCGCCTCTGCCTACGCGCCCTATCTGCCCGAAGGCTCTGGTCATAGCCACGACGGCCATCGCGTGATGGACGGCCAGCGCGCCATGCAACTCGTCTCCGATCCCTTCCTCGGCTACACCACGATCGAGGGCCGCGACTTTCTCGTCCGCCAATTGAACGACCACAAGGCCTCGCTCGACCTCGAGCACCTCACCGCGGACTCGCTCCTAGGGTATGCCGATATCTGTGGCGAGTTGCTCGCCCGCGGCCATGCACGCGCCGGCGATCCCGTCACCATTGCTGCCTACCTTGGAACATCGAACCGTTTCGATCGCGCCATCCTTAGCTTCGCCCGCGCGTACGCCGACAAGACGGAACATGACTGGAACGCGCTCAGGAAGTCCAAAGACTGGGCCGACGCAAAGAAAGCTCTGCAGAAAGACGCCAGGAAGGCCCCGCAAAAGAAGTAGGAATCACCCGCTTAGTCGTGCAGAACCACATTAAGAAGAGACTTGTGGACCGTAATGTGTCCGTTGTATTCGATAAAGCCGAGGTCGCGGAAGCGGTTGAGAAAGACGTTGACCCGCGAACGCGTCGTTCCTACCATCTCTGCCAGGGTCGCTTGCGTGATTTTAGGAAGAACAGCGTTTGGGACGTCGGACTTGCCGATCTCCGACATCAGCAGCAAGACTCTCGCCAACCTCTTTTCACTGTTGTTGAACAAGTGATCTACGAGGTCCGACTGGATTCTCATACTGCGCGCCAGGATGAACGCAGTGAACATGCTCGAAAGGGCTGGTTCCTCCGCCAGCACCCTGAGCATGGTTTCCCTTTCGATGCGCAGGACCGTGCTGGCGGTGATCGTGGTTGCCGTTGCAAGCCTCAGTCCGGTAACGGCTGCGATGGCTTCCTCTCCAACAAACTCCTTCGGACCCAACAGCGCGAGTGTCGCTTCCTTGCCCGTCGGCGATACAACGCTCAGCTTCGTCTGGCCGCTCTGGAGGAAGAAAAGAGCGTCCATTGGACCCCCTTGACTGAAGATTTGTTGCTTAGCTTTGAGCTTCCTGACGCTCCGTCCAATACCGGTGTGTGCGAGAAATTCCTCTGGATTGAACGAGGAAATCGAAGGCATCTGCGTTAGCGACATTGGGGTCGGCGACAGCTGGCTTGGGGACATTGGGTTGACCTTCAATTTTCAGAGCTTACACCCACTATGTCGGGTAGCGCACGTTAAAATGGACCTCCAAACGAAAACAATTGGTCATGGTATGTGCCCCATTTGGATCGGAATTGAAATAAATCCGGTGTTTTGTTCAAAACGGAACACGACATACTTCGAGTTGGGGTGATGGTTAACGGACAGTGCCCTAAAAGATGAGCATTAGAATTGCAGCACGTCTCCCTTGTTCGACC